>FWWM01010484.1_pt1 | contig 16463 bp, 14 predicted proteins | sample 2228351 | NCBI WGS metagenome assembly FWWM01 (sample SAMEA103939774, study PRJEB20133) | metagenome | reverse complement strand
TCAAGCAGTGGCACACGAGGGAGGACGTCCCGGGTTCGAGGGTCCCGCCAGTTGACGCGAAGCGTCAAGCGTGTGCCACTCTCTTGAATGCGGCCGCGAGTGAGCCTCTCGAAAAGCGAATCACCGCAGGATCGGCCGCATTCAAGCAGTGCGCTGGCAGGGGGACGCGTTACCACCGCTTCGCACTGCTTGACGCGGTGCGTCAAGCAGTGGCACACGGGGAAGTAATTACAAGGTCCATGCCGCTTGCAGTGCCCGTAAGAGCGGGTGTCGTATACCATCAGCAAGCCGCACCTCTATTTTCCAACTCTAACCCTGTCCATTACGGCCGAGCAGCCTCCCGGTACCGGTCGACGCTTACCTTCGCGCCACACCGGCGATGCGCACAGCGGGCTGAGCCGGCAAATGCGCCGAACGACGGCTGGCGAACGATAAAGCCGCTGTTACACACAGGACGGGCGCCCTCTACCCTCCCACCGGTGTGCCAAGCACCTCTAAAAAGGCCCGCATCCAGGCGGCCTGGGCAGGCCAGGCCGGCGCCGTCACCAGATGCCCGTCCACAAGTGCATTGTCGAGGCCCGGGCTGGGCTCCCGCCAGTTCGCGCCGGCCGCCTGCGCGTCCGGACGCATCGCCGGATAAGCCGTACATGACCGACCGGCCAATACCCCAGCGGCGAACAGCACCTGCGGTCCGTGGCAGATCGCGCCTAGCGGCTTACGCGCCTCATGAAAATGCCTCACAATCTCCAGCACCCGCTCGTCGAGCCGCAGGTATTCCGGCGCCCGGCCCCCGGGAATCAATAGCCCATCGTACGACTCGGGCCGAACCTCGTCGAACGTGGCCGTCAGGCGGAAGTTGTGCCCGCGCTTCTCGGTGTACGTTTGGTCCCCCTCGAAGTCGTGGATGGCCGTGGGCACCACATCGCCTGCGCGCTTGCCTGGGCAGACGACGTCTGCCTGGTGCCCCACCAACAGCAGGATCTGGTACGGGACCATCACCTCGTAGTCCTCGACGTAGTCTCCCACCAACATCAAGATGCGTTTCTTGGGCATGGCTGCCTCGCTGGAGCGAGTGTTCTAAGGTCTGTGTTTCTTGCCACACCCCTTTGTACCGTAAGGGTCGCGCAGCGGCAAAGAGGGGTACCCACGCCACACCTCAAGGGGTACGCTACGCCTTGGCAGCCAAGAGAGACGTTCGATGCCTTTCGACCAGAGATTAGAAGAGCCGGCGCTCGCGCATGCCCATCGCGACTTTGCACGCATTCGGGCCGGGCAGAGCGTCGCAGAGGCCCTGGCCACGCTTCAAGGCAGCGACCTGCAAAGCCGTATCGTCTACTTCTACGTGCTGGATGCTGAGGATCGGCTCTGCGGCGTGCTTTCCACCCGACGGCTGCTGCTTGCCGCTCCCACCACGCGGGTGGACGAGATCATGGATCGCCGCGTGATCCGTCTGCCCGCAAAGGCCACGCTGCTCGATGCCTGCGAGTTCTTCATCGCGCATCGGTTGCTGGCGCTGCCCATCGTCGACGATCAAGGAAAACTGCTGGGGGTGATCGACGTCGATCGCTACACGGACGAGGTTCGCCGCCTGGACGCGCAGCACGAGAGCGAGGCGATTTTCCAGTTGATCGGCCTGCACGTAGCCGCGGTGAGACAAGCAGGCATGGGCGAGCAGTTCCGCCGGCGATTCCCTTGGCTGCTGTGCAACATCGGCGGAGGGCTGGCGTGTGCTGCCATCGCCGGCCTTTTTTCGCGCGTGCTCGAGCAGGTATTGCTCTTGGCCTTGTTCATCCCCGTGGTCCTGTCGCTGGCCGAGGCGGTGAGCATCCAGTCTCTTACACTGGGTTTGCAGCTCTACCACGGCCCCAGAGAATCGCTAGCCGCGCTCGCTAGGCGCCTATTCAAAGAAGCTGGACTTGGACTCATGCTGGGCGCTGCCAGCGGAACACTGGTAGCCATTACTTCCCTGGTGTGGCGAGCCGCCGCGCGTACCGCCCTCTGCATCCTCAGCAGCATGGCACTGGCGGTAATGACCGGAGCCGTGCTGGGGTTGGTCGTCCCCTGGGTGTTCCTCCGCGCGCGGCGAGATCCCAAGGTGGCCTCCGGCCCGCTCGTGCTGGCGGCGACCGATGCAGCAGCCACAACCTTCTATCTGGGTTTCGCCGCCTGGTGGCTGCTGTGAGGCGCGTCTAACGGCTCGCCACAAGCTCGTGCGATCGAAACACGTGTCTCTCAAAAAAGACGCTTGTGCGGCCGCCACTCCTCGCAGCACTTTGCCATGTGCGGTTGACAATCCGCTACAATTGCTCGAACTTACGCGGCCGGAGATGCCGCCCCGGATTCGTGCTCAGACCACGTGCCTCTGCTAACGCACCTAGGCTTGTGCACCGTATCCCCGCAATTCGAGTTCCCAAGATCATGGCCGGTGGAGCCTTGCTTCCCATAATAGCCGTTCGAGGTCTTTCGTTTTGACCACAATCCAGCAAGCCCGCGACTGGCACGCGATGCCCTTGCCAGAGGTCCTGACAAGTGTCGAATCGACCGAGACCGGCTTGTCCAAGCCGGAGGCACAGGCTCGCCTGAACACCTTTGGGCTGAACCGCCTGCCGCAGCAGCCGCCGCCCACGTGGTGGCAGATTCTGCTCCGGCAGTTCCAAAGCCCGCTCATCTACATCTTGCTGGCCGCTGCCGGCGTGGCCATTGCCATCGGAGACGCCAAAGATGCCGGCTTCATTGCTATTGTGCTGCTCATCAATGCCCTGATCGGCGGTTACCAGGAGTGGCGTGCCGAGCAGAGCAATCGGGCACTACAACAATTGCTGCACGTCGTAGCGGCCGTGGTACGAGACGGCGAGGTGCGCGAGATCAACGCCGAGCAGCTTGTGCCGGGCGACGTGGTTTGGCTCGAATCGGGCAATCGCGTGCCGGCCGATCTGCGGCTCATCTCGGCACAGGGCCTGGAGGTGGATGAGTCTCTGCTCACTGGCGAGTCTCTGGCGGTGTTGAAAGACGCAGCGTGGCGCGGTCCGGCGGCGACACCTCCGGCCGACCGTCGTAACTTGGCGTACGCCGCCACGGTAGTGGTCCGTGGCCGAGCGAAGGGGGTGGTGGTGGCCACGGGCGCGCAGACCATGGTGGGGCAGCTCGCCATGGACGTGTTCGGTGCTTCGGGCGGTAAGCCGCCTCTGGTGGAGCGGATGGAGCGGTTCTCCCACACAGTGGCCTACGCTGTGCTGGGCGCAGTGGCGGCGGTTTCCGTGTTGGGCATTGTCATACACGGGCATACGCTGCACCAGATGTTCATGTTTGGCGTGGCCTTGGCCGTTTCGGCGATTCCGGAGGGGCTTCCGGCGGCGCTCACGGTGGCTCTGTCGATCGGCGTGGCGCGGATGGCGCGTCGTGGGGTGATCGTGCGGCGTCTGGCGGCCGTCGAGGGACTGGGGAGTTGCACCATGATCGCCAGCGACAAGACGGGCACACTCACGTGCAATGAGCTTACGGTGGTCGAAGTCCGCTTGCCGGACAGAACCGCGATCCGCGTCGACGGCGAGGGGTTCGCTCCTCATGGCAAGCTGTGGCTTGAGAACGATCCCGTGCTCGCGGCCGACCAGCCGCAGCTTGCTGCCCTGTTGCGCGCCGCTCTGCTTTGCAACGAGGCCGATCTGCACCGCCGCGATGGAGAGTGGCACTGGCGAGGCGATCCCACGGACATCGCCTTGCTCTCCCTAGGACACAAGGCCGGCTGGCAACGCGAAGCGCTATTGGAGCAGCATCCCCTGGTCAACGAAATCCACTTCGAGTCCGAGCGGCAATTCGCCGCCACCTTCCATCGCGAGGGAGAACAGGTGCGCGTATTCGTAAAAGGGGCGCCGGAACGCGTGCTGCAAATGTGCCGCTGGAACAGCCAAGAAGAAGTCGAGTCCCTGCGTGCCATGGCCGAGCAGATGGCCGCTGAGGGCCGCCGCGTCTTGGCCCTGGCAGACGGCATCGTGCCGCACCACGTGTCGAGCGAAGATGTGCCGCCGCCGCCAGATGGGTTGGGGTTTCGCGGCTACGTGGGGATGATCGATCCCTTGCGTCCCGGCGTACGCGAAGCGGTCGCTGCCTGCCGAGAAGCAGGAATCACCGTGTGCATGGTCACGGGCGACCATCCCGTGACCGCCCTGGCCATCTCGCGCGAATTGGGCCTGGCAGAAACCCCAGACCAGGTGAAGACCGGCGCCGACCTAGCCCGCAGCGATGCAGACGAGCTGCGCGCCGCTATCCGCCAGGGCCGGGTGTTCGCTCGACTCGTGCCAAGGCAGAAACTCGACCTGGTTCTGGCCGCCCAAGCAGAGGGGCATTACGTGGCGGTGACCGGAGACGGCGTGAACGACGCTCCGGCCCTACGCGCCGCCAACATCGGCGTGGCCATGGGCAAGGCCGGTACCGACGTTGCGCGTGAGGCGGCAGACCTGGTGATCAGCGACGACAACTTCGCAACCATCGTTGCCGGCGTCGAAGAGGGACGCGTGGCCTATGACAACGTGCGCAAGGTGATCTACCTGTTAGTCTCCATGGGCGCGGCGGAGGTGCTGTTGGTTGCGCTGGCCTTTGCGGTCGGAGATGTCTTGCCGCTGCCCCTCTTACCTGTGCAGTTGCTGTGGCTGAACCTGGTGACCAACGGCATCCAGGGGATAGCGCTGGCATTCGAGCCGGCTGAAAAGGACGTGTTGCGGCGCAACCCGCGCTTGCCGACCGAGCCCATCTTCAACCGATTGATGATCGAACGCACGCTAGTGGCTGCTCTGGTGGTGGCCGGCGTGGGCGTGGCCGCTTTTTGGTGGATGATCCGCCATGGCTGGACCGACCGCGAGGCCAGCAACGCGCTGCTGTTGTTGCTTGTGCTGTTCGAGAACGTGCACATTGGCAACTGCCGTTCCGAGACTCAGTCTGCACTGGCCATCTCTCCGTTACGCAGCCCTCTGTTGTTCTTTGGGGCACTCGGCGCACTGGCCGTTCACGTAATCGCTATGTATACCCCCTTGCTGCAACAAGTGCTGCGGACGGCCCCTGTGAGCCTATATACTTGGGCCGTGATGCTCGGCCTAGCAACCACCGTGCTGGTGGCGATGGAGTTGCACAAGTGGAGCTGGCGGCTGCGCGGCTATGTGTGAGAAAGATGTTCTTCTTCTCTAAACGTAGGAACGCATGCGCCCGATTAAGCGCGGTTTATTCCGTTACCGCGTTTCACGAGCACGCAGGTCGTGCGTGGCATAAGCATTACGGCGCACGATCATCCCCGCTTGTGCACGCATGCAGCGGTGCTTTGCCAGCCTGAGCAAGCGGGGACGCTTGCGCTACCGAGCCGTAGCGTAAGCGTACGGCAGCACAAGCGTCCTCGCCGTAGCACAAGCGTCCTCGCTTGTGCAGAACTGCCGAACGTGTTTGGCCAGCCCGAGCAAGCGGGGACGCTTGCGCTACGGAGCCGTAGCGTAAGCGTACGGCAGCACAAGCGTCACCGCCGTAGCATAAGCGTCCTCGCTTGTGCAGAACTGCCGGACGTGTTTGGCCAGCCTGAGCAAGCGGGGACGCTTGCGCTACCGAGCGGTAGCGTAAGCGTACGGCAGCACAAGCGTCACCGCCGTAGCACAAGCGTCCTCGCTTGTGCAGAAGTGCCGGACGTGTTGGGCCAGCCTGAGCAAGCGGGGACGCTTGCTCTACGAACATCTTCCAACCGACGCCAGCCCGCGAGGGTGGGCCTACATAGTGTTCGTAAGGCAATGGCGCATAGCAATTTAGCGTTGCATTGGAGCCTTGAGTGCAGCGCGCCCGAATGCATGTTTCGAGCGGGTGTTAGGCGGCCTTCCGGCGCATCAACCTTCGTTCGCCGCGCCTCGATTAAGCTCGAACTTTGGTGCCCGCCCCCATAGCCGCACGCCACCAAGGTGGCGGGCAGCAGTGCCGATGTTCCGGGGCCAGACGAGGCTTTTCAACCCAGCAAGACAGAACCTGGATCGTGCGAGAACAGCCCGGCCGCAAAACCGTTGTCCTGGGTGCGGTCCTTGTACTCCGCCCGATTTGCTGCACCCGCAGTTACGAGCTAGGTTTTTGATGAACTGCGGATTACCGCTCTCATCAAGCATCTTTCTCCACCGGCTCCCGTCGCAGAGGTCGCCACCATGGCTCCGATGGCAAGCTTTCGAGCACATGCAAGACGCGGGCTCACTTGTCGAGCCACGTGCGAGCAACCGGGCGGGCCTCCTTTCCCCAGCCGCCGTTGGCGGGGCGGCCGGTCCCTTTCGATGCTACGCGTGGCTCTCGTAGTCCGCGGCCGTACGAGCTGCACCGGCCTTTCCCGCCGCGGCGCGGCTGCGGTGGAAGCAGCGTTTATGCTCCCGTTGTTGATCACGCTCATGCTGGGGGTGTGGGAAGCGGGGCGGCTGGTACAGGTAAGTAGCGTACTCACCAACGCAGCCCGCGAGGGTGCGCGCACCGCAGCGGGAGGGACCGTCAACGGTACGGACGTCACTGTGGCCGTGGTACAGAACACAGTGCGAGACTATTTGCGCGCCGCCGGCCTGCCTGACGCAGCGGTCGACGGTGCTCAAATCCAACTAATCAATACAAGCAGTAACAACTGGACGGATCCGGTCGACGCCGAGCCCGGCGACACGTTCCGCGTCATAGCGACCATACCCGAGGGAGCCCCGTTCGACAGCCTGAAATTCGTATTGGCCAACAGCCTGACTAACGTCAAACAACTTTCCGTGACCGTGAATTGGGCCTCGAACAACGATGAACGGCTTGCCGTGGACACTCAGATTCCGTACTAAGCGCGCCGGGCCACGCCGTGCACTCCGGCGAGGTGCTGCGGTCGTAGAGATGGCATTCGTTCTGCCAGTGGTGCTGCTCTTGTTGTGCGGCTTGCTGGAATACGGCCGCTACCTGATGACCTTGCACGTGGTTCAGAATGCTGCGCGCGAGGGCTGCCGTTATGCGCTGGCCCATACCGACCCGATCACGATCGGCGGTGTGACCAGCGGCAACTCCACCAGCGACGTGCTCAACCGCATCAACGCTTACCTCGCCGGCGTGGGGCTGCAAAGCCAAAACATACAGGTTTACATGTCCGACAACCAGGGGAACAATCTCGGCCCTTGGACAGATACTCAGTTCGGCCAGTTCATCTGTGTGCGGATCACGGGCAATTTTCGCTGGGTGACGCCGCAGTTGTTATTTCTTCCATCGCAGACACCGGTCACGGTGCAGGCATTGATGCGCAGCGAGGCCAACTGAGCACGGCTGCGCGAGAAGACGCCATCGAACCAGGGTAACGAGCAATGAGACGACGATTCGGCAAGCGCAGGCGGGGAGCTGTACTGGTGCTGGTGGCGCTGCTGCTCATTCCGCTCTTGGCCTTTGTGGCACTAGCGGTAGACCTGGGGCTGTTGACTCTGGCACGCACAGAGTGCCAGCAGGCGGCGGACGCCGCGGCCATGGCGGGCGCGCGCACGCTCAATGGCTATACGGCAAACGGGGCGAATAACAACTACGCGGCGGCAGGGCCCAAGGCCGTCGCCGCGGCCACGGCCAACTCCGTACTGGGAGTGCCCCTGCAACCCGAGCAGGTAAGCGTGGAGATCGGCCGGTACGTCTATGTGCCGGCAAACCGCCGCTTCGAGGGGCAATTTCCCGGCCCATCCGACGAGAATTGGAGTCTGGTCCGTGCCCGGGTCAACGTAGACGTCAGCAGCAAGATGGGGTTCTCGCGCATCTTCAGTTACGTGGTTCCCAACATGCAGGCCGTGGCCACCAGTGCGCATCGCCCCCGAGACGTAGCGGTGATCCTAGATTTCTCCGGAAGCATGCGTTTCAGCAGCTTGCTGGGGATCGGCATATCTGGCAATCGGACGACCAACAATCCGGACAACGTCATTCCGGTGTTCGGCCACTACTCGAGTTCCTCGGCCGGTTTGCGGGCCACGAGTTTTTCGCCGCCATACCAGGAGGCGAACATCAGTACCACGACCAGCGACGGGCGCCGTCCCGTGGTCGAGTGTTTCTATACCGACACGAACGGCACGCGCGCCTTCTTTCCCGCGCCTGCGGGCTACGGGAGCACTCCGGCCGGGGACAACTATTTGCGGACGAACCTGAACAAAGGCTCGAGCTATGCGCAGACTTTGGCTCAAGTGTTGAACCTGAGCAGCGTGAACAATAGCACCAAGAACACGCTGTTTGAGGCCCAAGGATACCAGTACTCGGCAATGACAAGCGGCTATTCCGGCTACACGCTGGGTCCTGGCTACTACGGCAAGACGTTTTTCATCTGGCCTCCTGACCCGCGGCCACAGTATGACTGGCGGAAGCGTTTCTTCACATACCCCGGCTCAGTCTTGCCGATGGACGACAACTCCCGCCTCTGGACGAGCGGTACGGGCAGCAGCGCGGGCAACTGGCGTGCGCCCAGCAGCAGCACGTATGCGATCAACTACAACGCCATATTGCAATGGATCAAGCAGGCGCCCTGCCCGTTTCCGCCAGTGCTGCGTTCAGGGCGGATTGTGTATTACGACCAGATACCGGACACGATCAATACGTCGACGTGGCCGCCGACCGATTTGAATCAGCGTTTTTGGAAGGATTACATCGACTATGTGCTCGGCGTGGTGCAGGTGAGTGCGTCTACGTACAACGTCATCTGCAACGGGAGCACGGGCTTGATGGGGTACGGTACAGACTTTACCTGGGGGAGCGTGCGGATTACAGCCAAGAGCAGCCTGAGCGGCAAGCCGCCCCCGTATATGCGCTATGACGACAATCCCAAGCGGCCGCGCCTGCACTTCTGGTTCGGGCCGCTGAGCATGGTCGATTTTTTGGGCAACTACAACATGTGGGGCCAGGTAAGCCCCTACGGCTCGCGGTTCGCCTGGTGGCCGGGGACCTGTACTGAGTCTCCCATGTATGGCTGCAAGCTGGGTATTCGCGCGGCTTTGACCGACTGCGAGAAGAACCACCCCAACGACTTTTTCTCGCTGATCTACTTTTCGGTGCCGCGTACCAGTGCAAGCGACAGTTCTGGGAGGCGGTTCAACCGCGTGCGGGTCGGCCTAGGGCGGGATTATGCACGCATGCAGGAATACCTCTGGTACCCGCCCAGCACGGTGGGCAACGCGAATGCCACGGTGCGGCCCTACGATCCAGACAACCTGGAGCACCCGCGGGCCTTGGGTGGCACCTGCTACGCCATGCCGTTGATGCTGGCCTACAATCAATTCAGCGAGAGTCCGGCTCTGTTGAATTACAACGGCGGCGCTCCTGCGGGAGATGCGGGGGGCAGGGGCCGGCGGGGCGCCCAAAAGATCATCATTTTCGAGACCGATGGGGCGCCGAACACGACCGCGGGTGCCCAATTCGTCAACAACGGCCCATATTTGTCGTATTATAGGGTGCGATACAACAGCGCGAATCCCGGGGGAAGCGAGTACCCGACGGGCGTCAGCGGCTACGCTGACAACGCGTCGCAGGTGACCTCGCAGATCTTCAGCATTTGCCAGCAGATCTGTGCCTTGGACACGGCTGGTTCGCCCGGGTTCTCAACGCCTTCCAAGCCCGTGTTGATCCACTGCATTGGTTTCGGAGCACAATTCGATCCATCGAGCCCGGGCCAGGCGGCGGCTGTGGCCACGCTCGATCAGATGCAACAGATCGGCAGTGTGACGGACGGGATGCCCAGCTACAAGATCATCTACGGCACGGATGCAGAGGTGGCCTCGCGGCTTCAGCAGGCATTTACGAAGATCTTGCAGAGCGGGGTGCAGGTGTCTTTGATCGAGTAGGAGCGAAGGGCGTGTCGAGCACCTGCGTGGCCGAGATGACGGGCGTTAGCAAGCGCTACGGCGGCTTTGCGGGCAGGGGGGGCGTTTGGGCGCTGCGAGACGTGTCGTTCGGCGTTCCGTCGGGAAGCGTATTCGGCGTGCTGGGGCCGAACCGCGCGGGTAAGACCACGCTAGTCAAGTTGCTGCTGTCATTGTGCCGCGCGGACGCTGGTCAGGTGCTGCGCCTAGGACGCCCGGCTGAGGACCGCAGCACGCTGGCGCGCGTAGGTTACTTGCACGAGAGCCAGGCCTTTCCGCGCTACCTGAGCGCCCGAGAGTTGCTAACCTACTATGGTGCCGTAGCTGGCGTGGGAAGGTACACCTTGGCCCGTCGGGTAAGTGCGCTCTTGGAGCGCGTGGGGCTTGCCGATCGGGCGGCCGAGCCGATCGGCCGCTTCAGCAAGGGGATGCTACAGCGGCTGGCGCTTGCTCAGGCATTGGTGAACGATCCGGCACTATTGGTAATGGACGAACCGACCGAAGGAATGGATTTGGCAGCGCGGCGGCTGCTGCACGAGGTCGTGCGGGAGCGACGCGCGGCCGGTCAGACAGTGCTGTTGGTTTCGCATGCCGTGTCAGATGTTGAACAGCTTTGCGACCTGGCCCTTGTGCTGCGTGAAGGACGTGTGGTGTTTTCTGGGACATGTGACGATCTGACCGCCAGGTCCAGCAGTCCGCAGCAACCGGGACAGCCTAGAACTCACGAGCCGGCCGAACGCATGGCTGGTGCGAGTGCGCAGTCTGCGGCTGCCGGTACCACGGCGCCGCGAACGGCTGGCTCTTTGGGATCGCTGACTGCGGCTCTGGAGCAATTGTACGCGGAGACAGTCCCATGAGCTACGTACCCTTGCCGCGCGCCGCCCTGTGGATGCTGCGGGACACTTGGCGGCAGTCGTTGGCAACAGGGATCTTCTGGCTCCTTCTTGCAGGCACGTTGATTTGTTTGGGGCTGTGTGCCAGCGTGAGCGTCGAAAACGCGGGCGCGCTGGCACCAGATGGCGAGCAGCCCGATTTCCTGCCCAGAAACGATCCCGAAGCGCAAGATAGCGAAAAGCTGCGCACCTCAGGCGTGGCCGTGTTGCGCGGGCAAGTCACGCTGCTCTGGGGCGCCATCCGTATTCCCATTGCGCGAGATGCCCGCGCGGCCGTACACCACCTGCAACTCCTCCTCGCCTTAGGCGTGGCTGACACTCTGGGTTTGCTCCTGGCCCTGACGTGGACAGCCGGCTTTCTGCCGTCGTTCTTCGATCCACGCTCAGCAAGCGTGCTGCTTAGCAAGCCCCCCAGCCGCACGCGGTTGTTGCTGTACAAGTACGCAAGCGTCGTAGCCGTGGTGGGGCTGCATGCTATTGTGTTGGTGGGCGGCACCTGGTTGGTACTGGGCGCCCGTACCGGCGTGTGGGACGCCGCATATCTTTGGGCCGTACCGCTATTAGTCATGCAGTTTGCCGTGTTCTTCGCGTTCTCTGCGCTGCTGGCCGCAAGCACGCGGAGCACGGTGGCGTGTGTGCTGGGAACGGTGTTGTTCTGGGCCGTGTGTTGGGCGATGAATTATGGGCATCACGCCCTGAATGCTGCTGGAGCGGGGCCGCATGGGGCCGCCTTTGCCGGGGGCTTACAGCGTTGGACGGCCCTGGGCTATTGGCTGCTGCCCAAGCCGGCAGACGCCAGCCTGCTATTGTACGATCGGCTCGACGCGCTGCGGCTCCTCAGTCCGCCGGCGGCGCTGGCACACGCGTTGGCCGCGGGGAGCATACACCCATGGCTTTCGGTGGCCGCATCCATTGGCTTTATGGTGCTCGCGCTGGCCGCCGCCTGCCGCGAGTTCCAGGTCGCGGACTATTAGGCCGACAGCGCCGCGCTGCACGCGACGACGGCGCTCCATGAGCCGAAACCCACTTGACCTTGCGGCCAACCGCGCAGTATCCTGCCTTTTGATGGCTCAAAAACTGCCGGCGAGGTCGCATTGAATCGATTATTTGAACATCCGAAAGGCGATTGGTGGCTGCTGCTTTGCCTGATGTGGCTGCTGGGGCACGGGGGCGGCTGTTCTGCCCGGGGAGATGTCGCCCAACAGCAGCGAGCAGCGAGCGTGGGGCGGCTGCACGTAGTATGCACCACGCAGATGGTGGCCGACCTGGCCCACAACGTGGGGGGGGAGCGCGTGCAGGTCGAGGCATTGATGGGCGAAGGGGTCGATCCCCACCTATACAAGGCCAGCACGCGCGACGTGCTCAAGCTGTTTCGGGCGGATGTGATCTTGTATTCGGGTTTGCACCTAGAAGGCAAGATGACGGAGATGTTCGAGCGTCTCGGGCAGCGGCGGGCCGTGTATGCTGTGACAGACGCAATTCCTCCCAAGCGGCTGAGGCAGCTTGGTCCGCAGCAGGTGGATCCGCACGTGTGGTTCGACGTCGCGTTGTGGAGCGAGGCGGTACGGGCGGTCGAACGGGCGCTCGTGCGGCATGCACCGGAGCATGCAGAGGAGTTTGCCGCGCGTGCAGCGGCATACCGGGCCGAACTGGCACGGCTTGACGGCTGGTGCCGTCAGCAGATTCGCTTGCTGCCTGTGGAGCGGCGAGTGTTGGTGACGGCGCACGACGCGTTCTTCTATTTCGGAGACGCCTACGGGCTCGAAGTGCGGGCCATTCAGGGCATTAGCACGGATAGCGAGGCGAGCGTGCGTGACATCGAGGAGCTTGTCGCTTTTTTGGCAGAGCGACGCATCAAGGCTGTGTTTGTCGAATCGAGCGTGAGCAATCGCAACATGCAGGCGCTCATCGAAGGCTGCCGGGCGCGCGGCCATCGCCTGCGCGTGGGCGGCGAGCTGTACAGCGACGCCATGGGGCCTGCCGGAACGCCCGAGGGGACGTACGTGGGGATGGTACGGCACAATGTGCAAACCATCGTGCGTGCCTTGCGTTAGACACAAGAAGCCTCTGCCCTAGAGAGACGGAACGACAGCAAGACTGAGCTTTATGTTGCAAAAATACGAGTCTGCGGATATTTGCCCCAGTGCGGCGGACGCAGCGGCCGTTGCGGTGCTGGACGTACACGATGTGACGGTAACGTACCATCGCAAGCCCGTGCTTTGGGACATCGACCTGACCGTGCGCGAGCCCTGCCTGGTGGGGATCGTAGGCCCCAATGGTGCGGGAAAGAGCACTCTGCTCAAGGCCATTTTGGGCCTGGTACCACTGGCCACGGGCGAGGTGACGTTATTGGGGCGGCCCGCGCGGGAGCAGCGGCGGCTGGTCGGCTATGTGCCTCAGCGAGAGAGCGTCGATTGGGACTTTCCCGTGAGTGTTCTGGACGTGGTGTTGATGGGCACGTATGGGCGGCTGGGCTGGTTCCGGCGGCCCGGGCGTCGCGAGCAGGAGTGGGCGATGGAATGTCTGCGGAGGGTCGGCCTGGCGGATTTGGCGCACAGGCAGATTGGGCAGCTTTCCGGCGGGCAGCAGCAGCGTACGTTTTTGGCCCGGGCGCTGGCTCAGCGGGCCGAGGTGTATTTCATGGACGAGCCGCTGGCGGGGGTCGATGCGGCTACGGAGCAGGTGGTGTTCGAGCTGCTCCGCGAGCTGCGGACTGCCGGTAAGGCGGTGTTTGTCGTCCACCACGACTTGCGTACCGTGCCGCAGTACTTCGACTGTGTCGCCCTGTTGAACCAGCGGCTGGTGGCATTTGGGCCCACTGCGTCGACGTTCACGGCAGAGAACCTTCAGCAGGCGTATGGGGGAAGGCTGTCGATTTTAGACACTGCCGGCGAGGCCCTGCGCAAGCAGGAGCGCAGTGCATGAGTTACAACACGCTGGTGGTGCTGGCCGGGACGAGTTTGCTCGGCGCGGGTGCCGGCCTGGTAGGGACGTTCGCCATCTTGCGCGGTCGCGCGTTGTTGGGCGACGCGCTGGCGCATGCGGCCCTGCCCGGCGTTTGCTTGGGTTTCTTGCTGTGGGGAGATCGCAGTCTGCCGGTGATGCTGGCTGGTGCGCTGGCAACTGGCCTTGCGGGTGCGGCTTTGGTGGCTGCACTCGGCAAGCTGCCGAGGGTCAAACCCGATGCGGCTATTGGCATGGTGCTCAGCGTTTTTTTCGCAGCCGGCCTTGTGCTTAGCCGGCTCATACAGAACTGGCATGCCGGCGGAAGCAAGGCGGGCCTCGACTCATATGTTCTCGGCAAGACTGCCGGCATGCTGCTGGGAGACGTATACCTGATCTTGCTCATATCTCTGGCTGCCTTGTTGTTGACGCTGCTGCTGTACAAGGAGTTCAAGTTGGTCCTCTTCGACTCAGCGTTCGCGCACGTGCAGGGGTGGCCCGCCGGGACGTTGGACCTATTGCTGATGGCGATGGTGGCCGTGATAGTGGTGCTGGGGCTGCCGGCTGCGGGTGCCGTGCTGGTGGTGGCGCTGATGATTCTGCCTGCGGCGGCTGCACGGTTCTGGACCGATCGCCTGGCCACTATGTTGGCTGCCAGCAGCGGCATGGGCATGCTGATGGGTGCGGCAGGCACGCTGGCGAGCGCGCGGTGGGGCCACTTGCCGACCGGCCCCATGATCGTACTGGCAGGCACGGGGCTGTTTGCCTTGTCTGGCCTCGTTGCCCCGCGCAAGGGGGTGTTTGCGCGCTGGATGCGGCGGAGGCGCCCGGGTCGTTCGATTGAGGTACTCGCGTGAGCATCTGGGAGCTTTCGGCCCAGGAGTGGCAATCGGCCCTGTGGACCATCGCGGTCGCGGCGCTGGCCAACTCGGCGTGCGCGGTGGTGGGCTGTTATTTGGTACTGCGCCGTCTGAGCCTGCTGGGCGATGCCATCAGCCACGCGATCTTGCCGGGGATCGCCGTGGCGTTCATTGTGACGGGCAGCACGACTTCTCCGGCGATGCTGCTGGGGGCCATGGCCTGCGGCCTGATGGCGGCCGTGTTGACGCAGGGACTGTCGGGCACCGTGGGGGTGCGTGAAGACGTGAGCCTGGGGGTGGTGTTTACCTCGATGTTCTCGGCAGGGGTGATTCTGATCACCGCATATGCCAGGGACATCCACTTGGATCCAGGGTGCGTACTGTATGGGCTGGTGGAGTTCGTCTCGTTGTACATGATCGAGGTGGCGGGGATCGAAGTGCCCGCAGCATTCGTGCCATTGGCCGTCGCCTGGGCGGTGACGTTGGCGGTGGTGGCTGGCGCGTGGAAGGAGCTGAAGCTCACTGCATTCGATCCCGGTTTGGCGGCGGCCATGGGCATCTCTGCGGGGCTGGTGCACTATGTGCTCATGGGGTTGGTGGCGTTGGTGACGGTGACGGCATTCGAGGCCGTGGGGAGCATTTTGGTCGTGGCGATGTTGATTGTGCCGGGGGTGACAGGGCACATGCTCAGCGATCGGTTGCTGGGGATGATGTTGTGGGCCGTGGTGGTGGCCGTCGTAGCGGCCGTGGCCGGTTATGTGGGAGATTTGGCGTGGGGCACGGGCATGGCTGGGCTGATGGCCGTTGCTGCTGGAGCGCAGTTCGGTCTGGCCGCGTTGGCGGCTCCCCGGCGGGGGATCATCAGCCTTGCATGGAACCGGTTTGCGTTGGCGTTGCGCATTCGCGCGGAGGATCTGTTGGGCCGCATGTTCCGTGCAGAAGAGCAGGCCGCGGCGGCAGGGGCGGCGGCGGGTGTCGGGACGATGGCCGCAGTGGGGGTCGCGGCGGCGCTGCCTGCTGCGCCGGGGCCCAAGCGGCTGACCTGGTTCGATTGGCTGGCGCGGCGGCAGCTTGTCCGCCAAGGGTACATCGAACGACAGGGAGACGCCTGGGTGCTTACGCCGCAAGGGCGGGGCGCAGGCCAAGAGCTAGTGCGTGCCCATCGTCTGTGGGAGGCATTCTTGGAAGAACGGTTCCGCTTGCCTCCCGATCATCTGCACGAGCCGGCCGAGCGGCTGGAACATTACTTGGGTCCGGAACTCCAGGCGCGGCTATCGGAGGAGCTAGGCGGTGCGCGACGCGACCCCCACGGCCGAGAAATACCCGATCGGCCGCAGCCGGGCTAGGGCGCCAGAGTGTGCGGGCAATGATCGGGCTCTCGCCACACGGCTGGCGTCCTTTTGCCACAGTGGCCTTGCGGGCCTCAGCGGCGTGTGCGTGCCGGTTGTTCCGGCGGCGCGCTGGGCGCCCGTGGCACCACACTTGCCTTACGGGCTTGGGCCATCTCGCCCCTCTGCGGCGTCAAAGGGACTGGGGCGAGACTCATACTCGCGCAGGTCCTCTTCCTCGAACCCGAAGTGATGGGCAAGTTCGTGGATTACCGAGCGGCGCACCTCGTACGCCACTTCCTCGGAGCTGCGGCAAAGCCGTTCAATCGGGCGCTTGAAAATACGGATGCGTACCGGGTGGGCCATGCCGTACTCCCGCTCTCCCGGCGTTGGACCCCAGGGCGATTGCACCATAAGTCAGTTTCCGAGAAGGACTTGTTCGAGATAGCCTTCGTCCCAACCGGCGGTGAGGCGCTTGTTCTTGATCCCGACCTTGAGACTTGATTCGTTCTTCAACAGGCTCAGCGCCGTGCGGCGAAGGATGCTGAAGTTCGCGCCAGCATGTCCCCGGCGGATGCGGCATTGATCTTCCTGGAACGT
>FWWM01010482.1_pt1 | contig 16468 bp, 17 predicted proteins | sample 2228351 | NCBI WGS metagenome assembly FWWM01 (sample SAMEA103939774, study PRJEB20133) | metagenome | reverse complement strand
AATGGGTAAAAATTTAGGAAATTAAATAAGACTGCTTTGTTGCGGACAAGATTGGAATAGATTGAAATAGACAGATTGAAATGGGAAGAATCTGAAAAATTGCTTTGTCCAATTTCAAATTATGGTAGATTTATGTGTAGAGGTATTATTATTTTATTTCGCTCATCCCTATAATCCATCACTTATAATTTGGTTGTGGATGAAGAATGAAAGGAAAAAGGAGGTGAGAGCTATGGATAGCAGTAAAAGAACTATTCATCCCAAAAAGGGCTTATCTTACCTTAGAAAGGTAAGATGGCCTAATGGCGTAAAATGCATATGTGGAGGAGATGTTATTAAGAAAGGAAAAACAAACAAGGGCGCTCAAAGATATCAGTGTAAAAAATGTAAAAAGTATTTCAATGACCTTACTGGAACAATATTCAATTCCTCAAAATTCAAAATTGAGGAAATGTTCTACATCATAAAGGAGATTGAGTCTAAAACAACATATCAAATAGCAAGTGAATTAGGAAGAGATTATGAAGCTGTATTGAACTTCGTCCATAAGGTTCAAAGGATATCTTCAATGCAAAGAAAATCACTCTTAAGGTGAAGTTGATGAGATTTACATTGTTTCAGGAGGGGATAAAGAAAGAAAGACCAAGAAGTATAAAAAAAGAGGAAGAGGGACATTTAAGGAAGATGAGCCACCTGTCGTGTGTGAGAAGGGGAGAGGAAAAGAAAGTGAGATTTGTCGTCATGGATAAAGCAGATGAAGGTAAAAGTAAAGGAATCAGGAGAAGTTATTTTAAACACGGATGATTATACGATTTACTCAGGGATCTGTGAGATAGAGAAGGTATTAGAGCATAGGGTTGTAAATCACTCGAAGAGGAGATATGAGGAAGGAGGGGTTCATATACATGTGAGAACAGGCACAGTTTTGTGAGGAGTTATTTATCAAAATATAGAAGGGTATCGAAGTGGTATTTACAAGGTTATCTTGATTTATTATCTTGAATGAGAGGTTTAAATGGTTTAGGCTCATCATAAGTGACGGATTATGGACATGAGCGTTTTATTTTATTTGCTGACATATTGAGACACTGAACTGTATGATATAACTGGTAAAAAAATAACTTTTGTCTTTTTTGTTCCCTTATGGTAAAATTATAAAGGTTTACAGGATGGGATATATGGTGGATGGGCGGTAAACTGAAATAAAGGTAAACCGAACAGGGGGTAAACTGAATGGGAGGTAAACCGAACGGAAGAGGAAAATCGGTAAGTGGTGAGAAATTGGGAAAGGTAGAGAAGGAAAAGGGAGGAGAGAAGGAAAAGGGCGGAGAGAAGGAAAAGGGAGGAGAGAAGGAAAAGGGAGGAGAGAAGGAAAAGGGAGAGAAGAAGAAAGATGGTTTGAAAGTTGTGGGAGTGGGCATTGAAGGGGAAAAGCCGGGGTCTATGGGGGCTATGAAGGGCTCAGATTTAGATTCAATGATGCTTTCCACACCAGCCATTGCTCCACTTGAAGGGCTTTCAAAAGATAGGTTGCCAAAAAGACCACAGAAGCTCGGAGAGGAAAAAACGCATGTGCTTGTGCTCCTTGTTGAAAACAAAGTTGGTGTTCTCGCAAGGATATCAGGTCTCTTCGCCGGCAGAGGATATAATATTGAGAGCCTCTGTGTTGGTGAAACCCATGATCCAGCCTACTCACGAATGACAATAGTCACAAAAGGTAATTCTCGAGTGGTTGAGCAAATAGAAAAACAACTCAGGAAGATAATTGAGGTTGTAAAGGTAAGCAATATAACGGATGTGCCTCGTGTTGAGAGAGAACTCATGCTCGTCAAAGTTTCTGCAAATCGTGAGAACAGAGGAGAAATAATGCGTCTTGTTGAAATCTTCCGTGGGAAAATAATAGATGTCACACTTAAAACTCTCACCGTAGAGATAACAGGAGATAGAGATAAAACTGAAGCTTTTTTGGAACTCCTCAGACCATTTGGAATAAAGGAAGTTGTGAGAACAGGTATTGCAGCGATAAGGAGAGGGGATTAAAAAATCGAGAGGAAGAGAGAGTTCGAAATAAAAAAGAAATAGATATAAAAAGAAGGGGAAAAAGGAGAAATGAGGATGAGGAGGGAGTTTTCAGCCGGTGGTGTTGTAGTAAGGGAAGGGGGGGAAGAAGGGGAGGGGAAGGGAGAGAGAGAGGAAAAAGTCGGGGAAAAAGGAGGGGAAGAAGTAGGAAGAGAGGAGAGGAGAGGGGGAAAGGGTGAAATGTTCGTTCTTATGATAAGGGTTAGGACGCTTTCTGGGAGTGAGGTTTGGACATTCCCTAAGGGGCATATAGAGGAAGGGGAAAGCAGGGAGAGAGCGGCCTTGAGGGAGGTAGAAGAAGAAACAGGAATAAGAGCAAAAGTTGTAAGAGAACTTGGAAACTTTACATATTATTTTAGGGATAAGGATGGAGAACTTGTAAAAAAAACAGTTTTCTGGTATCTTATGCAACCAATTGGGGGTGACCTATCTAATGTAAAAACCGCTGGTGAGGTGCTTGAGGTAAAATGGTTTAATATAGAACAAGCAAAAAAAATTGTACGTTATGATTCAGATAAGAAAATAATACAGATATTAGAAGAACTCAAAACCAAATAAATCTGATATGTTGTGAAAAAAATTTTTAAAATAAAGAGGGAAAGGGTGAATATTATGAATGATGCTACACAGGTAGGGACTATTCCTGCTATTTTCCTCTCTATCTGTCCAAATTGTGGGGGTGAAATAACATCGGATAGACTTACTCTTGGTCTCCCATGCGATGCTTGTCTTCCTTATATCCCAAAGGATAATTCAATTGATTCCATAGTGTCCGCTCTTTCTGCATCTGGAAATCTCAAGAGGTTTAGGGATATATATGAAATTGAAAGAAAAGCAAAGGATTTCTCTGACTTTTTCAAGTCTGTTTTAGGTTTTGAGCCATGGTCTTTGCAGGTTGCATGGTCAAAAAGGGTGATAAGCGGTCAATCCTTCGTCGCACTTGCTCCCACAGGTGTGGGAAAAACAACTTTCGGAATGGTTATGGCACTGTTCCTTGATGGAAAATCGTATATCATAATGCCGACAAAGCTTCTCTCAAAGCTCTTCACAAAAAAACTTCTTTCAACAATAGATAGCGCTGGGGGAAAAATTACAAAGAAGATACTCCTTGTTGATAGGTCTGGGGAGAAAATAAAAAGAGAAGTTGAAGCTGGTGACTACGATATCCTGATAACAACGAGTATGTTCCTCGCAAGAAATGAAAAATTGCTTGAAGGGAAAAAATTTGATTTTATCTTCGTTGACGATGTTGACTCCTACCTCAGACAGCCGAAAAATGTTGAGAGGGTCTTGAAACTTATGGGACTTTCTACAGATGACATAAACTCTCTCAAAGAAATAATGATGAGGAAGTATTCGGTCATACGCGACAGGCAAAAATCACAGAATGAAAAGATAGATGAATTCTCAAAAATATCAATGGATGTTGAAAAGATAAGGAGAAATTTGAGGGGAGTTCTTGTCGTATCTTCCGCAACTGCCAAAGCAAGGGCTGGTACTATAAGGTATTTCAGGGAGCTTTTTGGTTTTGAGATCTCTCCTCAGACTACAGCTTTGAGGAACATAGAGGATACTTTTATAGGATTTGGAGATAAAGGAGAAGTGACAAAGGCAAAGGGGGATGTTTTCCACCGTGTTTTTGAGGTTGTAAAAAGATGCGGTAAGGGAGCTTTCATCTTTGTGAACTCTGAATATGGGAAGCCAGCGGTTCAGGAGCTTAAAGATTTTCTTGTTTCACGTGGTATTCCGGCATGCACATATGAGGAGTTCGGAGATGCTGAGCAAGATAGTTTCAGGAGAGGTGAGATTCAGGCAGTTATAGGTATATCATCTCTGAGGAACCCACTTTGCAGGGGGATAGACCTACCTGATGCTGTAAGATATACTGTTTTTGCCGGTGTTCCGCGCTTCATCTTTTCAATGGGAGATATAGATGAACCTGCAAAAATGCTCGGAGTTCTTATCTCCCTCAGGCCAATACTTGGAAAGAAGGCGTTCTCTTTCATAGAATCAATGCGAAAATATTCGGGTATGAGAGCAGAAGATATACAGAGGTATCCTGCGATAATTGATAGGATTGAGAGCATAAAGAAATTCATAAAAGATACGCTCTCTGACCCACAAATACTCGCAAAGATAAAGGAGTCAGAGGATGTTCCTCTTCGCGTTGTTGAGGGAGATAATGGGGTAAATAAATTTAGGTTTGTCGTTGCGGATTCTTCCGCGTATATTCAGGCTTCAGGGAGAGCATCTCGGCTTTATATAGGTGGACTTTCGAAAGGTTTATCTGTTGTTGTGGTTGACGACCCAAAAGCATTCTCTCAGCTCAAAAAGAGACTTCGCCTTGACATCCTTGATATAACTTTCAAACCATTTGACGAGGTCAATATCGATGGTATACTTAAAAAGATAGATGAAGATAGAGAAAAAATAAGACTCATACTGGCAGAGGGAGAAGATTTTATAAGAGTAAGAGAAGGAGACTTTTATCATTCATCTTTACATTCTGGTAGTGCTTCTGATTTTATAAAACCACCGAAAAGTGCCGTCCTTATAGTTGAGTCTCCGAACAAGGCTAGAACGATAGCAAATCTTTTGGGGAAGCCGACAAGGCGGAAAGTGAGGGTCAACGGCTCATCTCAGGATGTATGGGAGGTTTCACGGGGTGACCTCAATATAACCATACTTGCGTCTGGTGGACATATGTTTGACCTACCATTTACATACCAGGGCAGGGGTTTGAACGGAAAGGATTACTATGCTGTTCAGATTCGTGGTGGTAAGGTTTTTATACCAATGTATATGGAGATAAGAAGGTGTAGGGTATGTGGGGAAAACTTCTTTGGAGAGGGTATATGTCCTTACTGTGGTTCTAAAGATTTTGAGAGTAAAAGTAATGTTTTTGAGGTGATAAGGCGAGTTTGCCTTGAAGCTGATGAGATATTTATAGCGACCGACCCGGACCATGAAGGGGAGAAAATAGCTTGGGATATATTTCTTTCAATACCGAAGTATGGGAAAGATATAAAGAGGGCGGAGTATCACGAAGTCACAAAGAAGGCGATTCTCGGTGCACTATCAAGTCCGCGTGATATAAATCTTGACCTCGTCAAGGCTCAAATAGTAAGGAGGATAACTGATAGATGGATAGGTTTTGTGATGAGCGAAGAACTTCAGAAGAGATTTGACAAGATATGGCTTTCTGCTGGGCGTGTTCAAACTCCTGTTTTGGGCTGGCTCATAAAAAGAGAGGAGGAGATGAAAAAGAAGGTTGGACTTTTGAAGTTCAATGGGGATTTTGGGATATCCGATTTTATAAGGATTGACGACCCGGCTGAGGCGAAGGGAGTAGGTAAGCTGATAAGGAAACTTCGCGGAAGGAGGAGGAAAAACGAAGAGGATGAAAAGAGGAGGATTGAGAACTCAAAAATAAATGTTTCTTTTGAGCTTCTTGAGACATATGAGGTTGAGCTTGACCCACCACCGCCCCTGAACACTGCGGATATGCTCAAGGAAGCATCAGGTCGTCTGAAATTCTCAGCGCCAGAAACTATGGCTCTCGCTCAACAGCTCTTTGAGTCCGGTCTTATAACCTATCACAGAACGGATTCATATCATGTATCTGATGTTGGTATTTCTGTTGCGAAGGAATATATATTTGAGACAATGGGTGAGGATTTTTTCAGACCGCGCTCGTGGGCTCAAGAGGGAACACATGAATGTATAAGACCATCGAGGAATCTCTCGCCAGATGAACTTAGAATTTCAGCAAGGATAGGTAATATTTCTGTATCTGAAAAAGCTATAAGTCTTTATGAGATTATATTTGGGAGATTCATTGCTTCCCAGATGAAGCGATGCGGTGTCCTGAAAGGAAAGATAAAGGTAAGAGCAAGCTTTCAGGTCAATGATATCTTCAAGGAGTTATCAAAAGAATCTGAAATAAACTTAAAAATAATTGAAGATGGATGGAATAAAGCTCTTTTCCTCCCGATCCCTAATTTTGCAAAGTATCTTTTAGATAAAAAGAAAATTGAGTTTGAAACAGGTGATTTTTCTTATTCGTTTGTTTCTCCTGTCCCACCATATACGCAGGGAACTTTAATAGATGAGATGAGAAAAAGAGGTATAGGTAGACCCTCTACATGGGCATATATTGTAAAAACACTTCTTGATAGAGGATACTGCATAGAGAGGGGAGGTTACCTCATAATAACATCTCTCGGGAAGCAGGTTTATGAATATCTTTCCAATCATAAAGATTTTGCTATATATACATCCGAGGACTACACCCGGCAACTCGAGGAAAAAATGGATAAAGTTGAGAGAAGAGAGGAAAGCTACGTAAATATACTTCATGAACTTTTCACAAAGCTTTATCCATTCTTTCAAAGTAGGATCCAAGCTAAATAAATTCTTAAGATCACCTGAAATTACATAACCTGCATGATCTGCTTCATAAGGGGTATGTATATGGATAGCACGATGATAATTATTATGGAGGATACTGCGATGAAAAATATGGGTTCGACCGACCTTTTTATAAGTTCGCCTTTTTCTTTTGCCATCTCATCAAATATTTGTGATATTCCTTCGAGAGCAATTTGAAGTTTCTCGCTCCCACTTTCGTAAGCTCTTTTTAGTTCGTCTGAGAAATCTTGAAAAAGCGAGAATGTGGGTTCTGCGCCCTTGAGTATTGTTATCATTTCATCTACCATTTTTTCTTTCAATTTTCCTCCTGCTAATTCTGAGCTTAACTCAAGTGCGCGAGGAAGTTCTATCCCATTTTTCAAACATATAGAGAGTGATTTTGCAATCAACGAGCTTATGTGATCCCTCAAAACAGGAAAATCGACAGATACGATAAGCTGAAATGGTAAGACGGAAAATATTGCAAAGGATGCGAGCACCAAAAAGAGGTTTTCCCTCAACACTTCACTTATTCTCATCACAATTTTTGTCATACCAGTGGGAGTGGTTCCAAATTCTTCGAAAATTCCTTTGAATTCTGGTATGACAAATATAAGGAAGGCAAGTAGTATAGATAGGGCGAACCAAAGAAGAAAAAGGGGGAATATCATGCCAACTTTCACTTCCCTGTCTAACTTTCTTTTTCTTTCGATGAGTTCATTTATGTCTTCAAGGACTTTTTTGAGCTTTCCTGTTTCTTCTCCTATCTTTATATTTTTGATGATGAGCTTAGGAAAGCTAAGTGCTGAAAGAGCCTCCGAGAGAATAAGACCTCTTTTTATATATTCATATGCGGGATGAGATGTTTTGCGGACTGCATCCTCTATACTAAATCCTGCTGAAAGATAGAGAGAAAGATTCCTGAGAAATTTTCTATCTGCCTCACTCAATCTTTCCTTACCGAACTTCATTTGGTATAAAATCTACCTTGGTCTTGGTATAAATCTACCTCACAACTATCCTGATGAATTTTATTTTTCCAACCCTAACAATATACTCTCCTTTTTTTAGTTCGAAGAATTTTTCTTTTATTCTCTCTCCATTCACATATATCCCACCTGCCTCTGTTAATCTTACTGCTTCTGATATGCTTTTTAAAGCACCTATTTTTTTGAGGAATTTCTGAAGTATTTCTCCTTCTTGTGCATCAAACTGTTCTATATCTTTTTGGGGTATTTCCCTCTCTCTTATAACTCTGTCGAACCATTCACGGGCTCTATCTGCTTCGTCTTTTCCTCTGAGTATTTTTGTTATTGTATATGCAACACGTGATTTTGCCTCAAACGGATGAATTTTCTTCAATTCTTCGAGCTCTTCTTCGTCGAACCTGCAGATCAGTTCTGCGTATTTACCTATCAGCTCATCTGGGATTCCCATAAGTTTCCCGTATATATCTTCTGCCTTCTCATCGACCGATATGTAGTTTCCATATGTCTTTGACATTTTTAGTTTTCCATCAAGTCCCTCAATGATAGGTGTTGTTATGCAAACCTGTGGTTTTAGTGCAAATGACCTCATTATATCTCTCGCGAAGATGAGGTTAAAAAGCTGGTCATGTCCGCCGAGTTCTATATCTGCTCTCACCGCTATGGAGTCATAAGCTTGCAAAAATGGATATATGAACTCGTGGATAAAAAGAGGTTTTCCTTCTTCAATTCTTTTTTTGAAATCTTCTCTGGAGATGAGCTGAGCTACCGTTGCGCGCGATATGAGGTCAAAAAGTTCATGACTTCTCATACTCCCAAGCCATGTTGAGTTGAAATATATTTTCGTCCTCTCTTTTATAAGAAATCCAGTGCATTTTTCAAGTATTTTATTTGCGTTTCTTTTTGCTTCCTCATGAGACAGCGGCGGCCTTGCGGATGTTCGCCCCGATGGGTCACCCACTGTCGCGGTAAAGTCCCCTATGATAAGGCATACTTCATGCCCAACCTCCTGAAAATCTCTGAGCTTAAAAAGGAGAACGAGATGCCCAAGATGTATAAGTTCCGCTGTAGGATCTATCCCCAGTTTTACACGCAGTTTCCTCCCACTTTCAATAAGTTCGTAAAACTCATCCTCTTCAACTATGTTTAAAAGCCCCCTCCTCAGTTTGTAAACTTTGTTATTTTCTTTGCTTGACACTTTTATTTATCATAGCTTCAAACAAAAATCTTTAAAATTTTTTGGGTATTTCAATCAATTTTTCAATCAATCAATTTTTTAGTTTTTTAATTAATTGAGTTTTTAAAACGATGTTATAAAACCTGTTTCATTTCTTTTTAGCATTTCAAATATTTTTATAGATGCGTGTATTGCTCCTAATGCAAACACTCGGCGAGAATTTGCTCTGTGTATAATTTCTATTCTCTCTCCATCTCCGAGAAACATGATAATGTGTTCTCCTACAACATCCCCACCTCTTACTGCGAAGATAGCAAGTTCATCCTCTTTCCTGGGTCCTATCATACCTTCTCGGCCGTATACCAATTTCTTCTCTCCCCTGAGGATTTCAGCAAGTCTGAGAGCGGTTCCAGATGGTGCATCCTTTTTCTTCCTGTGATGCAATTCAACTATTTCAATATCAAAATCTTCTAATGTTTCTTTTATTTGAGGTAATATCTTCATAAGTAGGTTTATTCCTCTGCTCATATTGTAGCTCATAAATATCGGTATGTATTTAGCCATACTTTTGATCTCATTGATCTCATCTTCACTAAAACCTGTTGTTCCTATAACAAAGCCTGTTTTCTTTTCTGTTCCCCCCTCTTTTATATCCTGTGTGATCTTTTTTATAAATGGGATTATCGCTCCCCTGTGCGAAAAATCTATTATAATATCTGGTCTCGTCTTGTTTTCAAGCTCATCAGGAGAGTTTATGATGGGAAAGTTATATCCCAAAAATGGATAGAGGTCTTTCCCTTCTTTTCCTCTGAATTTTTTGTCTTCTATTCCGAGGACTACCTTTATGTTTTTTTCATGAGCTACTTTGATGACTTCCTCTCCCATTCTTCCTCCAATGCCGCATATCCCGATTTGCATCTCCATATTTCAATTTCTTTCTAATTTCAGTAGTATTTTTCCTCTTTTATTTTTTCTTCAAGGAATTTGGCTCTTTTGAGTATCCCTTTTACATTTTTTATCATGTCAGGGTTTCCGCAAGCATATCCTGTTGTGTCCACATGAGTGAAACCGTAAATATCTGCGTATTTTCTGACTATCTCATCAACGCGTCCTGTTTCACCCTTCCAATCTGGATCTTCCCATGGGCGTGATACTGTTGGCACATATATTAACCAATCTACTTTTTTGGATAGCTCAGAGAGTTCTTCTTTATATATTCCGAGTTCTTTTGACCTTGACGCTCCATGGAGCACAAGGAACTTATGTATCTGGTCGGTTTTTCCCTTCTCAAGTTCATACTTTTGAGTTCTTATCATGCTTATGAAAGGTGCTGCCCCTGTTACCGTGCAAACCATAAGATGTTTTTTTGTCTCGGTATTGAGCGTAAACCTTCCTACTATTCGGGGCCTTATCCATATTTTATCTCCGATTTTCATCTTCCATATCCTTGGGGTGAGCTTTCCGTGTGGGACAAGTTCAATGTAAAATTCAAGGTATTGTTCATATGGAGATGACACAATAGAGTATGGTCTCCATATTATTTTCCCATCGTCTCCTTCAAGCCCTAATGTAGCATACTGACCAGGTTTGAAAGGAGGTCTTTCTCCATCGAGAACTCTGAATTTGAACATGCCAAGGTCTTCTGAAAAATCAACCCTCTCTATGAGCTCACCCTGAAGAAATTCTCCCATAACCTCTTTTATCTTTGTTCAGGTATGTTTATATTGTTATTTTTTCTGAAGTTTTTCATCCAAAACTTCAACCTATCTTGGTTCAATCAAGACAGGATGCCAAACAAAAGGTTTGAAAATCAAGCGGGTCGTGGTGGTCAAAAGCGGGGAAGTTGATGGGGTTAGGTGGGAGTTTATGGGGGGTTTGGGGAGAGGTCAAGTAGGAGGGGTTAAGGGAGGTCGAGAAAGAAGGGTGTGTGGGAGTCGAGCAAGAAGGGTGGGTTGGTCAAGCAGAGGATTGATAAGGTCAAGTAGTGGGGTTGGAGGGGTCGGTGTTGGAGATGTCAATCAAAGAGGGTCGGGGCGATCGAGCAGGAAGAGTTAGGAAGGTTGAGCAGGAGAGTTGAAGAAGTCAGGCGGAGAGTCAGGGAAGTCAATCATGAGAGTCAGGGATTGGCATTGGAGATTGGTTTTTAGCTTTTGACATAAAGTCAGGGAAGTCAATCATGGGGGGCAGGGAGGTCAATTATGAGGGTTGATGAGGTCGATCAGGATGGTTGGTGAGGTCAAGGGATAGGGTAGACGGTGTCAAGAATAAAAAGAAATATCAAGATAATAAATGGGTTGGTGAGGTCAATCAGGAGGGTAGGCAATGTTATTTAAAGTAGGCAGTGTTATTTAAATGGGTAAAAATTTAGGTATTAAATAAAATAAACTCAAATAAAATTTGAAAGAAAAATAATGATAAATAAATGCTCTGTCGCAAAGATAATTCGAAAAGATCAAGACAAATCAGGGATAGCATATAACATCCATGTAATTGTAAGGTGGAAAGGGATTGAGAAATTTTATTTTTCATCTCTTAATCTTTTCTTTATTATTTTCTTTATACGACGATGAAAGATTCGTTAAAAATATGTTTTCGGCAGAGCAGTTACCTATAATTAATTACCCTAAATTTTAAGTGCTTGTAAAATAAGGAGAAACAATGATTGATGAGTCAAATTCTAAGATAAGCTTTCTCTTCAAAAAACTCGAAATATAGAAAAATGTCAGCCCGATGTCTCTTCCGAAAGGGAAAACCCAGTATGCTCCCCTTATACTTGACCTAAAATCAATTCCGTAAGAAAGGATGTTCCTACTTATAAAATTAATCCCACACCTCATCCCCTCACTGGAAGACAATCCACCAAAGATATTAAACTTATTTCTCTTATCTTCAACCATCTGCATGATGAGAACATGAGAGGTAAGATCACTATTTGAAGCGATCGGAAATGCATCAATACTGAATTTTCTCACTACATCAAATATTTTCATTTATATACACTACAATTGCGAATATAAGAGGATGAATAGATGCAGAGCGATTATCTGTTTTTAATCAAGAAGCTCCCACCGCCGAACAACTATAGAGGAAAATCTATACAATTTCTTTGACTATTTTGGTATAAAAATGGATAAAAGTTTTTAGGTATTTAGTAAGAATAATATATTTCCAAAAAACGTGTTTTTGTCTTTTATGATTTATAATTTTTATATTTAGTTAGGAAGGGGGGAGAGGTGGCCGAGCGGTCTAAGGCAACAGCCTGCTAAGCTGTGACGGGCTAAAACCCGTCTCGCGGGTTCGAATCCCGCCCTCTCCGCCAATTTTCACTCGTTCCCGCTTTCATTGAGTGAATCAAAACTTATCGAAAGAATGAAAAGAAATGAGAGGGTTTCCCCTTAATCATTTTTCAGCATCCTTATTTTTTTGTTTTTGTTTCTTTATCCTCGCATTCATGAAAAGTTTGGCAAGCTTTGTGATTATCGGTATTGGTATATGCCTTACTACGAAACCATAAATACTGTTGAGCGTACCAGGAACATATGGACTTACTCCCTTCAGAACAGCTTTCCACATAAGATCAACCGCTTCATCCACATTCATATACCTTTGCATAGAGTATATATCCTCAGGAACACCGGCTCTCTTTTGAAATTCTGTTTTTATCCCACCAGGGCATATCGTTATCACCTTTATTCCTAAATCTTCCACCTCTCTCCTTATAGCCTCTGAAAAACTCAGAACAAATGCTTTTGTGGCAGCATAAGTTGCCATGTTAGGTATGGGGAAGAAACCCGCAAGTGATGAGATATTTATGATTGTCCCTCCTTGCCCCTTGCTTATTCTGTCTCTGAGAAAGTAAGATGTAAGCTCAAGCAGAACGCGAACGTTGAGTTCTACCATCTCAACTTCCCTTTGGGTATCAAGTTCATGAAAACTTCCTATTGAGCCGAAGCCTGCATTGTTGACGAGTATATCTGGCGAGAGCTTCTCTGATATTTCATAATATAGTTTCTCAAGATCAACCCTCACAAGGTCAGCAGAGAAAATATATGCTTTACCCCCCTTGCTTTCTATCTCTTGAGCGACCTGTGAAAGTTTTTTTTCTGTTCTTGCAATAAGTATTACTTCTATACCGTTTTGCGCAAATTTTTTTGCAAGTGCCTCCCCGATCCCATAGCTCGCACCAGTTATTATCGCTCTCTTACCCAACATTCTACATAGAATGCTATCATATTTTCACTTGATATTATAAAATTCAAATAAATTTCAAATATTCAAATTAACTCTAAAACGTTCTGGAAAATTTGTGAAAGATGCTTGAACGATTAAACAATCACTCATGCGTTTTGTAGTTTTCATAACTGCTCCAGATGAGGAAACAGGGGTGAAAATAGCAAGAATGCTCGTTGAGAGAAAACTCGCCGCATGTGTCAATATAGTGAAAAATGTAAGGTCTATATACTTTTGGCAAGATAAGGTGCAGGATGAACCGGAGGTCCTACTCGTTATAAAAACAAAGGAATATCTTTTTGATAAACTGAAAGAGGAGGTCGAAAAAGTTCATCCATATACTGTGCCAGAGATTATCGGCTTTCCAATAGAGAAGAGCGCAGAAAAATATGCAAAATGGTGGGATGAAGTAACACTGCAAGAATAATTTTCCTCATTTTTTTGATTGAGATTGATTAATTATTTTATTAATTTAAATTTATTTATTTATTTTTAATTAATTAATATTAATTTTAATCTAACCAAGCTTTAAGTTTTTAGCAGAAAACTCTTTCTTTTCATTCTTCTTTTATGATGGAAGATATATACAAAAAGAGGAATATAACAGATAAAGATTGAGAGAAGTTTTGTTTTCGCTTGTGTTTTGTTATCATCCACCGCAGAACATGAGCAACCTAAAGGTTCCGATGTCCCTTGACTATCTATTGGTTTATCGGAAACAGTATTTCCACTGTTCTGAACTTTTACACCCCATTCATTTTGGATCTTATCAATGCAGTTTGAAGCAAGCACTTTGAACCTTACTTCGCCCTCTTTTTCATGAGCCTCCCACTGAATATATATTTCTTCACTTCTACTTCCCAAAAATGCCTCTTCCAATTTTTGCTCGCCTTTCTTCAACATCGCACCTTCAGGTGAAATTATTTCCACATAAATTGGAGGAACTCCTTCTATAAGCACAGGAACTTCATATATACCACCGGGACTTACCCAGTCATAAAAACTGTTCACAGATATTTTCGGTCCTGCGCGAAATATTTTTTCTCCTCTGTTGTTCGTTGCTACATTTATCCCACCACCTTCTGTAATTTTAAACACAGAGATAACAACCTTATGTCCAATTCCCTTGTAACCGAACGCTGATGTGTATGAGTCTGGGAACTCTTGTCCCTCCTTCCAAAAATCAGTTGGGTATGATTTGAGGCAAGCTATGGAATCTTCACGGATATCCGTCCTCTCAAATCTCCATGGGTCGGTCGTTGGCTTACCTCCTACAAGGTGTGGTATCTCTATTTTGATTCCGTAGTGATTCTGACATGTGATAAATTTTCCTTCAACTTTTTGCTCTCCGCACTCATTCCCACATCCCGGGTAGCACTCATACCTGTTTATTTGGTTTGATGATATATACCTTTCTACTACATTTTCATCTATCCTCCATATGAGAACTCCTTCGGAAGGAAAATCTGAGTCAAAATTCTCACGCTTCCTGAATTCAACAAGGAAGTACTCCTTTTGGTCATATCCATACCCAAGTAGCCTTAGGAAATAGTCTGAACTTGATGTAGGAGATAGTGTATCACAGAATTCTCCATCTGGGGTGTGGCTTGTTGCCCATCCGAGAAATATTTTCTCCCATGGTGATAGGTTTGCTGGGAGCGTTCCCGGGGGAAAACCTTGCTCCCGATCTCCCTTGTAAAGCCCGTATCCCATCAGTGAATATGGCCCGACTCCGCACGACTGCAAACCTTGTGAGGCCGTATCATAGAGGTCTGGAAGTCCGAGCAGATGTCCAAACTCATGAGCCATAAGTCCCATGTTTCCATATGGAAATACATTGGATATCCCTGCTCCTATGAATGCTGATTTTATCGTGACCCCATCTGATGTTGGAACATACGCTTGAAAAGCGTGCGACCATATATCACAGCATTTGCTGTCTTCCATCTCATATTCTTGCGTTTCCGCACCCTCTCCCGAGTGTATAACCATAAAACAGTCCACAGAACCATCACCATCGCCATCATATTCTGAGAAGTTTACATCACCGTCCGCAAGGTAAACAAGGTCTGAGATAATGGAATTTGCTCCCCCTCCAAGCCCACAGTATAAACGCCCCGAATTTTTAAAACCGCATGAATAATCAGATAGCGTATGTGGAAGCATATATGGCCCAAACACATCACCGGTTATTTTTAACTTACCTTTTGAGTTTATTTCCCAGTATTCGCTGAAAGACGGAAATTTGTAATATATTTTATCACCTCTCCCGAACATAAGTTCTTTAAAGTATTCTTTTACCGGATATTGTTTCCCATCTATCTTGACTTGAAAAGTTTTATCCCGAAACTCTGCAAGTATTGCGACGCATTTTAGCTCTCCCGTGCTCGGCACTGATGCCTTTATCTTGAGTGTGGCTTCAGGGGATATTCTCATGAGAGATTTTGTGGATTTGAAACCCATTCTTGTTATTTTCCATACGCCAGGATAGGGTGGAGCTGAAAACACATCTTTTGCGTTGAAAAATAAAGAGATAGAAATAAAAAAAATAAAAATGAAAATGAAAAAAAAGACTTTCTTTTTCATCAACAAATATTTAGCTATGTCTGCGAAGGCTTTGGCTTAAGATAAGAATTTTCATTTTCCCGTTTTTGCTTTTACATATTCTATTGCGTCTTTCACTGTTTTTATTTTTTCAAGTTCTTCATCTGGTATTGATACTCCGAATTCCTCTTCAAGTTTCATTATCATATCCACAAGGTCTAAAGAGTCTGCCCCGAGGTCCTCTATGAATGTTGCATCATCTTTTATCTCATCAGGACTTTTGCCGAGCTTTTCTGCTATGACTTCCTTTATCCTTCTTTCAAGATCCATACCTCTCACCTCCGTTCCTAATGATTTCAATTTTCGGTTTTAGTCCATTGATTTTTGTAATTTACTTTAATTGGTTTGATTATTTTTCCTTTTTTCCTGATAATTTTCTCATCATTTTTTATTTATATTCACTTAAAATTCATTAATAATGGATTGTTAAAATTTTCATTGATGAGTGTGCTATTCTTAATTCTATTTTTTTTGTTGGGGTTTGGAACACTACATGCGCAAATTGAAGAGGATATAGGGGTAATAGTTGAGAGAATAAAAGAAGACATCAATGAAACTCGGTCAAATATAATGTATATGAACAAGTTGATTAGAGAAAATATGGTAGAACTTAAACGATATCAAGATGATTTATCAGCAATAAAAGCAGATGTGAAAGAGCTCGGAGCAAAAATAGGAGATATTGAAATGAAGATAGGCGAAATCAAGAAAAAAATGGATGTTAGAGAATACGTTGAAGAGTTAACAAAAATTAGGAGTGAGATGAACATGATGAAAAAGAATATGTTTTTTGCGTATATTTTATTAATATTTGCATTGTTTCTCTCTGTATTAGCGATATTTGTAGGGAAGAGGGGGCGGAGAAGGAAGTCAATTTTGAAGATATAGAGAAGTGGAACGTAAGACAATTAAGACAATAAAGATCTATTTGGGAGAGAAAGAGGATACTAAAAGGATATTCGAAGTCATAAGAATGTACCTT
>FWWM01010474.1_pt1 | contig 16472 bp, 15 predicted proteins | sample 2228351 | NCBI WGS metagenome assembly FWWM01 (sample SAMEA103939774, study PRJEB20133) | metagenome | reverse complement strand
ATCAACCCGTTTGGGGTTTTAACGACAAACATTATCCTCTTTGCCATCCTTCAACGACACCGCCCTTTCCACAAGACTGCAACGACCCGTCCTGCAATATTACCGATAGGCACCCAACCGCTCCAGGACATGGGGGCGTCTCCCTGCAGGAAAACAACATGCTCTTCAATCTTGATAACCCTTTTGATAGCCCTTGCCACGATGGGGTATGGAGTTTCCGAAGTTTGGGGCAGCACACTAACCAGCGCCACAACGATGTCCCCTTCCTTGATATCCCTACTGTGCCTCTCGTCAACAATGACGATAGCGCCGTGACCAAAAGTCGGGCACATGCTCACCCCATCCACGACCCGCACTGTCCAACCCCACCAATTGAAAACAGTGACGAGCAACAGCAAAACGCCAACGAAGAGCAACCCCACCTGTATTGCAGGATGTAGGCGCATTTCGGTCACCCCAAGAGGCTGCCTGTGTTGTTCTACTTTTTCCTGTGCTATAATTTTAGCGTCACCAGACGATAAAGTAGTCAGACGGGAGGTTCCAACAATGGTTTGGCTTGAGACCTATGCTGCCCTTCAAGTGACCGAAAAGGAAATGGCAGAGGAAGGAGAAGAGTTTGAGAAGACTTACCGAGCCATCCGCCACATCATTGAGGAAGAGTTGGGCATTCCCTGGGAAAGCATTCCTGTGCCCGAAGGGGTCGGGGCAAAAGGCGGTAAAGCAGAACCCCTGCCGTTTGGGTCAAAGCAGAAGTTGACACCAGCCGAACGACACCGCTACACAACCGCAAAACGCCTTTTGGCTGTCTTAGGGGGAATGCCCCACAAGGGTTGGGGTCTCTACGGCAGGACCATCAAGGCAAAATTGCAGGACATTTTAGAAGACCCCAAGAAGAAGGAAAAACTTGCCCGCAAGGCAAAGAGCCTGCTGCGCCGCATTGGGGCATTGAACGACTAATCCTTGTCTCGGAAAGCAACAAAACCTGCCCCAAGGGGCACGACCAGCCGTCCGTCTTTGCCAGTGGCACTTTCAGTGATTTCAAAGTATAATCCGTGTAACTCTAAAGAAGACATTGCTTCCTGCAGAGTGAGGAGCCGACCAGCATTGTCGGTCACGAAGCCGTCATCATGAAGTGTAATGCCCCAAACGAAGAGGTCTGTGCTGGTGCCGCTTTCCTCTAAAAGGATAACACGACCGCTCCAGTCGGCGCCCGTGCTTACATCGGTAAGAAGGGTTTCTTTTTGCCCGCCTAAGGTTTCTTCTGCTATTCCTGCATCGTCAAGGGACAGCCATTTCCAGGGGTCATCAACACCGCTACCAGTATCCGCTAAAGTGTTGATAAAGCCCCAAGACAATTCATCAATGCCACTACCGCTATCTTCAAGGGACATCTCCCGCTGGGGGATTACTAAGGCGTCATAACCGATAGCCCCGTCAGGGCTTCCTCTAAGGGGTTCAAGCACTTCTTCTCCGCTACCACTGTCAACAAGGCTCTGCGGCAAGGCAACGCTATCAGCAAAGGTGCCCGTGTCACTCAGAGTAATCGTTCCTTGGAATTGGAAGGTATCGGTTCCTGTGCCCGCATCGGAAAGTTCCTTGGGGGGTTGTTCCGTTTGAAGAGTTTCCGAGGCGTTGAAGCCAGGCAACGCCCACATTTCGTAAAGGTAGAAAACACCTTGCCCCTTGAAGACCCGCCACTTAGTGCAGGATACATCGGCAGGAAAGACATACCAAGTGGGGTTAGGGACATAGCCAATAGTGCCAAGAGACACCCAATTGCTGCCATTCCAGTATTCAACAAAAGCAAGGTAACCTGTCGGGTTTGCCCCATAAATTCGGACTTCTTTGATGTAGCGGCTTTCGGAACCCCAGTCCTGCACAATGTAATAGAAAAGGAGTTCAACTCGTGTGCCGTAGTCATCATCATAAGCAGGGGTCGGGTCAATGTCGGTAGGGGTGTTGTAAGGAAGAGAATAAATGGTCCAAGTGCCATCTTTGTAGGCTCGTGTTTCCTGCAATACCTTAGGGATTTTCTGTTCTAATACTTCCGTGCCCGTGCCCGTATCATCAAGGTATTTCGTTGTTGCGCCTGTCGTTACCTCTGTTACATCTGTGCCTGTGCCCGCATCGTCAAGATATACCGTTGTTGCGCCTGTTGTTGCTTCCTTTAAGCCGACGGTTGCTCCAATAACCGTCCATACTGTCGTGCTAATCCCAGCGGTTCGGGTTCCTGTGTTACCAGCGGTAACAACTTGGTCGTCAAGCATAATAGACAGGAACATTCCCCAATAGTCATCATACCCTGAGGCATCCCACCTCTCCGTCATGTCTGTTGCAGGAGTAAAAGTTACACTAATGTCGTTAATAACCGCTCCAAAGAAAAGGAGCATACCGTCGTGGGATAAGGTAAGAGAAGGTCCAGTGACAACATCTGTGTCACTTGCCCCGCCGCCACTGGAAGTCTGGATGGGGGCTGTCGTGTCAACATTTCGGTAAGCCGCAATGCCACCAACGGTGCCTGTCAGGTCCGAAAACCACCAAGTGTAAGTGTCGGGCTCGTTGCTGGTTGCAACCTTGTAATAAATAGCCTGTTGACAGGAGTTGTATTCATCAAGACGAATAAGTGACCAGCCAGAGGGTGCCGTTATTGTTACAGGCAAATCAGTCACGATTTGGGCAACCAACAAATCATCTGCAGTAACCCCCGACGGCTTGGCAATCGTTATGCCTATGTCAGCATATGGTGTGGTCACACTGCTGCCAACAAAAGAGATTGCCATAGCGCTGTCCCCTTGAAGTCCTACGCTGCTAAAATTATTGCTTAGGGGCATGACAAATGGCTACTTATCAAACGGCACAAAGCGGAGAATGGTTCACGGCAACAACCTGGTCACCTCAGGGCGTGCCTGCCTTAGGGGATAGCGTCATCATAAACCATTTGGTCTATGCCGAACAAACGGTCATCGTTGGCTCTGGAGAGAGCAATACGGTCATGCTCACAAAGCCGTTGGTTTGCTTCAAAAACCTTTATGTATTAGGGGGGCTACAGGGCACAGGAGACGGGGGTTTGTTTTTCCTGTCTGACAGCATGGATTGGGTTTTTTACGCCTCGGAAGGGTTCTCCTTGCCCCCCGTTTCACAAGAAACATTGGAGAGTATTTGGGGCACAATTCCCGAAGGTTATCTCCTTGCCGTCTCAGGACAGGTGCCCGCCGACGCCTACCTTGCCCCCCACCGACACGAAATCCTAACCCCTTTGTTGCAGGCGCTACGACAGCAGCCCGAAGTCTTTGCCGCCCACCATCACATCAATGACCCCCTTTACCAAGGGCAGGTTATCCTAACGCTTTACGATGCCGACGGCAACCTTTTAACCCCCAGCACCTTGACTTCTTTCGTGCAATCGTTACAGGCACAGGCAGGCGCTGCCACAACGCTGAAAACCCAATTGTCTTGGACAATCGGCTTTGCCGTTGATGCCAGGATGGCTCTATTCCTGTGGTTAAAAGACAAGATTGCCGATGGTGTGGTTGGTGTCAAAGAAACAAATGACGCTTTTGAGGTCCTGCTGAAAAGGGTGACGAACCCCAACGACGCTGTCCGAACCCTTGCCCAAGCCCAAGGGATTATTGCAGAAGCGGGGTTTCTTTTCAACTTGCTGGGGATTACCAAGCCAATTGTCGGGAGGGTCATCTGAATGAGCAAAACAATCTTAGAGCCAAGTCCTACCGATGCATTGGGACAGATTGTTGACATCACCCTTGCCAACGCCAACGATGCGGAAACCGTGGACACTTCATTATGGTGGGTCAAACGCCGATTAATTGTGTTGTCAGGTAGCGCCACTTTGAAGGGTAGAATGGAAGACACAGCGCCCTGGACGGACATTGGAACCTATTCGGCAGGGGCATCGTTGACACCACCTTCCGTTACTTCTTACCAAGTAATAGCAACGACCAGTAACACAAGGGTTATCCTTGCCGCTATAGCACAACAGCCTTTGGGCTTTGATGACATTTCCCTACGACTAATGAGAAGCGTTCAGGGGGATAACAGGATTTTAAGTATTCGGCTCCTGCCAGAAACACAAAGCCTTGATATCACTGTGCCCCAGAACTGGGTTAGCGGCTTCCAAAACAAAAACCTTGCCACAATAACGGCTTGGAAAACCCTAAATACACTCTCCTTGCTTTACAAAGAAATTGAGGGGCAGTCACTGTCTTTAAGCATTACGGCAACAGGAAGCCAACGCCCCGTGCCCGACGGAGATTTCTCTGCCTTGGAACAAAAAACCCAACCCAACACGGCAACACCTTCCGCCGTGTCTATTGAACCCGAAGGCACTGTTGTTTACCAACTTGCTCGTGCTACCGATTTACCAACACATGTCAATGACCTTATTGCCATCATAAACCATCAAACTTACCTACAATTTCTTTTGAGCCTTCTTTTTCCAGACATAGACTTTACTTTCAGAGCCGAAGAATTGTAGCAATCGGAACAAAAGGGGGACTGCATTATGCCGAAAACAACCTATGTTCCTACCATCAAAGGGGCGCCGCAAGTCGTGCTCTGGAACATTACCGCCACAGGGGCAGACGAAGCCCACGATGTCGGACACAACCTTAACCAGCACACTTTGGTCTTTTACAATTCAGGCACGGGCGCTGCCACCGTTACCATTCAGGTTTCCATGGATGGCACGACTTGGATTGACCACCCTTCGTTAACCAACCTTTCCATTGGTGCAGGGGCTGCCGCCATTCACACAGTGACGGGAAACTTCCGCTATTGGCGCCCAAATGTCTCTTCTGGCACAGGGTTCTCCTTAAAGGTTTGGCTCGTCTCTGCACGGTAAAGGGAGAGATGCTCTATGGAATGTTGCCAAAGAAATGGGGTTTCTATTACGATAACTATTTCCCGCCTTGAAGACGAGGTCTGGGCGGAAAGCAACTTTCACGGACACCTTTGCCCTGCTTGCCTGGATGGGTTGCTCCGCATCATTGAAAGTTATTTGACCAACCGAACAGTGCCCATTCCCGCCTCTCTTTTGACCAACCGACCCTCTGTAACTCCTAAAAGCATTCCCGTTGATGACGAACGCCTGCTTCCCGCCATGTCTGCAATAATGAAAGTAGTGGACGAAGCATTGCAGCAAATTACAACGAGTAAAGAGAGGTGACAATCCTTTGGCTCTACGGGAGACGGCACAGTCAGGCAACTGGACATCACCATCCACTTGGGTTGGTGGCGTCGTCCCCACGACAGGGGACACCGTGAAAATCAACACAGGACATGTGGTGACTTACGATGTAGAAGAGGGGTCTTCTTATGATGTCATTTTGGGGAGCAGCGTGGCGCCGAACAACAATGACATTGATATCTACGGGGAATTGAAATTTTTACATAACGCCCCCAATCCCCTTCGGCTGCGCCTTCACGGGCGCATTTATGTGCGGTCGGGGGGCGTGCTACGCATTGGTGATACTTCCAATCCACAGCAACAATTGGTGACTTTGGAAAAGGTGACGGCGGGGAGTAGCATAGCGTTCATTGTGCACGCAGGCGGGACGATTTACATGCACGGCGCCCCGAATTTACCATCAGGCTCTATGACTTTCTATGGGAAAACATACAATTGGGAATACAAATTGGGAACAACCCTTGCTCAAGATGCATCAAGCGGGGCAACGCAAATTACTGTCAGTGAAAACTTGAACTGGCGGGTAGGAGATTGGATAATGTTGCCCCGAGGGGTAGCAGCGTGGTCGTCAATTGTTGCTTCTCCATTCTTTGCGCAAGTGACAGCCATCAGTGGCAATACACTTACCCTCTCGTCGGGATTACCGCACAACATGCCTGCAGGGACGCCCATCTTCAAAATCAACAGGACAATACACATCATCAATCGTGGCTCCATTGCAGTAGTGCGCAACGAAGGGGGTAATTACTTCACGCTTGGAGCATCATTACAATGGGTCAGCGTTTATCAAACGAACGACAACTCATCGGGGGCTTTGTTTAGAACTCACTCCCCTGATGGATACGTTCGTTATTGTGCTGTTGCCCCCACAGGCTCTTTCCCCACTATTGTGACAGGCGGGCTAACGACCGCAACAATCGTGGAACGGTGCATTACAGGCTACTGGAACATGTTTTACAATCAACCGTCACAAATCCGCCAAAGCGTTATTCACTCTTCCATCCAAGCAACAGGGGAAGATTACGCACAGTTTGATGAGTGCATTCTTGTTGATGTTGCCGTTCGTGGAAATTTGTCTTGTGTCATTGAAGTCAAAAACTCTGATTGCTGGGGTGTAACAATACAAGGGATGGCAGCAATCTTCAGGAACTGCGTGTTTAGCAATCTTTACGCACAACAGAACTATAGCGTTCCTTCTCTGCGGCGCACCTTATTTGAACGGTGTGTGTTCAAGAACTCCCCATTCGGCTATCCATGCGGCATCGGGTGGGGTGCAAAAAACGGTCAGGTGATGGACGACTTTATTAAATGTGAATTTGTTAACACGCTGACAGCAAGTTTTAATTTTGGTGCTTATCCTGACATTGATGCTTACGAGCGCTTTGTGGACTGCTACGGGGCGGGGTCGGCAGGCTTTACCAATCACAAATACACGAAACGAGGAATTATAGCAATAGATACTGTGGAGCGCCCCGAAGGGTGGGAACACACCTTGCGCTTTGAGCGTAAAAATCCCTACCTTGACCTTAGAGAGATGTGGGAACTGAGTGCGGGAAAGTATTTGTTGGAATTTGTGCACAAGCAGAGCGCTTCGGGGTTCAACATTACCTTGGAAGCAGTTGCCCTGTCGGAAAAGTATGCTGAAACGCCAACAGACCCGTTATGGTCAACTGTTTTGCCCCAGTCAACTTCATGGCGGCAAGACAGGGTTTTTCTGGTTGTTTCGGAACCGTTCGTTTTAAGAGTTCGTGTAGAGAAAGGCACAACAGGAACGGCTTGGGTTGGAATTAGAATGCAGCAAGTAGAGCCTGTTGACCTGTTTATAACATAAGGGGGTTATTGCAATGGGCACGAAACACTTTGGATGGCTAACCTTGACGCCAGGGCAAATTGAAGTGTCCAGACCGTTCAACGACTTTGTAATAGATTTGGACGAGAAAGTTTATGCTCTGGTGAAAGTCTTCAGCCTTGGGGGTAGTGGGGTATTGGATGGATTGACCGTTGCCGCATCGGGCAATGCGCTGATTGTTAACCCTGGCACGGCTATTGTGCAGGATGCACCATTCCTGTTGAGTGAACCCTACACTTTTATGCCTGCCCTTCCGACAGGGTATGTTGTTTTGCGCCGTGATGCCGATAGACCAAAAGCCAGCGTTGTTGTAACTTCAATTTTGGATGCAAAAGATGTCTTGCTGGCGCAATATGACCTGTCCACGCAAACGGTGATTGACAAGCGCACGATGCTTCCAACCCCGACGGCTTTAGGGTTTACCAACCGCTCCATCAATGCCACCTTTGGCAATGGAGTAAGCGTCATTGAAACTGGTGTAAAGGGAATTTTGGGCTTAGGGTTTCAGGGAAAAATCACAAAATGGCAGGTTGCCAGTATAGACGACATTCCGCCAACAAGTGGCTCTATCATCATTGATGTCTTGCATTCTACTGTTTCAACATACCCGAACTTTACGAGCATGGTCGGCGGGGGCACGAAGCCGTCTCTTGCAAATGCTGTCCTCAATTCAGGCACAACGAACGATTGGGCTATCACCCGTGTCACGAAAGACAGCATAATAGCCGTGCAAGTCATCAGCGTGACTTCCTTGACAAGGGTATGGCTCCGCTTAGACGCACAAGTAGAACTCTAAGGTGGTGCCGATGGCGGTAAAGGAAGTCTTGATGCGGATTGATGTTTTTGAACGGGGTGCCCCTTACACAGCCGCCTTAGCAGGGCAGCATGTCATGATGTCTTTTAAAGACCTTTACGAGAGCCTGTTGATGACAGGATGCATTTCCACAGGTGTTTGGGGGGGCACACAAAGCCTTTACAAACCTTCGTTTTACCTTGTGCCAGACCCGATAAATGCACTAATTCCCGCTTTTGATGTTGGTATCAGCCGCAAGGATACGAAAGTTGAAGACTTTGACACCTATACGACTTTTCCTGAAGAGGGAGATTTGAAGGTTTTTTACTCTATTGAGCCCCCAAGTGCGGACACCCCATGGTTTGTCTTCGTGAACGCTTTTATGCTACCAGACATTTACTGGCAAATGACAACCCGAAGGATACTTGCGCCGAATGAGCCGTTTTGTTTTTTCCTTGTGTTGAGCCCTGCAGTGAAAGACGATATTGCGTTGCCGTGGGCAAAGGTCTCTTGGGGCAATGGTGAATGGGACATTGTTTTCCGTCCTGAAATGAGCCCCGTTGTCCGATGGCGTGGGAACCCTGTTACCACTTTGGGGGGTATTGCAGGAGACACTTGGGTTTCATCTTCTCTGTTTAAGTTTGAAGGTGTGGTTTCTACGATAGCGGTTTTGCCAGTAAGGGGGCATGCCGTTTTTGCCAATGCACGGGATTGGAACCCCCAGAGACCCCAAATTACTTCAATTAATCCCTACATCCTTGGCAAGGCGGGCATAGAGCCCTTGTGGCAGGCAGGTCCGATAGTCATTGAGGGGCAAGGTGTTTCCGCTTTTGTCGGCATTCCGTCTTTGGATTTCTCCCAGGCAGGCTCTTTGCTGTTACCGCCGTTTCCTGTCTTAGAAATGCCCCGCCAACCGATAGGTGGTGTTTATCCCGTTCCATTACTGCCAACGACCCTTTTTCAGGACATTCCACTGGGCGGGGTAGCCAACATTCCCCTGGCAGCACGAGTCTATGGCACAGGAAAGCCGCTTGGCATGTTAGCCCTGTCCGTTGTGGCAGACAGGGGTTCCCATGTGCTGTTGAGGTTGGATTACCAAAACCCTTATCCACAGAACTTTTTTGAACTTGTAGCCTTGAGCCTTTACTGTAATCCTTACCTCGTGCCGTCCCGCCGCTCTATTGGAAACCTGACAGAGGACTTTGCGGTCAATGAAGCAACAATCAAGGTTAGTGAAAACGGTGCGGAAGCCGACATTGTGCTCTATCCCAAGACCCCGCTGCAGGTGCTGCCTGTCATTGACACAGACTACTATGTGGAACTTAGGGTTAAGTGGAAAGACATGAAAGACAAACGGCAAGGGCTGCTCTTCAAGGGGTTCGTCAAAGAAGTGCATCAAGAAGAGCGGACGGGGGTTTGGGGCGCTACGCAATGGCGGTTGCGGGTCGTGGATGTTGGGCAACGATTACGAGAGATACGAGGAGACGGGCTTTACCCGCCGTTTGACGGTTGGTGGGTTAGTGAAGTCTTTGCTTTTTGCCTGCTCAAAGCAGGGTTACATCCTGCAGAATTTCTCCACTTCTTTGGTAACGATTTTCTTTTGACGCCGCAACTGCTATGGGAACAACCACGCCCGCCTGAATTGCCCCCACCGTTGCTGCCAGAGCCCCCGATTGCAGGGTTCCCTTACTGGTGGGTAATTGAAAAACCACGCTTTACGGTCAAAGTAGGGCAAAGCCTTTGGGATTTCCTGCAGGAATTGGCGTTGATGTCAGGGAATGAAGTCTTTACTGACGGATTGGGGGTTTGGGTTATTCCAAGCGCCTACGAGAGCCCTGTGCCGATTTATCGGCTCGTGGATATTAGTGAATACGGAGAGCCTGACCGTGATGTCATTATGGGAGACTTGTGGACGGTGCCTGTAGCCAACTTGCGGTTGCGTGCCGAACCTGGTTGGATGCCGACCACCTACTTGGCTATTGGAAAATCACCCTTAGGGTTCCCGATTTACTCTTTTTGGGAATTGCCAAGATTGATTAAAGACCCAACGACGCCCAACTTTCGGGGTGTCAGGGTAGCCAAAACGATTGCCGACGACAAACTGGCAACCCCCATGTTAGCCTTCCGAAGGGCATTTTACGAATACCTTACCGTCTTCAGGGCTACTCCGCTAACCGTGGACCTGACTTTGTTGGATGTGCCCGCCAACCCCTACATTGGATTGCGGGACAGGGTCACTGTGGAGAGCAAGGCTACGGCAGATGTTTGGCTTAGTCAGATTGGGGTAAAACCATTTCCTGCCCACCCGCAAGACTTCATTGTAAGGCAAGTTACTTGGTCATTCCGTGCCGACCCGTCCAAATGTGTTGTTGACCTTTCCTTGCGCCCGCCCGCCAATATCCCCTACGGGCTTATTCTACCGAAACTTGGCGCATGAGGCATTACAGAACCTTGACCACCTGGGCTTGGGGTAGTGCCCCGACAACTTCCCATTCTTTAAGGCAACCGAAGCCGCTTCCCGCCATGCTAAAAATGCGTTCACGGGGCATTCTTTCCACTTTGTGCACAGGTCCGAAAGCCCTGGCAATGCCATAAGCAGCAGAAAAAGAGGACAGAGGTTGATACACGACTTTTGCCTCTCCCGTAGGGCTATAGGCTAACGGGGCGTGCATACCACGGTATAGGGAAACGGTTGCATTTGGCGGGATGCCAGCCTCATCCAATAATTCCTGTGTTGCCCGATAGATATGGAAAAGCACTGCATCCATGAAGGGGGCTGCCGTCCTCAAAATCCGCTGCTGAAACAAAATCCGCCGACCGATGCCCCGCACGGTTTTTGGCAGAAACTCCTCTGTGTTTTCCGAAAGCAACCGCTCTGCCCAATTTGGCATTCCTGCAGGCTGCATAACTGCTCCCCAGTCATCACTCAATTCCGCAACTTTCCTTTTCTGCAACACATCCCAAACCTCTTTGGGGTGCTGCAGACAGTGAGCGGCTCTTTCCTGAACTAACCACATTAAAAAGTGAGCATCCAAGGCGGTTTCCGCCCAGCCCCCGATGATACCGTCAACAAGGGGGTAGAGCCATGTCCGTGCCACTTTATCGGTAGCCCCTTGCGGGATAGCCCCTAACGCTTCCAATAGGGGTCGGATTTCTTTATCCGCCAACAAGCGCTCAGTTAATTGCGTGACCGTGTAATCTTTCACCTTCTCATCAGGAACATTCCGTAAATGGAACACTTTCACCTTCTTTTTGACCACCTTCCGCCCGATTGCCTGCAAAACAGCGTGCCAAAAGTCTTCAGGGTCGTAATGGGGTCTTTCTTTTCCCTTTTCCTCTTCGGGAAGTTCCCGCAGCATTTGCCTTTCGGGGGGTTGCGGTATGCTCTTTTCCCATTCCTCTTGGGATTGGTAACCCAATGCTGCCAAAAGGGCTTGGTGAACATTCTCAAGCAGCCGCCCTTCAAAAAAGGCTTCAGTAGGGGCAACATAATGGGGTTTTGTCAACAGCCCGCCAAGCCAAAGTAGGCTCTTTGCTAAAGCGTTGGCGCCAGGAAGGTTTTGCCGAACGCCCTCCAATGCAAGCAAAGCAACGGTAAGGTATTTGCTCATAGGCAAATAGGGATGGTGCCCAGAGAGCAGGCAGCGCTCCCGCAACTTTCCTAATATGGTCGTGATTTTGGAAGGCGGTAGCGTTTGCCGCAACTTTGTTACCAGGTGACGTGCCACCACTTTCGGGAAATTAAAAGCGGTCATACTTAAACTATCAATCCCTCTTTCAACAGGGGGCAAGACCATAGAAAGGAGAGAGACAGGGTCCAACAAAGCGTCTTTCAGCCTTTCCAACCTTTTCGGGTCTTTTGTTGGAAAATCTGAAACTTCAAGGTAACCGTAATCCCATGGCGTTTTGGCGTGGAGAACTATAGCCTTGCAGGTTTGTGAGAACAACCGCTGTAGAGCAGGGAACCGAAGCACACTTATGACAGCGGACATTGCCTCTCCTGCTTTAAGGAACGGGGGTAGGTCACCCCCTTCAAGGAGTCTTTCCTGCCACTTCTCAAAAACCCCTGCTTCAACAAGTGATGACACGAAGCCGTCAATTAAAGCAGCATCTTGCTGCCTCAAGGGGTCTCCTAAGGAAGGATGGTGAAAATGTCTGGTAGCAATGGTTGCAAACCCTAAAATGAGAGCGGGCATTGCCGCCTCTGGCTGCCCCTTCATGATGTAGTATTGCCCCAACCCCGCCGCAAGGGCAAAAATCAAAAGGTTCTTCAAACGAAACGCTTCTTCTTGGGGTAACGAGAGCCGTTGGATTTCGGGCATGTAAAAAATTCCCCATAAGGTGTCACTGAAAGCGGAGGCTATTTCCTCATTCCGCATTTCGGGGAGAAAGGAAGCCTTGTATTGCAAACCCTTGTCAAGTAACGCTGCCACAATAATGCCAATTTTTGCCACTTCCGACGCAACGCCCTGCCAGTCCCCTTCCTCAATGGCTTCTTGATGGGCGGTAACGGCACGGGCAACCGCACTTTTGATTTTCCTTACTGCCTCTTCCCGCACGCTGGCGCCCCTAATCCAAGACCAGTTCCCGCCAAAGAATTGCGTAAGAAGGGTATAATCCGAGCCGAAAACCTGGGCGGCTTCGTTCTCAAGTTGCTGCAACTGCTGCTCTGGTGTCGGCAAGTCGGGTCGGTAATGGAAGTGTTGCAGGAATACTTGTGTGCCAGGGTGGCTAACAAGTTCCTGCTTTACTGGAAGCAATTTTCGGCTTGTCTGTTGTTTCTGCAGAAAGACCCACTGCATTGCATTGGCTCCTGGAATGCTACTTTTTACCATTCTATCATTGCCGCTTTGCGGTAAGGAGAAGGCTCTATGCCAAGGATATCAAGCAGGCGCACCCATTGGTCATGAAGGGGTTTGGGCATCCCCAGCGCTGCGGGCATTCTCTCAAATCTGGCAACGGCATCTTTTAGGAATGGAAGGTCTGCAGGGCTAATTCGTTGGGGGTCAAAACCCAATAGGCGGAACATATCCCTAAGAGTTGTCACCTTTCGGCGCCCTCCACCTGGCTCTGGCACCCAAAAATCCCAACCTACAACCTTAATCCAGTCTTCATTGAGGGCATCTATCTCCCTCTTTGTTAACTTTGCCGTGTCAAAGGTAATGCGTTTGGGTTTCCGCATTGTCTCTCCCCCTTTTTGCAGTTCTACCGTTTCTTTGCCCATTCACAATTGTAGCATGCTCTCTTTTTCCGTTCAGGTTACCATTTTAGCCAGTTGTTCTCTGGTTTTGAGCACGCCCAACCACCATTCTTCAACATCTTCCGAAAAAAGGGAATGTAGGCGCTTCTCTACGATGTCCACTAAAACGATGGAAAGGTCAACAAAGTCCCATTGCCAGGCTTCCGCTACGGCTTTGGAAAGGAATTCTATGACCGTTAAGGTTTCCCAATCTTGGTGATAGGCACAGGATAAAATCTCTTGGGCAAGGTTGTCAGAAATCGGAGAAGTCTTGCGGAAAATGGAACGGTATTTGGATTGCTTGTTGGCGGCAAAGACAGAAACGGTAAGCGTGCCTTTCCCTTCGGGGGAGCAGGTGCAAAGGATGGCTGCCGCAACAAAACCTTCACCCCTTACACGCCAAACATTTTGCCAATAGATTTGGACAGACCCGTCCAACAAGATGACGCCCCCGACGGTGTCTGTAGAGCCTTGTCGTTTCCCAAAAGTGTTTTTCATTGAGAAGTCACCCCACATTTTCTACTCCTCTATTTTTTCTGCCACAAGGTTGAGGTAAGCGTTAATTCTCAATGCCCAGTAGCAGGCAGCCAGCACCCTGTTTTTTGCTCGTTGGTGAAACTGTTCTACTGTCATGCCTGGCGGCAAGTCGGAAGGAGAGATTTTGGAGAATGGGACACGGGTAATTTTGTTATCTCTCAATGTAACCAAGTAGCCGTAGCGCCAACTGAGTGGGGCTGTGCTATCGGCAGCGTCGGGCTGAAAGCGGGACAGGACTTCTTTGTTAAACCCCAACCCCAAACAGTGGATTTGCACCTGGTGGCGGTTACGAACGATTTCCAGTCTGGTTGCCAAAGCGTTCAGCAAAGCGGCTCTCCTTTTGTCTTTCCCCTTAAACGAGCCGAACCCACCAATTGCCAACCAACCCGTCGGGCTCGTCTGCGCATAGAACTCTAAAAGGTCTAACCCTTCTCCAATGTGCCACACGGGTGTAACAGGAACCCCCTGCTTTAGGAACATTGTGTAATAGCGGTAAGTTTCCGCCGCATCCTGGGGGTTATCCCAGGACAGGCAATGGGTAAACAACGGGGCATAGCGCTTAACAAAAGCCAAGTAGGAAAGGGGAGTAAACTGTTTGCTTTTGTCACGGGGCAATTTCGGTGTGCCTGCAATAAAGCCCCCGCTATCCAACATCAGCGCTACATTGTCTGCCGTGCCCGCCAGTTGGGTAACGACCCTGTAAAGGGTTTCTTTACTCCATGCCAAGTAGGGGTAGGTTAACAAGTAACCTGCAAAAGGCACCCTGCCCCATAATTCCGCTGCCTTTGCTAAATCCGAAACAGTGCCCCAAACAGGAACAGACAGGTAAAAAGTCATCTCTGGAACGCCCTCCTGCTACAATTGTAACAGGGGAGTTGAAGAATGACAGAGCAAACGATACTGACGCTGCTGAAGCAAGGAACGACCAATAGGAACCTAAAACTCTTTACTTTCGTGCCAGACGAAGTTGCCCTGCCAGACCCTTGGGGGCGTCTGCCAGAAGTCACGGGAAAGGTGCTTCCCCGTCTCTTTTGGAAACCAGTATGCTCCCACCCCCCCAAGGGGTGTCGTATCGTGCCCTCTACCCTTAACAAGGAACTTGGGCGGCATTACCCAACAAGGGGCGGGATACCTTATTCTGTCGTTCACAGCCTGCCGTATGTTCGGTTTGTTGTGGATAATTTTTCACAATGGGCAGAAGATGAAGTTGTAAGGTGGGCTGCTTTCGTTACTCTTTGGTGGCTTTTGCTTCCATACCGCTCCGACAGGATACAACCCTACCAAATTTCGGGGCTCTTTCCCGTTGTGTTACACGCCTTAGAGCAGGATGCCACATATGCTCTTGGGGTTATTTTCCAAGCCACGAAGGATGTTTTGGAAGTGCTCAAAGACGCACCAAGCCCCTGCATACCTCAATTGCTTCGGGAATTTATAGCCCTGCAACCGTCCGCTACAGCGTCCACCAGGCGGCAGAAATCCCGCTTTGCCTTAGTGGTATCCCAAGTCACCGACGCTTTGAGAGACCTGCTTTTTATGTGGGGGTTCCCTGTGACTTCCATCCGCTGGGACCTGCAAGAAGGGATTGAAGTTCGGAGCCCTATCCGAGCCATCGGAGCCTTCTAAAAAAGAAGGGTGTGGGCGGGGCGCCCACACCAAGCGGGCAGGCGGGGAGGGTTGTGCGCTGGGCTACATGGCTCCACCCCTTATATTTTACCCTTGCCAATCCCTGTTGTAAACCCCCAATCATTGCTGAATTTCAGTCGTGTTTTATGGCAAGGGGATAAATGCGGCTCTGTAGCATGTCAACGACTTCCTGGGGCAATCGGTAAATACCGTTAGCGCCTTGCCAACGCAACTTATCGTTTCCGTCAACAGCATACCAAGCCCCGCTTCGTTTGATGATGCCTGTCAATTCTCCCCAGACCAAAAGGTCCCAGTAAGGGTCAAAGGTTGGTGGGGTTAATCCCTCGTAGGGTCGGATTACCAGTCTGGCAAAGGCTACACGGAAGTTAGGTGCCGTTTTGTTTTTCAGGGTTCGTAGCGCAATCTCAAAGGCAATGACCCGACCATCGTCATCTTTGAGCCGTTCCTTGACACGGCAGTCAATCCAAATATGTGCCAGGTGCCGAATGCCGTGCCCGCCAACGGGCGTGTAGGATTGCCCACTGGGAGCGCCCCCTATCATTTCCCGAACTTGGGAAATAATCACAATGATAGAGTTTTTCAGGTTACCTGACTGAACCTGCCTTTGAATAGCGTTATGGCGGGCAACGAGCCGCCGCAGGAGAGCGTTTGCTTCCCGTGCGCCAGGGGCATACTGTCGTTCCTTTACCGAAGCAGAGGCTTCGGCTTCCGCAGCAATGGCGGAAAGGCTGTCCAAGACAACGAAGTCATAGTAGCCAATAGACCCGACAAGGGCGTCGTAAGCGTCTTCCAACGAAGCAAAGCCCCTGGCTATGTGGATTTTTTCCAAGTCAAGGTTCCAGGCTTGCAGCCATTCACGAGACCAGGAAGTTTCCAAGTCAATGACAATTGCCGTGGCATCGGCAGTGCGCTGACCCGCACGAATGGAATGGGCTACCAAAGAAGATTTCCCGACACCTTCGGGACCTGCCAAAAGGTGAATGCCCCCCCTAAGCCAGCCCCCGCCTGTGATGTAATCCATGCTAATGTTGCCGCAAGAGAGCCGTTCCAACGGAGCCAGTTCGGACGCCTTGACGACCAACCCTTCCTTCCGCAATTTTTCCAAAATGCCGTCCAACTTCACGGTCATCACCCCTTTGGGTTTGGACTTTCTCCCCACTTTTTGTGGGTTTCTGCAGGAAGGGGTTCCGCAAAGACATGTTGGCTA
>FWWM01010465.1_pt1 | contig 16482 bp, 12 predicted proteins | sample 2228351 | NCBI WGS metagenome assembly FWWM01 (sample SAMEA103939774, study PRJEB20133) | metagenome | reverse complement strand
CAGATTCATCCGTATGCAGCAGGACCCGCGCCAGGTTGCGGTGGGTGGAATCGCGGAAGTCCTCGGCCGAGAGGTCGCGGCGCACCCGCCGCCGGATCTCCGGCGCCTGCGCCATCATGTGCAGCAGCAGCCGCTCCGCCCGGTGGCGCTTCGTCCCCTGGACGGCAACCGGCACCGACGGCTGCGCCGCCCCGCGGCCCGACCGTCTGGTAGCAGCGAGGCGCTGGCGAAGCGCATCCTCGGAAATGGTGAACCGCTCCGCGAGCGCCCGCAGATACTCGGACTGGCGGACCGGATTTGCCACCGCCCCTAAAACAGGAAGCAGTTCGTCGACAAGACCCACCTTTCCTTCCACCGTACGCGGGTCGTGCCGGGTGAGCGCCTGCGCCACCGCATATTCGAACACCGGAAGGGCTTCTGCCAGGATTGTCCGGAACTTCTCCGGCCCTTCTTTCCGGAGGAAGGCGTCGGGGTCACCCCCCGCCGGCAGCACCGCCACGCGCACGGCGACCTCCCCCTCCTCGAAGAGCTGCAGCCCCCGCTCGCTGGCGGCCCGGCCGGCCGTATCCGGGTCGTACACCACCACCGCACGCGGGGCAAACCGCTTCAGCAGCAGCACGTGGTCCAGGGTCAGCGCTGTGCCCAGAGAAGCGACGGAGTTCCGGATGCCGAACTGGTGGCAGGTCAGCGCGTCCATATAGCCTTCCACGAGGACGACCTCGCCCGTCTCCCGGATCGCCTCCCGCGCCCAGTTGAGGGCATAGAGGGTTCTTCCCTTGTTGAACACCGGTGACTCCCGGGTGTTCAGGTACTTGGGGATGGACTCATCCAGCGCGCGCCCGCCGAAGGCCACCGTGCGCCCCTGCAGGTCCTGGATGGGGAAGACCAGACGGTGGCGGAAGAAGTCGTAATACCCCTCCCCGCCCGGGCGCGCCGCCACCAGGCCCGCGCGCTCCAGCACCTCCGTGGGATACCCCCGGCCGCGGAGGTGGCGCAGCAGCGCGTCCCGGGACTGGGGAGCATAGCCCAGGCCGAACTGCCGGGCGGTCCGGGCGTCGACGCCGCGCTGCCTCAGGTAGGCGCGCGCGGCTTCCCCTTCCGCCCCTGCCAGCTGCTCCCGGTAGAACGCCGCCGCCGCGTCCAGCGCCCGCAGCACCTGCTCACGCTCACCGGAGGCCTGCGCCTCCTCCGGCGTGCGCTCCAGGCGCACACCCGCCTGCGCCGCCAGGTGCTCCAGGGCTTCGGGGAAGGAGAGGTTGCCGGTGCGCATAACGAAGTCGAAGACGTCGCCTCCCTGAGAGCACCCGAAGCAGTACCACAGCCCTCTTTCCGGGTCGACGTGAAACGACGGCGTCTTTTCCTGGTGGAAGGGGCACAGCCCCTTGTACTGCCGCCCCGCCTTCTTCAGGGCGACATGCTGTGAGACGAGCTCCACCAGGTTGATCCGGTGGCGAATCTCGTCCCGGGCACCCGAACGTATGTTCGCCATCCTGAAGTCAGTGCCCGGAAGCCGCCGCCTTCTGCTTCTTCGCCTCCGCAACCACCCGCTCGGCCACGTGGCCGGGGACCTCCTCGTAGTGGGAGAACTCCATCTCGAAGGTGCCGCGCCCGCCGGTGATGGAGCGCAGGTCGCTGGCGTAGCGCAGCACCTCCGCCTGCGGCACCTGCGCCTTGATCACGGTGGTGCCGTCCCCCTGGGGCTCCATACCCAGGATGCGCGCCCGCTTGGCGTTCAGGTCGCCGATGATATCCCCCATGACCTCTTCCGGCACCCGGACGGCCAGGTTCATGATCGGCTCCAGCAATACCAGCTGCGCCTGCTGCGCCGCCTCCTTGAAGGCCAGCGACCCGGCGATTTGGAAGGCGATGTCCGAAGAGTCCACCGGGTGGTACTTGCCGTCCACCAGACGCACGCGCACGTCCACCACGGGGTAGCCAGCCAGGACCCCCTCCTCCATTGCCTTGCGCACCCCCTTCTCCACCGAGGGGATGAACTGGTTGGGGATGGCCCCGCCGAAGATCTCGTCCACGAACTCGAAGCCGCCGCCTCGGGGCAGGGGCTCCAGGTCCAGCACGCAGACCCCGTACTGGCCGCGCCCGCCGGTCTGCTTGACGTAGCGGCCCTGCACGCCCCCGGCCTTACGCTTGATGGTCTCCCGGTACGCCACCCGGGGCACCGTCAGGGTGACCTCGACGCCGAACTTGCGGCGCAGGCGGTCGGCGATGATCTCCAGGTGCGACTCGCCCATGCCGGAGATGACCGTCTGCTTCAGCTCCGTATCCCGGTGGATGCGGACCGTGGGGTCCTCCTCAGCCAGGCGGTGCAGGGCGTTGGCCAGCTTGTCCTCGTCGGCGCGGGTCTTCGGCTCGATGGCCAGGGTGATGGCCGGCCGCGGGAACTGCACCGGCGGCAGCAGCAGCGGCGCCTCCCGGGAGCACAGGGTGTCTCCCGTCTCCGTCTCCGCCAGCTTGGCCACGGCCCCCATGTCCCCGGCCGGAATCTCCCCCACCGCCTCCTGCTGCTTGCCCCGCAGGTAATACACAGCCCCCACGCGTTCCACCTTGTCCCGCGTGGCGTTGTAGACGGGAGTGTCGCTGGTGAACCGCCCGGTGTAGACGCGGAAGTAGGAGAGCTTCCCCACGTAGGGGTCGGCCATGGTCTTGAACACCAGGGCAGCCAGGGGGTCCTCCGCGCTGGGAGGACGGCGCACCTCTTCGTCGCTTCCCGGCCGCCTGCCCACCACCGGCGCCTCCCCAGCAGCGGGAAGCAGGGTGATGATGGCGTCCAGCACCTGGGCCGCCCCGATGGTGCGCAGGCCGGCGGCGCACAGCACCGGGACCAGCGTCCCCGCCCGCACGCCCTGGCGCAGCCCGCGTTCCAGGTCTTCCCGGGAGAGCGTCCCCTCCTCCAGGTACTTCTCCGTGAGCGCGTCGTCGGATTCCGCCGCCGCCTCCACCAGCCGCTCCCGGGCCGCCTCCGCCTCCTCCCGCAGCTCCGCGGGGATCTCCCCGGCGGCCGCCTCCTTCTCCGTCCAGGTGTAGGCCCGCATCTGCAGCAGGTCCACCACCCCGCGGAAGCCGGATTCGGCACCGACGGGCAGTTGCAGCGGCACGATGCGGCCCCCGAACTTCCCCTTCAGCGCCTCCACGGTGCGGGCGAAGGCCGCGTTCTCCCGGTCGAGGCGGTTGACCACCACCAGCCGGCCGACCCGGTTCTGGTCGGCGTAGGCCCAGGCCTTCTCCGTCTGGACCTCCACCCCCGCCACCGCGTCCACCACCACGAGCGCCCCCTCGCACACCCGCAGCGGGGCCACCATCTCGGCGATGAAGTCGGGGTAGCCGGGGGTGTCGATGAGGTTGATCTTGCGCTCCTTCCACTCCAGGGGCGCCAGCGAGGCGTTGATGGTGTGCCCGCGCCGCACCTCCTCCGGGTCGAAGTCGGTGGTGGTCGTCCCTTCGTCCACCCGCCCCAGGCGGTCGATGGCGCCGGCGGTGAAGAGCATGGCCTCCACAAGGGAAGTCTTGCCGGTGCCGCCGTGGCCGACCACGGCGACGTTGTGAATACGCATAGGAGGATAGGGTTTCACGCGCGCACCTCAGTAACCCTGATCTTTGTCCACCACGTTCACCAGCGGCATCCCCGCCTGGAAGCGCCGCAGGTTCTCGCACAGCAGCGGCAGCGCCCGGTCGTAGTAGTCCGGCGCGGCGCCGGAGACATGCGGGGTGAGGATGACCTGCTCCAGCTCCCACAACGGGCTGTCCTGCGGCAGCGGCTCCTGCTCGAAGACGTCCAGCGCCGCCCCGCGCAGCCTCCCTGAGCGCAGCGCCTCCACCAGCGCCGCCTCCCGCACTATGGGCCCCCGGGCGACGTTGATCAGGTATGCGCCGGGCTTCATCATGGCCAGCTCCCGCGCTCCTATCAGCCCCCGAGTCCGCGCCGTCAGCGGCAAGACGATGACGAGGTAGTCGGAGGCCGCCAGCACCTCGTCCAGGCCCTCCGGCGGGTAGACCCGGTCGACGCCCGGCACCTCCTGCGGCGTGCGCCTGGTGCCGACCACGCGCATGCCGAAGGCCTTGCAGCGGGCTGCCACCTCCCGGCCGATGCTGCCCAGCCCCAGGATGCCGGCGGTCTTCCCCCACAGCTCCTCGCCCAGGGCCGCGCGCCGGTCCCAGCGGCGGGCGGCCTGGTTGCGGATGGCCACCGGCAGCCGCCTGGCGAAGGCGAGCATCACCGCCAGGACGTGCTCGGTGATGGGCTCGGCGTGGATGCCGCTGCTGTCGGTGACGAGCACGTCCCGCGCCACCACCTCCGGATGGAGGAGCTGGTCCACCCCAGCGGCGGTGGAGTGGATCCAGCGCAGGCGCTCTGCCTGCTGCACCGCCTCCCTCGGCACGTTCCACCCCACGATCACGTCCGCCTCCCGGGCCAGGCGCACCACCTGCCCCCGCTCCACGGACTGCTCCACCAGTGCCCCCGGCGCGGCCTCCCGGATCATCTGCAGGTGGCGTTCGCTCATGTCCGCCACCACCAGGATGCGCAGCGGCGAGCTCATGATCCCGCCCTCGCCCCCGCGGCTTCGCTCAGGCGCCGCAGGACGAAGTCGCGGTCCAGCGCCGCCAGCAGCCACCCCGCCTGAGGGCCGCTTGTCTTCCCCAGAAAAGCCAGGTAGATGGCCCCGAAGGCCTCCTGCGGCGCCAGCCCCATGGTCGCCTTCAGGTCGTGGATCCGCCCGTGCAGCACCTCGCCCTGCCAGGCCTCCGTCTGCTCCGCCACCTCCGCCAGCCGGGCCAGGAACTCCTGCTGGCGGGCCGAAAGCGCCCCGGCCTCCGCGGGCAGGTCCGCCTGCACCTCGAACCTGTACTCCTCCGGCGCGTAGCGGGCCAGCCAGCGGCGGGCGTCACCCACGCGCCGCGCCAGCTCCTCCCGGTCCTCCGCGGTGAGGGGGCCGCCCTTCTCCTCGGCCACCGCCGCCTCGAGCTGCACCGAGGGGATCTGCAGCAGGTAGGCCACCTTGCTGAAGCGGGGCCGCACCACCTCCGGCCGCGACCCGTCGGTGCGGGCGTACCAGTAGGTGCGGGCCAGCTCCGGATCGTCCACCTGGCCCAGGAAGGCGCGGGCCGCCCGGTCATACTCGTCGTAGAGGCGGGGGATGGTCTCCCCCCCGGGGTCGAAGTCCTTCTGCTCCCGGTAGTGCAGGCGGACCATGAGGAAGCGCGCCAGCTCCGGGCGGAGGATCTCCAGGAACTCGTGGGCCAGGATCCCGCGCCCGGCGGAGCCGCTCATCTTCCGCCCGCCCACCAGGAGGAACTCGTAGGGGATGGGGAACGGCGTCGGATAGTTGAAGATGCGCTGCACGACGGCGCTGGCGGTGTCGTGGGAGCCGCCGCGGGTGAAGTGGTCCTTCCCCGCCCCCTCCACCGTCACCCCCAGCACCCGCCACTTGGCCGCCCACTCCACGCGGTAGATGAGCTTCGACGCGCCGTCGAAGGGGGAGCGCCGGCCGCGGTGGCCGCAGCCCCGCGTCCAGGTCACCTTCTCCGGCAGGCACTCATAGGTAACCTCCCGGCCGTCCCACCCCACCACCAGGGTGGTGGCGATCTTGCCGCACGCCTCGCAGATGACCTGCAGGGGATGGCGCTCCGCCCGCCGGCTGCCGCTGATCTCCCGGTCGATCTCCATGACCTCCGCCGCCCGGTCCAGCACCAGCCGGATGGCGTCGTTCATCCGTCCGCTGCGGTAGAGGTCGCTCCCCCAGTAGGGGGTCGGGGTGCAGCCCAGGCGCTCGTACACCTCGATGAAGCGGCGGCTGAAGAAGTCAGCGAAGCTGGCGGCCCCGGGGGGCGGCGCGGGGACGTTGGCCAGCGGCACGCCCAGGTAGGGTGCGAACTGCTCCCGGTCCAGATAGGGAGGCACCGCGTCCAGCGGGTCGTAGTCGTCGAAGCCGTAGATGAACTCCGCCTCCGCCCCCCGCTCGCGCAGGCCGCGGGTGACGGCGTCGTGCAGGACTACGCCTCGAAGCGACCCGATGTGCGCGAAGCCGGAGGGGCTCCAGGCGTCGTTGACCACGTGGGCCTTACGGCCCCGCGCCTTCAGGATCTCTTCGACCAGGAGATCCACCCACACGCAAACGCACCCCTACGGGCCTGAATCCGGGGATGAGCCCAGATCGAGGGAAGAGACAGCCGTTTCCTTGACGGACGCGCCATCTTCCTTCGCCCCGAAGACCGCCGCTTCCTGGTGCGCCCAGATCGGCGTCGCCCGGCCCACCGGCGTCAGCGCCGCGTCACCTGTCCCCGCCAGCAGGGCCCGCGCCTCCCCCGCCAGGAAGAACGACCCCGTGACGCAGACCACATCTTCCGGCCCGGCGGACCCGGTCCGGCTCCACCTCCACCCGCGGGGCGTACGCCCGGACCACCTCCGCCAGGGCCTGCGGGTCCACCGGACGGAGGTGGTCCGGAGTCGTCGTGATCACCAGGTCGGCCAGGGGAGCGATGACCGCGGAGGGGCCTTCGTGGTCGTGGGAGGCCACCATGCCGAAGACCAGGATCAGGCGGCGGCCCGGCCACACCTCCAGCAGGGCGTCCCGCAGCGCGCACATCGCCGCCACGTTGTGCGCCACGTCCACGACCCCCACGGGACGCTCCCGCACCACCTCCACCCGGGCCGGCCAGCGCAGCCCCTCCAGCCCCCGGCGCACCGCCTCGGGCGGCAGGGGGAAACCGGCGGCGGCCAGCTCCTCGGCGGCCACCAATGCCGCAGCCGCGTTGAGCGCCTGGTGCCGCCCCACCAGTGGCAACCGGAGGGCGCCGTAGTCCCGCGCGCCCCGAAGGCGCACGACCTGCCCGCAGGCGGACATCGCCCGGGTCTCCCAGCGCGCCCGGTCGGCCACGCGCACCAGGGCCGCGCCGGCCTGCGCGCACGCCTCCCTCAGTGCGTCCTCCGCCTCCTGCGGCTGCGGGGCGACCACCACCGGACGCCCGGGACGGACGATGCCCGCCTTCTCCCCGGCGATGGCGGCAAGGGTGCGCCCCAGCACGTCCGTGTGGTCGTAGCTGATGGGGGTGATCACCGAAAGCCTCGGGTCGCAGACGTTGGTGGCGTCGAGCCTCCCACCCACCCCCACCTCCAGCACCGCCAGCTCCACGCCTTTGCGGTGGAAGCACAGCAGCGCCAGCGCCACGGAGGCCTCGAAGTAGGTGGGAACCCCCTCCGGATCCGAGGCGCCGGCCTCGACGGCGGGCCGGAGGTCGGCCACCAGGCGGGCCAGTTCCTCCTCCGCGATCGGCGCGCCGTCCACCTGGACCCGCTCGCGGTAGTCGACCAGGTGGGGCTTTGTGTAGAGGCCGACGCGCCGCCCGGCGGCCGCCTCCATCGCCGCCAGCATGGCCGCGGTGGACCCCTTCCCCTTGGTCCCCGCCACCAGCACCGTGGTCAGGCCGCGCTCCGGGTGCCCCAGCCGGGCCAGCAGGCGGCGGGTCCGCACCAGGTTGGCCTCCCGGCCGGGCGGGCGCGGATACCGCCCGCCGTCCAGCAGGCCGAACAGGAACCGGACCGCCTCCCCCTCCGTCACAGGGCTATCCTAGCAGAACGAAAAAGGCAGGCCACTCCCGGCCCGCCTTTGCCGAAAGACGTGGGCAGCGTCCTACTTGATCACGGACTTCAGCTCTTTCCCGGCGGTGAAGACAGGCACCTTCCTCGCCGGAATCTTGATCCGCTCGCCCGTCCGGGGGTTGCGCCCGTTGCGGGCTGCCCGGCGGCGCACCAGGAACGTCCCGAAACCCACGAGGGTCACCCGCTCCCCCCTCCTCAGCGAGGAGGTGATGGTGCTGAGGGTGGTGTTGATGGCGTCCAGGGCGCTCTTCTTGGTCAGCCCGGTCCTGGACGCCACCCTCTCCACGAGCTGCTCCTTGTTCATCTGCTCACCTCCTTCCCCCGTCTGGCTCGCACCGCTCCAGGCGGTGCTGCACCGCTTCCTTCGCGGGGATCCGCGGCCTCTCCTGCCGCTTAGCGGCCGCCCGCGGGCGGAAACCGAAGCGGGGCGGGCACTTGCGCCCTCGGGGGTCAGCCTTGCCCCGCCCCCTCCGCTTGCCTATACTTGATGATGCTCGGGCGGGTACCGAAGCGGACAAACGGGGCTGACTGTAGATCAGCTGGCGGAATGCCTTCGGAGGTTCGAATCCTTCCCCGCCCACCAGCGTGGAGTTGTCCGGGGTCCCCAGGAATTCACCGCGCGAATTCCTGGGGTGTACCAGCGGGGATAGCTCAATGGTAGAGCTCCGGCCTTCCAAGCCGGAGATGCGGGTTCGATTCCCGTTCCCCGCTCCATGTGGGTAGTCCACTACGGGGCAGGTTGATGGGCTGGGCCGTCGCCGCGCTGTTCGTGCTGCTCGCCGCGGTACTGCTGGGGAGGCTTGAGCCGGCCTTCTGGCGAGTCTTCGCCGCCTTGCTGGTGGCGGTCTATGCCTTCCTGTGGGTCGGCTATGCCCCCTCCCGGCCGGCGCGGTGGGTGCGCCGGATCCTCAGCCGCGAGGTGCCGCTGCCGGCGATGGCAGACCCCGCCGACCTCTACTACCAGCCGCCTCCCCGCAGGCTGGGGTGGAACTGGGCGGCGGCGGTGCTCGGCCCCTTCTGGTACCTCCTGAGGGGCCTGTGGGTCCACGCGACGATCCTGTTGACGCTGGTCTTCGTCAGCGGCGGGCTCTTCATCCCGCTGGTCTGGCTCTACGCGGCCCTCAAGGCCGACGAAGACCTGCAGGAGTTCCGCATCGCCGGCAAGAGCGTCTACTGAGGTCGACCGACCGGTCCCTCTGTCCTTAGGCCGCCCCCGCCGATCTACCGATCGCTTCCCCCCGTCCCACGCACACTCCGAACGGACGCGGGTGAACCTATCATCCAGCGCCTCTCTATCCACCCTTCGACGGAAGGAACCGTGTGCTGCTCCACGAATTAGACTGAGTCTACAGTCAGGAGGTGTTGACCGATGCTCCAAAGCCCGACAAAGCACGCCCTAATGCTTCTTATTGTCGCGCTGATGGTGACAGGCTGTGGCGGGGTCGTCGTGGGCCCACCACCGCCGCCGGCGGCTCCGAAAATCTATGTGGCAGACCGCGACAACGACCGCATCGTGCGGGTCGACGACATGACCGGAACCGGCTGGACGACGTTCGGAACCTCCGGCTCCGGCACGAACCAGCTCGACTCTCCCGTACAGCTCTTCGTGGATGCCAGCGGCAGGATTTACATATCAGACCAGCTCAACAACCGCATCGTGCGCATCAACGACATGTCCGGGGGCGGGTGGACGGCCTACGGATCTTCCGGTTCCGGGACAGGGAACTTCAGCGGGCCCCGGGGCATATTCGTGGACTCGGCCGGCAAGATCTACGTCGTGGACCAGGGGAACAACCGCATCGTCCGCATCGACGATATGAGTGGAACCGGGTGGACGGAGTTTGGCGGCCCCGGCGGAGACCCGCTGAACACGCCCTTCGGGGTCTACGTGGACGCAACCGGGAAGATCTACATCACCGACCAGGGCAACAACCGGATCGCACGTATGGACAACATGACCGGCGCGGGGTGGACGACGTACGGGAGCTTTGGCTCCGGCCCTGGCAACTTCAACGGGCCGCGGGGGATCTTCCTGGACGCCTCCGGCAGGATCCACGTGGCAGATATGAGCAACAACCGCATCGTGCGGGTCGATGATATGTCGGGAGCAAATTGGACCGCACTGGGCACATTGGGCAGCGGGTCCGGCGAGTTCAATCTTCCTGTCGGCATCTACATCGACTCCGGCGGAAAGATCTTCGTGGCCGACCACCAGAATCACCGCATCGCACGTATGGACGACATGACCGGAGCTGGCTGGGTGGCCCTTGGAGCCATGGGCGGCGGCTCCGGACAATTCAACTTCCCAACGGGGGTTTTCGTCCGCTAACCTATGGATCGGGAGCGACAGGCAAACGGGAGGGAGGGGCCGTCCCCCCTCCCGTTTTTCCATACAAACAGCCTGAGACTTCCGCAAGATTTGCCAAAATACATCTACGGCGGTCGATTGCACCAGATTCCCTCTTCCAACCACCAACATTCTTTCTCATGCCGGATAGACGTCGGACCTCCCATATGAAAGCGTCTAGTCGAGATTCCACCCGATGGCTGGACGCCGCCAAAGTGGGAGCCTGAAAACCGGCAGTGTCTCTCTCGCTGAGAATCATCGAGCGTTCGGAAGATCTGGAAACCCTGCGGGAGCCATGGGATGAGCTCGCCTCACGCACAAATGCGGGGCTATACCAGACCTGGGAGTGGACGTTTGCCTCCGCCAGGTACCATGTCGCCACGAGCAGGCTGTACATACTCTCGGCATGGGACGGTACCAGGCTGGTGGGCGTCGCGCCCTTCTCCCGGCATGTGTATAAGCGAAAGCTGATAACCACATGCGCTCTCCAGCCGCTCCGTGAGACTCATCCGGAGAATGTAGAGGTCGTCGTGGCCGAGGAGTATAGTTCGGCCGTGGCGGAAATCTTCGCCGACCATCTCACGCAAGAAACATTCTGGGACACGCTCCACCTGCATTCCGTCCCCGCCGACTCCACTGCCACCGAGCGTTTTCTTTCCGTGATGAGCAGCCGGGGCCACAATATCTCACCCGAACCAGGTAGGCCATTGCTGGTTGTCCCGCTGCCGTCATCCTTTGACGAGTACCTGGGGAGGCTGCGGAGCAAGACCAGACAGAACCTCCTCTGGAAATCTCGCCATCTTGCCCGCCTCTGTGTCGTTGAGGAGCTTCGGCCTGGTCAAGACTTGGGAGAGGCACTGCATAGGTTTCTCGAGCTGCACGATCTTCGCTGGCGCCGCCTACAACGGAAGTCCCTCCTGGCCGATCAGCGCCTCCGTAGCATCTACGGCGAGGTCGCTAGGCTTCTTCACGAACGTGGCTGGCTCCGGCTTTCATTTCTGCGGTCGGAATCCGGCTACCTCGCGGCTCAGCTCGTCTTCTGGCACAACGGACGAGCATACGGCCGCCAGTCCGGCCTCGACATCTCGGGGGCCTGGGCGCGATACTCGCCAGGTTTAATCCTTGCTTTGAAGAATATAGAGTGGGCGATTCAGGCGGGTCTACGCGAGTTCAGACTCGGCCCGGGGGATGAGCCGTACAAGTGGGACTTCGCACCGGAAATGATCCCGACCGTCAACTACCGGATAGTGTCACGCGCTCTGGAGACGCGGGCCAAGCTGTTCTTCGATTTCCTGGTCCAGCGTGCGCGAGGGGTTGCGAAGAGCGTCGTCACACCCGGTCAGGCCATCGGAAGTTCCCTGTCAGATCCGTCTGGATAGGGTAGCAGGCTGCTGAGCATTATCTGGCCAAGCGCCGGCAGGGCCGTCACCCCGTGAAAGATCCTGCGGGCTACTCCGCGCACGGTGTGGTCCTCACTGTCCGTGCCGGGGCCCCGCACCACATGCCGGAGCATCAACCCCGGCATCCTCTCCACCCGATCCACCACGAGACAGGCAGCCAGGGGAGCGACGCGAGAGTACGGACGGGCGAACTGGTCCGCCGAGGCGCGCGCCGCCAGGTTCCACTGGACCCGTTGGGTGTAGTTATCTGGTTGAGCAAATGCTCGAGCGGCCGCCGGCAAGGGGACGTCGAGCAGGGACGCCGCCAGGTACAGGGCGGCTCCGCAAACCGACCTCATTCCCCACGCACGCGCCCGCACAGCCAGAGCTTCCCAATCAATCTGATCCCGCCGGTGGAAGACCATACGCCCGATGGCCACCACCAGCCGAGGAGACCAGTGGTGTTGCGGCAACTGCATGGCGACCAGCAGCATATGATCCGTCAATTCGGGAACGAGACAGGAGCGGAAGACTTCTGAGTGCACCGATCGCCGCCAGATCGCCTCCAGGTCGGGGAAGTAGGCTCGCTGAGGATCGAAGAGATCAAAGTGCACCTCTACCATCACGGGGAACATCCCATCCCGCCGTACCAGTCGAAGGTGAAACGGGTGATTGCCGCCGGCAGGCGAGTATCCCAACTGTTCAAGAACCCCTGCGGCTGCCTGCAGCTCCCCGCGCTGCACCATGATGTCCAGGTCCGAAAAGGGCCGAACCGGCGCGCCGGCGGTAACCTCGTCGAGTGCGGGCCCCTTGAACAGCAGGACCGACAACCCCCGAGAGGCCAGCGCTGTAGTGACCTGGATCAGCTCATCGCGAAGACACCGGTGCCGGACGAGCAGTTGGAAGTACTGTACTCTGAGCCACTCCAGGACATCTTCCGGCACATCGCGGGCATGCCACCGCAGGCGATCGTACACCACGGCCACGAGCCCGGTGCGGTATACCGCGTAGCAGAAGGCGAGCCAGTCCGTCTCCGCCAGCCGCGATGCCACGGCTTCAACCGGCAAGGCCTGCGCCCGCGGCTTGGCTATCTCAAGCAGGAGGGACCCCACGGTGCCTACGGCCCTATCTGCGTCTGCTCCGAGGCATGGCCAGGGCTGCCACGAAGCGGGAAATCACCGCCCTACAGAGAGCGGGGGGCTTCCTACCGGTCTTCGTGTTACGGTCACCATGACACCCGATGTGGTGGAGCCGGGAGCAACGGACACGCCGGTTGTCTCTCCGAAGAAGTCGCCCCCGTCGACCAGGCCATTCCCATTGACGTCCTGCCAGGCGAAGACGCTTCGCACGCCGGGCGTGGCGTTCGTTATGAAAAACGTACCGCTGCTGCTTACGGCAACCATGTCGCTGGCCACGGCGATGGAGTTGTCCGAGGATGTTCCCGTGAACGCCCGCATCAGGTTGGTGCCGCCCGGCGCGCCCAGAGCCGCTCCGGCGTTGACCAACCCCCACCCAAAGTAGGGATCGTAGCCCGCTGGGCCCAGGTCAGTGGCGGAGCTCTGCAGGACGTTCTGCACGGTGCCGGGCGCGGTCACGCCTTTGGACATGAGCAGGGCGGCCAGCCCGGTTACATGGGAGGCGGCAAACGACGTACCGTTCATGAACAGGTACTGGCTGGAGGCGGCCTGCGTGCCGGAGGTGCTCAGTATGCCGTCGGGATAACCGTCACCATTCAGGTCACTGCTGAGATCGCCTCCCGGCGCCGCCACATCGACGCACGATCCGAAGTTCGAATAGGGAGCGCGACCGTTGACGATGGTGGTGGACGCGACGCCGATGACATTCGCGAGGCAGACTGGATAGCGCGGTGCCTGGTCCAGGTCCCTGGCGTCGTTACCGGCGGAAGCCACCACAACCACGCCCGCGCCAACCGCGTAGTTGATGGCATCCTGGAGTGCCTGACTGAAGTTTCCGTAACCGGTTCCAAAACTCATGTTGATGACCCTGGCACTGTGGCTCACCGCGTAGTAGACGGCATCAACTATTCTGCTCGTCGTTGCCGCACAGCTCCCACCGTCGTTGGTGAAGACGCGAAGCGGCATGATCCTCGCACTCCCCGGCCCGCCCCAATTAACGCCGGCAACGCCCCGTCCGTTGTTTGTAAGCGCCGCAATGGTGCCGCTGAGGTGGGTGCCATGGCTGGGAGTTGCTGCCTCAGGACATCCGGAATCCTCCGGGTTCGTATCGCCGTCGACGAAGTCGTACCCGGCTGCCATCACCCCCGCCAGGTCTTCGTGGCGCGAAAGGATTCCCGTATCTATGACCGCCACCACCACCAAAGCGCTGCCAGTTGTCACCTCCCAGGCGGCAGGCAGATTGATGCTGGCGTAGTGCCACTGCGAGGGATACCCGGGGTCGTTGGGAGCACTGAACGCCGGCTGCATCACGGCGGCATCCGCATACCAAAGGTAGTTGGGCTCGGCAAACTCGACCAGCGGATGAGCACGAAAGCGGCTCACCGCCGCTTCAACTGGCTCTCCTGTGGTAATTCTCAGCAGGTAGAGGCCCGTTCGAAGGTCGAAGTGGAGTTGCTCTGTCCCCAGGCTCGTCTTCAACGACTCCACCTCTGCCGGGTGCACGCCTCGCTTGAACTTGACCAGAAGCTGCCCGGAAGCATACGAAGGACGACCCGGAGGGACGCGCCCGACAGCCGGGAAGGATCCGGCGCCGAAGGTGGTTGAGCCAGCCTGCGCCGTCGACACCGATACGCCCACAGAGCCGGCGACGCTGCCGACTGCGGAAACGCCGCTTGCCGCACCTCCGCAGGCTGCGACGAGGAGGGTGGCAAGAGCTACCAGACAGCAGCAGGCTTGCCACGCCTGACTTGCTCGCGTCCAGGCCAGAGGCAGGCGAACTGAGGGAACTCTGGAAAGGCCGCGGAGCATCTGCTCTACCACCCTCACGTATGTGCCTGTCACAACGAGGAGACTGCCAAACGCCCTTCCAGTGCTCAGACGCGGACCAAATGTACTCTTCGCCGGCCTCCGCCAAACATGTTCAAGCGGCCGTTGACCACCCATACGAACGTGTACCTGGGCCTCCGGCCGACGAAAAAGAGGATCCTGGCTGTGGCATGCCAGCCAAGCCGTTCGACGGCCTTCCGGGATTGGATGTTGTCGGCGCCGACAAGGCTGTACGCCTTCCGAAATCCCACCTTGCGAGCGTAGAGCAACTTCTCCCTGGCGACCGCACTGTGAATCATCTTGCCCCGCCAGGTGCGCGAGGTATAGGCAGTATGAAAGTAGGCCTCGCCGCTCCCCAGCGCTCTCTCGATGGGCGGGTCGACCAAAAAATCTATTGATCCACCCTCTCGAATCCAACCGCTGTGAACAATCTCATGCCCGATCTTGGCCACGAAGCATCGCTCCCAAGGTTCCTCCGCGTGCCGGGGTATGGGCCATCCCTGTGTCCTGGCCAGAGTCAGGAGTTCCTTGATGTCTGCACCATCGGCCACAGTCACCGCAACATCCACTTTCGGGTGGACATCTGGAACCGGCTCGGCAAGATCCCGTTCATAGAGGTTGACCAGCGACAACTGCCCGAGCGGAGATAGAAATGACTTCGCCAGATACCACAGAAGCGGCCAGAAACCACGGTACCTGAGCGTGCTTACAACCTCACGAGAGCGACGACGCACTCTTCTAAGCAATCTGGCCGGAAAACGCATCACGCGTGAGAACACCCCTGGCATCGGCTCCTCCCGGCAGCGGCGGACTCTGCGTGTTCTACGGTGACGCTAACCCCAGAAGGCGACGGGCGGCAGCTTCAAACCCGAGGCGACGGCACGGACTATCCTGCCGACTCGCCTGGTCGCTCCCTGCAGAACCAGCCGCACCTGAGTCGATAACCTGCTCGAGACAACGCGGCAACAGTACGTAGTCCTTCTCTGGGGAGCGAAGTCCAGCTTGTATGCCTCCCCCTCGCGACCGAAGGCGACCTCTTTCATGCCCATGCGGATGGCCTGCGCAAGCGAGTCGACCATCAGTCCCCTGACCGGAGAATGCCGGGACCAGGGTGAGGAGGGATCGAACCCGCACTGATGCCAGTAGACGCGGTCACGGTGCCAGAAAGCCAGGTGCGCGGCTACAGGCTCCTGTCCGACACGCAATATCGAGAGCCGCACCAACCCTCGGGCATGCAGCATCCTCACCACGTCGCGGTAGAATGCTGAGAGATGCGGGTCTGCCAGCAGGCTCCGCGTCCCCTTGTGTGCAAAGCGAAGGGCGTGGAGATGGAGGAGGGTATCCAGATACCCGTCGATCTCGCCCTGCGGAGAACACACATCGACAGCGCCGGCCTCCATGATGCGACGGTACTCCCGCCGCATCTCCTGCCGCGTCTTCATGCCGAGGGAGGCGAGATACTCTTCCAGAGATCCGGGTAGGACGATCACGAGATTCGCGGGGCCGTCCTCCCGGAACACGCTGTGCCCCCGCCGCTCCATCGCCTCCAGGAAGGGCGGGGTCAGCCTGGAATCTGCAGGGACCAAGTCCAGGTTCAGCACGTCCCAATCCTCTGACTGCGCGAGGTGTGCGCCGAACGCCTCACTGACTGAAGCGTAGTGGTCCCTGGCAACCAGGAAGTCCTGTGTGTCAGAGGCAACGCCGAAGAAGCTGAGACCCTTGATCTCTACGATGCGCCCGCCGCTCGCTTTAGCGGCAAGGGGCGCGATCCCCACAAGCTTCCCGTCCCTATGGGCCGTAAGGATCCGCAGGCGACTCCCTCCGCCAAAGTGCTTCCAGGCGGCAAAGGCCCATTCCCACGTCTGAAAGATGCTACCCCCAGCCTCCTCCACCAGGCGGTCCCACGGTTCGCGAAGCAGTTCAAAGGCATCAGGATCGTTAGCCTCCTTGATGGCAATTTCGGCCACCGCTCCGCCGGAAACAGAGGCGGTGAAATTCATACGTGTCACATTCGACGACTGGGCACCCAACGCCTTTCCTTCCCGGGGAAAGAGCAACGTCTTTCCTCTACGTCAGTGTTCTCTCCGCCGTACGGATCACTCCGAGAGCCCTCATCCGCGCCTCGGCTTCCTCCGAATAGTCCCGAAAGTCCTCCTGGGCCTGGGCCCACGCAACGGACAC
>FWWM01009709.1_pt1 | contig 16487 bp, 10 predicted proteins | sample 2228351 | NCBI WGS metagenome assembly FWWM01 (sample SAMEA103939774, study PRJEB20133) | metagenome | reverse complement strand
CCGAAAGCCCTTCGCCGGGCGCGAGCTTCGGGTTCTCGTCGCGGAGAGCGAGCGATCGCAGCGCGCCTCCCCAAAGGTCGAGACGCATCGCGATCGCGGCGCAGCGCGCAGACGACCTCCGCGATCGATGCGCCTCGCGCGGTTGCGAAACAACCGCTGGCGGCGCGCGCCGGCGCAGCGGACGGGCCGAGCGCAAGGTGCTGGAGATCAAGCCGGCCGAGCCGCGGGCGGAGACCCGGCTCGACGGCGATCCGGTGAGAGAGGGAAGTCAGCGAGGCTCGCGATGATCGGACACCATCGGGAAGGCTGTCACCTGTTCCGGCGCGAGGACGTCGCGGCGATGCGCGAGCGTCGCGGGCTCGCCGAGAAGTACGGCCTCTACCGGCCGGAGACCGAGCGTGACGCCTGCGGCGTCGGCTTCGTGGTCAACATCAACGGCGAGCGCTCGCACGCGATCATCGAGAAGGGCCTCGAGATCCTGCGCAACCTCGAGCACCGCGGCGCGTGCGGCTGCGACCCGCTGACCGGCGACGGCGCCGGCCTGCTGCTGCAGATCCCGCACGAGTTCCTCCTCCGCGCCTGCCTGCCGCTCGGCATCGTGCTGCCGCCGATGGGCGAGTACGGCGTCGGCATGGTGTTCCTGCCGCGCGACGTGTTTGAGCGGAACGAGTGCCTCGAGATCTTCGAGCGGGCGATCCGCGAGCAAGGGCTCCGCCTGCTCGGCTGGCGCAACGTCCCGGTCGACCCGACGAAGACCGGTCCGCTCGCGCGCGCTTCGATGCCGGAGATCCGCCAGGTGTTCATCGCGCCCGGCCGCCACACCGGCGACCAGGCGGCGCTCGAGCGCCAGCTCTACATCGTGCGCAAGAGCGTCGAGAAGCAAGTCCGCGCCGCGACGCACCTGCGCGACTCGGAGAGCTTCTACGTGCCGAGCCTCTCCTCGCGTACGATCGTCTACAAGGGCCTGCTCCAGCCCGAGCAGATCCCCGCGTTCTACGCCGACCTCCGCGACCAGAGCTTCAAGAGCGCCCTCGCGCTGGTCCACCAGCGGTTCTCGACCAACACCTTCCCGTCCTGGGACCGCGCGCACCCGTACCGCTTCATCGCGCACAACGGCGAGATCAACACGCTGCGCGGCAACGAGAACTGGATGCACGCGCGCGAGAAGATGTTCTCCTCGCCGCTGTTCGGGGACGACATCGAGAAGATCCAGCCGGTGATCGACAGCCGGACGAGCGACTCCGGTCGCTTCGACAACGCGCTCGAGCTCCTCGTCCACACCGGGCGCTCGCTGCCGCACGCCGTCATGATGATGATCCCCGAGGCTTGGCAGAAGCACGAGAGCATGAGCGACACCAAGCGCGCGTTCTACGAGTACCACGCGTGCTTGATGGAGCCGTGGGACGGCCCGGCGTCGATCGCGTTCACCGACGGCACGGTGATCGGCGCGGTGCTCGACCGCAACGGCCTGCGCCCGTCGCGCTACGTCGTCACCAAGGACGGGCTCGTCGTGATGGCGTCCGAGGTCGGGGTGCTCGACATCCCGCAGGAGGACATCGTCGCGAAGAACCGCCTGCAGCCCGGGCGCATGTTCCTCGTCGACACCTCGCAGGGTCGCATCGTCGACGACGAGGAGATCAAGGAGGGCATGGCGGCCCGCAAGCCGTACCGGAAGTGGCTCGACGAGAACCTCGTCAAGCTCGAGCAGGTTCCGCCGGTCGAGCCGTCGCACCTGCCGGCGGAGGAGTCGCCGCAGGAGCTGCTCAAGCTGCAGCAGGCCTTCGGCTACACGCTCGAGGACCTGCGCTTCATCATGGCGCCGATGGCGATCAACGCGCAGGAGGCGGTCGGCTCGATGGGCACCGACACGCCGCTCGCGGTGCTGTCGGACAAGCCGCAGCTCCTGTTCAACTACTTCAAGCAGCTCTTCGCGCAGGTGACGAACCCGCCGATCGACCCGATCCGCGAAGAGCTCGTGATGTCGCTCAAGGCGACGATCGGCTCCGAGCAGAACCTGTTCGAGGAGACGCCGCTCCACTGCCGCCAGCTCGAGCTCGAGCAGCCGATCCTCACCAACGAGGAGCTGGCGCGCATCAAGCGCCTGGAGAACGGCAACCTGCGGACGGTCACGCTGTCGACGCTGTACTGGGCCGCCGGCGGCGCGAAGGCGCTCGAGCACGCGCTCGAGGAGCTGTGCGCGAAGGCGTCCGCGGCGATCGCCGACGGCGCGACTCTCCTGGTGCTGTCCGATCGCGGCGTCGACCGCGACTGGGCCGCGATCCCGAGCCTGCTCGCGACCGCGGCGGTGCACCATCACCTGATCCGTGAGGGGACGCGCACGCGCTGCGGTCTGATCGTCGAGAGCGGCGAGCCGCGCGAGGTGCACCACTTCTCGCTGCTCGTCGGCTACGGCGCCGGCGCGATCAATCCGTACCTCGCGTTCCGCACGCTGCGGCAGCAGATCCGCGACGGCGTGATCAAGAACGTCTCCGAAGAGGAGGCGATCGAGCACTACATCAAGGCGATCGGCAAGGGCTTGCTCAAGGTGATGAGCAAGATGGGGATCTCGACGCTGCAGAGCTACCGCGGCGCGCAGATCTTCGAGGCGGTCGGCCTCAACTCGGAGTTCATCGACAAGTACTTCACCTGGACCGCGTCGCGCATCGAGGGCGTCGGGCTCGACGTCGTCGCGCGCGAGACCGAGATGCGTCACAAGGCCGCGTTCCACACGCCGCCGGGGCTCGACGGCGAGCTCGACCCGGGCGGGCAGTACCAGTGGCGGCGGCGGGGCGAGTACCACATGTACAACCCCGAGACGATCGCGACGCTGCAGCACGCGGTCCGCAAGGGCGACTACAAGCTCTTCAAGAGGTACTCGGAGCTGGTCAACACGTACGACCGCAAGCTCTGCACGATCCGCGGTCTGCTGCGCTTCAAGCCCGGCACGCCGGTTCCGCTCGAGGAGGTCGAGCCGGCGACCGAGATCGTCAAGCGCTTCAAGACGGGTGCGATGTCGCTCGGCTCGATCAGCCGCGAGGCGCACGAGAACCTGGCGATCGCGATGAACCGGATCGGCGGCAAGTCCAACACCGGCGAGGGGGGCGAGGACCCCGCGCGGTACGTGCCCGACCCGAACGGCGACTCGCGCCGCAGCGCGATCAAGCAGGTCGCGTCGGGTCGCTTCGGCGTGACCAGCTACTACCTGGTCAACTCCGACGAGCTGCAGATCAAGATGGCGCAGGGCGCGAAGCCGGGCGAGGGCGGCCAGCTCCCCGGCCACAAGGTCGACGAGTACATTGCCAAGATCCGCTACTCGACGCCCGGCGTGGGTCTGATCTCGCCGCCGCCGCACCACGACATCTACTCGATCGAGGACCTCGCGCAGCTCATCCACGACCTGAAGAACGCCAACAACCGGGCGCGCATCAGCGTCAAGCTGGTGGCGGAGGTCGGCGTCGGGACGGTCGCGGCGGGCGTGTCGAAGGCGAAGGCGGACGTCGTGCTGATCAGCGGCGACTCCGGCGGCACCGGCGCTTCACCGCTGACCTCGATCAAGCACGCCGGCGCGCCGTGGGAGCTCGGCCTCGCGGAGACGCAGCAGGTGCTCGTGATGAACGACCTGCGCGGCCGGATCCGGGTCGAGACCGACGGTCAGCTCAAAACCGGCCGTGACGTCGCGATCGCGGCGCTGCTCGGCGCCGAGGAGTTCGGCTTCGCGACCGCGGCGCTGGTCGCGTCGGGCTGCATCCTGATGCGCGTCTGCCACCTGAACACCTGTCCGGTCGGCATCGCGACGCAGGACCCCGTGCTGCGCGGCAAGTTCGAGGGCAAGCCCGAGCACGTGGTCAATCTCATGCTGTTCATCGCGGAGGAGCTGCGCGAGATCATGGCGGAGCTCGGCTTCCGCACGGTCGATGAGATGGTCGGCCGCGTCGATCGCCTGGATGCTGCGGACGCGATCGAGCACTGGAAGGCGAGGGGCATCGATCTCACCGAGATCCTGCACAAGCCCGAGGTGCCCGAGGGCGTCGCGATCCGCTGCGTCGAGGCGCAGGACCACGGGCTCGACAAGGCGCTGGACAACCAGCTCATCGAGCTCGCGCGCGATGCGCTGGAGTACAAGCGTCCGGTCGAGTTCTCGATGCCGATCCGCAACGTGAACCGGACGGTGTGCACGATGCTGTCGGCGGAGATCTCGCGCCGGCACGGCGAGCAGGGCCTGCCGCCGGACACCATCAAGATTCATTTCCGCGGCTCGGCGGGTCAGAGCTTCGGCGCCTTCATGGCGAACGGTCTGTCGGTGACGCTCGAGGGCGACGCCAACGACTACTTCGGCAAGGGCATGTCGGGCGGGCGTATCGTCGTGATCCCGCCGCGCGAGGCGACGTTCGTGCCCGAGGAGAACATCATCGTCGGTAACGTGTCGCTGTACGGCGCGACCGGCGGCGAGGTCTTCCTGCGCGGCATGGCGGGTGAGCGCTTCTGCGTGCGCAACAGCGGCGTGACGGCGGTGGTCGAGGGCGTCGGCGACCACGGCTGCGAGTACATGACCAAGGGTCTCGTCGTCGTGCTCGGTCCGACCGGGCGCAACTTTGCCGCCGGCATGAGCGGGGGCATCGCCTACGTGTTCGACGAGCACGGCACGTTCCCGTCGACGTGCAACATGGGGATGGTGGAGATCGACCCGCTCGAGCAGCACGATCTCGACCTGCTGCACAATCTCGTCAAGCGGCACTACGACTACACGCAGAGCGCGGTCGCGTGGCGCATCCTGAGCGGCTGGAAGAGCCTGTCGCGCTACTTCGCGAAGGTGATGCCGGTCGAGTACCGCAGCATCCTCGCGAAGCAGCACCTCGACAGCGAGGCCGCGAAGCTCGCGAGCGTGTGATCGTGCGGATTCGCTGAGCGCACGGGGACAACATGGGAAAGATCACCGGATTCCTGGAGATCGAGCGCGAGGTGCCGAAGCGCCGCCCGGTGCACGAGCGCCTGAAGGACTGGCGCGAGCTCGAGGGCAAGCTGCCCGAGGACAAGCTCCGCCAGCAGGGCGCGCGCTGCATGGATTGCGGCATCCCCTTCTGTCACAAGGGCTGCCCGCTCGGAAACATCATCCCCGACTGGAACGACCTCGTCTACCGCGACCGCTGGCAGGACGCGATCAACCGGCTGCACTCGACGAACAACTTCCCCGAGTTCACTGGCCGGGTCTGCCCCGCGCCGTGCGAGGAAGCCTGCGTCCTGAACATCAACAACGACCCGGTCACGATCAAGCAGATCGAGAAGCAGATCATCGACCACGCGTGGAAGCACGAGTGGGTGAGACCGCTCGTGCCGGCCAGGAAGACCGGGAAGAAGGTCGCGATCGTCGGCTCGGGCCCCGCGGGCCTCGCCTGCGCGCAGCAGCTCGCGCGCGCCGGGCATGACGTCGTGGTGTTCGAGCGCGCCGACCGCATCGGCGGCCTGCTGCGCTACGGCATCCCCGACTTCAAGATGGAGAAGCACCTGATCGACCGCCGCCTCGCGCAGATGGAGGCGGAGGGCGTGCAGTTCCGCCCCGGCGTCAACGTCGGCGTCGACGTCACCGCGGACGAGCTCAGGTCGTCGTTCGACGCCGTCGTGCTCTCCACCGGCGCCACGCAGCCGCGCGATCTGCAGGTTCCCGGTCGCGAACTCCGCGGGATCCACTTCGCCATGGAGTACCTCCCGCAGCAGAACAAGGTGGTCGCGGGCGACACGGTGCCGAACCAGATCCTCGCCACCGGCAAGCGGGTGGTCATCCTCGGCGGCGGCGACACCGGCTCCGATTGCCTCGGCACGGCAAACCGCCAGGGCGCCGTGTCGGTGCACCAGTTCGAGCTGCTCCCGCAGCCGCCCGCAACCCGCACCGAGGACGTCGCCCCCTGGCCCTACTGGCCCATGATCCTCCGGACGTCGTCGTCGCACGAGGAGGGCGTGATCCGTGACTGGAGCGTCAATACCAAGAGATTCTCCGGCGACGAGCACGGCAACGTCAAGAAGCTCCACGCCGTCCGCCTCGACTGGCAGAAGAGCACCAACGGCGGCCCGCCGAAGATGGTCGAGATCCCCGGCAGCGAGTTCGAGATCGAGTGCGATCTCGTGCTGCTCGCGCTCGGGTTCCTCGGGCCGGAAAAGCCGCTCCTGCAGCAGTTCGGCGTGGCGCTGGATGCGCGGGGGAACGTGGTGGCGGACGCGGACTATGCCACTTCAGTCCCAGGCGTGTTCGCGTGCGGCGATGCGCGGCGCGGCCAGTCGCTGGTGGTGTGGGCGATCTGGGAGGGGCGCGAGGCGGCGCGGGGGGTGGATGAGTACCTGATGGGTGAGACCGTGCTGCCGGCGTCGCCGTTGGCGTGAAAGCGGGCGCTCGGCGGTTGAGCGTCGGGCGTGGTCCGCGCCAGCGGGGCTCGACGTCTCGCGCCGTTTTGAGACAGATCCGCGCGCTCCTGCCAGATGTGCGCGCAAGTCGACGACGCTCCGTGCGGGTGTCCGGTCTGCCAGAGAGAGTGTTCGTCGGCTCCTCAAAAATTTTTCCTGTCAGTCCTTGACAGGCGAAGGGCACACGGCCCCTCGGTCAAGGCGAGCAAGGAAGCTCGGTGCGGCGCCGCAAAGCCGCGCTGGGCGCCTCGCGCGCGCAGGAGGCCGGTCGACGCCTCGCGCCGTGAGATCGTCGCTCTCGCGCGACGCCAGGGCCGCTCCCAGAGGCGATGCTATCGCCGGTCCATGATGCCCGAAGCTTCCGCCACGACCTCTGTCGCACGCCGCCAACTTTCGGTCGCCGAGACCGACCGGCTCGCCGACGAGATCGCCGAGGTCGCCTCGCACGTCGACGCGGCGATGCATCGGCTGCTCACGCTGATCCGCCGCTTCGACGAGGGCGGCGGGTGGGCCGTGCATGGTGCGCTGAGCTGCGCGCACTGGCTCTCCTGGCGGATCGGGCTCGACCCCGGGGCGGCACGCGAGCGCGTCCGCGTGGCGCGTGCGCTCGGCGGGCTGCCGCTCATCGACGCCGCGCTCCGGCGCGGGACGGTGACCTACGCGAAGGTGCGTGCGATGACGCGCGTCGCGACGCCGGACAACGAGGCGAAGCTTCTCGAGCTCGCGCGGCACGCGACCGGTGCGCAGCTCGAGAAGATCTGCCGCGGCTTCCGGCGGGCGCTCGCGAACGTCGGCGAGCGGGCGGAGAGCTTGACCGACGAGGAGTGCCGGCGGTGGGTGCGCACGCGCGACACCGACGACGGGATGGTCTGCATCGAGGCGCGGCTCCGGCCGGAGGAGGCGGCGACGGTGCTGCGCGCGCTCGAGGCGGCGCGGCAGCGGGCGTGGCGCGGCGACGCTTCCGCGGAAACGTGCACGCCCGCGTCGTCGCCGGCACAGAGTGCTGGCACCAGCCGCGAGCCGCGTGCGCCGCTCGCGCGCGCCGACGCGCTGGTCGCGGTCGCCGAGGCGTACCTTGCCGGACGAATGGAAGCGGCACCGGTCGAGCTCGTGGTGCATGTCGAGGAGGCGGAGCTGCGCGAGGACGCGAGCACGACGGATCCCGTCGACGCGCGCGCGACGCTCGACGACGGCAGCGCGCTCTCGGTCGCCACCGCGCAGCGGCTTGCGTGCGACGCGACCGTCGTGCGCGTTGCCGAGGACGAGGCGGGCAACATCCGCCCGCTCGGCCGCCGCACGAGGCGGATCTCGACCTCGCTACGCCGCGCGCTGCGTCTCCGCGACGGCGGTCGCCGCTTCCCCGGCTGCACAACCGGATCACCGACGCGCACCACCTCGTCGCGTGGTCTCGCGGCGGTGCGACGACGCTTGCGAACCTGTGCTCGCTCTGCCGGCGCCACCACCGCGTGGTGCACGAGCACGGCTACCGCGTCGAGCGCATGCCGGACGGCGGGCTGCGCTCCTGCGCGCCGCCGGCACGCCAGTACCCGAGAACGACGCCCGACCTGCGTTGCTCGCACCTGACGCCTTCGAGCGCCTGCGCGAGCGCCACGCGAGCGAGGGCCTCGCGATCGACGCGTCGACCGCGTTCCCGCACTGGGACGGCGAGCGGGTGGCCTACGACATGATCGTGCAGGGGCTCGTCAAGCACGCGAACGCGAGCTGACCTCGCACTCGCCGGTGCCTGCGATGTGCCGCCGGGCCCTCTTCCTCCCACCGGCTCCCGGTGCCACCCTGCCACGGCATGCCGACCCCCGACGACCGCTCGCACGGCCCAGGGCAACCGAGCGCTCCCAGCCGCAACCCCAGCACCCGCCGTCGCCCGCGCCCCTCCATCGAGGAGCGCGTCGCCGCCGTCTCCGCGCTGCGCGGCCGAACGGACGCCGAAGCACGCCATGCGCTCCTCGCCGCCCTCGAAGACAGGAGCTCCCTCGTCGTCGCCTCCGCCGCCGACGTGATCGCCGCCGACGAGCGCGCCGGCTTTGCCGCCGTCCTCGCAGCCGCGTTCCACCGCTTCCTCCCCGACGCCATCCGGCGCGACTCGGGCTGCCGCGCGAAGACCGCGATCGTGCGCGCCCTGCTCGCGACGGGTGAGGACGAGCCGAACGCGTACCTCGCGGGGATGCGCCACGTTCAGGCGGAGCCGGTGTGGGGCGGGCGGGAGGACACGGCGGTCGAGCTGCGCGCGCAGTCGCTTGCGGGGCTCGTCCGCGCGCGCGTCACCGGGGCGCCGCCGTCTACGTGGCGACCCTGCTCGCGGATCCGGAGTGGGGCGCGCGCCTCGGTGCGGCCGAGGCGGCGGTGGAGCTCGAAGCGGCGGTCGCCGTTCCGCTGCTTCGCTTCAAGGTGCTGGTCGGCGACGCGCAGCCGGAGGTGATCGGCGCGTGCTGGGCGAGCCTCCTGCAGCTCGCGCCCGACGAATCCGTGCCTGCCGCGGCCGAGGCGCTCGGCGCGCGGAGCGACGCGGAGTCCGACGCGATCGCGCTCGCGCTCGGTGGCTCGCGGCTCGAGGCGGCGCTCGAGCCGCTCGTCGCGTGGAGCGAGCGCGCGTCGCCTTTGTCGCGTCAAGCCGCGTTTGCCGCGATCACGCTCCTGCGGAGCGACCGCGGCTTCGGCCACCTGCTTGACGTCGTGGCGCGCGGCCCACTCCACCACGCAAGGGACGCGCTGCGCGCACTCGGCCACTTCCTCTACGACGCGCGCCTCGCCGAGCAAGTCCGCAACGCTGTCGCAACGCGCGGCGACCCGACGCTACGCAAGCTGCTCGCCGAGCTCCTGCCGCGCGACGTCTAGGCACCGTCCGAAGCCGCTCCGCACCGCCCGAATCACCGGCACCGCACCGTCGCCCTGCTCCGCGGCGTCCGGCAGTCCGTGAACGCAGTGACCCCGCACTGACCCGGCGCCGCGTTCGGCGCCCCGAGCGCAACCGACGCGCGCAGCGGCATCCCCGCCGGCGCGGCATCGAGCGCGAGGCCGCGTGCCGTGATCTGCACGCGCCAGGTGCCCGCCGGCTTCACCGCTCGGACCCTTGCGTTGACGATGCCGGTCGAAGCCGAGGGATCGCGGTAGGTGCACGTCGTGCCGGGGCGGTTCACCCGCCAGCCGACCCCGGCGGGCGCCGTCAAGTCGGCGAGCACGGCGCCGGCATCGGTCGTGAGCACCACGCGCAGGCCGTTCGCGGCCGGGTCGATCGGCGGGATCTCCGGCACCGCGACCGTGCCGTTGAGCGTAAGCCGATCGTCGCCGGGCGCGCCTTGAGCCTGCTCAGCAGAGCCGCGGCTGGCCAAAGATCGACGGGCTCGAGCAGCCGCCCGTCCCCGCGGTCCGCTCGATCTCGAGCAGCATCACCGCGTACGGCGCGAGGGTGACGTCGGGGAGCTGCGCGAGGCTCGCGACGAGCTGCGTGTCGAGCTGCTGCAGCCGCTCGCTCGCGATCGCCGCGGCGAGCCCGGAGGTGACGTACGTGCCGTAGGTGTTGTTGTGCGTGGCGTCGATGAGCCAGCGCGTCACGCGGTAGCCGCCCGTCGACGGGAAGCCGTCGATCGCGAACGTCACCCGGCTCGGCTCGGTGACGAGCTCGCGCTGGCGGTAAAAGACGACTTTCAGGCGCTCGAGGTCGGCCTGCTCGGAGGGGACGGGCGTGACGGCGCTCACCGGGATGGCGTTCGCGAGGAACAGCGCGATGCGCGGCTGGCCGCCCCAGCGCGCGAAGTCGGCGGGGCCGTAGCCCATGTCGCGCAGCACCTCGACGGCCTGCCGTCCCGGGCTCGTCACGTAGCTCCACAGCAGCACGCCCATCCGCTCGCCCTCGACGCCCGCGAGCGCGTAGAGGTGCGGGAAGTACTCGTCGGCGCCGTTCGCGTGCGTCAAGCTCGCCGACACGAGCGAGCGCGGCATCCGCCCGACGATCGTCTGCGCGTGGTAGATCGCCTTCCGGAGGCCGTGCTTGTTCTTGTTGGTCCGGAGCCCCCAGTCGTGCGGGAACTCCTCGCCCCCGCCCCAGTCGGCGTCGTCAAGTTGAAACATCGTCTGGTAGCCGGTCCCGCCCGCGGCGAGGTGCGCCATGAAGGCGAGCGAGTAGGCGGCGCCCATCTCGTTGTCGGTCTGCCAGCAGCCGAACGGCGACGGCGGCGACGGCCAGCTCGGATCGTCGCGCTGGTTGTTGGGCTCGAAGCACGCGTCAAGCGGGTTCCAGCTCCCGACGATGATCGGCAGCGGCGGGAAGCCGGTCGCGTCGAGCTGCTCGAGGACTTGACGGTTGGCTCGCCGGCCCTGCTCGGGCGGGTTGCCGAACAGGTGGTAGCTGATGAAGTCCGGCTGGATGCCGTTTGCCGCGGAGTACTCGAGGCAGGCCCGGGTGAGCGGCACCGTCTCGCCGGGCATGACCGCCTCGGGGCCGCCCAGAGCCTCGGGGCCGCCGACGCGCGCCGTGGGATCGGCGCTGCGCGCGCCCGCGACGAAGTGACGCCAGGTCTCGAGGAAGGCGGCCTGGCCGTCGGTCCAGAAGCACGGAGCGTTCGGCTCCTCCCAGAGCTGGTACCAGACGTTGTCGAGCCCGTGCTCGACGTTGAAGTGCTCCACCGTCGCGCGGACCACCATTTCCCACTCGGCCCACTTGGCCGGGTCGGGGGCGACGGTCTGGTACGTCGGCCACTCGTCCTCGCAGCCCGGCGGCGGCGTGGTGACCTGCGACCTCGAGATCCAGCGCGGCATCGGGTGCACCTGGAGGAGGAGCTGCACGCCGGCTTGTGCGGCGAGCGTCGCCACGGTGGCGAGGCCGCTCTGCTCGAGGCGGGCCTGGTAGTCGGCGAGGCTGGTCGACGGGCCGAGGATCAGGTGCGTCGACTCGACGACCAGGCCGCGGCTCGTGCCCGCGTCGACCGCGAAGTCGAGCTTCATCTGGGGGCTCGTCCAGCCGAAGAAGGCGGACGGCTCGAAGAAGGTGGGAAGCGTGCCGGCGCCGACGTTGCCGTGGACGGTCAGCGTGACGTCCTCGGCGTGCGCCGGCACGGCGAGGAGCGACGCGACGAGGAGGAGCGGGATGCAATGTCTCGGCATGAATCCTCCCGAGCCCGTCGAGAGCCCCAAAAAAACGTGACCGCGCCGACCGGCGTGGATCATCCGGAAGGCGGCGGCACCCGTCAAGTAGCCGTCAGAACCAGGCGCTGATCTCCACCCCGAACGTCCGGGGCAGGGCGTAGTAGCGCGTCAGAGTCCCCGCGGGCAGGAGGTTGAAGGCGAAGTCGAAGTACGCCTCGTCGGTCAGGTTGCGGGCCCACAGCGCGACCTCCGCGCGATCGTCGAGGAAGGTGTAGGCGAGCCGCGCGTTCAGCAGGTTGTAGCCGGGCTGCGTGCCCTGCGGGACCTCCGGGGCGACGTACATCGTCGAGCTCTGCTGGTACCACTCGAGGCGCGGCGTGAGCCGGCCGGAGAGCCGGCGGTTGCCTGCGATCGAGATCGGGACCGAGTACTGCACCGCGAGGCGCGACTGCACGTCGGGGACGTAGGGCAGCCTCTCGCCCGCCCGGTTGATCGGCTGGCCGGTGCTCGCGCTCACCGACTCGAAGTCGTCGAAGCGCCCGTGCAGCAGCGACAGCGAGCCCTCGACGCGCAGGCCGGGGAGGGGGAGGGCCAGCATCTCGAGCTCGAGCCCGCGGATCCGCGCGCTCGCCGCGTTCAGCACGACGGCGCGCGGATCGAACGCGTTGGTGCTCGCGACGATCGTCTGGATCTGCACGTCGTCGTAGAGCGACGTGTAGAGCGAGGCGTTGAAGACGAGCCTCTGCTCGGCCGCGATTGTCTTGACGCCGACCTCGAACGAGTCGAGATGCTCGGGCCGAACGGGAGCGATCCCGCGAGGCTGCGTCGGCGTGATGACCGCGTCGAAGCCGCCGCCCCGGAAGCCCCGCGCGTAGGTGAAGTAGACCATCGCGTGGTCGAGCGGCGTGCCGGCGAGCATCTCCGGCGGCACCTCGGTCGCGATGCTCGCGGTCGGCGTCCACGCCGAGTAGATCGCGTCGGCCGAGTCGTCGAACAGCGGGTCGGGGTTGGTGAAGGGTGTGGTCCACCACACGTCTACGCCCTTCTTCTCCTCGGTGTAGCGGATCCCGCCGGTGAGGCTCAGCCAGTCGGTCGCGCGCCACGTCGACTGGCCGAACAGCGCCCACGTCCAGTTGTCGACCGCGATGCGGTTCCGCGCCTGGATGTCGAGCACCTGCGGCAGCGCCCAGAGGTCCGCCTCGACGTCGGCCGTCTCCCACTGGACGAAGTAGCCGGCGACGAACGGCAGGCGTCCGTCCCAGGCGGAGCCGGCGAGCTGGATCTCCTGGCTCACCTGGCGCTGGTGCCGCGGACCGCCGTTCCCCGGTGCGCCGCCCACCTCGGCGTGCCGCGCGAGGAAGAAGCGCGTCATGTCGATGTCGAAGCGCGCGCGCAGGCTCTGCTCCTGCCAGGCGGTGAGCGAGCGGATGGCGAAATGATCGAGCGGCGCCGGGACGGCGTCGGGCGTCCAGCGCGCGTCGAGCCAGGTGCCCTCGCTCCGTGCGTCGATCAGCGAGTCGACGTCCGACTCGACGACGAAGGGCCGCGACGCGCGGCACGCATCGAAGAACGTCTCGCCGGTCTCCGGATCGGGCGGGACGAGAGCGCCGAAGGCGCCCGCGGTGCGGAACACGCACTCGCCGCCGCGCTGGCGCGCGTGGTTCGCGTTCCACGTCCCGGAGAGGTCGAAGGTCAGCTCGTCGGTCGGGACGAAGCGCAGCGCGCCGACGAAGGCGAGCGAGCTCAGGTCGGAGAGGAGCTCGTCGCGGAAGGTATTCTTGACGTAGCCGTCGCGCGTCGACGAGCCGAACGCGGCGCGGACGAACAGCCGCTCGCGCAGCCAGCCCGTCCCGACCGGCGAGTTGATCATCACGCGCGTGTCGACGCTGTCGAAGTTTCCGGCGCGCACCATCGCCGCGCCCTCGACCGCCGGACGCGGCTTCGCCGTGACGACGTTGATCGCGCCGCCCACGGTGTTCTTGCCGAACAGCGTGCCCTGCGGACCGCGCAGGACCTCGATGCGCTCGACGTCCAGGACGTCGAGGAGCTGTCCCGCCGCGCGCGGCAGGTAGACGCCGTCGAGGTAGACGCCGACGCCCGGGTCGAAGGCGAAGCCCGGCAGGAGCCCGGGTGGCGAGCCGATGCCGCGGAGGAAGAACTGCGGGCGGCTGACCTGATCGCGCGTGACGTTGAGGCTCGGCACCAGCTCGCGGATCTCGGTGAGGCGCGTGACGCTCGCCTCGCGCAGCGTCGCGGCCGAGAGCGCGGTGACCGAGACGGGCGTGTCCTCGAGGCGCTCCTCGCGGCGGCGCGCGGTGACGACGATCTCCTCGAGGAGGAGGTCCTTCGGGGCGAACGCCTCGTCCGCCGCGGGCGTCGGCGTGGGCACGGCGGGCGCGCCGGGCGCGGGCGCCGCAAGCCCGGGCGCGGGCGCCGCGAGAGCGAGCGCGAGGAGGCGGATCGCGAGGCGTGGCACCAGCATACGCCCCCACCGTACCTCGCCTGGTTGATTTTGATAATCATTTTCATCTATTTTGCCGGGTAGGAGACGAACACGATGAGCCTCACGGCCGACACCGCGCCGCTTCCCGGCGCCGCCCTGGACCTCGCGAAGGCGCCCGGCCACTGGCTGCTTGCGCGGCTCGGAAAGCGCGTCCTGCGCCCCGGCGGCCGGCACGTGACCGGCCGCATGCTGGAGGCGCTCGTCGTCGGTCCGAACGACGTCGTCGTCGAGCTCGCGCCCGGCCTCGGCGCGACCGCGCGGCTCGCGCTCACGCGCGGGCCGGCGCGCTACGTCGCGGTCGAGCGCGACCGGGACGCCGCGGCGCTGGTCGAGCGCCTGCTCCGCGACTCGCGCGATCGCTGCGTGGTCGGCAGCGCCGCGGCGACGGGCCTCGCCGACGCGTCGGCGACCGTGGTCTACGGCGAGGCGATGCTGTCGATGCAGACGGCCGCGCAGAAGAGCGCGATCGTCCGGGAGGCGTTCCGGATCCTCGCGCCCGGCGGGCGCTACGGGATCCACGAGCTCGGCCTCACGCCGGACGGGATCCCGGCGGACGTCAAGGACGAAGTCCTGCGCGACATCTCGGCCGCGATCCGGGTCGGCGCAAGGCCGCTCACCGCCGCCGAGTGGCGAGCCGTGCTCGAGGCCGAGGGGTTCGTCGTCGAGAGCGAGGCGAGGGCGCCGATGCACCTCCTCGAGCCGCGCCGGCTCATCCAGGACGAGGGCCTCGCCGGCGTGGTGCGGATCGCCTTCAACGTCCTGCGGAACCCGACCGCGCGCCGCCGCGTCCGCGCGATGCGCGCGGCGTTCCGTAAGCACCAGCACAGGCTCTGCGCCATCGCGCTGGTCGCGCGAAAGCCGCTCGCCTCGGCTGCCTAACGCGGAGCGCGCGTTCGGTCGCTATCCGGACGACGGCACGTCCGCAGGGGCAGGCCGCCAAGGGGTAGCATGTTCCGCTCGCTCCGCATCGCGGCTTCGCTGGTCGTCCTCCTGGTGATCGCCGTCGGCACCTGGCAGGCGAAGCGGCGGATCGCTGCGTGGGACGTGCCGCTCCTCGCGGTGGTCTACCCGATCGCCGGCGGCGACGGCCCGCAGGTGCGCGCCTACGTCGACTCGCTCCGCGTCGACACCTACGAGCCGATCGAGCGCTTCTTCGCGGAGGAGGCGGGGCGCTACGGCGTCGCGACGTCGTTCGGCCAGCCGCTCCGCATCCGGCTCGCGCCCGAGGTGGACGCCCTTCCGCCGCCCCCGCCGACCGACGGCAACGTCGCACGCATCATGTGGTGGAGCCTCGCGCTTCGCTGGTGGGCGTGGCGCGCCGACACCTGGGACGGCCTCGAGCCCGACGTCCGGCTGTTCGTCGTCTACCACGACCCGCGCGAGCGTCCGGAGCTCGAGCACTCGCTCGGCCTCGAGAAGGGGCGGATCGGCGTGGTGAACGCGTTCGCCTCGGAAGCGCACGCCGGGACGAACAACGTCGTGATCGCGCACGAGCTGCTGCACACCCTGGGCGCGAGCGACAAGTACGACCCGCGCACCGCGCAGCCGCGCTTCCCCGAAGGCTATGCCAACCCGGACGCGGAGCCGCTCCACCCGCAGCGCTTCGCCGAGATCATGGCGGGAAGGATCCCGGTCTCGGAGGAGGAGTCGACGATGCCGCCGAGCCTGAACGCGACGCTGATCGGCGAGCGCACCGCCCGGGAGATCGCCTGGACGAAGTGACCGCGCTCACTCGAGCGGCAGGAGGAGCTGCTGCGCGACCGGGTCGCAGCGCCGAGCCGCGTCCGTGCCGCCGTCGACCAGCACGAGCGCGCGCCGCGCCCCGGGCTCGAGCACCAGGCCCTCGGCGCTCGGCGGCAGCGTCTGGTTCAGGATCTGCGCGTCCCACAGCGTGACGCCGCTCTCGATCGCCGAGAGCGCGATGCGGAACAGCCGGCTCGGCTCGGCGCTGTCGCGCACCGTCCCCGAGATGCCCCACAGCCAGCCGCCGTCCACCGCGAGCTCGCGGATCCCGTGGCCGCGGAGGTCGATGAGCGCCACGCCGTCGAACGTGAGGCGGCCGTCCGACGCATCGAGCGGAGCGACGCGCAGGAGGACGGCCTTGCCGTCGACCAGCGGCCCGCGCAGGCCGACCCAGACGCGGCTTTCCGTCCCCCCGCCGTCGCGCGCCGCCGGGATGCTCGCGGCGCCCTCGATGTTGAACGCGTCGCCCGGACAGGTTTCTTTGCTCGACGCAGCAACGGCCGCGTCCTCCGCCGCACGGATCGCCGCGCAGACGCGCCGGGCGAGCTCGGCCGGCGCGCCGTCGCCCGCGACCCGCACGAGCTCCGTCGTGCAGTCCACGAGGCGGGCGGCCCAGTCGCGCTCGCCCGAGCGTGCGATCAGGGTCGCCTTCGGGCGCGGCCCCGCGCCGAGCGGCACCCGCGCAATCGTCCGCCCGTCGCGGCCGCGGCGCATGCGGATCGCGTGCGGCTCCACGCTCACGGGTTCA
>FWWM01010459.1_pt1:0-10000 | contig 16488 bp, 11 predicted proteins | sample 2228351 | NCBI WGS metagenome assembly FWWM01 (sample SAMEA103939774, study PRJEB20133) | metagenome | reverse complement strand
TCTTCGGAAAAATGGCTTAATTCCCGGAGTTTTCTATACGAAAGAAGTTGGTTCAATCCCAATTGTTGCGGAATATAAGCCTTTGAAACCAATTGTCCATACGACCGAAACGAAAATTGTGCGTTTGCAAATCGAAGGAGAATCGAAAGAGTACAAATGTGTATTGAAGGATATTCAAATCGACCCTTTGAAAGATACAATTAGTCATTTCGATTTGTTCGGAATTTCCGAAGGAACTAAACTTGTTGTCGAAGTTCCAATCGTTTTGAAGGGTCAGGCTATTGGCGTAAAAGAAGGTGGGACACTCCAACAATCGATTTCGAAGGTAAAAGTAAAATGCCTTCCCGACAAAATTCCGGCCCACTTCGAAATCGATATTAGTAATCTTAAAATTGGTAAAGCAATTCATATTTCCGATATTCAGAGCGAAGGATTGGAATTTGAACTTTCGCCCGAAACAGTTATCGTTTCGTGCTTAGCACCAAGAGTTAGCGCAAAGAGATAAAATTTATTTTCGTTACTGAACCCGAGCGAGTGACTGTGTCCACTCGCTTTTTTTATTGCCTAAGGTGTCGAGTAGCATAGCGTATCGAAAGCTCGCAGAAGAACTGTTTGCGAAGTAGCACGTGCGAATCGATGTAATAAACACAGGGTTGTCGATTCGAAAAGTTGTTTAGCAACTACTGAGCGAAAGAGTTATGAAGGGCCACGGGGTGCCGTGCCCCTACATTTCTTACATCTTTACAAACATTCCCGTTGCCGTGCCATTGCGAATGAAATACACCCCTGCTGGCAGATGGGAAACATCTATCGGTTGTAGAGGCAATTCCTGAATTGCTCCTATAATCATCACACATTCGCCCAAGGTATTGTAGATTTTTAACTCCTTCGCTTCGGTCAAGTTGAAATCGTCAAAATTAATTTCAATGTAATCCATTGCTGGATTCGGTAGGATTGTCAAATGCCCGATTTTCTCGGTCTCCTTAGGTTCTACCTCCGTTGCTTTATCGGTTACCCAAAAGTCCGATGACCATTCAGATGTATACTGAGAATTTATTGCTCGAATACGGCACAAATATTCTTTAAAATAATTTGTTCCAGTTAATGTGTACGATATAGCTGACGAATCGAAGAATTTATGCACAAATAATGTTGTATCGAAGTTCTTCGGGGGTGCAAGTTCAGGGTCCTCTAAATTATGACCTTCTCTTTCGACAATTTGTAGTTCGTATTTTTCTGCCCCGACGATAGGAGTCCACTTAATTGTAAAATCGAGTGGTAGTTTGTAATGTGGTTTTGGTTCTATAAAATCAGGTGGTTTCAAATTCTTCTTCCCTGTGTATCTTAATAGTACACTAACAGAACCTGCGATTATGTTCGAATCGTTAAATATTTTCGAAACTCTTAACATGTTTTTGTAATTATTATGATAAAAATAAGCATAGCAAACAGGTTTCCAATTGCGCCCGTAGTCTGTAGTCCTAAAATTGTAATCATCTGTAATAATAATATAAGTAGAATCGTTTTCAATTAAGCTTAGCCATAATAATGGAGACTTTTCCGCTTGTTTAAGTAATTCCCACGTTAAACCTGCGTTTGTGGTTCTGTATAATTTAGTGTTGGGAAACATTAAGCATATTGTATCGTTTACTACAAAAAAATTACTATTCCACGGGGTGCCCAATGAATCGGGGATTCTTCTTTTAACCCAGGTTTTCCCTAAGTCGTCGGAAGTAAATATTAATTTATAACCCAAAGACACTGTCACAATTCTGTTTGGGGGTGAATATGCCACATCGAATGTTGCTAATTGTTCAGGATGTGTATTAATCTTTTGCCAAGTCTTCCAGCCATCGTTGGTTATGTAAATTTGGTCCGTTTTCTCGTCCGGTTCATCGTCGGATGGTAATTGCACCAATATACCATTGACAGAGTCCACCATTTGGAGTGCAGATGTAAATCGAGTTCTCCACTTTGTGTTAAATTCTATTCTCTCCCAATTATATCCACCATCTGTTGTTTTAAATATATAAGTTTTATATCTGTAAATTGGATTCAGACCATCGTAACCTTTAAGATATGTGCTATCGGCAAAGATATATATTATTTTATCAGTAATGTATTTCCAATTTAGAAAATTTAATTGATGAGTATCTTTGGGAGTTGAACGGAAGGCAACTCTATAGGTTTTACCACCATCCTCTGTTAAAAACAAGGTGGTTGCCCCGCTTGGATTAACCCAAGAGCTGGTTCCTGCATCCAAAAAGCCCCAATGACTTTCATCATAGAATATTGGTGAGCCAAATGGCTGAGAATAAATAATATCCCAATGTTCTATTAATTGAGAATACAAAGAAAAGTGGAGAAAGAAAAACACAAAAACTGATAATAAGCGTTTCATATTGTACTCCTTAATTTTTTAAAACAAACCATAATTAGCTATTTTAAGCACCCACCCTCGGTAAAACCAAGGGTGGGGTTTTCAGTTTTTCAACTTTCGCTCAGCTTTTCTACAATGCTTGTAGATAAGCAAGGAGTTTGTGGACTCTTTTCCCTTTAGGTGGTCCTCGGCATTTCGAACAAAACCATATTAGCGAATGACTTAAATCTATTGAATTGCAAGAAGTTTCTCTTCCCCCCTCGTAAGTCATTGAATACCAAAGTGTTACGAAGGGCGAGTTAAACAAGACACAAATTCGGCTTTCTAATTCCGTCGGCAAATTGAAACAGAATATTTTGCCAAAAAATTTCATTTCAATTTGCAAAGATTACGAAATTAAATTATAAAACATTTTTGGAATATGCTTGAAAATTTGTAAAAAATTTTTAGGAAAAATTTATTTTGTTATTGTCATCAAACAATGTAGGGGCAAAAGATTTTTGCCCCTACAAACTCGGTAATGGAAATGCATTAGGGTAAGGTCGTTCCGTGCCTATGCGTTTGACTCAAATCAATATAAAACATAAGCAGGGGCAATTCGTAAATTGCTCCTACGGAGTTTGTTTATTTTAAACCTGCAATTTCCATAGCCTGTGGGAATAATTTTAAAGCTTTTAGAAATTGGTTGTCGATTGAATAAAAGATTTGCAATGATTCTTGACGCGTCCAAACAACTCGGGCAATTTGCGATTTTATCATTGCTTGGAGGTATTCTTTGTCCTTTTCCCATTGGCTCTCGTCAATCTGTGTCCCTTTCGATGATACGAATTTCTTAAACTGTTCCATTGTCTGGTCGTTAACCTTATAATTTCGATAGAAGTCGATGAATTTAGAATATTTCGATTTTATTTCTTTGACTTCGTCGCGAAGTTGTTGGTTTACAAATTCGAAGAAATAATTGTTACGTCTTATTTCTGTGCTCAGTTTTGTGATGGTGTCGGCTTTGATGATGTAGTCGGGAGTAATACCACCGCCACCGAAGACGACACGTTTCTTTCGAGTATAATAAATTGGCAACGAGTCGATATTTATGCGTTTTTTGGGGTCTTTTTCATTTTCGTTGAATTTTTTAACCTGTTCGATAATTTTCTTGTAGCCATCGTAAATGTAATCTCCTTCTTCGAGTTCGAATCGTCCCACCAGAGCGCGATAACTGTCTTTGTCCTTATATGGTCTTTGAATACAACGTTTCGATGGTGTGTAGTATTTTGCAATAGTAACGCGGATAGCAGAGCCATCGCCTAATTCGTATTGCCTTTGAACAAGCCCTTTGCCGAAGGTTGTTTCGCCTACAACAAGCCCTCGGTCCAAATCTTGGATAGCTCCGGCAACAATTTCGCTTGCCGACGCAGAGCCGGAGTTTACCAAAACAATCAAGGGTAATTTAGTGTATCGCGAAAAGCCATTAGAAATATATACCTCATCAAATTCAGGATAGCGACCCTTTGTAAAGACTATGGTATCACCACGGGGCAAGAAATCTTCTGCCATTAGGAATGCTTGATTCAAATATCCACCGGAATTATATCGCAAATCCAAAACAAGTTTTTTCATTCCCTGTCGTTCCAATTTTGTGAGAGCTTCGATAAGCTCGTCGTGGGTAGTTGCAGCGAAACGATTGACAGCAATAACACCGATATCAGTTCCGTCGACCATAAATGCAGCATCGACTGTGTTCAGTGGAATTTTGTCGCGGGTAATCACATAATTAATTAGTTCTTTTACACCTTCTCTTTTAATTGTAACTTCGACTTTGGTTCCTTTTGGTCCACGAAGTTTCTTTGGAACGTCGGTCCTGGAAAGACCTATTGCACTTACACCATCTATTTTTACAATCTTATCGCCGGATTGAATTCCTAATGCTTCGCTGGGACCACCAGGAATTGGCGAAACAATGACAATTGTATCGTTGATGATATCGAATTCGACGCCAATGCCTTCGAAACTTCCTTGAAAATCTTCTTCAACTCGCTTCATCTCATCAGCAGAGATATAAACAGAATGTGGGTCGAGGTAGTTCAGCATCCCTTTTAAAGCTTCTTCGACCAATTTTTGTGTGTCGACGGATTCTAAATAATTCCTCGAAACAATATTTAGTGCTCTGTCGAACTTTTTGACTTGCTGGAAGATGTTGTCGCTCGAAACAAGTGGAGTGATCAAAAGCCCAACGGCAACTCCAAGTAATCCAATTGCTAAAAATAATAATCCCTTTTTCATAAATCTCTTATATTAAACAATGCTAAAAACGAAAATTATTAAAAATTATTAATTCAAAATACAACAATAACAATTAATCGAAAAAAATAGTTCAAAAGATTTTTAGGTTTACCTTTCGAGTTAAAATTTTTAATTTAACTTAATAAAACTTAATTTTGTGTTTTTTAAAAATTTAGTTAGAAAAAAAATGGAATATGCAACAAATCAATATGCACTAATTTTAGGTGTTTCGAGTGGTTTCGGGAAGGCAACTGCAATCGAACTTGCCAAACTTGGGTATAATATTTACGGATTGCATCTCGATTTTGGTGCAAACAAGCAGAGAGCCGAAGAGCTCTGCCGCTACATTTCGACTCTTGGAGTGAGATGCAAATTTTTCAATGCCAACGCAGCAGACGACAATGTCCGCAAAGAAGTTATCCAAACGATTAAAGAAGATTTTGCAAAGGAAGAGGACCCACAACTTCGAGTTATCTTGCATTCTCTTGCCTTCGGAGCGATTAAAAAGTTCTTCGACGAAAACCCCGAGGAGATGGTAACAAAAAAGCAAATTGAAATGACAATGGATGTTATGGCAAATAGTTTGATATATTGGGTGCAGGACATATTTAAAGCCAAGCTTTTGGGGAAAAATGCTCGAATTTTTGCGATGACAAGCATTGGTTCGCAACGTGCAATGATGAACTATGGTGCAATTTCGGCAGCCAAAGCAGCTCTGGAAGCATACATTCGTCAGATTGCAGTCGAATTGGCACCATACAAAGTTACAGCAAATGCAATTATGGCTGGTTTGACGAATACCCCCGCTGCCCAAAAAATACCCGGATTCGAACGTATGTTACAATATGCACGCGAGCACAACCCATTCAACCGCAATACCGTGCCCGAAGATGTTGCAAAAGTCATCGCAAAATTAGCTGACGAAAACTTCTACTGGATTAATGGTCAAACTATTGCTGTCGATGGTGGCGAAAGTATTTTGAATTTTATCGAACATGCTTAATTTTTTGAAATATAGAAATGAGGTGAACTAATGATTGAATTTTCCTTTACCGAAGAACAGAATATGTTGCGCGAGATGGTTCGCGATTTTGCAAACAACGAACTTAAACCTATTGCTTCGAAAATTGACGAAGAGGAGGCAATACCTGATGAAATTATTCGAAAAGTTGCTGAACTTGGTCTTTTGGGAGCACCATACCCCGTAGAGTATGGAGGTTCGGGGGTGGGCGAAGTTGGGTATTGTATAATTCAAGAAGAGATTGCCCGAGCTTGTCTGTCGACAGCTACTTTTATTGGTGCCCACGTTTCAATCGGCACAAATGCTATTTACATTGGTGGAACCGAAGAACAGAAGCAATACTGGTTGCCCCAATTGACGTCTGGCGAAAAAATCGCCGCATTTGCTTTGACTGAACCAAATGCAGGCTCGGATGCTTTCAACTTGCAAACCCGAGCATATCTTGATGGAAACGAATGGGTAATCAATGGTCAAAAGCTTTGGATTACTAATGGTCCATTTGCCGATGTGATATCGGTGTTCGCAAGAACAAACCGTGGTATTTCTCTATTTGTTGTCGAAAAGGGAACTCCTGGATTTACCCCAGGTGCACCGGAAAAAAAGATGGGACTCCGAGGAAGCAAAACTTCTGCCCTTACGTTCGATAACGTTCGTGTTCCCAAAGACTATTTAATTGGTGCAGAAGGTCGTGGTTTCATTACTGCAATGAAAACATTGGATGCGGGGAGATTGGGTCTGGGTGCAGCTTGTTTGGGTGCTTGCAAAGAGCTTCTGGAAATGAGTGTTCACTTTGCAAAGGAAAGAAAACAATTTGGCGAACCTATAGCTAATTTCGAAGCGGTGCAATTTATGATTGCAGAAATGGCTGCCCTGATTTACGAAGTAGAATCAATTGTCTATCGGACTGCAATGATGTACGATAAAGGCGAAATAACGGCACGGCATTCCGCTATCGTAAAACTTGTAAGTTCAAATGCTTTAGATATCTGCGTCGACCATGCTATGCAAATACACGGTGGGATGGGCTACTCACGTGAACTTCCAATCGAACGTTTTTATCGAGATTCACGTATTAATAGAATTTTCGAAGGAACCTCCGAAATACAAAAATTAGTTATTGCCCGAGACGTCATTAAAAGAAATGGAATTATTTAATTAATGACTATGGGCAAAATAGTAATTAGTATAATGCTTGTTGTTGTTGCAATCGGTAATGCTTTTTCGCAACAGGACTATTCGTTTATATTCGAAAACTATGGAATAACTAAAGAGCATTCATTTTTAGGGCAATTTCGAGGCACTTGGCGTATTTCAATGGAATACATAACCCAAAGCGAATCGGAATACGCCAGTGGCCGTGCCGAATGCAAACTTATCCTTAACAACAGAATTGCACAAATCGAAAATTCAGTTCTAACTCCAACAGGTTTGCAATTTGAATACCTAATCCTACTTGGGTACAATTCTATTCGGAAAAAATTCTTTCTGCTTGTTCTGGATAATTTTACTAATAATCATTTCTTTGCTTTTGGAACTTATAACAGCAAAACAAATGAATTTGTATTTTATGGTGAAGTTGATGACCCCGAAAAGAAAAAGCCTGTTCCAATTCGTTATCGCTTCTTTTTCGAGCGAGAAAACAAATTGATAATCGAAAAATACTCGGCCCAGAACAACAAAGAAAATCTGCTTTTTAGGGCTATGTATATTAAATTAAGTGAGGAATGATGGAATTAGTTTGCAAAAAAGAAAAGAACATTTCGCTTTGCTCGTGTACATACGAACCTTGTAGCCGCAAGGGACTATGCTGCGAATGTTTGCGTTATCACCTTCGCAATCGCGAACTGCCTGCCTGCTACTTTCCGAAAGATGCCGAAAAAACATACAATCGAAGCATAGATTATTTTGTTTCGCTTTATAACAAAAAGGCATTATGATAACACAAAACCTAATTCGGTTAAAAACGGACAAACATAATGGTCTTTACGATATAACAGAGCTGGTAAGAAATTTTGTAAAAAATTCGAAAGTTCAGACTGGATTTGTCAATGTGTATGCCAGGGGTTCGACTTGTGCCATTATGATTCAAGAAAACTGGGACGAATCTATCCAAACCGATGTTGTAAATTTGTTAAAGAAAATAATCCCTAAAGGCGTTTGGATGCACGATTTGCAAGACAATAATGGAGATGCCCATCTGAAAGCGGGATTAATTGGACCAAGCGAAACAATACCAATCACCAATGGCAATCTTGGACTTTCCACTTGGCAGAACATTTTCTTTTGCGAATTCGATGGACCGCGAAACAACCGCGAAGTGGTTGTTACAGTTTATGGCGAATAATTTTCCTACTCGGCTATTATCAATTTCCTTGCGTAATGGCTGTTCCCTGCACTTAATGTTACAAAATACAATCCAGGCGGTAAGCCTCGAACAGGAAATTGTATCACTCCACTTGCACTCTTCGGCTCGTAACTAAAATACGGCTTCAAATCCATTACCTTGTAACCAAAATAATTATACAACCCAGCGGTGAATTGTTCGGAAAAGTCGGGGTGAAGGAAGAATTCAATTCGAGCAAATTCCGTTGCTGGGTTTGGATAAAGCTTCCGCACCCAAACATCGGGTAGCCCTTCAATTATTTCGCCTTCAACTGCATCAACATCGTTAGGGTCAAAAATATATATAAGACCATTTCTTCGAACAATCCATATTCGCCCTTGATAGTCAATTTGAAAATCAAAGTATTCCCAGGGAAAGGGAACTGTATCCGGTGGGAGAAACTGATATACGAACCATTCACCTTTGGGTGTCCTCTTTAACAAATTTGGAGAACCCTCATCAGATAAAATCCAAATATTATCTGTACTGTCAATCCTCATCATACCCCAAAAACCATCTTTAAAACCTTTTATTGTGGAATCTCTATTCCATTCGAAATAAAAAGGGAATCTGTCTCGACTCCAACTTGTGTCGTCATAAATATAAAGAGTTAAGCCACTACTTCCCAAGCCACCAGTCAAGAAGTATTTTACATCCGATTTTGAAATGCATATTTGATTTATAAAACAATCGTCTTCGAATAAATCGTAAAGATTGAATTTCCTTAAAAGACCACCCCAGGAAGCAAAAATATGAACACTATTATAAATATTGAACCAGACTCTACTTTTTCTGTCATTTGCAAAAGCGATTGAGCCACCTCTTGAATTAAACTGAAAACTAGAAACCTCTCGGAAAATACCATCTTCAAACTTGAATAGATGGTCAATCGAAGCACGAGCAGTATCCGATACCACAACCCAAGGATTATCAAAATTATCTAAAGTGAAAGCACGTATTGTTCCAAAATGCAATGGGATTGGCACATCTAAATGAAATGTATCAGTTTTTTCCCAATTAAGAAATGTATAATATGGCGTAATCTTTTCACCATCGAATTTGCAAATTGCTTTTGATGTAGCAAACCAAATATTCCCTTTAGAATCAAATTGAAACCTTTTAGGCCATAAAAAACCAAATTTAGAAAGGTATACTGAATCATCAAACATTCTCTTAATATCCTCAGGGGAATAATGTATCCACTTTGTTCCATCGTAAAACGAAAAACTTGAGTCCAGAGTACGATGACTCACAACCACTTTATCACGGAAAAGCGTGATTTTATCAGGATTTTTAACATCATTTATATAAATTATTTTACCAAAACCTATATAAAAAATAGATAACAAAAGAAACAGACTCAAAATCAAATTTTTTTTCATAAAAACCTCCAAAATTTACTCTCAAATTCATCAAATTTTATTCCTACCCCTTGTTTGAACAAGGGGTAGGTTTCGAAAATAAATCCCATCAGTAAGGGCAAGTATGATTGCAAGGACTACAATCAATATTTGTTGGGCGCTCTCTACTAATCCTTAACCGCCGTTGCCCATTTACCCATTCCCAGCAAAAATAAGTCGATTCGTAACATTTTCTTTCTTCTTCATCGCATTTATGCAATTTCCAGGAATTTGTCAGAGGGTCCCATTCACAATTATCGTAACAAATCGCATCGTAACATATTAGACATAATTCATCAGGGCATTTGGGAACTTCTTCCTCAGGCCAAGCAGGGTAGGGGTGGGGTGGTAAAAGCCTACTATTTACAACAATATCGTAAAGAATTGCATCGTTTACTTCTCGGCGAACTTCCGGATTACCGAAATCAATTCTCTTTGGGTCTGGATTTGGACCCGGATTACAATGACAAGGTGGTAAAATTCTGATTTCATCAAGCTTTATTTCGTGATTTTGGGTTTGTGGATTAACCCTCCAGCAG
>FWWM01007676.1_pt1 | contig 16491 bp, 23 predicted proteins | sample 2228351 | NCBI WGS metagenome assembly FWWM01 (sample SAMEA103939774, study PRJEB20133) | metagenome | reverse complement strand
CTCCACTTTTTGACCTTTAACTCTAATGAGGATTATTCCTGCTGAGAGTTTCTTCTGTAAAAAGACTAATTCTCCAAAATCCTTATCATTTGTAATGAGAATTCTATGCTCCTCGTTCGCAAGATTAAGAAGTTCTTCATCCAACAGTTCACAATCATAATCAGGAAACCCACTTTATATCATATGCTTTTTCCAGAAGATAATCGACTATTGCTTTTTCTATATTTACATCAGCTATGAATTTAATATTCTGCACTTTATTTTAAAGGTTAAGCAGAGGGACCAGATTTCAAGTCAAGCAAGAGAGCGAGCAAGCAAAAAAACCGTGAAGCACATAAAAAAACTGTTCTATGTTCTATGTTCGATGTTAAAAAACTGTTCTACGTTAAACAAGCGAGCAAGCGAACAAGCTGGCAAGCGAGCAAGCAAGGAGCAATACATTGCATTCATTTCATTTTTCAATCCATTCTTCTCTTGTTATTCCCGCTTGTCTAAGTATTCTTGTTAATAGATCAGTGCCTATTTCTTTTTTATGAGGATTAGGAACGGTCAGCCTTATTTTACCTTTTACCATATATTGATGTTTGCAACCACTAAAGGGACCATCAAAACCAAATACTCTAAGCTTTTTTATGAGGTCATTATACGAAACAGGAGCTAACTTTGACATTTATGCAGAAACTTCTTGTATCTCTTTTATTTCATAATTCCCAAGTCTTGGTATCTCAATACCTTTTTTAATGCTCAACAATATCCAACCTTCGATAACTTCTTTCAGATTATTCCTGCATTCTTCAAGAGATTTTCCTATAGCCCAAACTCCTTTGAGTTCTTCTACTTCTCCATAATAAGGTTCTTCATCGTTTATAATTTCATACCGCGCTCTTTTTAGTGCTTCTTCAATATACTCTGTTATCATTTTTTATACCCCCAGCTATTTTGAATATTTTATCATATCTTCTTAATCCAGCAAGCAAAAAGCGTAAAGCAATTACAACGCCCTGGCCCCCTTAACAAAGGGGGAATACACCTCGTCACTTCGTGACACCCCTATGCAAGCTAACAAGCCTGCAAGCAAGCTGTTTAGTAAACTTCGTCATGACCGCCAATGTCAATTAGCAAGACTTCATTTTTACTTAAGAATTTAAAAATTACTCGACAGTCATAGGTAATGCTAAAAGCCCAGAGTCCTTCAAGTTTTCCAGTTAACTTATGTGTTCTTAAACGAGAGTTAAAAGGTTCTTTTGAAAATAACTCCACAGCATTCCAAAATCTCTTTTTAAACTCTCCATTATCCTTTGCTTTCTTCTTGTAAATTTTCTTAAAAGCATGATCCCAGGTGATTTTAATCACTTTCTAAATCCCTATATAATTCTTTTACAGTCCCTTTTTTTATCTTCCCCTTTCTTAAGTTAGTCATAGCTGCTTTAGCTCTCCTTGCAATAGCTTCTCTTTTAGCTTCTATAAGCTGTTTTCCTATCACATCAACCACATATTCCTTATCGTCCAGTGGTAATTGTTTGAAATCATCTATTAATCTATCTAAAGTTGTGCTGCTCATATTCTATACCTCTCTTTTCTGTTTTTAAGTTAATTTTAACATGGTCCAGGATATTAGAACATGTCTCTTCAGGGTCAAGTCTTAACAAGCGAACAAGCAAAAACTGTTCTATGTTCAATGTTCTATGTTAAACGACTGTTCTAAGTTCTATGTTCTATGTTAAAAAAACTGTTCAATGTTAAACAAACGAGCAAGCGGGAAAGCGAAAAAGCCTGCAAGCGAAAAAGCAAAAATAACCGTAAAGCGAGGGAAAAACTGTTCTATGTTTTATAAATATTGTCGTGGTGGTCAAAATCAAAGAGTGTTACAAGTTTCTGATGCTCATCTATTTCGTATACGAGCACAAACGAACCGCCGACATGGACTCTCCGTTTGTTCTGCAAAGGCTTTCTGAGGGGTTTAAACCTGTAGGGGTCAATAAGAATATCCTGAACTTTATTATGAACGAGACGAAGGAGATCTTTGTCTTTTTTCTGAAGTTTCTTCAATTTTTTGTCGAGGCTCTCCTTTATGGCAAGCCGGTACATTATTTCAAACCGTATCTTTTCCCAAAGTCTTCCACCGGAATGGTCTTTTCCAGTTCAATATCTCTCATTCGTAAAATAAAATCTCTCCGCAGTTCGGGTTCATCAAGAAGCCCTTTTTTGATTTTCTTAACCTCCTGCTGTAAATCAACGACCTTTTTATAAATGTCTTCAAGAGTAACATTCTTCATTTCTTTTGCCTCCTAAAATATATGATAGCACATCCATGCAGCGAACAAGCCTGCAAGCGGGAAAGACCGTAAGTACATAAAAAGCTGTTCAATGTTAAACAAGCGAACAAGCTGGAAAGCCTGAAAGCGAAAAAGCGAACAAGCGAGCAAGCCAGCAAGCCTGCAAGAGAAAAAACCGTTAGCACTTAAAGTGGTAACGACAACTACTGCAAAGTTTAACAAATTAAGGTTCTATATCCAGAGTTTAATAAACAAGCAAGACAGTTTTTAATCCTCAGCACTGTAATTGTCTAAAAAAATAAACCGGTGTAAGGATGAATAGCAATCGAGGATTTCAGTTTATTCAATGACCGTGAGACGTAAACTGAGAAGAAGACTCTTTTTTATGCAGCCTGGAGCCTCTTTTCCATCATTTTAATGACATCCTTAAACATACTCGACGCTTTGAAAACCTCGACACCTATAAGGGTCCCCGAAGAATCCAGTTCTGCATGCACGCAAGGGGAAAGTTCAACAACTTCGGCCTCTTCTCCCTCTTTCGCAAGATAGAGAATATCCTCTTTTTCGTCATAATAGATTTTAAAATCTTGCATCATACTTTCCTCCATCTTCCATTCCTGACCCTGTTCTCTTTCTGGCATTCCTTTAGAGGATGAATGGTCAATAACTTTACAATGTCACCTTCATAATCAAAGGCAACCATTACATCTCTTTTTTTATTATATAAATTCACTTCCATTCATTGCGTTCATTGCGTTAATAGCGTTTGTTGCGTTTGTTGCGTTTATTGCGTTATAGCGTTGATTGCGTTTATTGTGTTGTTGCGTTTATAGCGTTTAATATAAAACAATTGTTCAATGTTAAAGAAGCTGGCAAGCCTGAAAGCTATCAAGCCTGCAAGCTGGAAAGCGAGCAAGCGAAAAACGTAATGACGTGAGCACGTTTTTAATACTTCACGATTTACGGAATTAACGCATTATGAAAAAATTATTTTACCTTGAATTTAATAATGTCATTAAGCAATTCCTCAGTAACATAAAAACCTCTATCTTTAAGTTCTTTTGCTTTATCATATGCACTTTCAACTAATCTCATTTTTTCAGCTTTAAGTAATATCCCGATAGTTCCAGTAACATTCAGTCCAAGCTTTTCAGCAACTTTTCGAGCCTTTAGGTCATCTATTATTATTCTTAAGCCTGTTTCACTTGCTAATGCTAAAACTTCTGATTCACCCTTGCCCAAATTCAAGTCGCTGACAAGAAGCCTGACCAAAGGGCTTTTAATTTTTTCTACTGAATAACAGCCAATTGAAGGGGTACCAAACTCATTGATAACTGCTTCTGGCGGTATAATTTTACTGTAGATTTTACAAAGAAGATCTAAAAGATTTATTTTCTCTAATGCAATAAGAGCAGAAGTATCAGCAATTGCCTTCTCAGGCATTTCTTAGTTCTTTTTCAAGGTTAAGCTTCGAATATTTTAGAGGTGGGATACCACGATGCATTAAAACTTCTGCAAAAGCCTTTTCAGAATAACCTGCTATTTCAGCGGCTTTTCCCAGAGAGACTATGCCGTCTTCCAGAAGTTTAATAGCAAGCAACAATTTTATTTCATCTTCTTTTATATTTATTTCTGGCAATTTGACAGTTATACCCATGTTATTTCACTTCCCTATACTATTACTATTAATCTTCAAAGATCTTAAAAGTTATTCAAGATCTTTATTCTGTCATGTCCGACCCCGATCGGGCAATCCAGAGAAAGGTTCTGGATTATCCGGTCAAGCCGGATAATGACTACCATTGGAACAGAGGTACCTATGTATAAATTTTGTTTAATTATACCATAAGCTGTAACTTAATCTCTCCTCTGTCAATTCCCCGCCCCTCAAAAATCATTGGCTCAAGTCGTGAAATATCAGAAAAAAAACCGTTTGTTGCGTTAATTGCGTTAATTGCGTTTATAGCGTTTGTTGCGTTTGTTGCGTTTATAGCGTTTATAGCGTTTATAGGGTTATTTAAAAACACGTAAAGCGTAAACACATAAAGCGTGAAACGTGGAATGTGGTTTTTCTAACACTTTACGCTTTACGTTTTAGAGTGTAACGGCCGTTAAACGTGAGTAGCATTTTTAAAATTCTTCTTTTATTCCTGCCTGCTTTAAGATCGTTATCAATGTGCCTCTCGGGAGTTCCTTTCTGTGGAAGGGAACTGTTACTCTCTTTTTTGTTGTTTTGTTATAGTATACTCTGTGGCTGCCTGTTTGATGATCAAGCTCAAATCCATGTTGTAATAATAATTTTATGACTTTTTCGGCAGTGAGGGAAGGAATCTTAGGCATACTTCAGAGTGAGTACACCTTCAAAAGTATTTGAGTCGTCAACGATCTCTTCCCCGTGCTTTTCAACACTCTTAAGGTATGCCTCAATAGCATCCTTAGCCATCTCCCTTGCTTCCTCGATTGTTTCTCCGTAGGTTATACATCCCGGCAGAGATGGCACCATAACAGTGTATCCCCCCTCTGACTCAGGCCTTAATACAATCCGGTATGATAATTCTTTAATTTTCATATGCGCCTCGCAAATTTATTATACCATGATGAAATTAACAAACGAAAAAATGTAAGCACGAAAAATGTGAAAAAACTGTTCATTGCGTTAATTGCGTTTATTGCGTTTGTTGCGTTATAGCGTTTATAGCGTTTATTGCGTTTGTTGCGTTTATTGCGTTATTGCGTTTATAGCGTTTGTTGCGTTATAGCGTTTGTTGCGTTTATTGCGTTAATTGCGTTATAGCGTTTACAGGGTTCATTTAAAAACACGTAAAGCGTGAAACGTGGAATGTGGTTTTTTTAACACTTTACGCTTTACGAAAATTAACACTTCACGATTTACGTTTTGGGGACGGTGGTTCTCACGATACATAGCATTAATCACTTATACCGCGTATACTTCTTCGTGAGCTAATCGTTTGGCTGCATACAAAAGAGCTGCTTTAATGTCATCCTCCGTAATAAATGGATAGTCTCTCTTTAAATCTTCTACGGTCGCTCCATAAGCAAGTTTCTCCACTATTATTTCAACTGTTAACCGGGTCCCTTTAATAACAGCTTTACCAAGCATAATTTTGGGATTGATAACTATCCGTTTAAGCAGTGCATTATCTGTCATTTTACATCCTCCATTGGTATAAACCTAAACCTCTTTTCTGTAATTATAACAAAGTTATTCAAAAGCTTAGCTTTATAATTTCGTAACAGTTTTCTTAACAATTTAACCTTATGCTCCACTTTTTGACCTTTAACTCTAATGAGGATTATTCCTGCTGAGAGTTTCTTCTGTAAAAAGACCAATTCTCCAAAATCCTTATCATTTGTAATAAGAATTCTACCCTCATCGTTTGCAAGATTAAGAAGTTCTTCATCCAAAAGTTCACAATCATAATCAGGAACCCACTTTACATCATATGCTTTTTCCGAAAGATAATCTACTATTGCCTTTTCTATATTTACATCGGCTATGAATTTAATATCCTGCACTTTATTTTAGTCGAGCAAGCGAACAAGCCTGCAAGCTAACAAGCTGGCAAGCGAGCAAGCTGGAAAGCCTGCAAGCGAAAAAACTGTTTATAGCGTTTATAGCGTTTATTGCGTTCATTGCGTTATTGCGTTTATTGCGTTATTTAAAAACACGTAAAGCATAAACACATAAATCGTGAAACGTGGAATGTGGTTTTTTTAACACTTTACACCTTACGCTTCACGCTTTACGATTTACGCTTTACGAAAATTAACATTTTACTATTAAACAAAGAAACTTTATACAGATGAGAATTCAGGCAGTTCAAATTCTATTTTTTTCCCCAAAATTTCTTTTGCATCTATAACTTCTATTCCTATAAGTTTTCCATCCTTATCAAAATCAGCATGAACACCGGGTTTTATAGTAATAGTTTCTGCAGATTTTTTATCTGATTCTGCAAAATATATATATAGTAAGTCTCTCTCAGGATCATACTCTATTTTCACCTATGCACCTCCTTTAGAAAAATTTTTACCATATCTTGCCTTTGCTGTTAATAAAATTATTTTTTTTCTTCTGTATTTATAATACACTGTCACCTCTTTTTGTTCAAAATATCTTCCCTCCCAAAGGGCATTGTATTTAAATACATATACTTTTCCGAAGGTACCTTCTTTTGCATCCTGAGCATCAAACCCTTCATTGAGAGTGATTTCTATCTCATTCAGGGCAATACCGCGCTGTTGCATTCTTGCTTTAAGATGCCGATGTATATCAGATTCATTAATGGTAATTTTAGAACTCATCTTTACCTTTGCGATCAAGCCTTAACAACTGTTCTATGTTCAATGTTAAACAAGCGGGCAAGCGAAAAAACCGTTTATAGCGTTTATTGCGTTTGTTGCGTTATAGCGTTTATTGCGTTAATAGCGTTTATTGCGTTTATTGCGTTTATTGCGTTAATAGCGTTATTGCGTTTATAGGGTTGATTTAAAAACACGTAAAGCGTAAAAAAGTAATCACGTGAACACGTTTTTTAAACACTTCACTATCTTTGTTGTTAAAATTAACTCCTTTTAGAGTGGCTTAGCTTCCTCGATAAGCATTACAGGAATACCATTATTTACAGGATAGATAAGTTTACAATTTTCACAAATAATACCTGACTCTGATGGAGAATATTTGACATCGCCCTTACATTTGGGACAGGCAAGAATCTCGAGAAGTTTTTCATCTATCGACATTGCACACACTCCAAGCAAATATTTTATTTAATTTTACTATTTACCCAATCTATGTGATCTATATACCATTTAACAGTTTTCTCTATACCTTCTGAAAATTCGGTCTTGCTCTTCCATCCTACCTCCTTATTTACCTTATCAGAATTTAATGAGTACCTGAAATCATGGCCGGGTCTGTCTTTGACAAACTCTATTAGAGTATCTGGCTTATCAAGCAACTTCAGAACAGTCGTCACAACATCTATATTCCTCTGCTCATTGCCACTACCCACATTGTATATTTCTCCAATCTTCCCTTTCTCCATTATCGCAAACACTGCATCTACACAATCAGATACATATAGCCATTCTCTAATGTTTAACCCTCTGCCATATACGGGAACTTTTTCATTACGCAATGCTTTTAATATTATCACAGGAATAAGTTTTTCAGGATATTGCCAAGGACCGTAATTGTTTGAGGGTCTAACGGTGATTACAGGTAACTGATAGGTTCTGTAATACGCCCTGCCAAGCATATCTGCTGATGCTTTGCTGACCGAGTATGGAGAATTAGGATTTAGGGGTGATTTTTCATGAAATTGGCCTTCTTCTAATAATTCACCATAAACTTCATCAGTAGAAATATTTAAAAACCTTTCGACCCCATATTTTTTTGAGACATCAAGTATTACCTGTGTGCCTTTAACATTAGTATCAAAAAAAGGTGAAGCATCTTCTATACTTCTATCAACATGGCTTTCGGCTGCCCAGTGGACAATAACTTCAGGTTTTTCTTTTTCGAAAATCTCATCAACAAATTTCTGATCTTTAATATCAACTTTGTAAAAGCTTATCCTGTCCCTGACCTCTTTTATCCTTTCAAGGTCACCAGCATAACTCAATTTATCTATAACCACTATGTCATAACCCCTTTGCACACCCTGCCTTACAAATTCACTACCTATAAAACCTGCACCACCTGTTACAAGAAGCCTTTTCATTAAATCTCCTCTTTTTCAAAAGTCACTTCTATATATCTATCAATTCCTACCTTCCAGTGAGGAATCTCGATATTAAGGTCATTTGATAATTTTACATTCGACATAGCAGAAAAGTATGGCCTTTTAGCTGGAGAAGGGAAAAAATCAGAGCCTACTGGTAATACAAGGTTGTTAAGGCCCACGCGTTCTAAAAAATATCTTGCCACTTCGTATCTTGAAGCATACCCACTGTTTGTAAGGTGATAAAGTCCACGCAGTCCTTTATTTATAGCAAACATTGTAATGCTGGCAATATCCTCTGTATAAGTAGGCACTGATATCTGGTCATAAACAATCTTCAAAACTTTTTTGACCTTTGCCCATTCCATGAGTTTGTATAAGAAGTTCTGTTTGCCTTTGCCGAAAACCCAACTTACCCTGAAAATTAAAAAATTTTCAGTCTCCTCTTTTAAAAATTCTTCACCAAGTAATTTACTTTTTCCATAATTATTAATCGGGTTTGGTTTGTCATCTTCAGCATAAAAATCCTCTTTTGATCCGTCAAAAACATAGTCTGAGCTGTAATGAATTATATGGATATCCTTTTTTTTAGAGGCAAAGGCCAAATTTCTGACACCCTGAGCATTAATATTGTATGCAATATCAAAATCCTCCTCTGCCTTATCCACAAAATTATAAGCAGCACAGTTCAAGATAATGTGTGGATTATATTGAGATATTGCTTCTTTTACCTTTTTAAGGTCTGTTATGTCGAGATCTTCTCTACGCAAAGCAAGGACTTCATGACCAAATTCCTTCAAGGTTCTTTGGAATTCTTTCCCGAGTTGACCATTAGCACCAGTTAGAAGAAACTTCATCTCAATAGCTCTTCATAATGTAAGATGTTTTAATACTCAAAATTATTATCCGAATCTCTTAAAGGGGGATGACGAAGGTCTTTTTCAGAAAGAATCGGGCTCTTCGTTGGCCAGTTTATGCCAATATCCGGGTCATCCCAGATAATTCCTCTGTCGTCTTCAGGTGAATATTCTTTTGTGCACTTATAGAGAACGACTGCTGATTTGCTCAAAACCAAAAATCCGTGTGCAAATGCCGGAGGGATATATAACATTAAATTGTTTTTTTCGGAAAGCTCGACACCAACCCATTTCCCGAAGGTAGGAGAACCTTTTCTTATATCAACGGCCACATCAAAGATTCTTCCTTTCACACATTGCACTAATTTACCCTGCGCATTGGGATTTTTTTGATAATGCAGACCTCTCAGGACGCCTTTAACAGACTTTGAATAATTATCCTGAACAAAGAATTCTTTAATCCCGATCTTTAAAAAATCAGAATATTTATAGATTTCCTTAAAAAAACCCCTGAAGTCTTCATAGACTTCGGTTTCTATAAGTATAATCTCAGGGATTTCGAGTCTTCTAAAATGAAATGGCATAAGGTTTATTTTAAAACCCTTAGAAGATATTTTCCATATTCATTATGATTTAATTTTTCTGCTAACCTATGTAATTGTTCCCTGTCTATGTAGCCGAGATTATAGGCTATTTCTTCTATGCATGCTATTTTTAATCCCTGTCTTTTCTCTATCGTTGCGATAAATTCACTTGCCTCTAAGAGACTTTCATGAGTGCCTGTATCAAGCCATGCATAACCTCTCCCCATCAATTCAACCCTCAGCCTGTTTCTAACAAGGTATTCTTTATTCACATCCGTAATCTCGAGTTCGCCTCTACGGGAAGGCTTCAAACTTTTTGAGATATTTATTACTTCATTATCATAAAAATAAAGACCTGTAACAGCATATCTTGATTTCGGAGCCTTTGGTTTCTCTTCTAAAGACAATACTTTTCCGCTTTTGTCAAATTCGACCACGCCGTATCTTTCCGGGTCTCTTACATAATAGCCGAAGATTGTTGCCCCACCTTCGTTCGTCACATCATCTGCAGCTTTTTTAAGCAAATTGGTGAAACCGTGCCCATAGAAAATGTTATCTCCGAGAATGAGACAAACACAATCTTTTCCGATAAATCTTTCTCCAATAATAAATGCCTCGGCTATACCACCCGGATGCGCTTGTTCTTTATAAGAAAAATTGAGTCCCAATTGGGAACCATCACCAAAGATATTTATAAAGCGTGGCAGATCCTGAGGAGTAGATATAATAAGGATATCCCTTATACCAGCAAGCATCAGAACCGAAAGGGGATAATAAATCATTGGTTTGTCGTAGATAGGCAAAAGCTGTTTACATACGCCAATTGTTATAGGATAAAGTCTTGTCCCTGTACCACCTGCTAAAATAATACCTTTCATATCCTGATATTCTAATTTATTTGTATGTTATGAATAAAGTAGTATATCTGGTTATAGCTCATAGCTCTTTGCTCTTAGATAACAAAAGGACGGGCTACCGCCATTCATGTCCTTTTAAGGGCATGTGTTTGACTTTTGCCGTCCCAAAATCATGCACTAAGTTCTTAGTTTCCCCTTAGCGCAGTCTTTTTACCTAACTCTTTTTATTTAATAATTGATAAATAGTTACCCAAATTTTATGGATAATATGGGCTAATCCTGTTCATAATCTTCTTTTAAGCATATATCTCTACTAATCCTTGTATAAGCAAATGCCATACCAAAAATGGCTGAAAGCATCAATGCATTGGAGGTAATATGTAGATTGAAATCAAACACGCTGTGAACTGCTATAGAAACTATAGAAGCAATCATTGAAATCTTGATTATGCCGTTTCTACCTTTATAGTTCCCTTTAAATATATAACTGAAAAATAGAAACAGAAAGATAGTCAGTAGAATCGTGCCAATAACGCCTACCTCCAGTAGAAATTCCAGATAATCATTATGTGCATGATCATATATAAATGTTGAAGCCTCCGATGAATATAAAGGAAAAACATTTATATATGTTCCTAAGCCGCATCCAGTTATATAAAAATCTTTAATCGCCTTTAAAGTATCTGACCATAATCTCAACCTGTCTTCACCTGTCAGATCTGTCTTATAGAATCTGTCGATAATGGGGTCAATACCGAGATAAAATAGATATAGAAAAAGAATGAAAACAAAAGCGCCAAGTGCCCAGATCTTGTTTACCTTAAATTTCTTCCATGAAAGGAAAAGTGCAAAAATCGTAATACTGCAAAAGAAACTAATTATCCCACCTCTCGAAAGTGAAAGAAATAATGAAACAGCCATAATTACAGAGAAGAAACCAAAAAGTAGGCTCCGTGCTTTTCTCATCCTCGTGAAGGCGAGGCCAAGACTTAGGGGTATTATCATCCCCATAAGACCTGCGTAATGATTTCTGTTTACAAATGGACCAAATGGTGTTCCACCATGGGGCAGCTCCCTTAACCAGTATATCTTTCCTGTCCATGTTGCCTTCTGGATTATTGCAAAAATTGCCAGTATAAAGCCAAAAAATGTCAATGACTTAAGTAATCGTTCAAGCGTAGTCTGTTCTTTTATGTTATAAAGAACAAAGACAAAAAAAACAGCATATGTAAGAATCTTTATAAATTCTATTCTTGTTTTATATGCATATAGGCTTATATAAATCGTGGGGTCTTTCTCAACCGAAAAAAACGAATAAAGTTCATATGCTTTGGGGGATAAGTATTTAATAACGAAAGATGGTAGAGGTATTGACTGTACAAATATGTAGGCCAAAAAAATAAATAAAGCTCCAATGATGAGCTTTTCGTGTCTGCTAATAGGTGTCCTGTTTTGAGAATTATGTGCCGATATACTTCCTGCGATTATCCATATAATAAAGAGTGTCAGTATATAAAGCTCTACTATTGTTGTTGACCAGATCTCTACCGCACCAAAACTTAGTATAGAAAAGAAAAGGATAAAAGATATGATTAATACTATTTTTTTGTCAGAGTTATCGCATCTATCCATGCATTACCAACGATTTTATTGTCGAGTTTATGAGACCTTTCCCTCCTTACTTTCACTGTTATAGCATTACATCCATCTGGCACACTGAAGTCTAAATTAACCTCCTTCCAGAAAGTTGTTCCTGTTAATACCTCTGACTTCTTCAAAAAACCTTTACAATCGTGGCCTTCTACTACAAAGAAAATGCCATTGGTCGTGGTAAGGGCCTCTGTCTTAATGTATCCCCTGAGTGAATAAGTCCCTCCAGGATCGACCTGAACTACCTGTGAAGCTATTGTAATATCAGGGTTATGATTACCATCAAAAATTATTCCTAATGAACGATTGCCAAACAGATGGATATCTTCGTCTATAAAAACATCAACCCCCTCTGTTTCGTTCACCTTCCAATCAAATCCACCGTTTAGAACCTCATACTCGAAACTACCATTCCATAAATTAGGGACACTATTTATCTCTTCTTTACTAAATTTCCCAGAGATGTAATCTTTCCATAGATTTGATGCATCACTATAATAATTTCGTGAGATTAAATAATCAGTATATTTGAGAATAACTTCATCCTCGATCTTAAATGTCCTGAGCGTCTTCCAGAGTTCCTTCGTTTCATTTACTCTATCTGTAGCTATAAGATACAGGAGATATTCCTTGTAATATTGATAGGATGGAGGTAAAAGTTCTTTTAAGAGATATTGTGAATCAATTGGTATCTGCCAGACTAACTCATACACATCTTTCTGCTGGGCAGGATTTATTAGAAGAAAGTTCTTGAAACTCTTAATAGCCTTTTCTTTTTCACCATTAATAAGATAGAAAACCCCCGCCTCCCAGTTTACTGCAGGGTTTTTGGGAATAAGAGTCAATGCCCTTTCTATTGCATAACCTGCTTCTCTTGTCCTGTCTGCTATCTGGTAAGCCTTTGCAAGATCAAGCCAGCATCCACCCTGAAGAGGACTGAGTCTTAAAGATTCCTTATAATGGTTAATAGCTTTAGAAAGATTACGATGTTCATTGTTGTAGAAATAGAATCTGGCTATGAGATATTGATAGGCCGAATTTGCCCTTTCATAAGAGATTGCCTTGATGAGATTCTTTTCGGTTATATTTTTAGTATATAACTTGGCAAAAAAAGGCCGTGAAAGATAAAAAATTAGAGTAATATACAGCGGGAAAATAATCGCCAATATAAGGATTCTGTTCTCATTTATCTTCATTAGTATAGTAGTATTTATAATAATTATAATAATAACTATATCGCATAGAAGATTGGTCTATTGCATTGAGGACAACGCCGAGTATCTTCGCATTTACTCCCTGAAGTAATCTCCTCGCTTCTCTAATCGCCTCTTTTTGTGTTTTCCCGGATCTTGCAACAATAATAACACCGTCTACCTGCGTACTTGTTATTAAGGGGTCAGATATACCTATGACAGGCGGGGTATCAACTATTATAAAGTTATACAATGAATAAAGTGCATGCAAGAGGTCAGTAAATCTATATGAACTCAAAAGCTCAGCAGGGTTTGGTGGAATCGGTCCAGATGTAATAACATCGAGATTTTTAACATTTGACACCTTTATTATCCCTTCATCTATTTCTGCATTTCCTGAAAGAAAGTTTGAGAGTCCGACCTTGTTATCAAGGGAGAAGACATTATGAATTCTCGGTCTACGCATATCAGCATCTACAATAATAGCCTTCACATCTGATTTTGTTAGGCTGATAGCTATATTTATTGCAGTGGTTGTCTTTCCTTCTTCCCTTGTTGGACTTGTTACCATAATCATTCGGGGTGGCTTGCCACCCGATGAAAGAAGTAGAAATGTCCTGATAGACCTAAATGCTTCTGCAATCTGACTGGTCGAATCCGAATGCGAGGCATGTTCAACAAGGAGATTATTCTTACTATCAGAATAGTAGGGAATAAGACCGAGTGGAGGTAAAGACATCCTTTTTTCCAGATCTTCGGGTGTCTTGACCGTGTTATCAAGATATTCTACAAAGAAAGCAACGCCTATACCACCAAAAAGACCCACCAAAATGGATAATATAATGTTTAGTGTTTTTCGTGGTTTATAAGGTGACTTCGGGACTTCAGCCCTATCAAGAATCTGTATATTGCTCGCGGTTAAACTCGCCGATACACCTGTCTCCTTAAGTCTCTGCAGGAGGCCATTATAAAGTTCTTTATTAGTGTCAGCTTCCCTCTTTAATATCTGATATTGAATTGAGCGCTGGTTCAGATCAAGTGCCTCCTGCTTCAGCTTCTCGACCAATGCCCTGAGTTCATTCTCCCGCTTTAAGGCTATTTGATAATCCTTTTTAATACTGGAGACGACCTTTTTTGTTTCCACATCTATTTTATTCTTTATCTGATCTATGTGTTCTTTCAGTTTTACCATCTTGGGGTAATCTGGTTTATATATCTTCAATTGTTTATTGTATTCAGATTCAAGCTCTGCATAAGTTTTCTTGAGTTCCATTATTAATGGATTATTCATTACCACAGAACTTGATTGAGGGTCTCCTGCAGAGACTTCCCTATAAAGTGCTTCTTTTGCTATTCTGTCAGAAATAGCTCCTGTAAGGTTGGTAGAGAGTTCGGATAATCTTTTGGTGATAATATTCTCTTTCTCGTTATTATCGCCCTCTTCATCCTCCTTAAGAAAGATTATCTCGTTTTTTGCAGCATATTCGTTCAGTCTTTCCTCAGCCTGTTCCACCTTTGCCTTCATAATATCGAGCTGTTTCTCAAGCCAAGTGCGAGCTTGATAAGTTGCTTCAAACTTTGATTCTATATTTAACTGAATAAACGCCTCTCCAATCGCATTTGCCACCCTTGCTGAAAGTTCTGGGTCATAAGAGACAAAACTAACATTTACAAGTCTTGATTTTTGAACAGGTTTGACCTCCAATTTATTCAAAAAAGAATCTATAAGATTAGAGGTTACTCTATCGTCTGCTAATGGGTTTTCATGCTTAGAAAGAGCATGTATTAACTCTTTCCCATCTTCACCCTCGTCAACAGCAAATTCTGGATGTTTATAGAGCATGAGCGAACGTATTACGCGTTTTGCAAGATTTCTTGATTGAAGAACTTTATACTGGGTCTGATAATAATCCTCTTCAGCCCGCTCAAGGCCTACTACATCTTTAAATGTAAGAATATTTGGGTTCTCTTTATCAATCTTTACTGTAATTGTAGATTTGTACTGTGGCCTCATCATAAATGTCCCGATGGTTACGGTAGTGACTACAGCAACCAAAAAAGTTATCAAAATCCATTTCCGTCTTATTATCACATTTAGATAGTCACGCAGATGTATCTCTTCTTCGACTGAATCCTGTTGCTGATATAGAGGATTCGGGGAGGTGAGAGGATATTGAATAGGCTTATCCAGTGCCTTCTCTCTGTCGCTATTGTCTTCTTTCATGAATTAAAGTCCCTTACCGAAACTTATAAAGCCCTTTATTGTGCTTATAAAACCATTAAAAAAGTTTTTGATCCCACTCTTTGGGACTATTATTATATCATTCTCCGCAATCATTATATCGGCACATTCTCCCTTTCTTATGGAATCATAATCAACTTTAATAACATCCCTTTCACCATTGCCATTGTCCCTGAATATCCTTATGTCACTTGTTACTGCATCAGGACTTGTTCCCTGCGCCATAACAATTGCCTGAACAAGTGTTATCTTACCTGTTAAGTTAAAAACGCCGGGATGCTTTACTGCACCGTCAACGAAAAAGACACCGCCTCTTGGAACATTTATTACATCGCCTGCAAAAACAGGTATATTAAGGTTAAAATTACCTTGAATAAGCAATTCATTAAGGTCGATTACAATGGTTTCCGTTCCTCTGCGCTGAGAATCACCCTTTAACGGTCTAATAACATAGCAGATATTCCCAGCGTCTTCCCGCAAACCACCTGCTGTCATCAGCATGTCTATAACATATCTTTGACCTGTTACAGCATATATTTGTGGATTGTTAACCGCACCAACGACTGATATCCTCTGGCTCCTGTATTCCTTGATGAAAACCGTAACAACCGTTTCTTGAACATATCTATCAAGTCTTTTTTCGATCTCTTTTTCAAGCTCTGATGTTGTCATCCCACCTGCCTTAATGATTCCTACAAGTGGAAGGGCTATCTCACCCTCTGAATTTACTCTCACTGTCCTTTTTAAATCTTCCACATTATATGCTTCTATCTCCAAAAGATCTTCAGGTCCAATCCTGTATTCATCTTTGATATCAGTCGTTTTTGATGAATAGATCATTATGACTTCATTTAATTTTTCATTTTTGTTTTTGGTTTTTAAATCAATAGTCGAGGGGGCTTTTAAAGAATAGTCAGAGCTACATGCTGAAAGGAAGAATGTTATGAGACATATAATTACAAAATATGTTAAAGATTTCCTATATGTCATTAACCCTTAATAAATAGTTCTTCTCCAATTTAGTTGCTAAAAAGGATTCAAGGATTCCAGGGTTCAAGTGCTTATTTCCCTCTTGTTAATTTGTA
>FWWM01010450.1_pt1 | contig 16492 bp, 13 predicted proteins | sample 2228351 | NCBI WGS metagenome assembly FWWM01 (sample SAMEA103939774, study PRJEB20133) | metagenome | reverse complement strand
GTATACCTGAGTATCATGGAAATGATGAGGTAACATCTGTTGAAATACAATCTGCTCTGGTGAACATAACAACAGTAGGTAGAGAAATATTTGGAGACCCGTCAAAGGGCGTCATGGGAGTTCTCACAACACTCAAAAAGCTATCTGATATTTTGAGGTTCAAGGTAGAAGGGAATACACAAGAACTTCTCAGAGCCATGACCCTTGAAATCGAAAAGATGTATGAAGTTGTAAATGAGGAACGAGCAAAACTTGGGGAAAATATAAGCTTTGTGGAAAAGAGACTCGATCTTCTGAATTTTGTGAAGACAGAGGAGACGATAAGGAAATCTGAGATTGAGGATCTTGATATGGCTGAAGGAGCTACAGAACTGACGCTTCGTGAGAGCATTGTTCAGGCATCAATGATAACTGCGGTGAGAGCATTTGAGCTCACACTTATGAGATTTTTATAAATTTACAGATCATTGTTCAAATCACTGTTCAAATGTAATGACACTTATTCTCAGCCAACCTATGCTTTTTCCGTCAGTGACTTTCACCCATTCGTTCTGCCTATCGAGGATGAGCACTCTCTCACCCCCGTTTATCTTCCCAGCCTGTGCAGCGACAGGACTCGGATTATCGCGCAGAACCACGCTTGTGTATTTTGAAGTTATATAGCCATATTTTTGCACCTCAAGAGGGGGTTTTTCCTCCGGAACTTTTAACTCAGGACCTTTTATCTCTCCAGTGGTAAAAGTAGGTTGGACCTTTCTTTTCTCATCTTGAGCTCCTTTTATCATCGCCTCCTGATAAAACTTTTTGAACTTCTCAATATCACCCACAAATTCTATTCCATTGATAATGGATTTGAAATCTGGAAATCTTCTGCCAAGGTGAGCTGGAATTTTCAGTATAGGGGTTTCAGCGGACATAAAACCAACTTCCGCGTCTTTTTCTATATCAAATGATGATATGAGCAATCCGACTTTCATTCTTTTCATGACCTCCGATGCGTCACGGGCGAGCCTATATGTAAATCTCTCGCTATCATGTTTTTTAACCATAAAATCATAGTTGATTTTGAGCTCATCTGTCAGGTAAATCATACAAGGCGAATATATCGCAAAAGGTCCTAAAATGTATTGAGACACCGTTGTTGAGAACTCTACAAAAAAATTATCAACTTGTGCGAGGAAGTCGGAAAGTCTCTTTTCATAAAACTCCTCAGAAAAGTCCGGGGAAAGTTTTCTGAAAAATCCAGATAGTATGACAGATATTCTTCTTATATTCTCCTTATTGAGCATAAAACAGTTTGAACTATCTTTAAGACTGAGATACTTTGATATGTTTATGTGTCCTTCTTTTCCTTCAACTATTTTAGGATTTCTGGCTTTCCATATCATCTCATCAAGCCACTTTTTCTCATAAGTTCCATTATGTATGAAAACATCTGCACGGTTTAGGATCCTTATATGCACATCCTGAGGTTGGAACTTCCAAGGGTCAGTTTCAGTCTCATCTACCAGGTAATATACCTCATGAGACGGATCCACCAACGCCCTTGCGATATAATAAAGATCGTAATTTGACGTCACTATAACTGCAGATAAAAAAAATATTGAAAAAACCCCAACCATCTCAAAAAAAATTAAAAAGTTTAAATTAAACAATAAAAATCAAAAACAAAAATCAAATCAAGCAAGAAAAAAATTATAAACTAAACATGGTCTGCAAATATATTATATTTTGTGGGAGGGCCTTTTCAGAAAAGTTTCCTGTCCACTGAAGTCTTATCTTCACATTATCTTGCGGGATGAACGTTGCGGATATAGAGAGTTCTAACATCTGTGGGCGAGTTTCTGAGCCACCCTCTCCGAAAAATGTAGCGGAAGGAAGTCCGAATATTTCAGGTCTTATCCCAACAGCGAAAAAACTTACAGGAGCTATGACAAATTCAGAGAAAATGCCTCCGTCTACATCAAGTGTTCCTGGGCCTTGCAATCTCCTCAAAATATACCCAAGGTTTATTGAGAGAAAAGGAGAGAAATTGAAGTATACATCTCCACCAAAGAAATCGGTGAAGTTATCCGATGCAACTTGGGGTAATTTTTCTGTAAGTATCAGTCTTTCAGAGCTTCGGTTTTTCCCGGTAGCCCAAAATAATCCAAAACCCCCGGATCTTCTTTCATCACCAAAACCATTCCTCAAAGATATGAGGTAAACGAGCTCAAAACTACCTATTGTTCCCCAAGATTTTTCTGAGCCATCAAAAATCTGCCCCACTATCTCAAGAGTCCAAGGTAAAGGTGGGAATATGGATAATTCAAACCCCTCGTCAAGTAATCCATCGGTTCCGAAAAATTTTCTTATGGTAAGAGGTCTTTCAACAAACCATCTTTGGAAAAATGTTTTTGAGTTTGCGTCACCTATTCTTCCATAGAACCTCCCGAGCATAAATCTGACGAATGGAAGACCACGTGTTGACACGAAAGCCTCCTTTACTCTGACAAGGGTGTTGGGCAACAATGTGCTTTCAGGTGGTGCACCAGTGTTAGCCTTGAAATAAGATTCCATTATCGAGTTTTCTTGCTCTACTACATCTGAAAAGAGCTGATACGTAAATGGATTTATATCAAGCACTCCTTTTGCGAAAAAGTATTCTCCACCAGCTTCTGCCCCTGCTTCAATGTTTCGTATGGAAAAAAGCATAACATTATTTCTTCCCAAGAAAACAGAGAAAAGACTATTCCCTCTCAGATATAATTCTGCTCCTGTGGCGAAATTTGATATACCGACAAAAACAAAAAAAGAAAGAAGGATAATACGGAGTATCATTCCATAGAACCTCCGCTTAAAATTTTAAAAATCAGATTTGAATTATTTAGTCGGAAAGTTCTGATTTTTTGTTTAGCAGATTGAATGAATTAATAATCAAATGGGAATAAGTTTTCTATCGCATATTTTTCTGAAATTGCAAACCCTGCATATAGAAGATGACTCTGCGATTTTCGGCTCCCTTTTGGCAAGCCAAAAGTCAAGAATATCTGTCAATTTCTTCTTAGTCTCCATCTTTATATCACCCAAGAAAAATGTTTTCGAAATCTCATCATCGTTCACTATATTTTTTACCCTTATCTCAAGTTCCACTTTATCAAGGGAGATATCCAGCATTTTCTCAATGCATATCCCATATATTCCAACCTGCAGCACATCAGAAGAATGGACTTCTGAGTTTCTTCTTGTTTTGAGTTCAGTGATCTTTTTCACTCCATCTCGCGCAAATAAAATACTATCTGGTTCTCCGGACAACATAACTTTTCTCCCGGTATCTTTATCAATCCAGATGAACCCTACCTTCATAGTAAATGATAGCTCTTTACCAGAGGCTAAAAGTTCATCCGCATAACGGAAATCAATATGCTCATACCTGAAATAATCCTGATGTATCATCTTTCCTCTTATCATATCTTGTGTTTCCTCTGTTCCATATTTGATCTCAAGATATTTTTTCCATTCGCAGAACAGAGAACTTGATATGTCTGATACGAAGATTTTAGGGATTGAGTTAATATATGCAAAAGAAGATAAGGAAGAAAATCTTTCAACTATTGTGGCAATGATGCCCATAATTGGGGGTATTCATCTTTATTGAGAGTATTCATTTTTATCTTTATACTATTTATTATTTTTTTTGTCTCTTTTGGGGGGTATGAAAGGTTCTACATCTCCTACAAGCTGGCCCTCAACAACAGTCCAAGAGTACATAGTAGGTTCAGGTTCAATTCTGCCGTAAGAGTCTATTCCTCTTATTTGGAGTATGTGAAGTCCCGGTTTCAGTTCTGATATAGTGAAGGGGGATGAGCACTGAACCCAACCCGCTCCGTCAAGATTGCACTCGAAAGTGACATCTTCTTCATCGGAATCGAACTCAAATACTGCCTGAGCAGAATTAGTAACACGAGATGGAGCATAAAGGATAACCGTTGTGGGAGGTCTTGCGTCAACTCTGAACACATATTCTTTTACCATCTCTTCATTTCCCGCAAGGTCAACGGAGTAAACTTGTATTTTGTGCCATCCGTCCTCCAAATTTGTAAGTGATATTTTACCTGATGAGCAGTCAAGCCAAAACCCATCGTCAAGTCTGCATAGAGTATACTCAACAGGTTCATTCACTCTGAAACTAAAGGTCGCAGAAGTTTCTTTGATAATATCAATAAAATCCTCAGGTATTATTTCTGTTATGGGAGGAGTAGTATCAACAACAAATGAATATTCGAGAATTTCATTGTTACAGATCTTGAATCCAGCATCGTTGATGAGGACACGGAAATTTTTCTCTCCATCTTCCCTGAAATCGAAACGAAGCCTTGGAGATACGACACCACAGGGGAATTGATAATCTTGTATTTTGCAAGTGAGAATTATACCCGGAGAGAAGATAAACTCAGCAGACCTTTTGTTCCAGAATTTTTTAGGTGCAAGTAGAAATTGTGGAGAAACAGAGATGCTATAGCATGTTATTTCGGATGGAAGTGCTTCTGTTGCTTTTTGGACAAACGATTCTTCTTCCTTCTTCTCTATTTTCCTCTCCTCCATCTTTAATGGTTCTACTTCTTTTTCCTCAATAAAGATTTTAGGTTTAGCTTCCTTAGGTTTCATTATGCCTTCTTTCATCAACTCTTTCTCTTCCTTTGCGATTTCTGGCTGTTGTTCAGTAGAGGGACATTTTCCCATAATTATGCCCAGTAAAAGTCCAAGAATAAAGCTGATTATAGTAAAGATGATGATTTTTTTTCTCCCATCAACATTAGCTCCTCGTTCTCTATTCTGTATAAACATACCAAGCAAATTTTTCTGTTTAGATATTATTTTATATTTTTTAATAGTTTATAAAAATAATGTTTATAAAAATAATATGGTTTCGGAGCTCTAAATCTGATGAACTTTCAAAAATAAGATGAACGGAGAAAGCGGAAACAATACAACCAAGAAACGTTCAAAAGAGACAAGATGCTCGTTGACCCAGGAGAACAAATACAAAGAGAGCAAACTGCGTATGAGTAAGAATAAGACAAAGAGAAAAGGACGTAGAGATTGTGAGGTCTGATAAAGAAGGTAGTAATGCTAAAGGTAATCAAAATTAAATATTTTGTGGTGATGGATATCAGGGATTCAGGTTATTAGTACTTTAGGTGTTCGGAAGTGTGAGGTACAATAGGTTTTTGGAAAGTATGAATAGGCAAAAAGAATTGTAGGGCAGAGCTAAGGTTAAAATATAGCAAAAATTACTAACTCAGAATCTTTCTTTTTCTTCTGAGGAAAGAGGGTATGTCGTATAGGTCTCTTCCTTCTCTTGATATATCCGTTATTTGTTCTCTGCTGTTTTTTTTCATTTCATCTTCCTCTATTTTTATCTTCTCGCTCATTCCGGTTGCTATTATTATGACGCGCACCTTATCTCCGAGAGATTCATCTAATGATACTCCAAATATTATATTTGCGTCTTCTGATACGCGCTCTCTTATTGCTTCTGCGGCTTCCTTTGCGTCGTGTAGTGAAAGTGATCCACCCCCTAAGATGCAGAGGAGCACATTACTTGCTCCATCTATTTTTATGTCGCCATCAAGCAGTGGGTTTTCAATGGCAACTCGGGCAGCTCTGACCGCTCTTCCGTCTTTTGTTGAATCATCACTTTCACCCACACCTATGAGTGCATATCCTTTATCCTGCATCACAGACCTAACATCTGCAAAATCAATATTTATAAGAGCGGGAACAGTTATAAGCTCTGATATTGATTTTACCGCCCTAACAAGGACATCATCTATGAGTCTGAAGCTATCTCTTATTGATATGTTCTTTCCACATGTCTCAAAGAGTTTATCGTTTGATATCACAATGAGTGTATCAACATAGTTTTTCAGGAGCTCTATTCCACTTATGGCATTACTCATCCTTCTTTTCCCTTCAAAGAAGAATGGTTTTGTAACTACTCCGACAGTCAGTGCACCGATTTCCTCCTTGGCTATCTGCGCCACAACAGGTATAGCACCGGTTCCGGTTCCTCCTCCCATACCTGCGGTCAGAAACACCATATCCGCACCCTCAAGAACCTGCTTTATTCTCTCCGCATCCTCCTCGGCGGATTTTCTCCCTATCTCTGGATTACCACCAGCCCCAAGACCGCGAGTGAGTTTGACACCTATCTGAACTTTCTGGGGAGCCTTGTTTACTGCAAGAACTTGAGCATCTGTATTTATGGATATAAGTTCAACCCCTTCAACACCGACCTCACACAAGGTATTTATTATGTTACAACCCGCACCACCTACACCCACAACCTTGATAGAAGGCTTAAACTCACTAAAATGCTCCATAAACATTCACCTCCATTTTATGAAAAGAGAAAAGCAAACCAATGCTTCACTTTTTCCCTAAATCTCCTGAAAAATCCCCTACCCGCACTATAAGGTGTATCCTCATATACAGGTAAGTTCTTGTTCGCATAAAGTATAAGTCCAACCGCTGTTGAGAAAACCGGGTTTTCTATCTCATTTATCCCTGCTATGCCTTGAGGGAAACCATGTCTGACAGGAACGCCTAAAATCTTCTGCGCTATCTCGTCCACATACGGGAGTGACGAACTACCACCCGTTAAGACCGCATTCTTCGCGAATTTTGGGAATGGTCCTGCGTCAAGCCCCGATTTTACCCTGTCAAATATCTCCTCAACCCTCAATTGAATTACCTCCGCAAGCTCCTTTCGGGATATATCTACTTGCTGATAAGGTCCTGCTCTTTTGACATTATGTATTACTTCCTTTTCGTTCACCCTCGCAGAATTTGCACAGCCATACTTTATTTTTATCTCCTCTGCAACTCCTCTTGGTATACCGAACCTCACAGCAATATCGTTCGTTATGTGGTTCCCAGCTATATCTACTTCAACGGTATGCACAAGGCTCCCACCCCAGAATACAGCAACATCAGTGGTTCCACCACCCATATCTATAAGGACAGTTCCAACCTCACGTTCATCATCGTAAAGCACCGCTTCCGCTGACGCTATCGACTGCAAAACTATATTCCTGACAGAAAGACCAGTAGCTTCACAGCATCTTATCAAGTTCTTTATGGAATGTAAATTCCCCGTGATGATATATATACTTGCTTTAAGCTTTCTCCCATACATCCCGACAGGTTTGAGAACACTACCCTGGTCATCAACTATGAATTCCTTTGGTATTATGTGGATTATCTGCTTGTCGGGAGGTATGTTGTTCACCTTAGCACTCTCTATGACTCTTTTTACATCTCTTTCCGTCACAACACCCGATGGGGTTGTCACTATTCCCTCAGAACTAAATCCTGATATATGCTCTCCCGCTATGCCTATTATAACATCGTGTATCTCTGAATCTATCATCTGCTCCGCTTCTTCCACTGACCTTCTTATAGCCCTGCTCACTTGTTCCATATCATATACCATACCTCTTTTCATGCCCTCCGACCTTGCTAATCCCATACCAACAATCGCAAGACCAGCATCCGTCCTCTCCGCAACCACCGTACAAACCTTTGTCGTTCCTATGTCCAAACCGACTATATATTTTTCATTCCCAGACCGCATGTGAAAAACCTCCCCTTTACTTCAAAAAAATACCTCAAAAATTTTAAAAAAATCTCCGAATAATCTTACAAACAATTTTACAAAATCACTTCACAAAAATTTTTTCAACACCTCTTACATCTATCTCACTTACACCTTCCATCCCCTCCTTCAATCTAACGAACTTTGCAAAAGCGACTTGCACATCATCCTTTGGCAGAATTACCCTATAACCCTCATCTGTAAAAAGCTCAAAAGAAAAATCAAAACACACAACCTGGTCTATGTAATTAGCGCCCAAACTTCTCATATAAGAGATGAGCGAGACAATCTCATCAAGTGAACATCTTCCCGACTCAATTTTTATAAAAGGCAGAGATAACTTATTTAGTCCGAGCTCATATATATGCGATATAGGTATGGACGAAACCTTTTGAGCGTCGGTGGAGATGAGAAAAACTTTATCTCCGTCAAGGAGGAACCCTATAGGTTCAATTTCAACAAAATTGATGACAGCAAGTCCCGGAAGTAAAAAATCAACCTCACATTTTTTCGTCCACACACTCAGCTGACAAATCTCATATATGCTTTTGAGGATAAATCTTGGATTAAGTTTCTTGCTATCCAAATTCTTGCTATCCAAATCCATCTTCTTCTCCTTTATCAAATCACCCATGTTCTCAAAAATATCTTTCTTCAAAAGTTCAGACACAAAGGAAATATTCTCAAACCTCAAACGTGAAACAGAAAACGAGAAAAAAAAGGGAAAAACACCAAAAGAAAAAAGCAAAAATGATGTTATGATTGGAATATATTTGTTAACTCCTCCCAACCCTCTCTCCGCTCTCTTTATCTCATCTCCCTTGAAATCAACCCTCACATATAAAGATTTTACAAATTTAAAACAGGGAAAAATCTACAAATCTCGAACAAAGAGAAGATGAAGAAAGAAAAAGAAAGAAAATAAAGAGAGAGAAAAAAGAAAAGAGAAAGAAAAAAAAGAAAAAAGAGAGAGAAGAGAAAATGATGAAGGAAAGGAACAATGAGGTAAAGAAACGAAGGAAAAATGGAGAAAACAAGGAGAAAGAGACAAAAATGAAAAGGTAGATAAGAAGACAAAGTGAAAAGACAAAGGAGAGAGAACAAAAAGAGAAGACAAAGGAAAAAACAACTATAGAAGAATACAAAGAAAGAATGAATAATGAATGGAGTAAACGGCGATGAGAAGAAGTGAGAAAGGAAGAAGTGAGGAAGGAGGGAAAGAATAAGGATTAGGTGGAGAAGAAAGATGGATAAAGATGAAGGAAGGGTGGGAATTTGGAATGGTGAGAATGAAAGGTGAGAATGAATGATGAGAATACAGGAAGGAGAAGGTAGGGTAGAAAAGGTAGGATGGAGAAGGTAGGAGTGAGAATTTAGGAAAGAGAACGCATTAAGAGGCAAGAAAGAAAAATATGAAGGAGAATACAGGAATGAGAAGGCAGGAATGTAGGAAAGGCGGAAGTAGGGAAGGCAAGGCGGAGAAGGTAGTAAGGAGAAAGCTAAAAAAAAGCGAGAAAGAGTAAAGATTTTGTGAAGGCATTCCGATTTCATTTTTATAATGGAGACAAGGGAATTTTTCACTCTCATTGATGAGATAGAAATAATGATGAAGGAGTTATTTACGAGGGTGAAAGAAGGTGAGCACAAAAAAAGCGCTGACATGCTTGAAGGGATGCTCTTCAAAATGAAAAGGGCTCAGCTACTTTCAGGGGATATTCTTAAGACAGATAAAACCAAAGTTGGGAGTATAATTGAGAAGATAAAAAGAGCATCGAGCATGCTGAAAATACTGAGGAGATATTATGAGATAGTATCAACGATAGAGCTTGAAGCAAATATGCAAGCAGTAAAAGAGATAAAAAGAGGTTCAATCATAAATAGGGCAGAATAGACAAAAAAAAGAGCAGATAGACAAAAAAAAAGAGCAGGTAGAAAAATAAATCAAAACATAAATAAAATCAAATACATAAAAAATCAAAACATAAATAATCAAATTACAGAAAATAATTACATTCTGAAGACTGGGTATTTTGTTTCCTCAGGCATTGAGTTGAGGGCGACCTCAAGGCAAGTTGAGAGGACATCTCTTGTATTCTCAGGGAAAATGATACCGTCATCCCATAGCCGGGCTGTTGAGTAAAGCGGACTTCCCTCCATCTCATACTTTTGAAAAATCTCTTTTGTAATTCTTTCTTCTTCTTCCTGAGATAGGTTTTTTCCTTCTCTTTTCAGCTGATTTTTTTTGATGGTAATAAGCACGAGCGCTGCTTGGCGAGCTCCCATGACAGAAATTCTCCCCGTCGGCCACATGAAAAGAAAACGGGGTTCATATGCTCTTCCTGCCATAGCGTAATTACCTGCACCATGCGATCCACCAATTATAACCGTAATCTTAGGCACAGATGCAGTGGAAACAGCCTGAACCATCTTGGCTCCATGCTTAACTATTCCTCCCTCTTCATATTTCTTCCCAACCATAAAACCTACTATATTCTGAAGGAATAAAAGTGGGACTCTCTTTTGGTTGCATAGCTCTATGAAATGTGCTCCCTTGAGCGCAGATTCCGAAAACAGAACACCATTGTTGGCAAGTATTCCCACAAGAATACCTTTTATTCTCGCAAAACCACAGACCAAAGTTGTCCCATAATCTTTCTTGAATTCCAGAAAACGAGAGCGGTCAACAATACGAGCTATGATCTCTCTCATGTCAAAAGGTTTTCTGAGGTCCGGTGGGATAATTCCAAGAACTTCTTCCGGAGAGTATAGAGGTTCATCCCAGCTATCTTGGGCTCCCTGCTCTCTCCTTATTCTTGCTGGATTTGAAAAATTGCCGAGGGTGGCAACTATGTTTCTTACGATTCTGATAGCATCTTTGTCATTCTCAGCGAGGTAATCAACGACGCCTGAAACTCTTGCGTGCATTAGAGCACCTCCGAGTTCTTGTTCATCAACATCCTCACCAGTTGATGCTTTCACAAGAGGTGGGCCTCCCAAATATATTGTTCCTGTGCCTTTGACTATGACACATTCGTCACTCATGGCGGGAACATATGCGCCACCTGCTGTGCACATGCCCATGACCGCTGATATTTGCGGTATACCCTTTGCGCTCATCTTTGCTTGATTAAAAAATATGCGTCCAAAATCATCTTTGTCAGGGAAAACTTCAGATTGAAGTGGGAGAAAAGCTCCGCCAGAATCAACAAGGTATATTGCCGGGAGGCGGTTCTGTTCCGCAATTTCCTGCGCCCTCAGGTGCTTTTTTACAGTCTCGGGAAAATATGTCCCACCCTTGACGGTTGCGTCGTTCGCAACTATAACACAGTAGTTCCCACAGACCTTACCTATTGCAGTTATTATGCCAGCTTGCGGAACATCATCTTCATACATGCCGTAGCACGCAAGGGTGGATAGCTCAAGGTATTCACCGCCATCAACAAGTTCACGAACCCTCTCATGAGCAAGAAGCTTTCCCCTCTCCCTATGCAATTTGACAGCCTTCTCATCTCTCTGAAAACGAATCTTATCAATCAACTCCTTTATCTTGTCTACAACTTCTTTATTTTTTGAGAAAAACTCCCTGTATTCATCAGAACTAACTTTTACCCTCGACCTTATGACCGGAAAATCATCATGGATAAAATCATCCATTGAAGATGGATTTAACAATGTGAGAAAATATTTCAAAAGATACAAAAAGGGAATAGTCAATAAACACAAATCCAACATGAAAACAAAAAAAATTGGCGCAATCTACATGGAAAAAATATGGCAATCAGCAAAATCTAAAATAAGAATAATTCGGTCTCAGAAAAAATCGATAGCAGAATTGAAATAAATCAAGAAAACTTAAAATTTCACCAATTAATTTAAGATACACTTATGTCAGTTTTTAAATTGAGTTTGAGTTGTTTGGCTTCATTTATTATTATTTTTTTTACTTTCATTTTTTCGTTCTTGGTGACGCAGGGATGCTCATCTGATGTGTCGAACATGGAAAGAGGGATTAGGCTTGCATCAGAGGGACGCTGGAAGGAAGCGATACCAATTCTTGAAAAATATGTGCAGGAAAATATAAAGGACATGCCACCCGTAATTGAAATAAATGAAAAAGTAAAATTCTACAAGATACAGAATAAGGAGCAATACCGGGATTTTCTCGAAGCAGTTTTCTATCTCATTTCATCATATCTTGGCGATGCAGGCTTTGATATAAGAGAAATTCTTGATCATGTGCTGGAAATATCAAAAATAAAACCAGATGAAGAAGATTTTGAAGTAAAAACATCAAAGACAATCCTTAATATTTTCAACAATAAAAAAGAAGATGAACTGAAACTTGCCCTGAAAGAAATATACACAGCTCAGAGGCTTTACGAAAAGGTGATGTATGGGGAGGAAGGAAAAATAGATAAAATCGCGAGAGCGGAAAAAGCTGACATAGCCGGGATTGAGAATCTCGGAGAACTCAGTGTGAGTGTTAATGAAGATAGAACACTCAACGAAATAAAGAGGTTGATAAATTCAATTGAATATGCAGGAAGCAAAATCCTTGCATGGAAAACCGTCGTTATATCTATCCTCCTCGAACATCCTGATTATTTCATAGCTGAGAAAGAAGGGAAAGAAGAAGAAGAATATCCCCCTCTTTGTTGCCTTTTCAGTGGAAGCTACCCTTTCAGTGGAAGCTACCCATATATCGTAACCACGCAGAAAATAGAAGATATACTTTTTGATATAGCACAAGGAATAGACTTTTTCATATATGGTGGGGTAGATGAAACTGAATTCCAAAAGTTCGCGACAAATTATAAAAGCCTTCAGGAAGAACTCTACGAAAGAATAAATGAAGACATAAAAATAATATGTAAAAAATGGTCTGAGAGTTTCAAAAATAAGATAACCGAAGAAGTTATAAGCACGTTTAACAATTTCATAAATTCTTTACCAGATTTCCAAAAGACACTCATAGAAGGGTATGAATACACAGTAGATGTGGCTTCAGATAAAGGCATATGGTTGTGTCCGCGTGAGTGGGATAAGACGAATATAGCAAAGAAAATATCAGATGAATTTTTTTGCGGGATTACAAGAGGAGTTCTACCAGAAATTCCACTTGAAATAGAACCTTTTCCTGACGGCGGATACTTTGGACTTTTTGTTAATTACGGAGATAATATAATAGATTGTTTTGAGGGGGGACAAGCGAGAGCAGAAAATATAAAAAAAACGATTTCTGTTCGTATAAAGCTTCAAAATTCGTCGGCGAATGAAGCGAATGCAATATGTAATGCCATCAAACCTTATTTTAACAAACTTAAAGAGTTCATAGAAAGCCAAAAGGTTGAAGATTCCCTTGCCAAAGAGGTCTCTGATGCTCTTGAGAAAAAAATAGAAAGCATAATAATAGATATATTTGGAATAAGGGAGGACCCGAAAATTTGCTCGATTTAAAGAGGTGAGCGAATATGTTGTGTTTTGTTTTCTCTTTGCTTCTTTTAATGTGGGAGTATAAGAGTTCAAGAATTCTTGGCATGGGAGGTTTAGCAACTACTATTCCTGACCCACAAACTTCATTCTTTATGAACCCAGCAGTTATGATGGGAGTAAATAGTCTTGACCTTATCAATGTTGAAATTTTTGTATCGGAGGATACTTTATCTGATATAAATGAGGTAATAAAAACGCTTGGAAAAGCAGGAGGAGAAGAAGGGGAAGAAGTTTTAAATATAGTGAAAGGGAGTTTTGGGAAATTATATTTTGTGGATATATTCTCATTTCCACATTTTACAATCACAATAAGGAATAATGTAGCTATTGGGATGGGGCTTTTACTGCATAGTGGATTTTCTTTAAGTCCCGCTCTTCCGTCTAATCTTACGCTAAAATATACAGGCTTCAGAACCAATGCCCAACCTGTCATGGGGACATCCGTAGAGGTTATTCCCAAAATGCTCAGAATAGGTGCTTCTGTATCTCCATTCAAGATAGCACAGCGCGGGCAAGTTGAGATAAGGGAAAATGAATTTTTTGGCAAGGGGCTATCAGAGAACTTTCCAGCAATATATAAAATATTAAATGATTTTGGTGGATTCATAAATGATATTTTCAGAAGTAAATTTGAACCTCCGTTCAGTTTTGCTTTTGGATTTGGCGGAGCAAATGCTGGAATACTCTTTTCAAAAGATATGTTCTCAGCAGGTTTTGCGGTCAGAGATATTTTTGACCCGATAGAAAAAACAACAGCTGATATAGGATTTGGATATTTTGATAAGATATATATTCTGAGGTATGGGTTTGGAATTGATTTTCAGGATATATTTTTCACTCGCTCAGAAGATAAGAATTTTCTCAAAAGGCTTCACTTTGGCTCGGAACTCTCTACAGATAAACCTTTCAGAAGATTCGTGTCTTTGATGTTCGGAATTGGTCAGATGCAGCTCAGCTTTGCCATAGAGCTGAATCTCAAAATATTTTCTCTGACACTCGGAACATATGGGCAAGAACTCGGGAAAGATATAAGCGTAAGTCCTCTGAGATACTACTTCTTCAAGTTAGCAATATAGGAAAAGATTATCGGATATACATACTTTCGCGCACCTTTTCCCCATATAAGTCCGATGTGTGTCAGGTCTTCGTTCATATTTGCATATGATATTAAGGTATAATCATATTTTCTTATGTCAACCGAGTTCATCTGAAAGAATGAGATAAATTCCCCGACATCCCACCAATATGATGCTCTATCTCCTGTGCTAACAATATAATGAATTACTTGACCCTTTCTTAGAGTAAAATCTGAAACCATCAACTCATCAAGTATGTGTATGGGCTCAAAAATGTGTAAATCTCTTGAACCTATAATGTTTTCTCTAACAAAAGGTGATACATCTCCTCCTCTTTTCAGATATAGAGAGTAAAACGAAGATAAGTTTTTCATCGGTGCCCCCAAAAGAAATACAAAATCAAAACAATTTTCTCCCATCTTAAAAGCTACAAGACCAGCTACTCCGTGAAGAACCCCTACCTTTATACCTGGAAATTCCGAACAGAAAAATTCCGTAAGCTCAACAACATCATCAACAGAAAAAAGAGAAATGGGATGTAGATATGTATACCTCTTTCTTTCAAGTTCCCGTGTAAAATCACGAAGATAAAAAGAACCTATGCCAAAATCCTGAACAAGAAGGAATGATATATTTTTTCTCCTTTCACCTCTGTAAGATACAAGTCTATCAGAGATGTGCTCAGGTTTACCTCCTCCCTTTTCTCCATCCGGGTTACCTCCTTTCTTTTCTCCTCCTCTCCCAATTCCAACTCCCAAGCCATCACCGCTTGTTCTTCTGTCATCACTCCCTGCTCTTCCGTCAATCCAGGTCCTTACGTCATCACCCCAAGTCCTTACGTCATCACCCCAGGTCCTTCTGTCACCCCCTGTCCCTCTACCACTCCCCGATCTTCCGTCATTGCTCCCTGTCCTTCCGTCATCGCTCCCCGCTCTCTTCCCTTCTGCTCCCCACATTTCTACTTTTCCTCTTTCTGTTCTCTCCCTTCCTGCCCTCTCACTTCCTACTCTCTCACTCTCTACCCTCTCAATCTCTACCCTCTCACTCTCTACTCCCCCTATCTCAATTCTATCCCTTTCAATCCATTCCCTCCTGTCAACTCCTTCTCCCCCTTTTCTCCCCAGTTGATTTCCTTCTATTTCATCTACTTTCTTTCTCTTCCGTTCACTGCCCCTCCCCTCAACGAGCTTCGCAGTCCCCCTCATTCCTCTATTCTCTACCTCCCCTCTCTCATTTCCGACGATAAAATCAAGTATGATGGGTAAGATTTCCTTATTTGATATATCTGCCAGGTTTATATCCACATGTCCGTAATCAGCATTAAATCCTTCACCGACACCGGCGAGAAAAAACTTTTTTGTCTCAGCTCCTGACCTCAAATAGGCGAGCTTGACAGTGGGCGGTGTTGCAAGATAATCCTTAACACCAACTATAAACATAGATGGTGAAGTGAGGTTCTCAAGAGAGAAGCCGAAATCCTCCTTACCGAGTCCGACCATCAAGAACTTTTCAAATACACGGGTGGAAACATTTCCAGTAGCAAGCATGGCTCCCTTTCTTATATCATCGTTTACATTATCAACATTCCATACAATGTGCTCAAGGCGGAAAATACCAAAATCTCGTAGCGGATTAAAAACGGGAGATAGAAACCAGAAAACACGAGAAAAAAGAGCAAAATGTATGGCATCTGACCTGCGCATAAAATATAAGATCTGATCAAAATGCTTCGTTACAAGTTTCCATATATTCAAAGGTGACCATATTGTGTATGGAGATGATACAGCTACGAAACTCGCAATTCTTTCCGATAGCTCCGGATAACGTGAAGCAGAAAGATATATAACCATGCCACCCATGGAATGCCCGATCCAATGCAGTTTATCCACCCCCTCAACTGTCAGAACCTTTTTGAAAATAGCTTTGACATCATATATGTAGTCGTAGAATGAGAAATCCATTTCTCCACCGGTATTGCCAACACCTCTCAAGTCAGGCACAAAAACATCAAAACCATTCTTAGAAAGAAGATATGCCCACCCCTCCCGTTCAAAATACCAATAACTCCCCCGAGCGCCAAGTCCATGACATAAGACAACAGGATATTTCCTCCTCTCACCTTCCCCTTTTAAGAAGAAAATATGAATTTTCCTGCCATCCTCGGTCTCAGTCCATAAACTCTCCGCAAAAACATAACCACATTTCAAAAAAACAAAGGGAAAAAGAAAAAGAAGAATAAAAATCATAGATGGTCCGAACATAAGATTTGTTTAGTTATAAGGAG
>FWWM01010449.1_pt1 | contig 16492 bp, 11 predicted proteins | sample 2228351 | NCBI WGS metagenome assembly FWWM01 (sample SAMEA103939774, study PRJEB20133) | metagenome | reverse complement strand
GTGATGATCTTCGCTCGCCCGCGTTTTGCGGTCTCGCTGCTCGAAGAGTCTGACCTGAGTTCATCACAGCCTGACATCTCGGCCCAGATCGAGGAAATCAAGCGCGAGCACCATCCCTCCGTGATCTTTCTGCTCTCGTCGTGTACGCCCGAAGTGATGAAGGTTGAGTTTGAAGGGCTGGCAGCTTCGGTCAGCACGCCGGAAGTGCCGGTGCTGTTTGTGCCGGCCTCTGGCCTCGATTATACGTTTTCGCAGAGTGAGGATTCGGTGTTGCAGGCGCTGATCCCCTTCTGCCCTCCGGCACCACCGGACGATAAGCGGGTGGTCTTCCTTGGCTCGGTGAATGATGCGATTGCCGATGACTTTTCGCTCGAAGCGGCACGCCTGGGTATTCCGGTCGCCGGTTTCTTGCCCGCCAGCCATTTCACCGAGTTGCCACCAATTGGCCCCGGAACGGTCATTGCCCCACTCCAACCCTATCTGCACAAGACCGCGACCCAATTGCGTAATGAGCGTGGCTGCACGGTGCTCTCTTCACTGTTTCCCTTCGGACCCGACGGCACCCGTCGCTTTTGGGAGGATTTAGCAGCTCAGTTTGGGATGCAGGTTGATCTGAGTGAGCGCGAGGCGGCAGCCTGGGAACGGATTAAACATCATACCGATCTGCTGCGCGGCAAGAAGATTTTCTTCGCCAGTGATACGCTGATGGAATTGCCACTGGCCCGTTTTCTCAAGGCGTGTGGGGCCGAAGTTGTCGAGTGCTCTACTCCCTACATCAATCGCCGCTTCCACGCCGCCGAGCTGGCCGCCCTCGACGGTGTCCGTCTGGTCGAACAGGCCAATTTCCATCGCCAGTTGCGCACAATTACCGAGACAAAGCCCGATCTGATTATTTCCAACATTATCACCACCAATCCACTGGTTGGTCAGGGAACGGTTGCCAAGTGGGGGACTGAATATTGTTTTCTGCCCATCCACGGCTGGGCTGGTGTCAACAATCTGGTGACATCCTTTACCCGCGCTCTACAACGCTATGCCCGTCTCGATCCACTCGGCTCCGATCCGATCTGGCTGACCGGTATGATGCCCGGTTCGTCCGGTGGTGTTATCTCTTTGCAATCCTAGAGGAGACGATTCATGCGGCTGGCTTACTGGATGTATGAAGGGACTGCTCACCACGGTGTGGGCCGGATCGCCAACAGTATGCGGAATGTGCACGCCGTCTTTCACGCCCCCCAGGGTGATGATTATGTCAATGCCATCTTTGCGATGCTCTACCGCACACCCAATTTTCCGGCCATGACGACCAGCGTGGTCAGCGGTACCGACCTTGCGCGCGGCACGATCCGGCTGCCCGATACGCTGCGTCAGGTGGAAGAACGAGTCCACCCCGATCTGATTGTCGTGGTTGCCTCGTGTTCCACCATTTTGTTGCAAGAGAATCTTGAAATCGCGGCTCAGCATGCCGGCTTGCAGTGCGAGGTGATGGTGTACGATGCCAATCCCTACCGTATGCAAGAGATAGTTGCCGCCGAGAGTCTGTTTACCGATCTGGTGAAGCGCTTTGCTAAACCGCAGCCCCGCACCGAACGTCCGACAGTGAATATCCTCGGCCCGGCGTCACTCGGTTTTCACGCCCGCCACGACCTGATCAGTCTCCGGCGTATGCTGAAGACGTTAGGGCTTGAGGTGAACGTGGTTGCACCCTGGGGCGCGAGTATCGCCGATCTGCGCCGTTTGCCGGCGGCATGGCTCACGATTGCTCCCTACCGCGAGCTTGGTCTGCGTGCTGCCATCTATCTCGAAGAGCAGTTTGGGGTGCCGGCCCTCCTCGATGCACCGATTGGTGTCCAACCCACGCTACGCTGGATCGAACGTCTCCGTGAGCTACTGGCCCAGGCCGGGGCCGATGTGCCAATGCCACCGCTGACCGCCTTCTCACTCGACGGTATGTCGGCACCATCTGCTGTGCCCTGGTTCGCCCGTACCGCTGATATGGATAGCTTTTCCGGCAAGCCGGCCTTTGTCTTCGGCGATGCCACCCACGTGGTTGGAGTCACGCGCTTTTTGCGCGATGAGCTGGGCATGCCGATTGCCGGCGCCGGCACCTATGTCAAGCATCAGGCCGATTGGGTGCGTGAGCAGTTGACCGGCTATGTCGATGAGGTGCTGGTAACCGATGAGTTTCAGGTGGTGGCAGACCGCATTGCTGCCCTGCGCCCTGAATTGGTGTGCGGCACTCAGATGGAACGCCATACCTCACGACGGTACGATCTCAACTGCATGGTCATCTCACCGCCAACCCACATCGAGAACCATCTCCTCGCCTATCGCCCCTTCCTGGGTTTCGACGGTGCCGATGTCATCGCCGATGAGGTCTACACGACCTGTACCCTCGGTATGGAGAAGCATCTGATCGATCTGTTCGGTGATGCCGGCCTCGATCTGCCCGAGAAAACCGAGCGCACTCCTGTCGCTGAACCGGCTCCAGTAGCGGCAACGGTCGAGAGTCCCCAACCGCAGAACGAACCGGCTATCGCCGTGGCATCTGCTCCATCTCTCACCAGCGCACCCGCGACACCCACACCTGCCGCCGTCGTTGATCCAGTGTGGGCTGCCGATGCGGAAGCTATGCTCAAGAAAGTGCCATTCTTTGTGCGTGGCCGGGTGCGCGGGAATGTCGAGAAATATGCCCGTCAGCGTGGTCACGCGGTCATTACGGCAGAGGTGCTGCTGGCCGCGAAGGAGGAGCTTGGCGCATGAGCACAGCCCTTTCTCCCAACGTGCCTCGCCGGCCAAAACCTTCGCGTCAACTGGCCGAGATCGCGCTGCTCTCTCGCGAAGAGCGCCTGGCCGGACGACCAAAACTGTGTAGCGATTGCGGCATCTGCACCGGCGAATTGCGGCCATTCATGGCGCAGAGCTGCGTCTTCGTCAACAACCGTGCTGAAGAGATCGAGCGTCGCCTGCACGGACGCAACCGTCGTGACGGCGATGAACTCCTCTTTGGCATCTATCGCGATCTGCGCGTCTTCCGCATGCGGCCACCGGTGCCCGATGCCCAATGGAGCGGCGCTGTCACCAGCCTCGGCGCTCTGCTCCTCGAACACGGCCTGGTCGAAGGGGTGATTACGACCGGTGCAGTGCCCGGTACCCGGTATGCGCCTCTCCCCATTCTGGCCCGTACTCCAGACGAAGTGCGTGCGACTCGCGGCAACAAACCCTGCCTTGCGCCAACGCTCGACGTCCTGACCCAGGTCCGCCAGAGTGGGTTGCGCCGGATTGCTTACATTGGCACCGGTTGTCAGGTTCACGCCCTGCGCGCAATTGAAGATCAGCTCGGCCTGGAACGCCTCTACGTCATCGGGATTCCCTGCACCGACAACACAACCTATCCCGATCTGCAACGCTTCTTGCAGGTTGTCTCGCGCTCGCCGGAGACGGTTATTCATCACGAGTTTATGCAGGATTTTCGTATCTGGCTCAAACACGAAGACGGTTCGGTCGAGAAAGTCAACTTCGTCGATCTCGATGTTGACCGTCTCGGCGGCCAGTTAGGAGTCTTTCCACCGGCCTGTCTAAGCTGCTTCGATTACCAGAATGGGCTATCGGATTTAACCATCGGCTACATGGGCGCACCACTACCACCCGACGAGCGCTGGCAGTGGACTCTCATCCGTACCGAACGGGGGGCTGAACTCTACGATCTGCTGCGCTCCCACGTTGAGGAGCGGGAGCCGATCAGCGGCGGCGACCGCACGCGAGGTATGCCGGCCTACATCCAGATGCTGCGCCAGCCGCGCAAACGACCGCCCTGGCCAATCCGCCAGCTCGTCGCCTTCATCCAGCGCCGTAGCGGGCCAAAAGGTCTCGAATTCGCTCGTTCGGTCATCGAGATGAAGCTCCTGCGCAACCTGCAATTCGTCCGTGAACGGCATGGTCGGCTGGAACGACGCATCGTACCCGGTTACGTCTACCGTGCGCTCGCCCGCTATGCCGATGTCTACCGACGCGAATTCAATCGCGATCTCGAACCATCCGCCTCGTAACGTATACGTACAGGTTATTCGCAGCCGGCATCGCCGGCCCAAAAGAAGGAGTTGTCCATGTCCCTCATCCTCGCAATCTATGGCAAGGGTGGGATCGGCAAGTCGACCACCTCGGCCAACCTCTCGGCGGCAATGGCGCTCAAAGGCGCCAAAGTGCTCCAGATCGGTTGTGATCCGAAGCACGACAGCACCTTTCCGTTAACCGGCCATCTCCAACCGACCGTGATCGACGTGCTGGACAGCGTAAATTTCCATCTCGAAGACGTGAGTAAGGAAGATGTGATTCGCACCGGTTTTGCCGGCGTTGACACACTTGAGTCCGGTGGTCCACCGGCCGGTAGCGGATGCGGCGGCTATGTCGTGGGTGAGACGGTCAAACTGCTGAAAGAATTTGGTCTCTACGACAAGTACGACGTCATCGTCTTCGACGTACTCGGCGACGTGGTCTGTGGCGGCTTTTCAGCACCGCTCAACTACGCCGACTACGGCCTGATCATTGCCTGCAACGACTTCGACAGCATCTTTGCCGCCAACCGGCTCTGCCTGGCAATATCGCAAAAATCACAGCGCCACAAGGTGAAACTGGCCGGCATCATTGCCAATCGCGTGGACTACGAATATGGCGGTGGCACCAACCTGCTCGACCAGTTTGCCGAGAAGGTCGGCACCAAAGTCATTGGGCGCGTTCCGTACCACGATCTCATTCGCCGCTCGCGGCTCGCCGGTAAAACCCTCTTCGAGATGGAGGGGCCGGGGAAAGAGGAATGCACGCGCCCCTTCGAGGAGATGGCCGAATATCTGTTGGCACAACCGCAGGCAACAGTCCCTCAACCATACCACGACCGCGCCATTTTCGAGGCCATTGGCGGCTGGCGATAGGTCCCTGCAACGGTAGGGGTAATATCCTATCTGGATGGTAGAGGTCATACGCCATCCAACCTCACCCTAACGATGCACCTAACATCAAATCTTGCTCAACAAGGTGCATCGTTCAGGTGTACCACCGGCGCGTCATAAGCAGGCGGTCGCCAGACAGTAGGGGCACGGCATGCCGTGCCCCTACGACTCTCGTCGGCAGGGGTCATGCCTGCAATGCAACCGGATTTGATACGAGTGTTGCACCGTTGTGCGCACGCCTCCGCCTCGCCCCTCTGGAAGCCGGACATGCGCTCGCCTGCAAGCTGGAAGCGCGCGCCTCCGGCGCACCCCTCTGGAAGCCGGGCACGCGCTCGCCTGCGATCTGGGAGCGCACGCCTCCGGCGCACCCCTCTGGAAGCCGGGTACGCGCTCGCCTGCGATCTGGGAGCGCGCGCCTCCGGCGCACCCCTCTGGAAGCCGGGCACGCGCTCGCCTGCGATCTGGGAGCGCGCGCCTCCGGCGCACCCCTCTGGAAGCCGGGCACGCGCTCGCCTGCGATCTGGGAGCGCGCGCCTCCGGCGCACCCCTCTGGAAGCCGGGCACGCGCACTGCTGCAAGCTGGGAGCGCACGCCTCCGGCGCACCCCTCTGGAAGCCGGACACGCGCTCGCCTGCAAGATGGGAGCGCGCGCCTCCGGCGCGCCCTTCTGGAAGCCGGGCACGCGCTCGCCTGCAAGCTGGGAGTGCGCGCCTCCGGTGCGCTCCTCTGGAAGCCGGGCACGCGCTCGCCTGCGATCTGGGAGCACGCGCCTCCGACGTCCTCCTCTGGAAGCCGGGCACGCGCACTGCTGCAAGCTGGGAGCGCACGCCTCCGGTGCGCCCCTCTGGAAGCCGGGCACGCGCACTGCTGCAAGCTGGGAGCGCACGCCTCCGGTGCGCCCCTCTGGAAGCCGGGCACGCGCACTGCTGCAAGCTGGGAGCGCGCTAGAGGCGCGCGCTCCCCAGCCTGTAGTATCTGTACCCGACGGCATATCGCACCCCTGAACCAACTTGCGACAGCAAAAGCTATCCTGCACCCATAGTTCCCGCCCCCAGCGGGGGCGGATTAGGGTGGGGGCGAGCCGTAGCGCACTGCTGAACAACATACTAAACCAGTCAATACACCTGCGACGACCCGCTGGTGGTACGCCTGACAGCGCTTCACCACGGCTGTTACAACCCGAATGATGCATAGTGTCGGTTCAGATTTGATAGAATCCCCCCGCCCCCGCTGCGCTATGCATTACCCATACCTGGTGTCAACCACGTGCGTATCAGCGGGGATGATCACCATAGGTGCTGTTGTGAGCGACTGGCCCGGCGGCAGGGCGCCACTCCAGCCGTGCCGGCACGTGCTGGATGGATTGCTGTACCCGCTCGTTATGCGCGTGTCGCACGGTGTGGAGTGCGGCAGCCATGCTGCCGCGCCAGCCGTACTCACGATCCGGCGCGTGGCCCACCGTTACCCATCCTGGTCACGGGGATGCTGGATGTGTTCGTGCCGATCATCAGTCGGTCAGGCATGCATGCGATCCCTGCGCGTAGAGGTATTGTTGTACCAGGTTCATGCCTGCGCACCATCGGCCACGGCCGGCACCCGACAGCGGTGGAGAGGATTGCCTCCACGCAGGCTGGAAGCCTGCGCCACGGAGAGCACGTGCAGCCCGGCCTAACGCAGCGCGACATGTGGGTAATGCATAGCCCGCTGCGCAGGAGAGAAGCCAGTGATGATGGCGTTCAGCGCATATTCATGCCCAATCTCTCGCATGTTTTACCCGTCCTCACAGCAGTGTGAGTAGACTATTTGCAGCCGCTGCGGCGTTTACCCACCTTCAGTAAAAACCTCAGCCCGCCTGATCCAGACCATTCAGCACATTGCTCTTTTTACCTTGTCTCTCCATAACCCTGGCAACTGCTCACCCCTGTTCCAAATCTTGCGTAACTTTTGTGACCATCACCCGGTTTATTTAAGGGATGCTTTTTGAGCCAGGAGCACACAATGCCATTCTCATCTATCCCACCTGCTCGCTGCGACAGTTCGTGTTTGCCGTATGACACACATCAGAACGTATCCACTACCCATCGATCAGTTTGCAACCCAGCCGGTGTGATACAATACAGTTCTAATGCTGCACTCACACCGATACCCACACCGGGAGAGAGGTATCACCATGAGTCAATCTCGCTCCGAAACAACACTGGTATCAGCCCCATCGTCTCCGGCTACGGACGATCCGTTTCGCTACGGCTGGCGGTTTGTGCGCCGACCCACCCCCGACGATCCCGATCATCTCGAACAGGTGCCACTCACCCTCGACGATGTCCTCCATCCGGAGGTGGGAGACTTCATCGTGCATAGCGACCGCCACGAAACCGACCGGGTGTATCTCACCAACGTGTTGCGGGAGCGGCTTGAGTCGACGGGTGAGGCCATCGTACTCACCGATGTGCGAGTGGCCTGGGACGTGCCCGGTCTGCGACCGCACGGCCCGGATGTAATGGTCATCCCCGGCATTGCTCAACGGCTCGATTGGAGTACGTTCGATGTACGGGAGGAGGGTCACCGACCGGCATTAATCATCGAGATCACCTCTCCAGAAACCCGTCAGAAAGATATAAAGGACAAAGTCAGACATTATGCCCGCGCCAGGGTGGCACAATATGTAATTGTGGACAACACATCCCGGCATGGGCCACGTCGGCTACGCTTGCTCAACTATCGCCTGGCAGGGCGGCGCTATGTGCTGCACAAGCCGGATGCAGACGGGCGGATATACCTGGATGTCGCCCGGCTCTGGCTGGGGATCGTGGATGACCACGTGGTGTGCTACAACGAACGAGGGGAGATTGTGGGCGATTATACGATGATGGCCCAGCAAGCCCGGCGCGAAGCCGCAGCCCGCGCCGCTGCCGAAGAACAGGCCCGGCGCGAAGCTGAAGCCCGTGCCCTGGCCGAGGCACAGGCACGGCTTGCCGAAGAACAGGCCCGGCGCGAAGCTGAAGCCCGTGCCCTGGCCGAGGCGCAGGCACGGCTTGCCGAAGAACAGGCCCAGCGCGAAGCCGAAGCCCGTGCCCTGGCCGAGGCGCAGGCACGGCTTGCCGAAGAACAGGCCCGGCGCGAAGCCGAAGCCCGTGCCGCCATCGAGTCACGTCTGCGTGAGCTTGAGGCTGAGCTACGCCGATTACGTGGTGACACAGCGTAACCCTATCTCAGTCTTCGCCACCCGGCACGAGCGGCTGTCACCAGCTCGTGCCGGCTATTAACTGAAATACAATAAAACCCGGGTAGCGATACGCCTCAATGTGCGGAAAGAACATCGTGAACAGATACGCTGCGTGGCTGCTGACATATCACTTTGCCGCGTTCGCACCACTGCAAAGCACGGAGCATGGGCATCGTGAATAGTTGACGCACGTGGTTACTGCGTCACCCTCTCTGCCGCTGCCCGATCCAGCATCCAATAGACCGTCCCTGCTACCGGATTAATCAGGCGCGTTGGTTGTGCCATTGCGTCACCGGTATCGGCCAGCGCGGCTGCCACGGCTGCTGCCTTGTCGGCACCGCTGACCACAAATACCACTGCGCGTGCCGTATTCAATGCGGCTGGCGTTAAACTCAGACGCAGTGGTGGTGGTTTCGGTGCATCGGCCACAACCACAGTCAATGCGCCGGCAGGAATTGCCGTCAGAACCGGATGCCGGGGAAACAGCGATGCAGTGTGGCCATCCGGCCCCATGCCGAGCAATGCTACGTCAATCTGGCCGCCATGCGCTGTCAGCAACGCTGTTAACTGCTGCTGATAAATGGTGGCTGCCTGTTGCGGATCACGATAGTAGGTCGGCACCGGAAAAACCTGATCGGCATGTACCGGTACGTGATCGAGAAACGTCTGTCGTGTCGCACGATAATTGTTCTCGCTGTCGTCGAACGGTACATACCGTTCATCGGCAAATACGATACTCACCCTGCTCCAGTCAATCTGTTCGCGCAACGGTGCATTCGCGAGCAATGGATACAGGCGCGAGGTCAGGCTTCCTCCCGAAAGCGCAATTAACGCCTGCCCACGATTATCAATTGCGGATCGAATCTGCTCAGCAACAAATGTCGCTGCCATCCGGTACAGCTCATCGGCGTGCTCGTAGACCCGAATCGATTGCTGTTCATTCATGGATGTGTCCTGAACTGGTACTGTACGCTATCAACAGGTGTTGAAAGCGTAGCAATGAGAAACCAGATATTCCCTGCGCGTCCACTGCGCTCCGATCTGGACAGGTACAGGGCAGGTATACGCTCGTCCACATCGATAGCCGATTGAATACCACGTAGATCAGCTTACCACACCGGCAGCCAGCATCCGCCGGGTCTCTTCAGCATCCGTCTCGTGCGGCAATCCCCGCGCATAGCGATCACACGCGCTCCACGCACAACTCAACAGGCAAAGCAGATGGAGTCGCTCGCTTTCCGCCACGCTCAACGCTCCAGCACTGCAATAGCCCTCGTACAAGCCTTCACGCCAGGCTGCCGGTAAATGGGCACGCAACCCGAATGCCAGATCAAACAAGCCGTCACCACTAACGAACCAACCAGGTTCCTCAAACGCCTCAAGATGTACGTGCTGACCGCCGACTGTACAGCGCACGGCGTGTGGGCCAAAGTTCCCATGCATCAGCACCGGCGATGGGCAATCAAGGCGTGGATCGTGCAGAACTGCCTGTAATGTCTGTACCTCTTCCGGGCTAAAGATCAACTGTGGTATCGGCAACCCGGCCAAACGCTGCCCGATAGCGATCAAAACGTGTCGCCAGCTCAGACGTGGCCAGCGACCACTGATGGTTGGCCGGCCAAAACCCGGCATTTGTTGCCGGTGCAAGCGACGGAGGGCGCGTCCGGCCTGGCGAGCAATACTATGCAACAGATGTTCATCATCAAGATCGGCAGCAGTTTTACCGGCTACAAAACTCTCCAGCGTGTAGGCAAACGGCACAAAAGCTTTACTCAAATCGCGCTGGATAAGGCGTGCTCCCGGCAACCCTCCTGCTGCCAGGCCGCGTAAAAATGTGACATGGGCCGATAAATCATCTTCAGGTGCTACCCGCAGGATGACATGCTCACCCGACAAGGTCAGCCGTACCAACAGATGGCGGTCGGTCTGTCGATAGAGTGCGGCGGCCTGGGGACGCAGGTTGAGCGCCCGTACCACCATTGCCGTATAATCTCCCAGCCTGCTCAGGCTACGCTGCCAGGCTTCGCTAAGTTCGGTCGCCGCCGGCGAGACGGTATGATTAAGATGACGAAAATCGCTAACGATCATGGTGTCGAAGGCGCAAGCGCCGGTAAACTAAAGCGTGCCGCTCGCCCACTCAGGCGATCAACAATCCAGACACTCCCATCAGTCGCAACGACAATGCCACTCGGACTGGCGATTGGCACACTATCACTGCCAACCCCAGTCCACCGCAGCAATGGTTCACCGGCAGCGTTTGCCGTTAGCACGTGCTGACGGGACGGTACCGCAATGTAGACGGTTCCCTCCGGGCTAACAGCCAGCATCGGATCGTCATAGGTATTGGCCTGCCAGCCCGGCACCGGCCACGTTGCCAGTGGGATCGGATCAATGCGACCATCAGCACCACGACCGAACACCTGTACCCGTCCGTTCCAGGTATCGGCCACGTAGAGATTACCTGCCGCATCAAACGCCAGACTGGTTGGCTCGTTGAATTGACCCGGTGCACTCCCGGCACCACCGAACTGGTAGAGGAACTGTCCATTACTGTCGGTAACGACAATTCGCTTGTTGCCGGTATCGGCAATGTAAACATTATCCGCCGCATCAACCGCGATCCCACGTGGCCCAAAAAAGCCGAGTGGTGCTGCTGCATTGCGTGCCGGATCGCCCTCGGTGATCGTTGCCCGCCGACCATCACCGAGATCCATATCACCGCTCCCCCAGCTCGCTATTGGGCGCAGATCGGCACTGTATTTGACGACCCGCGCATTCCAGGTATCGGCAATGTAAAGATTGCCCTGACTATCGAAAGCCAGTCCTCGCGGTTCGTAGAACTGATCCAGACCGTTGCCCTGACCACCAAAATTACGAACCAGTGTACCATCGGGGGCAAAGACTTCAATGCGGTGGTTGTAGGTATCGGCCACGTAGATCTGCCCCTGTTGGTCAATAGCAATCCCTGTCGCACCACTTCCACCGCTTGACAATCTAACCTCGTTCAAGGCCGCTAGCCGCAGTTCGGGCGCTGCGGTAACAGTCGTTGTTTGAGCCGTCCCACCTGCCAAATCGCGCCGTAGCCACACCTCGACCTCGCGGCCACTGAGTATCAACGGCTCCGGCAACTGACGGAAGAGCAGATAACGACCCAGGGTCGGCCAGTTTTCGCGTTGGAACGGCCAGAGCAGCACATCAAATGGCCCGTGCAACTCACTACTCAAATCGCGGCCACAATCGGCCTGGGCAGCGGCTGCCGACCAGGTACTGTAGTAGAAGCGCTTATACCCCGGACTCTGCGGTGAACACTTGTTACCTTCGGGAAACCACCAGTTGAAGACCCCTGCCTGCCCGTAAGGTTGCACATACGACTCGCGCAGAATATCGCGCAGCCGATCCGTGACGAAGGGACGGTACAGCATCACAATAGGGGCCAGATCACGATTACCGTCGGGCATTGTCACCGTTAATTGATCTACCGACGGCACCCGCCCCAGCTCACTTCCGTTCACCCAGGATATGTTCTTGAAGTCGCGCAGATACCACTGCAAAGGCCAGGCCAGCGAACCTTCTGCGCTCCTGTCACCACCATCCAGAATGAGTGGCATAGTCAAACCACCGGTGGGGTCTTGTGGCCCCCGGTTACCACGGGTCAGATTAATCGCCAGCTCACGAATATCGGCAGCATAGCGCGGTACATCAGGCGCGGTTTGGGTGTAAATGAGTGGTTCAACCGGGACATCGGGATGATCATACACCACCAGCCACGTGGCCCGGATCATATACGCCGCCAGCAGTAACGAGACCGTGATCCCCAATGCTGCACTGACCGAACGAATACCCAACCGTCCTATCAGCGAAAGCAACGCATAGATCAGACCAAACACTATCAGGAGTGGAACAATTGCCTGTAAGATTGCTGTCTGCCCACCTGTACTCAAGCGCCAGAAGGCGACCCCAATAGCTACGCCAAGCAGAACCACTGTTAATGGTACGAGCCATATCTGGGCATCAGGCCGCTCGCGCCGGATAACATCAATGAAACGGCCACAAACCCACGCTGCAAGCAGATTACCAGGCAGGGACATATGAACAACCAGCCACGGCATCTTTTCGCCTGCCCACGAGAAGATGATTATGGCGGTAAAAAACCAGAAAACGACCAGAAGGGGGTAGAGCGGCCATGGTGCCATTGCTTTCAGGCGTGCTGACTCATCAACATCGGCCAGATCGCTCGCCTCGGCATCGGGCGCAGATGACACCGCTTGCCGCTTGATCTGCCAGCGCCGTATCACCGCGACGATCATCGCTCCCACCACCCCCAGTCCACTGAAGACGGCCAGGGGTTCATACAGCGGCAACAGCATCAGATAGTAGTACCAGGGCTGATCACCACGGGCGTATTCTTGCTGGCTACCCAGCCAGTAGATAAGACCAGCCGTAATACCGTCAATCGCCCCTGGCAGATAGGTAAAGAAACTGGTATACAGCACCAGGTATATGCCACCCAAAATCGCCAGTGCCGTCCATAATGTGTTGCGTTCGGTTTGCCACAACGCACGCAGACGCGACGTCAATACCGATTCTGGCGGCCAGAGACGCTGACAGAGCCAGGCCAGCACCAGCGCCGAAGCAATCAGAAATGCCTTCTCGCCAACGTATAAGCCACGACCAAAGGGCAATGGCGGATTGATGATCATCAGCGCCACACACAAACCGATGACCACCAGCAACACGATATTCAGATAGCGTGCAAAACGGCTCTCGGCCAGCAGTCGCATCAATACGAAAACACCGAAGATGAACAGCAGAATATAGTAGAGTTCGTGAGTAGCAATTGCCAGTGCTAACCCTACCGCGACCAGATACAACCACTGCGCTCTTCCGGTATCGATCCAGCGCAATGCGCCGATCACCATCCACAGTTCCCACAGTACCATCAGCCCATCGTGGCGGGCAAACCGGGTGTAGTAGAGGAGTGACGGCGAAAAACCAAGGAGAAGAGCGGCAATGAGCGCCCCGCCTCGCCCCAGATACGGACGCAACCACCAGGCCGATGCTACCAGACCAATCCCGGCAAGCGCCATCGGCAGACGAGCCTGTGCATCGCCATCACCAAACAAAAAGTAGGCCAGTGCGGTCAGAAAGTAGAGTGATGGGCCATGGTAAACCGGATCGTAGCAATAGGTCTCGTGGTACAAACCACCACGGGCATTACCATTTTCGTCAAGACCATTCCAGCACGAAAATGACCCTGCCCCGGTATACAGCCGCCAGCTCGACCAGGCGTGGATCGACTCATCGTGGTGCAACGCCATGCGATCCAGCCCCCACAGGTGAGCAATGATGCTGGCGATGATAATCAATGTATATGCTGCCGTCTCCCAATTCAGCCAGCCGGCTCGTAAACGCCGGCTGAGCAGGCTTTCGGTTGCGAAGGTCTGTGTTGCCATAGTGATCCGTACTGTGAGTTGTTGCCTACTCTCCCATCCGCAGTGATCCACCAAGCCCGATCCCGATCTGGCGCGCCAGTTCTGGCCGTACTGCAACGACAAAATCGGTTGAGCCAAGCCCGGCCGGTGGCTGCCGGAACATCAGATATTTCCACAATTGGGCTGTCGTTTCATAGTCGAGTGGATTGCGTAACAGCCGTTCGAGCAGCGAACTACCGGTACCATTGATACGATACGTCTGATCTTCGGGAAACCACCAGCGCAAGGGGTAGCGCTGCAAAACGAACCCTTGCAGATAGGTTCGATTTTCAGGATAGCGATCCAGATTCTCTTGCAAGATCAGTACCGCCTGAATATCAGCCGGTGGTGGGCCGTTCAGTCTGCCCCCCGGTACCGAAACTGCGCCCGGCCAGTCTCGCAGGTACCAGAGCCAGACCGTCTCGTTGTCGTACATCACCGGCAGGCGCGTCCCCCCGGCCCGCCGCAGGGCCGCCTCTTCCAATCGTCGCACCACCCGCATCACATCGGGCGAGGTTTGTGTATACACCATCATCTCACGCGCAACATCTCCGGTCTGATATGCCAGCCGGACGCTGCTACGCACGGTATACAGACCAATCGCTACCATCAGGCAGATGGTCGTCAGTGCGGCGGCGACAGTCCATCCCCAACGCAGTGCACTCCCAACGATGAGAAGAATGACTAATGCCAGAATGAAGAGCAATACCATCCAGGGTTGAATGGGTGATGTTGGGCCGGCAGCGACCGTAATCGAGATCAGCAGAAAACCCAGGCAGATGATCAAACCGAGCAGTAGACCAAAGCTAAACAACGATCCCCTGGGAAGACCCAACCATCCCGCGCGATTGTCCTTGAGCCAATGCCTGGTCTCTGCGGAAAGCGGCGCCAGATCACCGGCCCCTGACGTGCGGGTCTCAACGTCCGATCCGGCAGTGACTTCGACCGGTGTTGCCAGCTCATCCCACATCTGCTGCCAGTATGCCACCTGCTGCTGAGCCATTTCGACGATTCTGGTCGATCCCCAGGCCAGCAAGAGGGTGAGCGGAAGCGTCAGATGAATGGTAAGCCACGGCATCTTCTCGCCAGCCCAGGTGTAAATGGCGAAGGCAGCGACTGACCACCAGGCAATCAAACCGACAGCAAACGCCTCTGGACGGCGCTGCCGCACCGCCTGGACGGCGAGCGGTAAGCCGATCAGCATTCCCAATACCAGCAACGGCTCGTAGATCGCAAGAATAACCGCATAGTAGTGAGCCGGCTGACTGCCGCGCTGCACGTTGTGCTGGGCCAACCAGTACAGGAGCGAACCGGCCACCCCCGAAATCAGCCCCAGCAGGTTGGTCAGAAGGGCAGTGAATAGCAGTGTATAAATGGTAGCAAAAATAATCAGGGCAACCTGCCAGCGCCGATCAGCAACCAGACTGCGACATAGCAGAGCTGCCGGCTCACCGCGCATCAGTGATCGTTCCCACGGCGTCGTACCTGTGGCATCACGGCGGAACCAGATGAGCCAGACGAACACTGCCAGTATGGTGAGCGACAACACCAGCCCACTCAAAATCGCCGGATGGTTCACAAAGCGACCAATATCGGCCAGATAGCGCAGCCCATTCTCCCAGACACTCCGCCCACCATCATTGTCAGCGCGATTGCGCACCAGCAGCGCGTAACCGTTATCTTCGGTTTCGAGCGGAGGCCAGCCGAAGATTGGGCCGGGTTGGGCCACCTCAATCGCCCCATTCGCATCACGGCGCGCATGATGGGCTCCATCAACTACCGCTGTGCCGGGAAGAACAAAGACCAGCAGGGCCAGTATCACCCCCAGGCCGGTAAGCAAGGCGATGCCGGGCCGATACACCTGCCAGCAGAAGAGCATCGCCAGCGGCACAGCAAAGATCAAGATGTAGAGATATGTGGTCTCCTGATTGGTCAGCATCAGGGCGAGGGCAGTGATCCCCAGATATAGCCAGCGTGGCCGCGGATCGGCGGCGTAGCGCACAATCGCCACAAACACCAGCATTTCACAGACAACCGAGTAGATGTCGTGACGAAAAAAGCGCCCGACGTAGAGCGCCACAGGTGAGATCAACAAATACAGGCTGGCGACCAACGCTGCCCGCCGCCCAATGACCGGGCGGAGCAATATCGGACTCAAGGTCAGCGCAATACTGAACAGGGCTGCACTCAGCCGGGTCGTTGTATCATTATCACCAAACAGGAAAAAAAACAGCGCCCCCAGGAAGTAGAGGAGTGGGCCGTGCAAGAGGGGATCGTGCATATAGCCGCGCCCACTGAAAAGAAACCACGAGTATGCCGCGTGCAACGTCTCGTCGTGGTGCAACGCCCGATCACCCAAGGCCCACAACCGACTCACAATCGCCAGCACGGCAATGACCGCGTAGCAAAGCTGTTCTACTGTTGGAGTCCAGCGCCGTTCAACGATCTCTGCAATTGACATAGATTCCAGTGCATTGCGAAGTACACCGCATAAATCGCAGGCATTGTACACGAACGCACAACGCAGAGCAAGCCTCGCCCTTACACATTCAGTATGGGAAAAAATCCTCCGGCATTAATCTGGTATCGCTGAGCACTGCTATCAGCCGTTGCCCATCACGCTGCACCTGGCTAATCCGTGCCCCAACGTAACGCTCCTGTTTCCGCCAGTACACCAGATCGTCAACCCGAAGATCGATATGCTCTGGTCGCAAATAGCCACCGGTGCAATCAATAACTATCTGCTGCTCGGTCAATTCATCAACCGGTAAATCGGTATAGCGTCGTCCATACCCACGACGAATCACCAGAATTGTACGAAGTGAAGGTTGTGACATAACCAACGTGCGTTT
>FWWM01010444.1_pt1 | contig 16496 bp, 12 predicted proteins | sample 2228351 | NCBI WGS metagenome assembly FWWM01 (sample SAMEA103939774, study PRJEB20133) | metagenome | reverse complement strand
GGCTCGGAATGGAACATGAATTCGAAGGACTTCGGCACGACCCGAAGCGCCACTGCTGAGCGCCAGATCCAGTTCGCGCTGCGATACCAGTTCTAGTCGCGGGGGAGTAGCGTGGCCGGACGTCCCCGGCCCTTTCGTACAGGGCCGGGCAGATACCCGCCCCAGAGCAGGGACATGATGAATCGGCGGCAGTTGCTGGCTCGTTCGTTGCGCTGGGGGGCGCAGCTTATCGGAGTGCCCCTGTGCGCCCGGCACGAATTCGTGCCTTACGTCCTGGGGGCCAACACGGCAGTGAGCGGCTACGGCTTGTACCAGGCCATCGCCCTGCTGCGGGAAATCGGCTTCGGCACGATCGAAATGCAGAACCTGGTCGGAACGCCGGAACCGGTCCCCGGCGAATTTCCTGGGTTTCGCCTGGATCGGATTGACGGCCGCGAAAAGCGGCGGATCAAAGACGCTCTCGCCGCTTTCGAGCACGTCACGACGCACCTCCCTTACAGCGGCTTGGAGTACTTCGCGCCGGCTGGCTACCAAGCTGAACAAGCCATCCGGACGCTGGAGATGACCCTGCAAGCCACGGCTTTCCTCGGAGCCAAAGTAGCTGTGCTGCATCCGAAACCCGGCCCGGGCATGCGCCTCGAGGAGACTTGGCCGATCATGGTTCGCCGGATTCGCCGCTGGGGCGACGCGGCGGCCCACCGCGGATTCCGCCTGGCGCTAGAGACCGGCTACCCGGCGTCGGTGAAGGACTTCGTGCGCCTGGTTCAGGAAATCGATCACGACCACGTGGGCGCGGCGCTCGATGTGGGCCACCAGAGCCGCTACGCCGAACTAACCGCCCGGGTGCGTCCCGACCAGAGAGGGACGCCGGAGGGCATTCGGGCATACAACGACATCAACATCGAGCTTGTGAGCCGGCTCGGCGCCAAGCTGATCCACCTGCATGTGCACGACATCGAACCCGCCACCTGGAAGGAGCACCAGCCGCTGGTCTACGGCTTTGTGGACTACCCGCGGCTGCTGGGCAAACTCCGTGAAATCAACTACCAGGGAGTGCTCGTGCTGGAGATCGGCGGCGAGGCCCGGCGGATGCCGCAATACCTGGCTGATGCCAAACAGAAGCTGGAGCGGCACCTGGCCGCGGCGTGAAACGCAGACTTCGCGCCGGCCTGAGCCGTACTTTGCGAGAATAGTCAGTCGGACCGATCTTCGCTGATCGGGTGGGGTCATGCGAGTTTGCTCGGCGTTATACGGGCTGTTGCTCCTTGTGCTTGAGACGCCGCCTCCGGTACTGGCTCAGGGCATGGTGAGCGGCAACGTTGCGCCCGCCCCCCGCCCGAAATTCTCCGGGCGGCCGTTTCCCGCGTCCTTCGTCGATGTCGCCGCCCCCGCCGGGCTGGACATGAAGTTCGTCTGCGGCCAGCCGGAAAAAAAGAAGTACATTATTGAAGCCAACGGAACCGGCGTGGCGTTTGTGGACTACAACAACGACGGGCGGCCGGACATCTACCTGGTGAACAGTTTTCGGCTCGAGGGCTTTGCCGGCGGCGCGGCGCCTACGAATCGTCTGTATCGCAACGACGGCCGCGGGAAGTTTACCGACGTCACCCGCCAGGCCGGGCTGGATCACTTTGGGTGGGGCAACGGTGTCTGCGGAGGCGATTTCGACAATGACGGTCACGAGGACCTGTACGTGACCTACTGGGGCCCCAATGTGCTTTACCGCAATCGCGGCGATGGAACGTTTGAGGACGCCACCGCGCGCGCCGGAGTGGCCGGGCCGGAGAAGGAGTGGAGCACCGGCTGCACCTTCCTCGATTTTGACCGGGACGGCCACCTGGACCTGTTCGTCGTCAGCTACGTCGGCTTCGATCTGGAGCGGACCCCGCTGCCCGGGCAGTTCCCCTTCTGCATCTGGAAAAACGCTCCCGTATACTGCGGCCCGCGCGGGCTTCCCTACGGCAATGCAACCTTGTTCCACAACCGCGGCGACGGCACTTTCGAAGACGTCTCCGAACGGGCCGGGATTCGGCCGCTTCAAGGTTGCTACGGCTTTACCGCGACCGCTGCCGACCTAAATAGGGACGGCTGGACCGACATCTACGCGGCGTGTGATTCGACGCCCAGCCTGTTTTTCCGCAACAACCAGGACGGGACGTTCAGCGAACTGGGTACCGAGAGCGGCGTCGCCTACAATGAACACGGCGCCGAGCAGGCCGGCATGGGCGTGAGCATCAGCGACTACGACAACGACGGCTGGCTGGACGTGCTTAAGACGAACTTCATCGGCGACTACCCCAACCTCTACCGCAATCTGGGCAAGGGCATCTTCGACGATGTCGTCTTGCCCGCCGGTTTGGCTGTCAATCCGGGCTACGTAGTCTGGGGCACGGGCTTTGAGGACCTGGACAACGACGGCTGGCGCGACGTGTTTCAGGTGACCGGGCACGTCTATCCGGAGATTCAACACATCGATCCCAGCGAGCGCTACGCAGGACCGAGGCTCGTCTACAGGAACCTGGGAGATGGCCGCTTCGAAGATGTCTCCGAACTGGCTGGACCGGGCGTGAAAGAGAAACATGCCAGCCATGGAGCGGCCTTCGGCGATTTCGACAACGATGGCGATATTGACGTGCTCATCATGAACATGGACGAGCCGCCGTCGCTGCTGCGCAATGACCTCGAAAGCGGGCGCCGCTGGATTAAAGTCCAGCTCGCGGGTGCTCGGTCGAATCGGAGCGCCATCGGCGCAACGGTGACCATCCATATCGCCGACAAGACCCAGACCGCGGCGGTGCTCAGCCAGTCCAGCTTCCTGTCGATGAATGACCGCCGCCTGCATTTCGGCCTGGGAGAAGCCACGCGGGTGGACAAGATTACCGTGCAGTGGCCGTCGGGCGGGGTGGAAGAGTTTCCCGGTGCGCCGGCGGGGACCCTAGCGCTGCTGGTGGAAGGGAGCGGCGCCACGACGGCCGTGGCACTCGAACAATGACGGGCCTGCTGCTGGCGCTGCTGCTCGGTTTCGGCCAGGCAGAAGGACCGGAGTGGCTCTCCCAACAGGCGCTGGAGCTGGCGCAGCAGAACCGGCTGAAGGAAGCCGAAGGGCTTTGGAAGCAGGCCCTGGAGCTGGATCCGGAGTTCTTCCCCGCCCTGTTCAATCTCGGCCGGCTGTGCCATTCGCAAGCCCGATTTGCCGAGGCGCGCTCCTATCTGCGGCGCGCCGCCCAGGCCCGGCCGCGCGACTTCAGCTCGCGATACCTGCTGGGTGCGGCGCTGGCGAGGCTCGGGCAAAGCGAGGAGGCCCTGCGGCAGTGGCGCGCGGCGCTGGCGCTCGAACCGGCCAACGTCAAGCTCATGCAGATCATGGCGGTCGAGTACGGCAAGGGCCGGTACTTCCAGGAGGCGGCGGCAATCGCCCTGCGGGCGCTCGATCTGAGCCGCGAAGATCCCAACAGCTATTTCCTGGCCATCAAGGCCTGCCAGGACGCCGGCGATCACGACACGGCGCTGAAAGTGGCGGGCCAGGCAGTTGGGAAGTTCCCCGAGCTGGCGCGGGCGAACTTCGAATACGGCTTCGAGCTGCACCGTGCCGGACAGCCGCAGAAGGCGCTGCCGTACCTCAAAAAGGCGATGCAAGCCGCGCCCGACTATGAGGAGCCTTTCTTGTTTTACGGCGAGGCCCTGGTCAAAGAGGGCCGCTACGAGGAAGCGCTGCCGTACTTGCGGCGGGCGATCGAGCTTCGCCGCGACTACATGGCGGCGTGGATGGCGCTCGGCAGGGCGTTGATGGGCCTCCGGCGATACCGGGAGGCGGCGCAGGAAATGCGCCGCGCGGCGGAAATCGACCCGGACCACCCGCAGCCCCATCTGTTGCTGTCGCAGATTTATTTCCGGCTGGGCGACGAAGAAGCCGCCCGCAAAGAGAAGGAGCTCTCGCTCAAGTTTCGGCGCGAGAACCCCACGGCGATGGAGGCGCCGCAGGGCAGAGCCTTCCCGGACCAGCCGTGAGGGCGGGCTTCAGCGAGCGGCGCGGCGGTACGGGATCCAGACCTGCATGGGCGTCGGTGCGCGGTTGGCGAAGGCGTAGTAAGGAATCAGCGTCAGCTCGACCGGCCGGGCGCCGGCTTCAGGCATCTCTTCGAGCCTCATGTAGAGGGGCTGCTCCGCCGACGGCCGCGCCGGAGCCACGCCGGGGTGGCGCAGCACCATCACGCCGCCAAGCAGGTCGGGGCGGAACTCGGCCGTGAAGTTTCCCGACAGGTCGTTGCCGAGCGCAAGCGCCAGGTCAAAGAAGTCGGCGGCGCTTTTCTGGTCGATGCCCTCCATGGCGTAGACGAGCGGCCCGCGCTGCACGGCGGCGCGGCCGGCATTCTCGCGGACCCTGGGGTTGGCGGCCATCAACTGGGCCCGCATGTCAAACTCCAACCTCAGGCGGTCGCCGGGCCGCCACTGGCGGCGGAGGGCGAAGTAGCGGCCGGGCTCGGGCTCGCCGGGCGCCGGCCGGCCGTTGATGAGGACGCGGGCTGAGGGGGTCCAGCCCGGAATCCGCGCATACACGGTGAATTCCCGGGGCTCGGCCGGCTGGACCTGAATCTCGACCGTTCCCTGCCGCGGATAGTCCGTCTTCTGGATCAGCTTGAGCGGGGCGCCGCCGTCAAGGCGCCAGTCGAGCTCGCTGTTGTCATAAAGGTGGATGTAAACCCCGTCGCTGCTGATCCCGTAGAAATAGCCCGGCAGGGAGGCGAGGACGCGCTCGAGGTTGGGCGGGCAGCATGTCGTGCTGTACCAGGGATTGCGGATCTTCTCCGCGGGGTTGCCGGTCAGTTCCAGCGGGTTGCGATAGCAGTACAGGGTTCCGTTGAGCGACATGCCGGAGTTGACGCCGTTGTACAAGGCGCGCTCGAGGACGTCCGTGTAGCGGGCGTCGCCGGTGGCGGCCAGCAGCCGCCAGTTCCAGAACATGTTGCCGATGGCCGCGCAGCTTTCCGTATAGGCCAGCAGGTTCGGCAGCTCGTAGGGTTCGCCGAAAGCCTCGCCCCGCGCCCGCGAGCCTACCCCGCCGGTGATGTACATCTTGGCGGCCGTCATGTCCTTCCATAGACGTTCGAGCGTCTTCCAATAGGCTGCTTCGCCCGTCTCGAGGTAGTAATCGGCGGCGCCGCTCGCCGCATACATGGCGCGCACGGCATGGCCCTCGAGTTTGGTCCGTTCGGTGAACGGCATTCCGGAGAACATGTACGCCAGTTCGTCCGGACGGAGCTTCAGGCGTTCGCGCTCGCCGCGCAGCAAGTACCCGGCGAGCTCGAGATGACGCCGGTCGCCGGTGGTGCGGTACAGCTCGACCAGAGCCAGTTCCAGCTCGGGGTGGCCGGTGAGCAAGGGGCGTTGGCCGGAGGTCGCGATGAGGTAATCGACGAACTTGATGCCGCCGTCGAGGAGCTTGCGGTCGCCGGTGGCCCGGTAGTAGGCGATGGCGGCCTGCAACAGGTGGCCGAGGCAGTACAGCTCGTGCCCGCGCTGCATCTCCTGAAACCGCAGCCTGACGCGGTCCTCGACGTAGTAGGTGTTGAGATAACCTCTTGCCTCCTGGGCCGCCAGAATCTCATCGGTGAGCCGGTCGAAGGTGGCGCGAAGCTCGGGCCGGTCCTCGGATTGGAGTACGAAGGCCACGGCTTCCATCCACTTATACAGGTCGGAGTCGGTGTACAGCGGGCCCCTCCGTTCCACCTTCTTACGCCCGGAGACCCGGCGGAAGTTGTCCACGACGCCGTGTTGCTCGAGCAGCTCCAGCAGAGTGGGAATGCTTCTTTCGACGTTCACCTTGCGCCGCGCCGACCAGAACCCGTCGCGGATCCGGACGGCCCGCACCGGGACGTTGCGCACCTTGGCGTGTGGAGAGCTCTTCAGGTGCAGTACGCCCTGGTCACGCCAGCCTTCCCCGCTGGGTTGGGCGAGGAGGGCAGGCGCCGGCAGAACCATCAGAAGTGTGGCTGCTCGGAGCATCACCGAGAATCTTACCTCGGCCGGGAACGCGCGAAACCAGCTATTCGGCCGCGGCTGACCCGGCGCCGGAGTAGAGTTCCCTGTACAGCCAGGCGCGGGCGCGGGTCCAGTCGCGCTGAATGGTGCGCGGAGTGACGCCGAGCAGCTCGGCCGTCTCCTCGTTGGTCAGACCGCAGAAAAAGCGGTACTCGACGATCTGGCGGAGGCGGTTATCGAACCGGTCGAGCCGCTCCAGGGCCTCGTCGAGAGCGAGCAACTCCTCCAGCGGCGCCTCGAATCCGAGCTCCTCAGCGTCGAGCGTCGTCCGGCGGCGGTCGCCCTCGCGCTTGCCGGCCTTCCGCCGCCGCGCGTAGTCGATGAGGACCTGCCGCATGGCGCGGGCAGCGACGGAGAAGAAGTGCTCGCGGCTCTGCCAGTCAACGCGGGCCTGATCGATCAGTTTCAGATAAGCCTCGTTCACCAGGCCGCTGACGCCAAGGGTGTGGCCTACGCGTTCCCGCCGCAACTGCTGCCGGGCGACACGGCGCAGTTCGCCGTGGATGAGCGGCACCAGGCGCTCGAGCGCCTGGCGATCTCCGGCGCCGGCCTGTAACAGCAACCCGGTTACATCTGCGGTCCCCCTCGGCGCTCGCGGTTGCATGTTCCCTCATTTTGGCACATCCGGCCGGCGCACAGACCGCGGTTCGGGAGCAGATGTCGGCCTGGACGGCTATTTTGCGCAGTAGATCGATGAGAGGGCGTTGTGAAGGACATCACCAAAGAAGGCGCCAAAACCGCAGCCCCGGAGTGGACCGACTCCGACACGGACGTGGCCGCCGAAGCCAAGAAGGTCGATCTTCGCGACAGCGGACTCTGGTACCGCCAGGAGCCGGCGCGGTCCAGCTTCTATTGGCAGGACGGCGGCCTGCTCGCGGTGGCCGTGAGCGCGGGCGGCGAATAGCGCCGGACAGCCGCCTCCGCATGATCGTATAATTCCCCGTAAGATGCGGGTTCCAATCCTTTGCCTTGTTCTTGCCTGCTCGCTCAGCGGCCAGCCCGTCTACGACCTGCTGCTCAAGGGCGGACACGTCATCGACCCGAAGAACGACATCAACTACGTCGCCGATGTCGCCGTCAACGACGGCAAGGTCGCACGGGTGGCCCGCGACATCCCGGCGGAACAAGCGAAACGGGTGGCGCGGGTCGCCGGGTTGTACGTAACACCGGGCTTGATCGACATCCACGTCCACGTCTACGCCGGCACCGGGCTGAAGGCCCTCACCGGCGACAATAGCGTCTACCCGGACGGCTTCTCGTTCCGCACCGGGATCACCACCATGGTCGATGCCGGCACGGCCGGCTGGCGCAATTTCCCGGATTTCCGTGAACGCATCATCGACCGCGCCCGCACCCGCGTGCTGGCGTTTCTCAACATCTGCGGCGTGGGCATGGCGCCGAAGGGCGAGAATGACGTCACGGACATGGATCCGGAGGCCGCCGCGAAGATGGCCCGGGCGCACCCCGACCGGATTGTGGGCTTCAAAGTCGCCCATTACAGCAAGGAAGGCTGGCCCGACATTGATAACGCCGTCCAGGCCAGCAAACTAACCGGCCTGCCGGTGATGGTCGATTTCGGCTACACCCAGGGTGAACGCAACCTCGACGGGCTGCTGCGCGACAAGCTGCGGGCCGGCGACATCTACACCCACTGCTACTCCGGCCATCGGGAAGAGCTGCTGGCCAGCGGCAAGCTGAACCCGGCGATGTGGGCGGGGCGCAAGCGCGGGATCCTGTTCGATGTCGGCCATGGCGGCGGCAGCTTCTACTGGAACATCGCGGTGCCGGCGTTCGAGCAGGGCTTCTATCCCGACACCATCTCGACAGACCTGCACACCGGCAGCATGAACGCCGGAATGAAAGACCTTCCCAATGTCATGTCCAAGGTGCTGAATCTGGGGGCGCCGCTGGCGGAGGTCATCCGCATGGTGACCTGGTCGGCCGCCAAGGCGATCCATCATGAAGAACTGGGCCACCTGGACCCGGGCGCTGAGGCCGACATCACGGTGCTGCGACTGGAGCGGGGCGAGTTCGGCTTCGTGGATGCGGCCGGGGCGCGCCGCGACGGCAACCAGCGGCTGGCGGCCGAGATGACCGTCCGCGCCGGCCGCGTGGTCTGGGATCTCAACGGCCGGGCTGCCGAAGATTGGAAGACCTTCCGCTACAGAAAGCGCGAGCGGCCCAAGCCGGCCGCCTCACCGTAACGGTATCGCCGGATCGGGCCCCGAACCTTTGGGCGTCTCGATGACCCGAACGATTCTTCGGTCGGGCACCGAGATCACGAAAACCTTGTCCTGGTCCTGCACGCCGGCATAAGCGGTTTGGCCGTCGGGCGCCAGCGTCAGCGACAGCGGCCGCCCGCCCAGCGAAATCACGCCAACCTGCTTTTTCTCGGCCACGTCCGCGAATCCCACCGCCTCACCCGCCTGGAGGTTATAGACGAGGGTTCTGCCGTCGGGCGTCAACGCAATGCGGCCGGGGCCCGCGCCGGTCGGGATCACGCCGATGCGCTTTTTCTTGTCGGTGTCGATGATCGAGATCGAATTGCCGTCCGAGTTGGTGACGTAGAGGAGGCGCCCGTCGATGGAAAGCACGGCGCCCTGGGGCCGGGCGTCGGTCGGGATCAGTTGCACCTTGCCGGTTTCCAACTGGACCGCCGCCACCGTGGCCGAACCCGTGTTGCTGACGTAGGCCCACTCGCCGCGCGGTCCCAGCAGGACCATGTGCGGATCTTCGCCCTGCACATCGTATTTGCGCAGCACCCGGCGCTCGGCCGGGTCAATGAGCAGCAAGCCGTCCGGATTCTCGATCGTGACCACAAGACGCCCGGTTCTCGGGTCGAGGTCAATGCCGTGGGGACGGCGGTAGTTGCCGAGGTCGATCACGCCCACCCTCTTGCGGGCGGCCACATCGATGATCGAGATCGTATTGCCGCCCTCGCCGGGATTCGTCATCCAGAGGATCCCGTTGTCGGTCACGTAAAGAAAGCGCTTGTCGGGCGAAAGGATGCCCTCGTGCGGATATGCGCCGACCTTCACCTCCGCGACGCACTTCCCCTCGGCCGTGTAAAAGCCCACCGTGCCGGCGATTTTCTGGACAACAGCCAGTTCCGCAGCCGGCGCGGAGAGGCTCGAAAGCAGCAGCGGCAGAGAAAGAATCCAGGACCTCATGTTCTTATTGGAACCTATTTCGGGGCGCCCCGCCGAAGCCTCCCGCCGCACTGCCCAAGCACGCCGGGACAAGGCCTGTAACTCTGAAGCGGCGGGCGCCGGCAGGGGGCCTACCGCCGGTTCACGGCTCCCTCAGAGTTCCTTGATGAAGATGTTGCGGAATTGCACCAGACTGGGCGGCCCCACCCACCGGCCGTTCTCCCAGCGGCCGTGGTGCTGGAGCCCAATCGGCCCTTGGGCGGCGATGCCCGGAATGCGGCCGTGGTCGATCACCGTCTTGCCGTTCAGCACGACGGTGATGCGGTCGCCCACCAGCGTGATCTCGAAGGTGTTCCACTCGCCGATGTGCTTGTCGGCGTGAAGCTTCGGCACCGCGGCCGCGCGCACTTCCGGCGGATTGTCCGGGTTCAGGCGCACGCTCCACAACTCGCCCGAGCCCACCGGCCAGCACCAGATGTTGACCTGCGGCCCGCCCCGAAGCAGGATGCCGGAATCCGAGTCGGGCATCGAGAAGGTAATCACCTTGCCGTGTTCATCCCGCTTGTAGGAGCCGTCGGGCAGAATAATGTGGGTGTTGGGGTAGAGGTACGGCGTCTCCTTGATGCGCCAGTCGATGCGAAGAACGAAGTCGCCGAATTCCTTCTCCGTCCATAGGTTCTTGTCGCCGCGCGCCTCGCTGCGCGCATCGTAGTCGATCACGCCATCGATGACTTTCCAGTGGCCGTTGTCTCCCTCGGGGATCTTCCAGCCGCTCAAGTCCCGCCCGTTGAACAACGACACGAAGCCTTCGGGGATAGGCTGAGCCGGCGAGGTTTGGGAACCCAGGGCCAGCCCGGCGACGGCGGCGATCAGGGGGGCAATTCTCATATTCGTCCTCCAGTCGCCGCATTATATCTCGGCCCCAACGGTTATGTCGCTAAAGGCCGGCACGCCAGTTTCCAACGGCTTCGGAAGTGCGGAGTGCCCGGCCATACAGACGCAGGCGTCGGACCGCCGGCCCGATGCGCAACTGATCGCCTCCGTTGGCGTGATAGAGGTTGGGGCTGAACCGTCCCCAGCCGAACTGGCGGTAGTCGCCCCCGTCACAGAGCTTCCCGTCGATGACAAAGGTGATGATCTTGGGGCCGCCGTCGACGATGGCGGCGAGATGGTGGAGCGCGCCGGCCTGGATCCGGCCCGGATCCGAGTCCCAGCGGTTCTCGGTGCGGCCATCGTTGAGCACGATCTCGATCGTGCCGCGGCGGGTAGTCCGGAGGCACAGCCCCTGCCCGGACGCGCCGCGGCTGTCGATGAGCATCTGGCCGGACGCCAGGGACTCCAGCCGGAGCCACAGGTCGACGGTAAAGCCCGTTCGGAGATCTTTGGCGCCATGATCCGGCCGCTGGCTGTCGCGCACCAGCAAGACAGGCAGTTGCGGCATTGCGGCCGTCTGCGGCATGGACGAGCCCGCCGCCGGCAGCTCGAGAACAAGGCTGCCGGTTGCCACGGAGTTGTTGTCGAACTGATTCCACAGGCCTTCCAACAGCGAAGCATCGATTTCGTGGACCCGGGCTATGTCCTTTTGCGTCTCGGTGAGGTAGTACTTGCCACCGTCTTCGATCAGGTCCGGATAGCTGATCCGGATGAACGGATCGTCATCATAGAGGACAATCTCCGGCTGCGACCAACGGATGATCTTGCCTTGCGCGGAATCCGCCTCGACGCCGCCCGCCAGCCACACCGGGTTGCGGTCGCTGTAGGCGATCGTTCGCCGTTGGGGGTGTTCCCGGATGAAGCGCCCGCCGTGATTGTGGAACCAGTACAGGAACTTGCCGTTGGCGCAGCGCCAGGCGAAGTTGGCCGCCCGCGGATGCTTGACCAGCCTCCCATCGGCGTACCGCTTGTACTGCGGCGTGTCCCAGGTGCGGCCGCCGTCGCGGCTGTAGGTGAAGGCCGGGTGCCCGTCGATGGTGCGGTAGACGCAGTACAGCGAGCCGTCGCTGAGCACCGAAAAGCTCTGCTCGGCCGCGATCGGCCCGCCGCCGGGCGGGGCGCGTAGCCCGATGTCGCCTTCCGGCAGGGTCTCCCAGCGGATCTTGGCCGGATCCGGCTCGGTGAGGATGTTGGGGCTGCGCAGCAGGACGCCTTCGTTGGAGGTGAAGAAGCCTTCACCGAATCCGCCCACCTTGTGCAGCGGCACATAGCCGGCGCCGTCATGCACGAAGGCCTTGCCCACGTTCCAGAAGAAGCGCAGTTTGCCGCCGTAGGGATTGTTGCGGTCGATCTCGAACTCGCGCACCGGGACGTCGTAGCGCTGTTGCGACCACGACCGGCCGTGGTCGTCGCTGTACTTGAAAACGAAGTGCCCGAGGCTGTCAACGCGCTCGCACCAGCCGCCGCGGTACGGCGGATCGTCGGCTTTGACGCGCCGGATGTTGTCGGTGTTGTGGTTGTAAAAGATGTAGATCCGGCCCGAGGGCGCCTTCAGCATAACGGCGTAGGAGGCCTCCGGGCCGGCGGCGGGCTCAACATCGACGGGCGGCTCCCACGTGCGGCCTTGATCGGTGCTGCGCCGCGTCACCACGTGCTGGCCGGCCTGGCCCTCGAGGCCGGCGCCGGTAGTCAGGCACACCAGCCATGCCCCGTCGTCGGTCTTGACCACGTACGGCTGGTCGGCATAGGTCTCGGTCGGTATCTCCCAGCCATTGCGGATGTTGCGCCAGTCGGGGATGCCGGGCGGCGGTGCGGGCAGCAGGCAGACAGCCACGGCGAAAAGGATGAACAGACGGCAGCGCGGAACTCGGCTCACGCTCTCGATTATCGCCGGCCGCGGGCGGGCGCCGGCAACAAGAAAAGGGGCGCGGCCGAAAAGCCGCGCCCCGAGTCTAGCCGTCCGGCTCGTCTCAGAAGGTGAACCGGGCCACCAGTTGAATGTTCCTCGGGTTGCTGCTGAAAACCCGGCTCGGGTCGTTGAACAGCGGGTTACCCGGGATGAGGTGGTTCCGGGTGGCACGCGAATCCCTGGCGGCGACGGTGCTGAGCGAGCCCGGCGTGTACTGCGGATGGTTGAAGGTGTTGTAGAAGTGGGCGCGGAATTCAAACGCCTTCTTCTCGGTGATGTTGAACTTCTTCGTGAGGCCGAGGTTCCAGTTGTTGATTCCGCGCAGGGGCAGGGTCTGTCGCCCGCCGGTGGCATAGGCGCCGCGGCCCGCCTTGATGTAGCGGGCGTTCGGATTCAGCGCCAGGTAGCCCACGGTCTTGCCGGCGCTGTTGCGCAGCGGCTCGACATCGCTGCCGGTCTTGTCCTGGCCCGCCGGGTTGACGATGACGCGGTCCGGAGCGCTGTCGATGTTCATGTTCGAGTCCAGCCCGCTCTGCACCGTGGCCCACTGGGGAGATTCGGCGATGTAAGTGCCGCTGATGACCCAATTGCCCACCATGTTCTTGGCGAACCAGTTGCCGCTGTTCTTCAGCCAGGGCGCCTCATAAACCCAGGTGAACGAGAAGCGGTGCGTCCGGTCCAGGAACGACCGGCTGCGCTCGCTGCGCATGTCCTGGAAGTCTTGCGGCCGCCGCGGCGACAACAGCGTCGAGAACAGGTCGGCGGTTGAGTCGTCGATGTTCTTGCTCCAGGTGTACGCTCCCTTGAACAGCAGACCCCGGGCGAAACGGCGCGTGAACTCCGTGGCCAGGCCGTGATAGGTCGAGTTGCCCCGGTTGGGGAAGGCGAAGATGAGATTGGTAAAGCCCGCCTCGAGAAACTCCGGCATGTAGAAGCCGCCGGCATTGAAGTCGGCCACCAGGTCGTCGAGCGTGAGCGTGAGGGCGTCGAGCTCGGCTTGCGACGGCCGCTGCAAGAAGGTCGGCAGATGCCGCTGGGCCGTGACCACAGGACGCAGGTTGATGATGCTCTGCGTGAACAGCCGGCTACCGCGCGTGCCGAGGTAGCGCACATTGACGGTATAGTCCTTCGCCACCACCCGCTCGATGCCGAAGGTCCACTGGTAGGAAACCGGCAGGTGCTGGCTGAAGATGAAAGTGCCGGTGGACGCTCGCCATTCCTCCGGCGTCAGATCCTCGCCCGGCGCGTTCGGCGGAATGCCGCCGTTGGCCAGAAAATTCGGGTTGTTGGTTTGCGGCAGGATGACCGTGGTCTCCAGTTGCGGCGGCTTGGACAAGGTGCCCAGATTGTCGAAGTAGTTGTCGTACCCCATGCCGGCCTCCATGCGGAACACCGTCCTGCCGCTGGTCCCGGGCGACCAGGTCAGCCCGACCCGCGGCGCGAAGTTCGTCTTCTGGGCCTTCGGCTCGTCAAACACCAGCACGCCGGGCACGTCGGACACCTTATTCAGCGTCTGCAGCTTGTCGTCCGCCGGAATGCCCTTGTATTCGTGGCGCAGGCCCAGACTGAGGGTGACGTTGCGGCGCAGCTTGATCTCATCCTGGATGAACCAGTAGAAGTTCCAGGCGTTGCCCCAGTAAGGACGGCCGCCGACGTTGCGCTGCGCCTGGATGTCCGGCTGCAGGTCCAGCAGATAGCGCTCCAGGTTCGAGTAGTTGTAGTCGCCGCGCGACCGCTGGATAAACGTCGTCGGAGCAATGTAACGGCGCACGTCAATGCCCCCCTTGATGGTGTGCGCGCCCTTGATCCAGGTCGCGTTGTTGACGAGCTGATATGTGTTCTGCGAACCGCCTTGGGGAGCGCCGTCGAACGGACCGAGCTGGAGATTCAAGTCCTGCTCGATCGTGATGTTGGGAAACGCGTCCAGCCCCGGAAATGTGAAATCACCCGCCGGGATGTCATCCGAGAAATAGCTGTAGTTCAACCGCAGCTCATTCAGCAGCGTCGGGCTGAAGTTGTGGAACTCCGACAGGGCGAACATCCGCTGCCGGATCTTCCGATTATTGGAGAAGGCCGGCAGGTTCGGCGAGGTGCCGATGTCGATGCCGTCATCGCGGCTCTCGATGTAGCGGAAGCGGAGCTGGTCCTTCTCGCTGATGTTGTAGTCCACGCTGCCCAGCCAGTTGTAGGTGTTGAAGTAGTTCGGGAAGGAGATGGGTAGAATCCCGATGGGGATCTCGACGCCTTTCACCGTGGTCGTGCGCAGGGGGGCCGGGGCCGGGCTGGCGTACTGCTTCAACACGTCCAGGTTCGTCTTCGACAGCCCCGGAATGCCGTCCAGCAGGCGGTAACCTTCGGCCGTCGGGGTCAGCGTAGCCGCCGACGGCGAACTGGCCTGGCCGAGCGGATTGTACTCGAACAGGCCGAAGAAGAACAGCTTGTTCTTCACGATCGGGCCGCCGATGCTGCCCCCGACCAGGTTCTGGTCAAAGCGCGGATTCTCCCGGATGCCCTGGCGCGCGTCGGCCTCGTCGACCGCGTTCAGGTTCCGGTTCTGCAAATACCAGTACAACGATCCGTGGAACTCGTTCGTGCCGCCGCGCAGCGCGACATTGAACTGTCCGCCGGTGGAGTGCCCGAACTCGGCGCTGAACTGGTTCTGAAGCATCGAGAATTCGGCCACCGCCACGTTGGGCACGCGGATGTTGGCCCCGGTGACGTCCTTGCGGTTGTTGTCCACGCCCTCGATCATGAAGCTGTTTTGGCGGGGACGCTGGCCGCCGACCGACGGACCCTCACCCAAGCCGACACCGCCGCTGGAGGCGACGCCGGCGCCCATCAGGGCCAGGTTGTAAACGCCCAGCGGCAGGGCGCTCACTGGGTTGTAGATCGCTTCCCGGGCCCCAAACGCCGAGCCGACGGTGGCCGTGGTCGTGTCGATTAAGGCCGGCGCCTCGACCACCTCGACCTGGGTAGCCACCTCGCCCACCTGAAGGGTGACATTGGCCGTCGTCGTCCGGTTTAACGTGACGCTGACGTTTTCCAATGTGGCCGCGGAGAACCCCGCCGCGCGGGCGGTGACCCGATAGGTTCCCACCAGAACATTGTTGAACCGGTACAGGCCCGCCGCGTCAGTCTCGGTGCTGCGCTTCACGCCGGTGGCAATGTTTTCCAGTTCGACGCTGGCGCCGGGAATGACCGCGCCGGTGGTGTCCATGACGGCGCCGGTGACGTTGCCGTCAGTCGCCTGACCCGATAGCAGGGCGGGAGCGGCGGCGACAACCAGCGCTACGAGTATCTTCAAAAGATTATTCGATTTCATATGCTTCTCAAACTCCTGACGTCTGACTCCTGAAGTGACATTCCCCCCCCCACCGGAGCGCGCGTCCGCGCCGTACCATACAATCCGGATGGGACACGAACCTCGGACCCAGTCCTACAGGCGAGGTGGTGTCGGAATGTCCTGAACTGTCACTATTGTCGCACACGGCATGCCAAACCGGGCGCGCCTTGTTTTCAAGAAATTACGCCACGTCGAACAATGCGCAGCCGTATTTCCGTTACCGGTTTGCGAATTTTGACCCGCCGAATGCTACCGAAATCGGAAAAAAGGCGCCCAGGCGGCGTTGCAGATGTTAATTCCCGGCGGGTGACTCGGTGGGCCAGTAGCCGAAATCCCAGGCCTGAATATTGGCTTCTCCCAGCGAGAATTCCACCACCGCGTACTCGCCCGGCTCCAACGGCTTCTTGGGCCAGATTTGATACAGGTTATGACCGACTTCCCGGCGGAAGATTTCGATGTCGCTGTGCTCCTCGATGATCTCGTCGGTGACGGGCAGCACCGCCCACTCCTGTACATGCCGGACACCCTTTTTCGGCTCCAGCCGGATGATGGCGAAACGCTCCTGGCGATGCAAGCGTAGGTAGAACTCCGGTGTGGGCGTCCGCAGCACGGTCTTGGAACGTTCACCGTCGATCACGACCGTCCGTTTACCGGCCACGATCGGAATCGGGGTGATGATTTTGAGGATCTCCTTCTTCTTGTCGGTCTTGACTTGCAGTTCCGCCTGCGGCAGGCTGCGGAACTCGCTTCCGTCGAGCAGATAAACGCCCGGCTCGCGCGGCACGCGGGCGATTTTGCGGCGGTGCTCCCGCTCTGCCTGCTCCTCGGTCTCCCACAATTGCAACTCCTGCTTGCGCTCCTCGGCCCGCTCCTTGATTTCCCTCTCGGTCCGCTGGAGGTCGATCAGCTCCAGTGGAATCTCCTCCCACTGGCTGCGTTCGACGCTGTAGAAACGAACCCGGTCGGATTTCACCTCGTACTCGCGGACCAGGTGGTAGGTCCCGTCCGTAAGGTAGAGCCTGATGGCGGCCGCCGGCGGCGCCGCCAGCAGAATCGCCGTGGCCAAGAGGCGTAATGCAGCCATCTGCTTCCATTGTAGGCCAGGAACGCGTCCGCCCCAGCC
>FWWM01010439.1_pt1 | contig 16500 bp, 13 predicted proteins | sample 2228351 | NCBI WGS metagenome assembly FWWM01 (sample SAMEA103939774, study PRJEB20133) | metagenome | reverse complement strand
TCCTCGGCGACCACGGGCGGGGCGTTGACAGCGGCGGCCGTCTGGTCAGGGGATGGTTGATCGCCAGCGGGGGGGCCGTTCTGAACGCCTTCCTGGGCGCGGTGGATCTCGCTGATCTGTTGCTCGAGGCGGCTCAGCTTCGGCGCGAGGTCAGCCAGGCGCCCATACAGATCGCGCGCCTGTAAGAACAGCTCCATTTGAGCGGCGTCCAGCTCCTGCAGACGGTGATTGATCCTGGCTACCTGCTGCGTCAGGCGGCGCATCTCCTCGCGTCCCAGCTCGTCATGGTATGGCTCCGGCGCCGGCGAATCGGCGCCGGAGCCAAAGAAGACGAGGCGCCAGGAGCGCCCACTGACGGGGTAGCGCGCCAGCGTCTTGGCGAGGGGGTGGGCGTTGCGGTCAAGGTTCGTCATGGGAGTGATTCTGCGCCAGCTCGGCCGAGATTGGCTTGGCGATGACGATCACGCGATGGGTGTTGCCGTTGGGGGGCCAGCAGGTGACGAGGGTCAGCCGTTCGTCGCGCGTGGGGGCGATCCACAGCGCGTTCTGACGCCGCTGTTCTACAGAAGCCCCGGCTTCCTTGAGCACAAAGCGGTCGACGACCTGGTAGGCATAAGGCCTGTCGTCGGCGTACAGGGTCACCACGTCGCCGGGGTTGAGTTCAATCAGGCGCGCGAAGACCTTCCCCTCGATATTGTGATGGCCGGAGATCACCGTGTTGCCAATGTGGCCGGGGAGCGCGGAGCCAGCATGGAAGCCGGCGGCGCCGGAGGCGGTCTCCCATTCAGCGAACCAGGCTCCTCCCTTTTGTCGTGCTGACCAGCCCACCGTGACGACGGGAGCGTCCAGGTTGATGCTGGGAGCGACGATGCGGGTCGGCTCGGTCTGGGCGGGCACGCGGGCGACCGGTTGGACGGCAGGAAGGGGCGACGCCTGGCGCGTGGGGGTCGCTTGCGGCTGTGGGGTGGGAGTCGGGCGCGCGGCGGGAGGGGGCGCGGCTGGCTGACCGGCGTCGGTCAATGTCGGCTGTGAGGGAGGCGCGCCGATGGCGATGACGAGATGAACGTTGCCGCAGCCGCTGAGGGCGAGCGCGAGGCTGATCAGCAGGAAAGCGAATGCGGCCAGGCGCGGCGCAGGGCGGCGCCAGCGTGGCCGTTGCGAGCGAGATTGAATGGAGCGAGCGATCATGTTCACCCCAGAGTTCAGTCCGGATCGCGGCTGTTGTCGTGTGCACATTGGGCCGTTTGTGACAGTGGCGCCTCTCACCGCGATTCCCATCGTTCAGTGTGGAGCCAGCGTGTCAGGCGTAACGGCTGAAGATGTTAACCAGCGGCTGGTCGGCGCTGGCTAGAAAGATCTGTTCGAAGAGAGCCGCGTACTGTCGGCGTAGCGCTTGCTCTTGCTGGGTCATACGGGCTTGTAAATTGCTCAACGAATCGTCGGCGGATTCGATCTGATTATCGATCCCCTGGATATAACGGTCCATCAGGCTGTCGGTGGTACGCGTATAGGGATCAAGTCGGGTCTCCAGACGGGTCATCAATGTATCGAAGAGACGCTCGACGCCGGCGTAGTTTGCGCTGAGGGCCTCACTTAGCTTGCCGCTGTCACTGATGCTCAGGGTCAGATCGGCGCCCAGGGTGATGCCGATGCTCTCCAGGGAGGTTGGATCGCCGGCGGGCAGGGCGGTCTCGCCGCTGCGGGGCACGGCGCGGGTCAGGTCGCTGAGCAGATCGTAGCGCAGGCGGTAGAAGGTTGGCTCATTGGCCAGGCCGCCGCGCGTGTAAGTTCCATCGGAGTTGCGAACCGTTTCTGTCTTGGACTTGAGATAAACGGTAAGATCGTTGAACTTGGTCAAGAAAGCCGTGATTGCGTTGGTGACGCTCGCCGTATCGGCGGCGACAGTGAGAGTAGCAGTAGCCTCAGCCCCCTCTTTGTAGAGGTTGAGGGTGACGCCGCTGATGACATCAGTCAGGCCTGTGGACTTCTGGCGAGTGACGGTGATGCCGTTGACGGTCAAAGAGGTATTGGCGGCCTGCTGCAAGGTGTACAGGAAGCCATCGCTGGGGTCAACATCTCCCTCTCCGCCCGAGCCGAGGATGCCGAGGCCGGTAGTGCCCGTACCAGAGAGCACTGTTCCGGTCTTATCGGAAGCGATGATCGTATGGCGCGTGCCAGTGTTCTGCGCGGTGAGCACGAGGCGACGGTCGACGATCGTTGCGCTCACCTCGTTGCCCTCGGCGAACGTAGCGTTGTTGATGGCGCTGGCGATGTCGGCGAGGGTGGCGCTCGTCGTCACCTCGATGGTCGCTCCCTGGGCGGTGTAGGTTACGGAGGCGGCGCCGCTGTTGCGCAGGCCGGCGGTATAGGGGCCGTTGCCGAAGGTGATCTGGAGGCCGCGGCCGGTGTCGTAGGTCTGACCAGCGACAGTAGCCAGGTTTTGCCAGCCGCTGGTGAGCGTGTCGGCGTCATCGACGCTGGCAATGCTCATGGCGTTGCCGTCCTCGTCGACCAGCCGGAACTGCCAGGTCCCGTCGTTGTCGCGAATCTCGACATAATACTGGCCGCTGCCCAGCTCCTTCTGGCCGTCCAGGATCGACGCGCCTGTGGAGAAACCAGTGACGGTGTTGGCGACGGTCTGGGCGTTGGAGACGGTCCGATTCTCCATGCCGCCGATGATGAACGTCCCGCTGAGGCCAAGGGCCTGGTCGACATAAACCTGCTGTTCAGAGCGCACGCGATGGGCCTTGGCCAGCGTGTTCACTGTCAGCTCGTACTCGCCGGCGGCGGCGCTGCTGGTAGCAGTGGCTTTGACGACGTCTTCATCGCTGCTGGTGGCGCTCTTGGCGCCGAAGATGGAACCGGTCCCCGTGGTCAGGCTTTCGATTGCGCTCGTCAGGTCGCTGAACTTGCTGTCCAGATCGACATAGACGCTGCGCGTTAGATTGAGCTGGTTGCGTTGCGTCTGGGCGATCTCGTACGTCCGCTGTGGGGCGGCCATCGCCTGTTGGACCAGTGCGTCCAGATAGGTCTGGCTGAGCAGCGACGAAGTAGAAGAGCTGGAGATGCCGAACATAGGAACACCTCATGCAGCGACGCGCGTCGAGGTGGCCAGCGGCTCCTTCTCGACCAGGCACTGAACCCAGGCGCCAGCCAACTCGCGCAAGATGCGGGCGGCCTCATCGTACTGGCCTTTGCGCACCAAGTCATTGCAGTACTGATACAGCCGATAGAGGCCGAGGGCGATCTCACCTTGTTCCATGTCAAGGGCCTTGATCAGCGTGTTGATGGCGCGCGTCGTCTTCGCAAGGTCGCGGCGGGCGCAGCCGACGAGGGCGACGTCATAGGCCATCAAGACAAGCTGAAGCGGATTGGCTGAGGTGATCTGGTTTTGCCGGTAATTGCGGAGAGCGACTTGTGGGTTCATAGTAAGCTCCTCGCAAGGCAGCGAATGCTAGATGTCAGCAATGCCAACGCTCAGGAGGGGAACATCCCCTCCTGAGCGTTGGGGCGCCATGTAGGGTTACTGCATGAGCTGCAGGATGCTCTGCGGCGCTGTGTTGGCCTGGGCGAGCATCGCGATCGCCGTTTGCTGCAGGATCTGGAACTTCACGGCGTTCAGTTGCTCGGCGGCCATGTCGGCGTTGCGGATGCGGTTGAAGGCCGCCTCGGTGTTGACCTTGGCGGTCGCCAGGTTATCCTCTTTGAAGGTGAGGCGGGCCACCATGGCGCCGATGTTGGCCAGCGAGGCCGAGACGCTGGCGATGGCGGTGTCGAGCTTATCCATGTAGCTGGCAGCTTGGGCGGCCGAGCTGACATCGATCGAGCTGATGGCCAGGTCGCCGCTGCTGTGGCCGTAGCTCAACGCCCAGACGGTGGTGTCGGTCGAGCTGGCGCCGGTGTGGAAGGTCCACGACGTGGTGCTGTTGATCAGCTTCAGGCCGTTCCAGGTGGTGGTGTTGACGATGTCGTCGATCTCTTTGGCGAAGTTCTCCAGGTCCTGCTTGATCGTGGCTCGCTCCGTGGAGCCCAGGGTGTCGCTGGCGGCGGCTTCGGCCTTGGCGCGCATCTTGGCGAGGATCTCATTGATCTTGTTGAGGCCGCCTTCGCCGACCGCGAGCAGGTTCTTGGCGTCGCCGATGTTGTCCATCGCCACCTGCAGGCCCTGCGCCCGCACATCGAACTTGGTGGACAGGGTCAATCCAGCGGGATCGTCCGCCGCCTCATTGATCCGCCGGCCGGTGGCCAGACGGGTCTGGGCGATCGCAAGGTTCTTGTTGACCTCGCGCAGCGTGTTCAGGGAATTGAGGGCTGCGATGTTCGTGTTGATGCGGGTGAAATCGACGGTAGCCATTTTTTCGTCTCCTTGAGTTTGTGATCTCTTTCGTAGAAGTTGGGTGCTGTGACCCCGATCTGGGCTGGGTTAGCTTGTGTTCTTGAGCGTTTCGGGGTCTCAGCCCTCACCCCTGAACGCTCGACATTTGCGCTGGCAAGTTTTCCTCCCCTGGTTGATTTTCCCTCCTTCCCGACCGAGCCGTTGCCTGCGAGCGTCTGCTGCCGGATCCCCGTCCCTGGCGCCGTCGCTGCGGCCTCAGGTCCGATCTGGCGGCATCCTCCCGCCGGTGAGGCTGGTCAGGATGCCGGTTGCGTCTGGCTCTGGTCTATCAATGTGCTGTGCTTCTATCGTAGGTATCGGCAGAGCCAAGGGGAGAATTGTAAAGAGCGCGTAAAGGAGAGGGGGGATCGGCGATGGGTGATGATTGGCGATTAACGATTAACGATTGACGATTGACGATTAACGATTGACGATTGACGATCAAGCAGGTGGGGGGTTTTACAGATGGTTTACAGTAGGGTGACGGTTGTTTTACGCCGCGACAGGGAGGCGCGTGCTAGAGTGGGACCGAGGAGTTTGTCGCATAAGGAGACGAGGCCGTGGACGATCGGTCGCTTCAACCAGGCCGAGAAGAGGGGGATATCCCTGGCGTTGATACATTGAAGACAGCCCAAGGCTTGTGTTGGCGCTCGGTAAAGGAGTTCGAGGCCGGACACTATGAGGCCGCGGTGGATCTGTTGCGCGAGGCGCTGCGGCTGCGTCCTCGCTTGCAGGATGCTCACTTCCTGTTGGGCGCCTGTTACCAGCGACTGGGGCACCTGGAGGAGGCCGCGCGCGAGACTGAGCTTGAGCTGGCTGCGCACCCCGACCATACCCTGGCGCTCGGCTTGTTGGGGGAGGTCTACTTCAGCCTGGGGCGTACGGACCAGGCCCGAGCCGCTCTGAAAAGGGCAGGGCAGCTCGATCCCAATGACCTGCGGGCGCGCTTTCATCTCACTCAAGGGGCGGAGATCTCCGTGCCGACCACCCCTCCCGCGCGCTGGCCATCGATCTCGGTCTGCATGATCGTGCGCAACGAGGAGAAGACGCTCGAGCGCTGCCTGCGCGCGCTGGGCGACCTGGCGACGCAGATCGTGGTCGTGGATACGGGGTCGACCGATCGCACGGTGGAGATCGCGCGGTCGCTGGGGGCGGAGGTCTATCACTTTCAGTGGATCGACGATTTCGCTGCGGCGCGCAACGAGTCGCTGCGCCATGCGCGCGGGGAGTGGATCTTCTGGCTCGACGCCGACGACGAGCTTAGCCCGACGGCGGTGGCCCAGCTCAAGAACGCGGCCGCGTCGGGGCTGGCCGACGCCTACACCTGTCACGTCGTCAGCCGGCTGCCCGGCGGTGTGGAAGACGCGGTGCCGCACACGCGCCTCGTCCGCAACGGCTTAGGGGTTCGCTTTCACGGCCGTATCCATGAATCGTTGCATCAGGACCTGGAGCAGCGTGGGCTGAAGGTCCTCGACACCGACATCGTCATCGTGCATACCGGTTACGCCAGCGATCCAACGACCTTACGGCGCAAGCACGAGCGCAACCTGGCCTATTTGCGGCAGGAACTGGCGGATCAGCCGGACAACCCGGCCCTCCTTTGTTATGCGGGTATGGCCAAAATCGGCCTGGGGGATCGTGAGGGCGGCGAGGCGGACCTCCAGCGCATGTTGCAGATCCCAACAACTGACGTCCGGTTCAACTGTTTCCGTTTCTGGGCGTGGGCGGCATTGGCGCACCTGCGGATCGATCGCGGCGAAGATGGCCCGGCGCGCGAGGCGCTGAACCGTGGGCTGGGAGAATTCCCCGGCCATCCATACCTCCTGGCGCTGAAGGCGGAGGTCGCGATCCGCGCGGGCGAGTTCATGGAAGCGTTGGCGTTGTTGCGCGCCGCCTACGAGCGGCACGAGACGCTGACGTGGGGCTATCGCCCGGACCGCAAGATCCTGGCGTTGCAGGTGGCGGCGGGGTACGCCCTGTTGGGGAATGAGGCAGAAGAGCGCGCCTGGTTCGCGCAGGCGGGGGAGGTGGGACTACGCGAGGCAGACGGGTATCTGCGGTGGGTTGACCTCCTCGGCCCGCAAGGGCGGATCGAGGAGGCGTTGAGGGTGTTAGCAGCGGCGGAACGACAGTGGCCGCATCATCCGCGGATCGGCAAGGGGTATGCGCTCACCTATCACAAAGCGGGAAAGGGCGCGGAGGCGTGGCGAGCCTGGCAACGCGCCCTGGCCGACGGCCTGCCTTACGAGGAGGCGGCGCCGCATCTGGCGCTGTTGGCGCAGGAGGGATACGGCGCAGAGGGAGAGGCCGACCGCGCGCAGACGTTGTGGATCGCGGGCATGCAGGCGATGCAGTCTGGTCGCTGGCCGGAAGCGATGTCTCACTTCGCTGACCTCGTCGAGCTGCAGCCTGGGGACGGCCGTCCGTATCGTTATCTGGCGGTCGTGCTGCAGAAGATGGGACGGACGCAGGAGGCCGAGGCGATCTGGAGACTGGGGCAGCAGGCGGCGGCCCTCGAGCGCGCCTGAGAGCAGAGAGGCGAGGTGCGCCCATGAAGGTGGTGATCCTGGCGGGAGGGTTCGGCACCCGATTGCAGGAAGAGACGATGCTGAAGCCCAAGCCGATGGTGGAGATCGGCGGGCAGCCCATCTTGTGGCACATCATGCACATCTACGCGGCCTACGGCTTCAAAGAGTTCATCATCGCCCTCGGCTACAAGGGCGAGATCATCAAAGACTATTTCCGCAACTACTATCACTTCCGCGACGATCTGACGATCCACCTGGGCAATGGCCATATCGAAGTCCATGACGGCGACTGCGAGGACTGGATCGTCCATCTCGTGGATACGGGGTTGCGCACGGCGACCGGCGGCCGCGTCCGACGGCTGGCGTCGTGGATCGGCGACGAGCCGTTCATGCTGACGTACGGCGATGGGGTCGCCAACATCAACATACGCGAGCTGGTCGAGTTCCACCGGAGCCATGGCAAGCTGGCGACGGTCACAGCGGTGCGACCGCCGGCGCGCTTCGGCAGCCTCGCCTTCGAGGGGGATCGTGTGGCGAAGTTCGCGGAGAAGCCGCAGGCCGGCGAGGGGTGGATCAACGGCGGCTTCTTCGTCCTGCAGCCGCAGGTGATTGACTACATTGCCCACGACGATATGCCCTGGGAGGCCGAACCGATCGAGCGCCTGGTGCGCGAGCGGCAGCTCATGGCGTATCGGCACTACGACTTCTGGCAGTGCATGGATACGTTGCGCGACGTGAACCTGTTGGAGACATTGTGGGCGAGCGGCGCCGCGCCGTGGAAGGTGTGGTGACGGTTGTGAGCGAAGCGACGACGGCTGTAAGCGAAGCGACGACGGCTGTAAGCGAAGCGGCGACGGCTGTAAGCGAAGCGGCGACGGCTGTAAGCGAAGCGGCGACGGCTGTAAGCGAAGCGACGACGATGTCGGCCTTCTGGCGCGATCGGCCGACGCTCGTCACCGGCGCCAGCGGGCTGGTCGGCGGGTGGCTGGTCCGCAGCTTGCTGGCGGCGGGCGCCGAGGTGGTCTGCCTGGTGCGCGACTGGGTGCCGCAGAGCGAGCTGGTGCGGGCGCGCCTGATCGAGCGGACCAAAGTCGTGCGCGGCGACGTGCGCGACCAAAGCCTGCTGGAGCGCGTCCTGGGCGAGTACGAGATCGACACCGTCTTTCACCTGGCGGCGCAGACGATCGTGGGCATCGCCAACCGTAACCCGGTCGCGACCTTCGAGAGCAACATCCAGGGCACATGGGCGCTGCTCGAGGCCTGTCGGCGCAGCCCTCTCGTCAAGCAGATCGTGGTCGCCTCCTCGGACAAAGCCTACGGCGACCAGCCACGGCTCCCCTACGATGAACGGACGCCTCTGGCCGGGCGACACCCTTACGATGTCAGCAAAGCGTGCGCCGACCTGATCGCGCGCTGCTATGCGACGACCTACAGCCTGCCGGCGACGATCACGCGTTGCGGCAACTTCTACGGGGGAGGCGATCTCAACTGGAACCGCATCGTGCCGGGGACCATCCGCTCGGTCCTGCGCGGGCAGCGGCCAGTGATCCGCTCGGACGGGCGCTATGTGCGCGACTACTTCTACGTGGAGGATGGCGCAGCGGCCTACATGCTGCTGGCGGAGCGCCTAGCGGCCGATCGGTCTCTGGCGGGGGAGGCGTTCAATTTCTCCGTGGAGCAGCCCGTGACGGTGATGGAGCTGGCGCGTCGCATCCTGCATCTCATGGGATCGAATCTCGAGCCGGAGGTGCGCAACGAGGCCGCGAACGAGATTCGCGATCAGTACCTGAGCGCGGCCAAGGCGCGGGCGCGGCTCGGCTGGCGACCTCAGTACGATCTGGATGAGGGGCTGCGGCGGACGATCGCCTGGTATCGGGAGTTTCTAGGCGATGCAAGGTGATCCTCAGGCGTTGCGCGCGCAGATCCTCGCGCTGACGGCAGCTTACTATGAGGCGGCGTTCGCGCCGCAGCCGTTCGTCCCTGGCCAGACGCCGATCCCCGTCGCCGGGCGTGTGTTCGACGCCGCCGATCTGCAACATCTCGTCGAGGCCGGCCTGGATTTCTGGCTGACCGCCGGACGCTTCGCGGCGCAGTTCGAGCGCGAGTTCGCCCGAACGTGCGGCGTGCGCCACGCGCTCCTCGTCAACTCCGGCTCTTCAGCCAACCTGCTGGCGGTCGCCTGTCTGACGGCCCCCGAGCTGAAAGGGCGCGCCCTCTCCCCCGGCGACGAAGTGATCACGGTCGCGGCTGGCTTCCCCACGACGGTCAACCCCATCTTTCAGAACCAACTGGTCCCGGTTTTCGTTGACGTCACTGTCCCCACCTACAACGTGGACGTCGAGCAATTAGAGGCGGCGCTCAGCCCGCGCACGCGCGCCGTCGTCCTGGCGCACACGCTGGGCAATCCGTTCGACCTGGCGAACGTGACGGCCTTCGCGCAGCGCCATCACCTGTGGCTGATCGAGGATTGCTGCGACGCGTTGGGGGCCACGTTCGCTGGCCGGCCGGTGGGGACGTTCGGCGACCTGGCGACGACGAGCTTCTACCCGGCGCACCATATCACGATGGGAGAAGGCGGCTGCGTGCTCACGAGCCAGCCGCTGCTCAAGCGTGTGGCCGAGTCGTTGCGCGATTGGGGGCGCGATTGCTGGTGCGAGCCGGGCAAGGACAACACGTGCGGCCGTCGCTTCGAGTGGCAGTTGGGGGACCTGCCTGCGGGATACGATCACAAGTACACCTATTCGCGGATCGGCTACAACCTCAAGGCGACCGACATGCAGGCGGCGGTGGGGGTAGCGCAGTTGCGCAAGTTGCCGGGCTTTGTGGCGGCGCGGCGGCGCAATTTCCAGCGTTTGTATGAGGGGCTGCGCGACCTGGAGGAGTTCTTCATCCTGCCGGAGGCGACGGCGGGCGCGGAGCCGAGCTGGTTTGGCTTCCCGCTGGCGGTGCGGCCGGGCGCGCCGTTCACGCGCGCGCAGGTGGTGCGCTATCTGGAGGCGCACAAGATCGGCACACGGCTCCTCTTCGGCGGCAACCTGGTGCGGCAGCCGGCCTATCGCGGGCGGCCCTATCGCGTCGTCGGGGACCTGGCCAACAGCGATTTCGTGATGGAGCGGGTGTTCTGGATCGGCGTCTATCCGGGGCTGTCGTCGCAGATGCTCGACTATGTGGTGGAGACCTTGCACGCCTGGTGTCAGGCGGGAGGCGATGAGGGATCTGTCGTCTCTGGCGCCGGTCGTGCGCGGATGGTCTCCGGATCGGTCGCCGTGATCGCCGGTCGAGAGGCCGGCGACGAACGCGGGTTCTGCGGTTGCCGGTCGGGAGACCGGCAGTGAACAGGATGAACAGGGGGCTGTCCCTTGCTTCGGTCGTTCGCGGATGGTCTCCGGACCAGCCGCTGCGATCGCCGGTCAGGAGACCGGCGATGAACGGGGGGCTGCTGCGGTCGCTGGTCGGCAGACCGGCAATGAACGGGGGCTGTCCCTTGTTTCGGCCGTTCGCGGATGGTCTCCGGACCAGCCGCTGCGGTTGCCGGTCAGGAGACCGGCAGCGAACAGGGTGGTGAGAGGTGTTGCTCCCGCTCCAGGGGCCGCGCCAAACGGAGAGAGGGCGATGGTGAATCCGCTGGCGGATGATCTCGACCATATCCTCGAGCGCACGCGCCCGCTGTGGGACGATCTGCGCGGGGGACGGCTCTTCATCACCGGCGGGACGGGGTTCGTCGGGTGCTGGCTGCTGGAGAGCTTCGTCTGGGCCAGCGATCGCCTGGGGCTGGGCGCGCAGGCGGTCGTGTTGACGCGCGATCCGCGCGCCTTTCAGCGCAAGGCGCCGCATCTGGCGGGCCATCCGGCGATCCAGTTGCACCAGGGGGACGTGCGCGACTGCCCGTTCCCAGCCGGCGCTTTCACGCACGTCATCCACGCCGCAGCGCAGTCGAGCGCGCCGCCGGCAGAGGTCGACCCCCTGGAGATGTTTGACACGATCGTCGCGGGGACGCGGCGCGTCCTGGAGGGCGCGCGAGCGTGTGGGGTGAAGCGGCTGCTCTTCGTCAGCTCGGGGGCGGTCTACGGACGACAGCCAGCGGAGCGCCCCCTCATTGGGGAGGACGATCGCAGCGGCCCAGACGTGGCTGATCCGCGCGCGGCGTATGGGGAGGGCAAACGCGCGGCGGAGCTGCTGTGCACGATCTATGCCGCTCGCTACGGTCTGCCCGCCACGATCGCGCGGGGGTTCGCTTTCCTGGGGCCGTACCTGCCGCTCGACGCGCACTTCGCCGCTGGCAATTTCCTGCGCGACCGGCTGCGCGGCGGCCCCATCGTCGTGCGGGGCGACGGGACGCCGGTGCGTTCCTACCTGTATGCGGCGGACCTGGCGATCTGGCTATGGACGATCCTGGCGCGCGGCCAGGCCGGGCGCGCCTACAACGTCGGATCGGAGGAGCTGATCTCGATCGGTGAACTGGCACGCGCAGTGGCGAATGTGGAGCCGCCGACGATGGAAGTAGTGATCCTGGGCCAGCCGCAGGCGGGGCGGCCAGCGGAGCGCTATGCGCCATCGACGGCGCGCGCGCGCGTCGAGTTGGGCCTGCAACAATGGATCTCCCTGGACGACGCCCTGCGGCGCACGCTGCGCTGGCATCGCCTGCGATGAAGTGAAGGGGGGATGGTCATGACGGAGGGACTGTTTACGGAGCCGCTCTTCATCCTCGAGATGGCGAACAACCACATGGGCAGCCTGGAGCATGGCCTGCGCATCGTGCGCGAGTTCGCTCAAGTCTGCCGCGATTTCCCCTGGCGGTTCGGCTTTAAGTTGCAGTATCGTGATCTGGACACCTTCATCCATCCGCTCTATCGGGGGCGCACCGACGTCAAGTACGTCAAGCGCTTCTCGGAGACGCGGCTGTCGCGCGAGCAGTTGCGGCGACTCAAGGACGAGATCGCTGCGCAGGGGTTCGTCACGATCTGCACCCCGTTCGATGAGCCGTCGGTCGATCTGATCGAGGAGCATGGCTTCGATGTCATCAAGATCGGCAGTTGTTCCTTCACCGACTGGCCGCTGCTGGAGCGGATCGTGCGCACCGACAAGCCGATCATCGCTTCGACGGCGGGCAGCTCGCTGGATGAGATCGACAAGGTGGTGAGCTTCTTCGAGCATCGCGACAAGGACTTCGCGCTGATGCATTGCGTGGGGTCATATCCGACGCCGGCCGAGGAGCTGCAGCTCAACCAGATCGATCTCTTGCGGGCGCGCTATCCCCAGGTCCCGGTCGGCTTCTCGACGCACGAGGATCCGGAGAACACGGACGCCGTCAAGCTGGCGATCGCCAAAGGAGCGCTGATCCTGGAGAAGCACGTGGGAGTGCCCACGGAGGAATTCCCACTCAACGCCTACTCGGCGACGCCCGCGCAGGCGCGGCGCTGGCTGGAGGCGGCGCAGATGGCCTTCACGCTGTGTGGGATCGCGGGCCGGCGCGCCGAGCCTGGCCAGGCGGAGATGGCGAGCCTGCGCGCGCTGCGGCGCGGCGCGTTCGCCCGGCGGCCGCTGGCGGCAGGGGAACGCATTGAGCTGGATGATCTGTTCCTGGCGATCCCGACGATCCCTGGCCAGGTGACGGCCAACGACCTCTCCAAATACACCGAGTTCTACGCGACCGCGCCGATCGCCGAGCTGGAGCCGTTGCATGCGGCCAATACCTGGCGCAAGGAGACGCGCGAGCAGGTGTATCAGATTGTGCAGCGGGTGAAGGAGCTGTTGCGACAGAGCGGCGTCGTCGTCCCGCCGCACGTCGACCTCGAGATCTCGCACCACTATGGCCTGGATCGTTTCGACGAGTATGGCCTGACCATGATCACCGTGGTCAACCGGCAGTACTGCAAGAAGCTGATGATCCTCCTGCCCGGCCAGCAGCATCCTGAGCAGTACCACAACCTCAAAGAAGAGACGTTCCACATCCTGTATGGCGATGTATGGACGGTGCTGGACGGCGTGCGCCGGCGCCACTTGCCTGGGGAGATCATCACCGTTGAGCGGGGAGTGCGGCACAGCTTCGGCAGCGATAGCGGCGCGGTCGTCGAGGAGATCTCTTCCACCCATTGCGCGAACGATTCCTTCTACACGGATCCGGCGGTGATGAACAACCCGCACCGCAAGACGTTGCTGACCTATTGGCTGGAGTGAGCGGGCCGTGATCACGATCGCCTGGGATGTCGACGACGTACTGAACGACCTGATGCGGGCCTGGCTGGAGCGCTGGTGGCTGCCGGCGCATACGGATTGTTCTGCGGGCTACGCTGATCTGACCGAGAACCCGCCGCATCAGCGGCTGGGGATCACGCGAGAGGAGTATCTGGAGGACCTGGATGCGTTTCGCCTTTCGCCGTTGGCGCAGGAGATGGCGCCCGCTCCGGAGGTGATCGCCTGGTTCGAGGAGCAGGGGGCGACAGCGCGGCATCTGGCGCTCACGGCGGCGCCGCTGCGCACTGTTCCCCTGACGGCGGCATGGGTCTTACGGCATTTCGGGCGCTGGATTCGCTCATTCCATGTGGTCCCATCGGCGCGGCCGGGGGTGGAGGCGCCGACCTACGATCAGACCAAGGCTGACTTCTTGCGATGGTGGGGCAGGGTGGACCTGTTGGTGGACGACAACCCGGCGCACGTGGCGGCAGCGCAACAGGTGGGGATCCGGGCTGTGTTGTGGCCGCAGCCGTGGAACGCCGCTCGCGCGACCGTCGCGCAGGCGTTGGCGGTCGTGACGGCGACAGCGCAATGGGGAGCGGACGATGAAGCTATCTGACTATGTGATCGCGCGCGTCGCCCAGGAGGTCAGACACATCTTTCTGTTGCCGGGCGGCGGCTGCATGCACCTGGTCGATGCGGTGGGCCGCAACCGCGACCTCGAGTTCGTGTGCAACCTGCACGAGCAGGCGAGCGCGATCGCGGCCGAGGCGTACGGCCAGTACACCAACCATTTGGGCGCGGCCCTGGTGACGACCGGCCCAGGGGGAACCAACGCGATCACCGGCGTGGCGGGGGCGTGGCTCGATTCGACCCCTTGTCTCTTCCTGTCCGGGCAGGTCAAGCGCGCCGACCTGGCGACTGGGCGGGGTGTGCGCCAGATGGGGTTCCAGGAGATCGGCATCGTCGACATCGTTCGCTCGATCACCAAATACGCGACGACGGTGACCGAGCCGCGCGAGATCCGCTACCATCTGGAGAAGGCGCTCTACCTGGCGCGCAGCGGGCGGCCGGGGCCGGTCTGGTTGGACATCCCGCTCGACGTGCAGGCGGCGGAGATCGACGTGGACAACCTGCCCGCGTTCGATCCGCGTGAGGCGGCCGCGCCGGCTGCGCAGGATCGCTTGGCGGAGCAGGTGCGGCGAACGATCGAGCTGCTCAACCAGGCTGAGCGGCCGGTCATCCTGGTGGGCAACGGCGTACGGCTGGCCTGCGCGCAGGCGGAGTTCCTCGAACTATGCGAGCAATTGCAGATTCCGGTCTTGACAACCTGGAAGACGCTTGACCTCTTGCCGGACGACCATCCGCTGTACGTGGGGCGGCCGGGCGCGGTGGGGCAGCGCGGCGCCAACTTCGCGCAGCAGAACGCCGACTTCATTTTAACGGTGGGGGCGCGCCTCGATCTGGGGCAGACCGGCTACAACCACCCCAACTTCGCGCGCGCGGCGCGCAAGGTGATGGTGGACGTGGACGCGGCCGAGATCGCCAAGATGCAGACGCCGATCGACGTCCCGATCTGCGCCGACGCGCGCGCTTTTCTCCAGGAGATGCTGCGCCAGCGCGATCGGGTGGCCCCGCGCGACCGCTCGGCCTGGCTGGCGCGCTGTCAGGAATGGAAGCGGCGATATCCTGTGATCTTGCCCGAATACTGGCAGGAGCGTGAGGGGGTGAGCCTCTACGTCCTGATCGATGTGCTGTCGGACGCGCTGCAGCCGGGCGATCTCCTGATCCCGGGCAGTTCGGGGGCGTGCAGCGAGGTGACCTTGCAGGCGTGGCGCTCCCGGCCGGGGGTACGCGTCTTCAACACGCCGGGGCTGGGGGCCATGGGATTCGGTGTGCCGGCGAGCCTGGGCGGCTGTCTGGCAGCGGGGCGGGCGCGCACGGTGTGCATCGACGGCGACGGCGGCTTCGCCATGAATTGCCAGGAGTTGGAGACCATCCGCCGCCTGGACCTGCCCATCAAGTTCTTCGTGCTCAACAACGCGGGCTACGGCTCGATCCGGGCGACGCAACAGGCGTACTTCCAGGGGCGTCTGGTGGCCAGCAGTTTCGACAGCGGCTTGACGCTGCCGGACATCCGGCGCGTCGCGGAGGCGTATGGCGTCGCGACGGACGTCCTCGCGAATCACGACCATATCCGCGAGGACGTGCGCCGGGTGTTGGAGCGGCCGGGGCCGGTGGTGTGCGAGGTGCAGGTGACGCCCAATCAGACGACGGCGCCGCGCCTGTCGTCGTATCAGCGGGCGGATGGGACGATGGCCTCGCGCCCGCTGGAGGATCTCTGGCCGTTCCTGCCGCGTGAGGAGTTCTACGCGAACATGATCATCCCGCCGTTGCCGGAGTGAGGAAGGGGGCATATGTCCGCTGAGACGATCCCGATCTTCGTGGTGGGGAGTGGGCGTTGCGGCACGCGCGCGATCTTCAAGTTGCTCTCGGGCGCGCCGGGGATCGAGATCTACCATGAATACCTGTGCACGCACATCCAGCAGGCGGCCGCGCTCTACTTCATGGGAGTCATCACGCGTGAAGAGGTCAAACGCCGCATCTGCGAGCTGCACGGCGCCGCCATCTACTATTCGAAGGCGCGTCGCTGGATCGATTGTTCGAACAAGCTGACGTGGATCATCGAGCCGCTGGCGGAGTTGTTCCCTCAGGCGCGCTTCGTCAACCTGGTGCGCGATGGACGAAAGGTGGCCAGCTCGTACGTGCACAAGCTGAGTGACGAGATGTACGACGATGAGAGCGTGCGCATCCTGAGCGAGTGGCTGGCCGACCGTGAAGGGCGACCGATGCCGCCGCCGGAGAAGAAGTATTGGTGGAACATCCCTCAGCCGGGGCAGCCGTTCGCCGAGGAGTTCCCCCACTTCAATCAGTTCCAGCGCGCCTGTTATCAGTGGCGGGAGGCCAACCGCGTGGCTCTGGAGTCGTTGCAGCGCGTGCCGCCCGCGCAGCAGTTGACCGTGCGCCTGGAGGACCTGACCAGCGATCGCGAGGTGTTGCGGCGCTTCTTGGCCTTCTGCGACGTTCCCTACGATGAGCACTTCTTCGAGTTATTGCAGACCCCTCAGAACGTCATCTTTCCCATGGACTTCCCCTTGACGGCGGAGGAGCGGGCGCAGTTCGAGGCGATCGCCGGCGACATGATGGAGCGCCTGGGGTACGCCGGGAGGGAGGAATATGTCGTCGTCTATTGAGCCGTCTCCGGGCGAGGCCATTGTCGCTGTGCTTACCTCAGCGACCTGCGATCTGTGCGGCCAAAGACGGCTGGAGCCGGTTTACAAAGTCCCCGACTCGGCGCTGGGAATGATCGTCTGCGTGTGCGAAGCGTGTGGGCTGGTGCAGAGCCTGCCCACGCGCGCGGCG
>FWWM01010407.1_pt1 | contig 16532 bp, 30 predicted proteins | sample 2228351 | NCBI WGS metagenome assembly FWWM01 (sample SAMEA103939774, study PRJEB20133) | metagenome | reverse complement strand
TGATTTATGGCCAAGCAAAAAATTCGCATCCGATTGAAAGCTTATGATCATCGTGTCCTGGATCAATCTGCAAAACGTATCGTCGAGACCGCTGAAAGGACCGGCGCCAGAGTGGTTGGTCCGGTGCCTTTACCGACGAAGGTTGAGCGATTCACCGTTCGCCGATCCACCTTCATCGACAAAGACTCCCACGAGCATTTCGAGATCCGGACACATAACAGGTTGATCGATGTTCTTGACCCCGATTCGAAAACCATCGATATGTTGATGCGATTGAATTTGCCGGCCGGCGTGGACATTGAGATCAAAATTTAGTCAGGATGAAAACTATTTGTCTGAGCAGGAGTATTCGAGAGGTCAAGAGTAAGTAGTAAGAAAACAGATTTTGGAAATAGTAGCAGCAGCATAAGATCGGCTCTGTTCGTTGAAGGAAAAGGAGCCTCTGAGACGGCAGGGTCGATGACTGTGTTGCCCGAAGGATGATGTGGCTGTGCCCAGGCTGGCAGTCCTTGAAAAAAAGATCAGGAGAGAACAGAGATGTTGAAAGGGCTAATTGGAAAGAAGATCGGCATGACCCAGATTTTCGATGAGGTCGGAAGAGCGATTCCGGTGACCCTGATCGAAGCTGGGCCTTGTTACGTCACTCAGGTGCGCGATCCTCAAAAGGATGGATATCGGGCGGTTCAAATAGGTTTCGAAGAGGTAAAGCCTAAACGCCTGACGGGCGGTCAACTTGGCCATTTGAAGAAGAACGACCTGCCTCCCCTGCGCTTCCTTCGCGAGTTTCGAGTCAAGGATGTGCAGGTCAAAGAGGGTGATAAATTGACGGTCGGGGAGGTCTTCCAAAAAGGAGATCGTGTTGATGTGGTCGGGACAAGCAAAGGGAAGGGATTTCAGGGAGCTGTAAAGCGGCATGGTTTCGCAGGAGGCCCGAAAACCCACGGCCAGTCAGATCGATGGCGCGCCCCTGGCTCGCGTGGTTCGACGACCACCCCCGGGAGGGTCTTCAAGGGAGCCCGCGCGGCTGGTCATATGGGATTCGAACGGGTTACAATTCAAAACCTGACGATTGAGTTAATCGATCCGGAGCGCAATCTGGTGGGGGTGCGCGGGGCGGTGCCCGGTCCGCGAGGGGGTCTGGTTCTCATCAAAGAAGCCCGGAAGAGGTAGTGGAGCGAGGGAAAGATGAAAGCAGATGTCTTCAATTTGGATGGTGAAAAAGTAAGCACGATAGACCTCCCGGCGCAGATCTTCGAGGCGCCAATCAATGTTGATTTAATGCATCAGGCATACGTGCGCCAGATGGCAAATGCGCGTTTAGGCACCCACAAAACCAAGAACAGGCATGAGGTCTCTGGAGGCGGGAGGAAACCCTGGAGACAAAAAGGGACGGGTAGAGCGCGGCAGGGTTCGATTCGAGCTCCCCAGTGGGTAGGCGGCGGAAAAGTGCATACACCCAGGCCGCGTGACTACTCTCTGAAGATGCCACGCAAGATGCGCCGTGCGGCTCTGCGATCAGCCCTCTCAGTCAAAGCTGCCAATAATGAAATCATTGTGCTTGATGATCTCACCCTATCTGAGCCGAAAACCCGCCTGATGGCACAGGCGCTACACCGTCTGGTTGGCGATGCCAGCGCTTTGATCTTGATCCCTGCCAAAGATGAGAAATATCTACTCGTCTCGCGGTCAACCAAGAACTTGAGCGAAGTTAAGTTGTTGATGGCGAATTATCTCAATATCAGGGACCTAATTGGGTACGATAAAGTCATTCTGCCATTGGCTGCTTTGGATGTCATTCAATCGTATCTGGGAAAGTGAGGCCAGGAGATGACTTCATATTACGAGATCCTCAAACGACCGATAATCACTGAAAAGTCCAGTTATCAGGCTGGTGATCTAAACCAATATGCCTTCGAAGTCTCGAACATTGCGAACAAGGCGCTGGTCAAAGAAGCTGTCGAAGCTCTCTTCGATGTCGATGTTGTCCGGGTCAACATCATTAATGTGCCGGGAAAGCGCAGCCGGCGCTGGCGTAACCGGAGGGTGATGATCCGGAGAAGTGGCTATAAGAAGGCGATCGTCACGCTGGCGCCAGGTAATCGCATTGATGTATTTGAAGGGGTGCGCTGATGCCTATTAAGAAGTACAAACCTGTTACGCCCAGTCTGCGAGGCATGACTGGCCATACTTTCGAAGAGATTACGAAAGAAAAACCGGAGCGCTCACTGATCGTCTCGCGAAATAAGAGCGCTGGTCGGAACGCTCAAGGCAAGGTCACGGTTCGACATCGCGGAGGCGGCAACCGGCGGCATATCCGCTTGGTAGATTTCAAACGAGATAAGCGCGGCATACCGGCGCGAGTCAAAGCAATTGAGTACGATCCAAATCGGACAGCCAGGCTTGCTCTGCTCGCTTATGCCGACGGAGAGAAGCGTTATATCATTGCCCCACTCGATCTCCGCGTGAACGATGTGGTCATGGCTGGAGCGCAGGCGGAGATCCGCCCTGGAAACAGCTTACCGATCGCAAATATCCCGGTAGGTACACTTATTCATAACATTGAATTGAAAGAAGGGCGCGGAGGACAGCTTGTGCGCGCTGCGGGCGGAGCAGCGCAGCTCCTGGCTAAGGAAGGTGATTACGCACAAATCCGCCTCCCCTCGGGCGAGGTGCGCCTCGTTCGGCAGACGTGCTATGCCACGATTGGACAGATCGGTAATGTCGAAAACAGCAATATCAAGCTGGGCAAAGCGGGGCGAAAACGGCATAAAGGGATTCGTCCTACCGTTCGCGGTTCGGCTATGAGCCCACGCGATCATCCTCATGGCGGCGGTGAGGGGCGTCAGCCAATCGGTATGGCGGGTCCTAAGAGCCCATGGGGAAGACCCACATTAGGAGCCAAGACCCGTCGAAATAAGAGTACGGATAAATATATCATCCGCCGCCGTGGCAAGAAGCGGCGTTGATAAGAGTGGTGACAAGACGAGGAATATAGCTCAGACTGAGAGACATCGAAGTCAATGGAGATCAGAAAATGGGACGTTCTTTGAAAAAAGGGCCATACATTGACCCCAAATTGTTGAAAAAGATCGAGGTCATGAATGAACGCGGCGAGAAGAAGGTGATACGGACCTGGAGCCGGGACAGCACGATTTTTCCTCAAATGGTAGGTCATACTATTGCTGTACACGATGGTCGGCGCCATGTTCCTATCTACATAACCGAGAATATGGTCGGGCATAAGCTCGGCGAATTTGCGCCGACACGTACTTTCCGTGGGCATGTCCTCGAGAAGAAGACCAGGAGATAGATATGGCTGAAGATATCCGCGCAGTCGCCCGTTACATTCCATACTCTCCGCAAAAAGTCCGCTTGGTGGCTGATTTGATTCGCGGGAAGGATGTCCTCGAGGCACTGAATATCTTGAGGTTTACCCCCAAGGCTGCCTCTCGACCAATGATTAAAGTATTGAACTCTGCCATCGCTAATGCGGAAGAAAATTTCGGTGTAAGCCGTGATGAATTGTTTATTTATCGCGTTTATGCAGACGAAGCGCCAACGCGCAGATGGCGTAGATTTGGTGCCCGAGGACGGTTCAAACCGATCTTGAGGCGCGCCTCACATATCACGGTTATCCTGCGCGAGCAGGAAGGGGCAGACTGATTTTTACGAGAACTCAATTATTTTGGTTATCGATGAGGAGATATCATGGGCCGTAAAGTACATCCGACGGGATTTCGTCTGAAGATCAATAAGACCTGGGAAGGCCGCTGGTATGCTGAGGGCGAGAATTATGTCGAACAGCTTCATCAGGATTTCGAGATCCGACACTTGGCGCGCACTGAAACCGCTCGAGCGGGTGTCTCGCGCATCGAGGTAGAAAGGTTCCCAGGCAAAGTCAAAGTCACAGTTCACACTGCCAAGCCTGGCATCCTGATCGGTCGGAAGGGCGAGAGCGTCAAGAAGCTGCGAACCAGCCTGGAAACCCTTGTCGGGAAAAAGATCGATCTGGATATCAAAGAGATCAAATCCCCTGACACGGATGCCTATCTGGTTGCTAACAACATTGCGGAACAGCTCGAAAGACGGATCAGTTATCAACGCGCAATGAAGCGTGCCATCCAACAGGCAATGAAACAAGGTGCTCAAGGGATCCGGATTGAAGTAAGCGGTCGGTTGAGTGGCGCTGAGATGGCGCGCTCGGTAAACATGCGGGAGGGACGCGTCCCCAGGCAGACTTTGCGAGCGGACATCGATTTTGCCAAGGCCGAAGCACTGACAACTTACGGAAGAATAGGTGTAAAAGTTTGGATTTATAAGGGAATAGTCCTACCAGAGATGGAAGAAATAGTCGAGACGACCGAAGGAGTTTATGTAAGCGAATGAAACCGAAAGTCATGGTTGCCCGCCGATGTCTTCCATATCCTGGTATTGCAGATAATGTAATGAGGATGTAATTATGTTGATGCCAAAACGTGTGAAATATCGAAAACAGATGCGCGGGAGGATGAAGGGGAAAGCGTTGCGTGGTGCCGAAGTCCATTGGGGTGATTACGGACTTCAGGCGCTGGAACCTGGTTGGGTTTCAGCCCGGCAGATTGAAGCAGCCCGGCGTGCCATCGTCAGATCACTCCGCCGCCGTGGCAGGGTCTGGATACGTATCTTTCCGGATAAACCTGTCACCCAAAAACCCGCAGAGACCCGCATGGGCGAGGGGAAGGGAAATGTGGAGTATTGGGTCGCGGTGGTAAAACCGGGCAGGATCATGTTCGAAGTCGGGGGTGGGTTATCGGAAGAGAGTGCCAAGGAAGCGCTCAGACTTGCATCGCACAAACTGGCGATCAAGACCAAGATCGTCTCACGAATTGGCCCTGCAAGTACAGGAGGTGAGGAATGAAACCAGCGGAAATCCGTGCTCTCTCAACCCCTGAACTGCATGCGAAACTAAATGATCTTCGTGAAGAGTTGATGAAACTAAGATTTCAACAGGCTACCGGTGAATTAACCGATTACACCCGGCTACGCCATACCCGGCGAATGATCGCTCGCTTCTTAACGATATTAAGGGAGCGAGAGCTTACCGGGAACGTGGAAGGTGCAAAATGAACAAGCGTCACCGCATGACGGGCTTTGTCACAAGCAATAAAATGCAGAAAACGGTCGTCGTTGAAATCCGACGCAGCTATCGACATCCCTTGTACTTGAAAGTTGTGCATAGCAGAAAGAAAGTCATGGCGCATGATGAGCTGGGATGCGAAGTCGGCGATCTAGTCCAGATTGTCGAAAGCCGCCCAATCTCAAAGAGAAAAAGATGGGTTGTCGAAAAAATTCTCCGCAGGGAAACGGCAGCCGCGGAAGATCTCATCGAACCCGAATTGCGAGGCGAAGAACCTGAATCGGAGAGTGTACCAGTCCCAATTCGTGGAGAGGAATCCGATGAACCTGTGCAGGAGGAGTCGGCATGATCCAGCACGAGAGTCGCTTGAAAGTGGCTGATAATACCGGCGCCCGGGAACTGCTTGTGATTCACGTGTTGGGAGGATCGACCCGGCGGTATGGTTCGATCGGAGATGTGGTTGTGGCGACAGTGAAATCCGCCACGCCTCAAGGCTCAGTGCGCAAGAGCGAGATCGTCAAGGCGGTGATTGTGCGGTGCGCGAAAGAGTACCGTCGCGATGATGGGTCCTACATCCGCTTTGATGACAACGCTGCAGTGATCCTGGATCAGGATGGAGTCAATCCAAAAGGAACGCGTATATTTGGACCGGTGGCGCGAGAGCTGCGCGAGAAAGGCTTTATGAAGATCGTGTCCCTGGCTCCGGAGGTTCTGTGAAACTGTCAATTCAGGAGTATGTGCTGTGAAAAGGAAGATCAAGAAAGGCGATCTGGTTGAAGTGATTTCAGGCCGTGAAGTCGATAAAGGGAAACGCGGTGAAGTCATTCGTGTGCTCCCGAAAGAGGAGAGAGTCGTCGTCCAGGGAGTAAATATTCGGAAGAAGCATCAGCGCCAGGTGCAGACCCAAGGGCGAACAATCTCTCCGGGGATAATCGAATTCGAGGGGCCAATCCATATTTCCAATGTCATGCTTGTGTGTCCAAAATGCGATGAGCCTACGCGCGTTGGGATTCAGCGTTTGGATGATAAGCCACATCGGGTATGTAAACGTTGTGGATCCTTGATAGATTGAGGGCAAGTAAGAAATGGCTCATTATCTAAAAGAACGCTATCAAAAAGAGATTGTGCCAGTATTGGTGAAATCGCTGAATTTGAAAAATGTGATGGAAGTTCCACGGCTCGAGAAAATCGTCGTCAATATTGGCGTAGGTGAAGCTCTGGATAACCCGAAAGCTCTTGATGCTGCTGTGTCAGATCTTTCGATCATCACAGGGCAAAAGCCAATCATCACCAAAGCTCGGAAGAGCATTGCGGCTTTCAAACTTCGTGAAGGTCGTTCGATCGGTGTGAAAGTAACTCTGCGCGGGGACAGGATGTGGGCTTTCTTCGATCGATTGGTCAATGTTGCCTTACCTAGGGTGCGTGATTTCCGCGGAGTCTCACCAAATTCCTTCGATGGTCGTGGGAATTACACACTCGGTTTGCGCGAACAACTTGTTTTTCCGGAGATCGACTACGATAAGATCGACAAACTGCGTGGTATGGAAATCACAATCGTCACCACGGCAAAGACCGACGATGCAGGCAGGCAGCTCCTGGATTTACTGGGTATGCCTTTCAGGAAGGAAGGTTGATAAATGGCGAAGAAGTGCATGATGATACGCGAACAGCGCCGAAAATTCCCCATCAGGGTGCGCAACCGGTGTAAGCGTTGCGGACGACCGCGTGGCTACATCCGGCGTTTTGGTTTGTGTCGGATTTGTTTCAGGGAATTGGCGCTGGAGGGAAAAATCCCCGGCGTGGTTAAATCTTCCTGGTGAAAGATGGAGGGATGATGATGAGCGTATCCGATCCAATCGCTGATATGTTGACTCGCATCCGCAATGCGATTATGGTAGGACACCCCACGGTTGCCATGCCAAATTCGAATTTAAAGGCCTCCATCGCAAAGATCCTTATGGAGGAAGGTTATATATCCAAGTACGAAGTCGTTGAAGGACCTGGTCCAGGTCAGAAAACCTTGCGCATCCGATTGAAATATATCGGCGAGAGGCGGCAACGACGTTCAGTAATTACTGGATTGAAGCGCGTCAGTAAACCTGGGAGACGGGTCTATACCAATAAGCGTGAGATACCCTGGGTATTATCCGGGATGGGCGTAGCAATCTTATCAACCCCCAAAGGTGTCATGACAGGACAACGCGCCCGGCAGTTAGGCGTGGGTGGAGAAGTCCTGTGCATAGTTTGGTGAGGAGGTGAAGAGTGTCTCGAATTGGCAGGATGCCGATCAACATCCCTGTTGGTGTTGATGTGGAGATCAAAGGAACCCTGGTAAGAGTTAAAGGTCCGAAAGGAGCGCTGGAACACCAATTCCCAGCCGGCTTGCAGATCGCTGTAGACCAGGGAGAGATTATCGTCAAGAGACCGTCGGATGATCGGAAATTTCGCGCCTTACATGGAATGACACGCGCGTTGATCAATAACATGGTAGTCGGCGTCAGTACGGGGTTCGAGAAGATCCTCGAGGTAAACGGTGTGGGTTACCGCGCCGAGATGGATGGAGAGGATCTGGTCCTGTATGTTGGGTATTCTCACCCTGTCGTCGTGAAGCCAACAGAAGGCATTTCTTTCGAAGTGGATCCAAGGACCAGGCAAATCAAGGTCAAAGGCCATGATAAGCAAGCTGTCGGTCAGGTAGCAGCGGATATTCGCAATATCCGTCCACCCGAGCCTTACAAGGGAAAAGGGATCAAATATCTGGAAGAAAAAATCCGGCGGAAGGCTGGCAAAACCGGTAAAGTGTAGGTGAAAAAGCATGAATAAATCTCGGACAGAAATGCGTCAGCGCAGACATATGCGTGTCAGGAAAAGAGTGTTTGGCACTTCCCAACGGCCGCGATTGAACGTTTTCCGCAGCTTAAGCGAGATCTACGCCCAGGTGATAGACGATGAAAAAGGGCGAACTATCGTGGCTGCTTCATCTATCGACCACGATTTGCGCAGCATGATGGATGGGAAGACAAAAACCGAACAGGCTCATCTGGTCGGAAAAGCGCTCGCAGAGCGAGCCAAAGCTGCCGGTATCCGTCAGGTAGTATTCGATCGCGGTGGATTCAAGTACATCGGTCGAGTCAAAGCCCTGGCGGATGGTGCACGCGAAGGTGGCCTCGAATTTTAGGAGAGGAATATGTTGGATTATCAAACATCGGATTTCGAACAAGAGTATGATGAACGAGTTATCGACATCGCTCGAGTGGCAAAAGTAGTGCAGGGTGGTCGCAGGTTCTCCTTCCGCGTGACAGTGGTCGTAGGGGATAATCGCGGACGGGTTGGAGTTGGAGTTGGAAAAGCAAACGCCGTCCCGGAGGCCATGCGCAAAGCTTCCGAGAGGGCGCGGCGATCCATGCGCAAGATAGCTCTGTTGGGATCTACCATCCCGCATGAAGTGATCGGGAAGGTCTCTGGAGCGCGGGTCTTACTCAAGCCAGCCTCACCTGGAACCGGTGTGATTGCGGCGGGAGGTGTGCGTGCAGTGCTCGAGGCTGCTGGCGTTTCGGATATCTTGACAAAATCATTGGGCAGGAATAATGTCTTGAATGTGGTCTACGCAACCATGGATGCGCTCAATCAATTGAAATCGCCGGAGGAAGTAGCAGCATTGCGTGGAAAATCCGTAAAAGATGTGGTGCCTTTCTGGGAAAGGAGAAAGCAACATGCCTGAAACTCCTGAAAAGAAGAAGAGCAGGAAGAAACCCGCAGTAAAAATTGTACGGGTGACTCTGGTGAGAAGCCCCATCGGATACGATAAATCACAAAAAAGGACCGTAGCGGCGCTTGGTTTGCGCCGATTAAACCAAACCGTGGAACATGTCGATTCACCTTCAATCCAAGGGATGATCGCCAAGATCAAACACCTGGTAAGAGTGGAAGAGAAAGGTGAACTATGAAATTGCATGAATTAAAACCAAACGAAGGCTCTCGAAAAAAGAGGAAACGAGTGGGACGTGGCATCGCAGCTGGGCAGGGGAAGACTGCCGGGCGTGGCACGAAAGGGCAGGGAGCTCGCTCGGGCGGCGGAACGCGCCTCTATCATCAAGGTGGAAATCTGCCTTTCTTCCGCCGTTTGCCGTTCGTCCGCGGTAAAGGATTTAATCGAAGGAACCGAGTGGAATACAATGAAGTCAATCTCGATCAACTCGGTAAGTTCGAAGCAGGGGCTCTCGTGGACCCTGAGACTCTGGAGGAAGCTCGATTGTTGCGCGATCCCCGCAATCCGGTTGTCATCCTTGGTCGAGGCGATGTCAGCGTTGCATTGCAGGTGAAGGCACATCGAGTGACAAAGAGCGCCAAACAAAAAATCGAATCGGCAGGCGGCAGTGTTGAGATTATTCCGATCTCGAGTGGCACATAGGAGGCCGAGATGAAACGTTCAGCCTGGCGTTATCTCTGGACGGCGCATGATATCCGCCGCAGGTTGTTATGGACCTTGTTGATCTTGGTGATTTATCGCTTTGCTGCTCATGTCCCGGTGCCAGGTGTGAACCGGGAAGTGATCACACAGATTTTACAGGGTGGTGGCGCCCAGGGCACTTTGGTAAACCTTCTGGACTTGCTTTCCGGGGGGACGGTTTCGAATTTCTCTGTCCTGGCTATGGGGGTTTATCCTTACATCACAGCGCAAATCATATTACAGCTGCTCGTGCCTATCGTGCCCGCCATGCAACGCCGCATGGAAGAGGACCCTCGTGAAGGTCAGAAGTGGATGGAAAAATGGACCTATATCCTGGCTGTGCCCATGGCTGCTTTGCAGGCGATCGGTCAAATCAACCTGTTCACGCAATTTGCTGGAGGCGTTTCCATCCTTGAAGATTTCGGCTTCCGCAGTGGAACCTTCTTATCCTCCTTCGCGATCATTGCTACGATGACGGCCGGGACGATGTTTGCCATTTGGCTGGGTGAACTGATCTCGGAATTCGGCATTCGAAATCAAGGGCTTTCATTGATTATTTTTGCCGGGATCATTTCCCGTGTCCCTGTGACACTTGGACAGGTGATGGCGGATGTGCAATACCGCTGGATCTCCCTGGCTTTCTTAATAATGTTTACCTCATTGACGATTTTCGCCATCGTTTTCGTGCAGCAGGGGCAGAGGAATGTGCCCGTGATGTATCCCGGTCGACGTGTAGGAAACAGAATGTCGATGCCGGTTAAAGGGACATTGCCATTGCGGGTGAATATGGCAGGCATGATCCCATTAATATTTGCGCAGTCCTTTTTGACCTTTCCTGCGATTATCGCCAGTTTCTTTGGTAATTCACAGACCGCATGGGTCAAGAATCTTTCGACCAGCATTCAAACCATCTTTGGCGGCAGCAGTAACATTTATTGGATCCTTTACTTCATTCTGGTGGTTGTCTTGACCTTTTTCTATACCGATGTCTTGTTCTCGCAACAAAATTATGGTGAGAATCTCAAGAAGGTTGGAGCCCAAATACCTGGTGTAAGCCGGGGAGGACCCACCCAAAGATATCTGACACGAGTCTTGCGGAGGATCACGCTGCCAGGCGCTCTATTTCTCGGCGCAGTCGCTATCCTGCCCTGGTTGCTAGGTCTTATCATCCCCTTCGGACAGAACACGGGCTTGTTGCTCGTCTCATCTGCAGGATTGCTGATCGTCGTCGGTGTGGTGCGGGACACTTTCTTCAATATCGAGGCGGAGTTGAAATTGCATGGGTATGATGACACCCTGCTCATTCGATAGGAGCTTGCATTGAAGAGGTTTTTTGTCTTCTTAGGTCCACCAGGAGCGGGCAAGGGTACGCAGGCGAGGATCATCGCACGACTCTACGGCTATTCACATATTTCTTCGGGCGATCTCTTTCGTGAGAATCTCAAAAATCAAAGCGAACTGGGGAAACTGGCCAACGAGTACATCAAACGGGGAGAACTGGTGCCCGACGATGTGACCATTGCCATGATCAAGGAACGACTCTCCCAGCCCGATTGCGAGAAAGGGGCAATTCTGGATGGTTTCCCGCGCACCCCGACCCAAGCCATGGCATTAGAGACCATGCTTTCCGACCTGGGTGGAGAGATCGAATGTGTTCCCTACTTCCTTGTGCCAGAGGAGACATTGATTGCCCGACTTGGAGGCCGTTGGACATGCAAAGCTCAAGGGCACATTTATCATGAACAATTTAATCCGCCCAAAGTGCCCGGGATATGTGATTTCGATGGATCTGAGCTCTATCAGCGGGAGGATGATCAGGCTGCAACGGTGAAGAAACGAATAAAGGTTTATCTAGACCAAACCCAACCATTGGTTGATTATTATCGAAACCGCGGGCTCCTGGTAGAAATAGACGCCAATCAGCCTCTCGAAAAGGTAACAGCAGATTTGATAGATCTCATCAAGGCAGAGAGCAAAGTTTATGACCGATCGTCCGATCGTGATTAAAAACCCTCGCGAGATCGAGGCAATGCGGGAAGCTGGACGGATCAATGCCCTTGTACTGGAGAAGATCCGTGAAGTACTAGAACCGGGGGTGATGACGGAAGAACTCGATCAGATAGCCGAGGAGATCATCCGAAAGCATGGAGCCAAACCAGCCTTTAAGAATTATCCCGGGCCTTACCCTTACCCAGCGACCATCACTGTATCGATCAATGAAGAGCTGGTACACGGCATCCCAGGCAAGAGAAAGCTGCGCGAGGGTGATATTGTTTCGATCGATTGTGGGACTATCCTGGATGGATTCGTGGCAGATTCTGCTTTCACCGCGGGAGTGGGAGTGATCTCCCCGGTAGCTCAAAAGCTTTTGGAGGTAACCAAACAGGCGCTTTACATTGGAATCGAAAAAATGAAGCCTGGAAACAGAGTCGGTGATGTTTCATCTGCCATCCAACGGCACGTTGAAGGACATGGTTATCATGTTCCCAGGGAATATACCGGACATGGTGTGGGTCGCCAGATGCACGAAGGTCCCATGGTGCCCAATTTTGGTGTGCCAGGTAGAGGGCTGGTCTTACGTCCCGGCTTGACCATTGCCCTTGAACCAATGGTCCTGGTGGGTACACATCGCACAAAGGTTTTACCCGATCAATGGACTGTTGTCTCGGCAGATCATTCCCTGACAGCTCACTTCGAACACACCGTTGCAGTGACAGAGGATGGCCCAGTTATTCTGACATTGCCTGAATAATGTGGACATATGCAATAAGGTAATATATAATTGCGATTTTGGCCGTCGCTTATTCTGAAAGGAACAGGAGAGCAAAAAAACATGAAAGTTACAGCATCCGTAAAGAAACGGTGTTCGAAATGTAAAATCGTAAAGCGAAGGGGAATTCTCTATGTGATCTGTGAGAACCCCAAACATAAACAACGGCAGGGATAAGATCATGGCAAGAATCGAAGGCGTTGATTTACCACGCAACAAACGGGTCGAGATCGGCCTGACATACTTATATGGGATTGGACCAACTCGGGCGAAGGAGATATTGAGTGCCACCCGAATAAATCCGGATACGCGCATAATGGATCTGACCGACGCCGAGGTAGCAGCTCTACGGGATTACATCGCTCAGAACTACAAAGTCGAAGGTGATTTGCGCCGTGAGGTGCAGTTACATATCAAACGGTTAATCGAAATCGGCTGTTATCGTGGCCTTCGTCATCGAAGAAACCTACCTGTGCGAGGTCAACGGACGAGGACCAATGCCCGGACACGCAAGGGACCCAAAAAGACAGTGGCGGGTCGGGGAAGACGACGTGGAGCAAAGAAGAAGTGATCTTTTGTGCTATATAGTGAGATGAAGATGATCATTTGTACCATAACAGAGAGGTATTATGGCTAAGGCAGAGCGAACAACACGCCGTTCAGGGGCGAAAAAAACGAAGCGCACGTTGACTTCAGGTCAGGTGCATATCAATGCGACGTTCAACAATACTATCGTCACCATCACGGATGAGCACGGAAATACTGTGGTATGGGGCAGCGCGGGCTCAGCCGGTTTCAAAGGCTCGCGCAAAAGCACGCCGTTTGCAGCGCGTCTGGCAGCTGAACAGGCGATCAAGGAAGCTCAATCGATGGGGTTGAAGGAAGTCGAAATCATCGTCAAAGGTCCGGGTCCTGGACGAGAGTCTGCAATTCGGGCTGTGCAGGCAGCGGGTTTAAAAGTTACCGCGATTACAGACAAAACCCCAGTTCCGCATAATGGTTGCCGGCCACCAAAGAAACGGCGGGTTTGATCTAGATTTTGTTGAATATGATGAGGGATCATTAGATGGCAAGATATACAGGACCAGTTTGCAAATTATGCCGCCGTGAAGGCGAGAAGTTATTCTTGAAGGGGGAACGCTGCTTTTCGGCGAAGTGCGCATTTGAAAGGCGTGGTTATCCACCTGGACAACATGGAAAAGGTGCGCAATTTCGCCGGCGCAGGGAATCTGATTATCACAGGCAGTTGCGTGCCAAACAGAAAGCACGCCGGATTTATGGTATTCTCGAACGGCAATTCCGGAGATATTATGAGGTTTCGTTGAAACGCCGGGGTTTGACTGGGTTAAATCTGCTGCAAATCCTCGAGTCTCGCCTCGACAATGTCATCTTCCGTTTGGGTTTTGCGGTCAATCGTGCTCAGGCGCGGTTGTTAGTCACGCATGGTCATTTCAATGTCAATGGACGCAGAACAGATGTTCCTTCGATGCTGCTCTCACCTGGCGATATGGTCTCTGTGCGAGAGGGATCGCGCAACCGTCCGTATTTCAAGGATTTAGCCGCAGTGGCAGAAGAGCGAACTCCGCCCGCCTGGCTAAGCCGGGATCTAAAAACCTTGAGTGGAACGGTGCTCCGCCTGCCAGAGAGATCTGAAATCGATGGGAGTTTACACGAGCAGCTGATCGTCGAGTATTACTCACGGTAACTTGTGCTGTTGCGCATGTCGGCGCATAAATTGTAAGGAATAGAAATAAAGGATGAGGTGAACCGTGATCGGTTTGACTAGTATGGTAACACCGAAAATTGAGCGTGAGGCTGAGGCACGCAATTATGGGAAATTTGCGATCAGCCCATTAGAGCGCGGATATGGAATCACATTGGGAAACGCATTACGGCGAGTCCTGTTATCCTCGTTGGAGGGGGCAGCAGTCACCTCGATGAGGATCGCTGATGTTCAGCATGAATTCAGCGACATCCCGGGGGTGCGGGAGGATGTCATCCGGGTGATGTTGCAAATCAAGCAACTACGGATGAAGATGTACGATGTGGACACTGCCCGGCTTCATCTCGAGGTGAGCGGTGCCGGAGTGGTCACTGCTGCGGATATCATTGCTCCCCCGGAGATCGAGATCGTCAATCCTGACCTTTATCTTTTCACCGTCGATGACCCCAAAGCCAGCCTGGAAATAGAAATGACGGTGGAACGTGGCCGTGGCTACTCACCAGCAGACGATCGTGGTGGAAGGCTTCCCATCGGCGAGCTTCCGATTGATGCCATCTTTAGCCCGGTGAGACGTGTGAACTGGGAGGTTGGCTATGCCCGCGTCGGGCAAAGCACAAACTACGACAGGCTGGTCATGGAGATCTGGACAGATGGGACGATCGGTCCTGAAGAAGCGCTAAGTACTAGCGCGAGAATATTGATCGAGCACCTTCGCCATCTAGCTGGGGTAAGTGAAGAATCGCTAGCGATCATTACACATGATGAAGAGGAGGGCAGCCGCCTTACCAGCGAGATGATCGAGACGCCCATCGAAAATCTGGATCTATCAGTGCGAGTGTTCAATTCTCTAAAGCGCACGGGCATAACAACCGTGGGAGAAGTTCTCGAGCTATTGGAAAAAGGGGATGAGGCCGTGATGTCAATCCGGAATTTCGGTGAGAAAAGCCTCGAGGAATTAAGGGCAAAGATGCGCGAGAAGGGGTATCTGGAAGACAACGAGGAATCCGAGGTGGAGTAGGCAAGCCATGCGTCATAGAGTTGCTGGATATAAACTGAATCGTGGCAAGGACGAACGCGCCGGACTGCGGCGAAATCTGGTGAATCAGCTGTTCACACATGAACGTATCCGGACAACCCGTGCCAAAGCATTTGCCATCCGGGGACAGGCTGAACGCTTGATCACGCTTGCCAAGCGCGGGAACGCAGCCGGTGGAGCACAAATGGTCCATGCGAGACGGCTGGCAGCTGCTCGCATGGGGAATCCGGAGGTGGTAAAGAAGTTGTTCGACGATATCGCACCACGTTATATGGATCGACCAGGCGGTTATACCAGAATCCATAAGCTGGGCCCACGCCTGGGTGATGCGGCCGAGATGGTCTTGATTGAGCTGGTCGAGGAATGATGGTCGTTCATCAGAGTTTTTCCCTACTAGGTGCTGATATCTGAGATGAATGGCACGTTACAAAGTTATCCTTGCCTACGATGGCACCGGTTTTTCTGGCTTCCAACGCCAGAAGAATGCCCGCACCATCCAGGCAGAGCTCGAAGCAGTCTTGCGAGCTCTCGGATGGCAGGGTACAACATTGGCTGCTGCGGGTCGCACTGATAGCGGTGTGCATGCTCTAGGTCAGGTGATCGCCTTTGACCTCGAGTGGCGGCACTCTGAAGCAGATCTGCTGAATGCGATGAACGCTAGGCTCTCACAAGACATCTCCGTTCGATCGATTGAAACTGTGAAGCCGGATTTTCATCCCCGCTATTCAGCGATCGCCAGGATCTATCGGTACTCTTTATTTTGTGATCCCGTGCGCCAGCCCCTCCGGGAACGTTATTCCTGGCGAGTCTGGCCTCCGGTGCAAATAGCTGAATTGGAAGATGCTGCCAGGCTGTTGATCGGCACGCATGATTTCAAGTCTTTTGGAAGCGCCCCTCACAAAAAGGGCAGCACCATCCGCCAGGTAAGAACGGCGTACTGGCGACAGAGCGATGATGAGTTCTTATTCGAGATCGAAGCCAACGCATTCCTACACCGAATGGTACGCAGGTTAGTTGCTGTTCAGATCATGGTTGGTCAGGGACGACTTGAACTTGAAGAAATGAAATCTTATTTAGATGAACCGCGGGATAGACCAATTCAAGGTCTGGCGCCGCCTCATGGATTGACTTTATATAAAGTGATCTATGACAACTTATAGTAAGAACATGAAATCATCCCATTGATGATTATGGAGAGTTGACTGTGCAGAAGACATATTACCCAAAGAAAGATGAAATCACCCGAGATTGGTATCTTGTCGACGCCTCTGGGAAAAACTTGGGACGGCTTGCCTCGATTATCGCTAGCATACTGCTTGGTAAGCACAAACCCACTTTTACTCCCGGGGTCAAGACGGGTGATTTTGTGATTGTGGTCAATGCGGAGAAAATTACGGTCACCGGAAACAAGATGACCGAAAAAATCTATTATCGCCA
>FWWM01010403.1_pt1 | contig 16542 bp, 13 predicted proteins | sample 2228351 | NCBI WGS metagenome assembly FWWM01 (sample SAMEA103939774, study PRJEB20133) | metagenome | reverse complement strand
CGTGCGCAAAGAGAAAGAATTCGTGCGCCTGCTGGGGCCCCAGGTCCGCAAACTGGATGACCTGAAAGAGCCGCGCGACCTGATAGACGTGCTGCACAAAGTACTGCTCCTGTGGGAGCGCAGCGAGCGCGCCGCCATGTTGCAGACTCTGGCCGAAAGCGGCTTCGGTCGCCGCGAGGTCTTTTACCGCCTGGCTCAAGCCATCTCCGAAACCCTGCCGGTGGAGAGCAAGGAGAAGAAACTGCTGGATGGCTTCCTGGCCGGCCGTCAGCGCCTGCAGGAGGAGGTGGAGAAGGTGGCGAAACAGGAGAGGTTGTTATGAACAAAAACCCATCCGTTGAATATTATGGCGCGCTGGTGAACCCGGTGGAGCAGAGCGGCACAGACTCCCGTTCGGTTCAGGATTTCGTCCGCAAAGTCATGGAAGGGGGTGAGGAAGCCTTCCGCCGCCGCGCCGAAAAGTACGGCCTGGAGGTGTGAGATGAACCTGCTAGAACTATACGACCGTATCCGAACCTGGGAAGACCTGCACACGGAGTTTAAAGAAGCCGACATCCACTCAGATGACTTGGCTGCCGCGCTGGTGGCGTTTGCCAACACCGATGGCGGTCAACTCATTTTCGGCGTGGACAAAAACCGCCAGATTGTCGGCGTTCCGGATCCCGACCGCCTGATGCAGCGGGTTGACCAGGTGGCATACAACAACTGCGAGCCGCCGCTCACGATCGCGCAGGAAACCCTCTCCCTGCCGGAGGGCAAAACCCTGGTCATTGTCAACATCCCGAAAGGCGAACTGCGTCCGTATCGCACCAGTCGCGGGGATTATTTTGTGCGCACCTCCAGCGGGAAGCGGCGCGCTTCGCAAAATGAACTTCTTCGCCTGTTTCAATCCGCCGAATCGCTGCATTACGACGAAATGCTTGTCCGTCGCGCCAGCCTGCTCGACCTTGACCGTTACGCTTTTGAACAATTTGTGCTGCAGGCTTATGGCAGCCCGATTGAGGCGTTGGGTTTGACCTATGAGGACATGCTGCGCAACCTGGGCTACGTGCGCCTGGCAGAGGGTGAACTGCGCCCGACGGTGGCCTGCCTGTTGTTCTTTGGGCGTGACCCGCAGCGATTTTTACCTCTGGCGCACCTTGTCGCCGGACGCATTCCCGGTGTAAGCCTCGCCAACCCGCCCGAAGACAACAAGCAAATCTATGGGAGAATCCCATCCCAGCTTGAAGATGCCATGCGCTTCCTCACCATCTATCTCAAAGCGCCCCATCGGATTGAGGGACTGAAGCCCGAAAGGTATCCTGAATTGCCAGAAAGCGCCCTGCGCGAATTCCTGGTCAATGCGTTTGCCCACCGCGACTACACCGTTAACGCGCCCATCCGCCTGTTCGTCTTCGACGACCGCGTGGAAATCCGCACCCCAGGCGGACTGCCCAACACCGTCACCATCGAGTCCATTCGGCTGGGCGGCGCACATGTCTTGCGCAATCCCATCATTTACACCCTGCTTGGACGCCTGGGACTGATTACCGGCGTCGGCACCGGCGTCTACCGCGCCATTCACCAAATTCAGCAAGCCACCGGGCGCGCCCCTGAACTGTCGCTGTCCGGGCAGGAATTTGTTGTTACCGTCTTTCGTCCCATCACAGGAGGAAAACTATGACCGGCACCTTTCACACCATCGCCATTCCCCATGACGACATCCTGCAAGGCCGACTGACCATGGATGTCTTCGCCGCCGATCTGGGGGAGGTATTCAAGAATCGCGGCCCAGAAGAGTATCGGCGGGCCGACCTGTTCTTCCAGAAGACCTACGAAACCGAGGGACTGACCGCCCTGCTGGACGTGGTCCGCAAGCGTCTCGAAGGCAGGGGCGGCGACCCGGTGCTCCAACTGCAGACTCCCTTTGGCGGCGGCAAGACCCACGCCCTGATCGCCATGTACCACAAAGCGGCCGAATGGGGCGCGCGGCGGGTGGTCATGGTGGGCACAACCAAGTGCGCTGACGATACCTTGTGGGGCTTGCTGGAAGAGCAACTGACTGGCAAACGGGAAAAATTCGCCAGACTGACTTCTCCCGGCCGCACGGACGAGTTCCGTGAGATGCTTGCCGCTCACGCCCCGCTGCTCATCCTGATGGATGAAGTGCTGGAATACGTCACCAAAGCCGCCGGCGTCACGGTGGGCGAGAGCACCCTGGCGGCACAGACCATCGCCTTCATGCAAGAACTGAGCGAGGCAGTCAGCACCCTGGAGCGGGTTGTGCTGGTGGTCACCCTGCCCTCCAGTCATCTGGAACACTTCGACGAGCAGGCGGCGCGCCTCTTTCAGCAGTTACAGCGGGTCTCAGGGCGGGTGGAAAAAATCTATACCCCTGTTCAGGAACACGAGATCACCCAGGTCATCCGCCGCCGTCTGTTCGCCAGCGTGGATGAAAAAGCGGCGGCCGCGCACATCCGAGCCTTCATGGACTACGCCACCCGGGAGAACCTTCTGCCGGCGGGCGTGGAGCCGTCCGAATACCGGGAACGCTTCGAGGCCTCCTATCCCTTCCTGCCCGATGTGGTGGACGTGCTCTACCAGCGTTGGGGCAGCTTCAGCACTTTCCAGCGCACGCGCGGCGTCCTGCGCCTGCTGGCGCTGGTCGTCCATTCCCTGAAAGAGCAGCCTCTCCCCTACATCTCCCTGGCTGATTTCGATCTGACCAATCAGGAAATCCGCTTTGAGCTGCTCAAACACATTGGCAACGAGTACGATAGCGTCATTGCGGCGGACATCACTGGCGCGGATGCGGGCGCGCGTAAAGCCAATCAACGCCTGGGAAAGGCCTATCAAGGCCTGCATCTGGGCGAACGGGTTGCCCGGAGCATCTTCATGTATTCTTTCAGCGGCGGACCCGAGCGCGGCGCCACCGCCACCGACATCAAGCGCAATGCCGCCGTGTACGATAATCCCTCTTCCGTGATCGCTGATGTGCTGGAAGAACTCAAAAGCCGCCTGCTCTACCTGCAGCACCAGGCCGGTAAATACTTCTTCACCAACCAGCCCAACTTGAACCACATGCTCCTGGTACGCATGGAGAATATCTCTGACGACGAGGTGACGCAAACCGAAGCCGGCCTGCTGCGCGCGCGCGTGCGCGGCGACCGTTTCAAGGTTTATATCTGGCCGCAGGAAACGTCCAGCCTCCCCGATACGCCCGACCTGAAACTGTTGATTCTGCCCGATCGCAACGAATCTCTGATGCGCAACCTGTTGAGCGAAAAAGGAGAAAGCCCCCGCGTCTATCGCAACACCCTGTTTTTCCTCGTTCCCTGGAATAGAGAAGACCTGGCCTTTTCCAATCTGGTGCGCCGCTTGCTGGCCTACCGCGCCCTGGAGGGCGATCCCACCCTCTCCCTGACCCCGGAACAGCGCAAGGAGATCCAAGACGGCCTGAAGAAACTGGAGGGGGACCTGAACGATGCGATCCGCAGGTTGTACCGTCACATCATCGCCCCCGACCGCCAGGGCTGGAAGGAATTCGACCTGGGCATCCCTACGGCGGGAGATGTCCGAAGCCTGGATCAGGAGGTGTACGAGCGTCTTCGGCAGGAAAGTGAAATCCTAGAGAAGATCACGCCCCTGCTCATCAAAGAGAAATTTCTGCGAGACCGAGATTACGTTTCGACCGAGCAACTATACCAAGCCAGTCTGACGACTCCCGGCGAGGCGCGTGCCCCAAGGTCCGTTTGGGAAAATGGAATCATCGAAGGGGTGCGCAAGGGCATCTTTGGGTTGGGAGAGTTACAGGGCCAAGAGCCGGTCTGTCGCTACTACCAGGAGGAGCCGTCGGTCAGTTTCGCAGAGGATGAGATTCTCATCAAGGCCGAAGTATGCCAGGCCCAGCGGGTTGCTCAGCAAGGTCAGGTTGCCTTCATGCCGGGGCAGAGCCAGATGGGGCAACCGGTCAGCGAACCCCGGCCAACGTCATTCTCCGGTCAGCCTGCCACCACACCATCCACCCTCGATACGGGCAAATACCAGCAGTTGTCCTTCCACTTTGAGGTGCCAAAAGGCAAGCTCTCCGCTCTGATGGGGGTGCTGAACTACCTGCAGAGCAAATACGCACGGATGGAAATGACCCTAAAACTGGAAAACGGCTCCCTCTCGGAGCAAGAGATGGAAGACAAAGTGCGGGAAGCCTTCCGGCAGATGGGAATCGAACTCGAATAACGCAGCGGAGGTGTGATGTCCCCTTCCCGCCAACCCCTGGCCGATGCGGACAATAGACGAGACGTCTCCTTCCCCAGGGGGCAAGGGATTACGGTACACGCAGAATCCAGAAATCGTGATGGTCGAACTCCGATTCGTAATATTGCCATTCACCCATCGGGTAGAGCGTCCGGAGCAGGGCCAGGGCTTCCTGATCGTCGTATTTGACCAGGAACACTTTCGGGCCGGGCAGGTCGAGAGTATCAGGCAAGTGCTCAGGCCACACGGCCATATCCAGGCCAGGGACGCCCGCCCAGATGGGCGGCAGGCGCGTATCCACCCAGTGGGGATAGGCCACAGCCCAGATGCGGTCGGCAGGCACGCCCTGACGCATGGCATCTTTCATCACTGCCCCCAACTCCGACGTATTCCAGGCTTTCAAGCGATACTGGTTGTTGTATTGCTGGAAGATCAGGTCGTAATTTTGCAACGCCGAAAGGAAGAACAACATCCCGACCAATCCCCACCCGATCACAACCCGCTTCTTCTCTGAACCCAACGCGGAGAGCACACCCTCCAACCCGATCCCCACCAGCAGGAAGACCGGCACAATAGCGCCAGCCGTGCGATTGAGCGAGGGATTTTCACTGGGGAAGGCCAGAGAAAGGATGGACGGCATTTGGGTCAACGGCACCGCCAGCAAGAGAACCAGGTCTTGCCAGTGACGGCGATTCCAGTAGCGAACCAGCAGCAGGAACACCCCCAACAGGAACAGGACCCCGCTCACCACGTCCAGGGCCGGCCGATTGGGGATGGAGTGAACCCAGATCACACCGTTATCCCAGTTAAACTGGCGCAGGGCATTCCATAGATTGCTCAGGAAGATCTGCCAGGCCGGGCCGGGCAGGGGACGTTCCAGGGTGCCCACACGCGACAGGGCCCGAAAGCCAAACGAATAGGGTTCCTCCATGGCATAGCGCGCCAAGGGCAGGAAGACCAGCAACGAAGTCAGGGCCAGCAACAACAACCCGATCAGGGTCTGACGGCGGATCAGGGGATCGCGCTGATGCAACCCATAGATCAACACGATCAGCACCACCACAAACGGCATGATGCGGAAGGGGGTATAGCCGAGCAATCCCAACCCCAGGGCCAGGCCGGCCAGTAAGAAGTCATTGCGGCTCTGGCGACGCAGGCCGCGGATCAGATAATACAGGGTGGGGGCCACAAACAGCGGATAGAACGAAATGCGCAGAGAAAACCGTTCTAGCACAATCGGCCAGTAGCCAATCCCGGCAAACAGCACCGCCAACAGGCCGGCGCGGCGACTTCCCAGTTCCACACCCAGCCGATACAGATAGGGCAGGGTCAGCAAACCGCCGATCACTGAGGCGATCTTGAGCGTGAGGAAGGAGATGCCTGTGAACTGGGCGATGAGCGCCGCCAGGTAGACGTAGAGCGGCTCGCGGCCAGTGTTGCGCGGGAAGAAGATGGAGAACTGACCACGAGTGACATCGAGCACATCCCACAGTTTCTCAGCATGGTCGCTGTTCATCTCCGGCACCACAGTAGCCAGGCGATGCAGATGGAAGAACACCACCACCCCCAGCGCCGGCAAAATGGCCACCCACAACCAGCGGGCAAGACCCGGCCCGCTGCCCTGTCCCTCGGGCGAATCCGTCTCTTCCGGCAGCCAGAATGCTCCCACAAACAGGGCAACCGAGAGCAACCACAGGGTGATGTTCCAGAGGTTGAAACGATTGGGTTTGGTGGGCCAGCCAGGCACGTCCTGGCCGGAGATTTGTAGATCCCACAACAGGAAGAAGGCCGCCACAGCAAAGACCAGGGAGAGCAAAAACAGCTGGGTGTGCACCTTCCAGGGATAGCGGCGGTAGCGAGCTGGGGGTAGTGTGGGCAGCACCAGTTCCCCACTGCGATAGGCCAGGATCGCCATCACCAGCGCCCCCAGGTAGAAGGGCACGCCGAGAATGGTGTTGCGGCCCGGCGGCTCCAGGGCACGCTGTGCCAGCAGACCCAGGGCCAGGGCTAACAGAATCCGCCAGGGGAAGGACGTTCGTCGGGGCGGGGGCGATGTCGGAGCGACCTCAATCGATTCTTCTCCTGACGGCGTGATCTCCACCGCAGTCAGGGTGTCGGCGTGACTCCACCAGGATCGTATAAAAGCCAGCACCGACTTCCAATCCTTGAAAATAGATTTGACGTAATCCAGGACAGTGGGTTCGTTCATAAGCGTCTTCTGGTGATGTAAAAGGTGTAGGCACCGTGTTCGTGCAACGGTTGCTGCACATGGCCGATAAGGCGACGATATATCCACGCCAGATTGCTCGGATGGCGCACCAGAATCCAGCGACCAAACAGGCGTTTGGTGATCCACGAAGGCAGGCCAAAGTAGTGGCCCCACTCCAGGGCGGCCAGAGCCTGGGGAGAGAAGTAATGAAACCAGCGCTGCACTTGGAAGCCGGCCTGCTCCAGGCGTGCCTGCCACACTTCAGGGGGATCACAGTGATAATGGCGAGAGATGCGGTTGAACAGGCGACGGTAGTGCCCGGCCAGAGGAGCGAGTCCCCATCGTTCCAGGGTCTGGGCCAGGGAAAGAAAACGAGGAAAGTTATGGTTGGGTACGCAAAAGTAAAACGGCGCGCCAGGCCGCAACACTCGGGCCACCTCGTGTAATACTGCCTGGACATCGGGGATATGTTCCAACACGGAGTTGGAAAAGGCGCTGGCAAAACAGGCATCAGGCATGGGAATATGACTGCCCCCGGCGCGGATCAACCAGCGATAGCCACCGTAGCGTCGGGCCTCGCGGAGCGGTTCCCACCACGGGTCCAGGCCGACGTCAATCGGGCGGTCGAAGGTCACCGAGGCGAAATGCCCATCGCCGCAGCCCACATCCAGGGTCGGGGCAGGCAGGCTGAGGTCCTGGTAGAAGCGGGATTCCACCGCCCGGAGCAGGGCGCGAAAATAAGGGAGGTCGCGCAGGTGCAGATAGAGGAAGTCCTTATCTGTTTTGGGAGGATGCATGTCTTTTGGCCATCAGAGAGGTGAACAGGTTCTCGTATTCAGCGGCAATCGAATCGGGATCGTAGAGATGGCGCAAACCGTTCAGGTCACAGCGATATGCCGGTCGGTGCTCGAGAATCTTCAGGATAGCCTGCGCCAGTGCCCGGCTATCGCCAATCGGGATCACCTCTCCCATACCATGCCTCTGCACCGGCCGACGCACTCCGGGCAGATCGGAGGCCACACAGGGCACGCCATTCATCATGGCTTCGATCTGCACCAGGCCAAAGGCCTCGGTGGAATTGAGCGAGGGAACGACCAGGACATCCAGATTAGGGTAGTAGGCGGCCATCTCGGCCGGGCTGAGCACGCCCAGGAAGGTCCAGTGCCCGCTGGCCTGGTAGGCTTCGATCTGGGGGCGCAGGCGCTCAAAATAGGCAGCCTCGCCCAACACGTTCTGATATTGCCCGGCGAACAGCACCTGTGCCTGGGGATATTTTTCCAGGATGATCGGCAGGGCCTGAAGCAAGACTTCGACCCCCTTTTCGGTGGCGAAGCGCGCCGCCATGCCGATCACCGGGCGGCGCGTGTGCACTTGATGTTGGGCCGCAAAGGCCGCCACGCTCCCCGGCCGGGGATCGGGCAGTTCCACTGGCGGCAGGATCGGGGTCAGTTTGTGGCGAAACCGTCGCAGGTAGGGCGAGTGATCGGCATAATCCTGGGTATAGGTGACGATGTGATGGGCCAGCCAGCCCGCCAGGTGGTTTTGCACATGCACCACCGCATTCACAAAGCGATTGAACAGGCCCGGCGGCAGGGAGAGATCGCAATGGTAGGTGAGCACGGCTGGCTTGCCAAACAGACGGGCACGCAAGGCCACGCCCGGCGCATCGAATTGAGGCAGATGCAGGTGGACCACATCGTGGCGGGCCACCAGTTGAGTCGCCACCAGTCCAAAGGTGGGTGCCACCACTCCCTTGCTGATGCGCAACGCTACGGGAATGCGGATCACGGTCACTCCGTCCAGTTGTTCGCGGCGCGGCAGAGAGCGATCGTATTGGGAAGTCATCACCGTCACCTGGTGGCCCCGTCGGGCAAAGGCCCGGGCCAGGCGTTCGGCATAGATGGTCAGGCCCGAGGTGTGCGGGCGATAGTAGGTCAGTACAGTGAGGATGTTCATAGGCCAGGGGCGATTATAACTCACTGGACAGGTATAATCTGGGCCGATGGAGAAGTTGATTCAAGCAACCAGAGACCTGTTCCACATTCACCTGAGCAGGCAGGCGGTGAAAGCCCTGAGTATTTATGAGCAAGAACTGATCGCCTGGAATCAGAAATTCAACCTGACAGCCATCCGCGACATTGAGGGGATTCGCACCAAACATTTCCTGGACTCGTTTTCGTGCGTCCTGGCCTGGAAAGCCAACCCGCCGGCGCGCCTGGTAGATGTGGGCACGGGCGCGGGCTTTCCGGGCATCCCTTTGAAGATCCTCTATCCTTCCATGCATGTCACTCTGGTCGAATCGGTCGCCAAAAAGGCCATGTTCTGCCAGCATATCATTCAAATCCTGGGTCTGGAGCAGATCGAGGTGATCAACGCCCGGGCTGAAGTCCTGGGGCAGGACCCGGCCTATCGAGAGACCTTCGATTGGGGAGTGGCCCGAGCCGTGGCCAACCTGCGCGTGCTCAGCGAATACCTGCTGCCGTTGATCCGGGTGGGCGGGATGATGCTGGCTCAAAAGGGCGAAAGCGGCCCGGCAGAGGCTCAGGTCGCTGAACGGGCCATTCACATCCTGGGCGGCAAGTTGCGACAGGTCATCCCCGTGACATTACCGGGGATCGTGGAGGATCGTTACCTGGTGTTGGTGGAGAAGGTCCACGCCACGCCGCCCAAATACCCGCGCCGGCCCGGACTGCCCTATAAGGAGCCGCTATGAGCGTGGAAAGGAAACCGCTCCTGCCCATCCCCCGGGCCTGGGTATCTCCCTGCCTCTGCTGAAGGCACCGGCCAATGCCGGGCGGGCGCTGAGCGGGGATCAAAAATACACCGGTAGCGGGATGCCAATGCCGTTCAGGCGCACTTCAGCCGGGTCTTTTGGCCACACACCCGGCACAGGGGTACCACAATAGGAGCATTCCCCCTGGCCGTTCAGGCGATAGGCTCGCACCACATAGCCGCGCCGCTCGATTACCGCTCGACCGCACCCAGGACAAAAGGTGTGCTCATACTCACCTACTCGCCCAGGTAGGTTACCAGCATACACAAACCGCAGACCGGCCTCACGGCCGATCTCGGCGGCTCGCAACAGGGTAGCCGCATCCGTACCTTCCCGGTCGGTCATCTTGTAATCGGGATGGAAAGCGGTTACATGCCAGGGAATATCGGGCGAGACGCTCACCAGGAAGCGCGCCGCATCCCACAATTCCTCGTTGCTATCGTTGAAGCCGGGCACGACCAGAGTGACCACCTCCACCCACAAGCCCAAATCATGAGCCCGTCGAATGCCATCCAGCACATGGTTGAGCACCCCGCCCAACCGCCGATAGTTGCGGTCGTTCATTGTCTTCAGGTCCACCTTATAGGCGTCCAGGTAGGGACGCAGGTAGTCCATCACTTCGGGGGTGTTGTTCCCGTTGGAGACGAACGCACATTTCAGGCCGGCGGCTTTGGCCTGCTTGAAGATCGCCACAGCCCATTCGCTGGTGATCAGCGGTTCGTTGTAAGACGAGACGATCACCGACGAGCCGGTTTGTCGAGCGATCTCCACCATCTGTTCCGGGCTGATCCGCCGGATCAACCCTACCGATGAATCCGAAGCCGGGTCGCGCAGGGCCTGCGAGGTGTACCAGTTCTGACAGTAGCCACAGTGAAAATCGCAGCCCAACATGCCAAACGTCAAGGCAGTTGCGCCGGGCAACACATGCGAGAACGGCTTTTTCTCGATCGGATCGGCATTCAGTGCCGCCACATAGCCAAACGGCACTTTCAACACGCCTCCCTCGTTAAACCGCACCTGGCATACCCCGCGCATTCCCACTCGGATGCGACACCGATGGGCACAGGCCAGACAGCGTACCGACCCATCCTCCAGGCGAAGATAGACTTCCCCTTCGCGAGTCAAGCGATCCAGAACCTCTGCAACCGTGCTCATTCCCTTCCACCTTTCTCCTCCACGCGGAGGCAAAACACCAGGTCACACACCTTCGACGCTGATCGCGTTGTATATAATATACTCCATGTTTAGTCTTGTCATCCAGGCCGGTGGAAAATCGGAGCGCATGGGCCAGGATAAGGCCCTCAAACCTTTTCTTGGACGCCCCCTGATTCAACGCCTGATCGAACGGCTGGACGAACGAGCGGAGGAGATCATCATTACCACCAACCGGCCGGACGCTTACGCTTTCCTGCTCGACTGGCATCACTCTCGCCTCCAAAGCGGACGCGCCGGCTCGGGGGCGGTTCCCCTGCGCCTCGTCCCGGACCTCGAGCCGGGTCGCGGGGCCCTCGGAGGGTTATACACCGCCCTGGCCGCGGCCACCCGGCCCATCGCTGCGGTCGTGGCGTGTGATATGCCGTTCGCCAGTGCCCGGCTGCTCGAAGCCGCGGCCCGCCTCCTGGTCCAGGAAGAAGCGGACGTGGTGATCCCGCGCAGCGCCGAAGGATATGAACCGTTCCACGCAGTGTATCGGTGTGCCACCTGTCTGCCCGCCATCCGCCGGGCGATCCAGGCCGACCGCTGGAAGGTGATTTCCTGGTTCCCCGAGGTGCGCCTCCGTGAACTATCGGCAGATGAGGTGGCTGCGCTCGACCCCGATGGCCGGGCCTTCTGGAACGTCAACACACCCGAGGAGTTCGCTGCCGCAGAGCAAATCGCGGCCCAACTCCCTTAGCGGACGATCAGCACCGGGCAGGGGGCATGGGCAACCACTTTTTGGCTCGTGCTGCCCAGCACGGCGGCGGCGATCCGCCCCAGGCCACGAGCGCCCATCACGATCAGGTCTACCTGACGGGTGCGAGCCACCTCGATGATTGCCTCGGCCGGCGATCCTTCGATCAACTCGGTCTGTACCTGGGCTGGCACTTCACCCACTGCCTGGCGGGCTTTTTCCAGAACGGGTTCCGCCTCTTTCAGCCGGGCATGGATGGCCTGTTGCAGATTCGGTTCGCCCAGATACGAAGGGATGGGATCGTAGGCGATCACGATCCACAACTCGCGGGCGTTGATGTTGCGGGTCAGGTCTCCTGCCATGCGCGCGGCATGCAGGGCATGTTCTGAACCATCTACGGCTAACAGGATACGCTCAAACATAGGGCCTCCTTGGGGATCGGGTACAATTTTAGTATATCCGAATCTGACCTGTATGCTCCACCGATTTTGCAGATTTTGCCTCATCCCCTTTCTCCTCTCAGCCTGCGCCCCGGACGAGGGATTCTCCTCTGCCGATGGCTTCAACCCCCTTTCTTCTCTGGAGTGATCTCATGACCCTTGACCTGACCCTGATTCGTCAACAGTTCCCCGCGCTGGATCGTCCGGCGATCTTCTTCGATAACCCCGGCGGCACCCAGATCGCCCGCCCTAGCCTGGAGCGCATCCAGCGCTACCTGCTGGAATGCAACGCCAATCACGGCGGCGCGTTTGAAACCAGCCGCCAATCCGATGCGATCCTGGAGGAAGCCCACGCGGCAATGGCCGACTTTCTCAATGCCGCTCGTCCAGAAGAGATCGTCTTCGGCCAGAACATGACCACCCTCACCCTGCACCTGTCGCGTTCCCTGGCTCACTGGCTACAGCCCGGCGACGAGATCGTGGTCACCCGCCTGGATCACGATGCCAACGTCGCCCCCTGGCTGCTTATCGCCGCCGATCGGGGCTGCCGCGTGAACTGGGTTGATTTCCACCCCGACGATTGCACATTGAACCTGGATGAGTTTCAACGCGCCCTGGAACGGCGCCCCAAACTGGTCGCCTTTGGCTACGCTTCCAACGCAGTGGGCACCATCAACCCGGTGCATCCGATGACTCGCCTGGCCAAAAGCACCGGTGCTTTGGTGTTTATTGATGCCGTCCAGTACGCTCCTCACGGCCCGATAGACGTGCAGGCCATCGGTTGCGACTTCCTGGCCTGCTCAGCCTATAAGTTCTTTGGCCCCCACGTGGGCGTGCTGTATGGACGCTATGAATTACTGGAGCAATTACCGGCCTACAAAGTGCGCCCGGCGCCTGACAATCCACCAGGCAAGTTCGAAACCGGCACCCAAAATCATGAAGGGATTGCCGGAGTGCTGGGGGCCCTGGAATATCTGGAATGGGTGGGCAGTCAGTTCGGCAGTGCAAGCGCCGAAGGATGGCGCGAGGAAGGGTTCCGTGGCCGCCGTTTGCGATATAAGCAGGCCATGACCGCCATTCGCGCCTATGAGTACGAAGTGAGTCGGGCGCTGCTGATCGCCATCGCTTCAGTACCTGGAACGCGTATTTATGGCATCACCGATAGCCAGCGGCTGGATCAGCGTGTGCCTACGGTCTCGTTCACCCTGGAAGGCAAATCCCCGCGCCAGGTCGCAGAAGCCCTGGGTCAGGCCGGCATCTACGTGTGGGATGGCAATTACTATGCCCTGGAAGTCACCAGGCGATTGGGCCTGGAAGACCGAGGGGGTATGGTGCGTGTGGGCGCAGTGCATTACAACACCCTGGAGGAGATCGATCGCCTGCACCAGGTGCTGATGCAGATAGCCCAGGAGAGTCAATGAACATCAGACAGGCCATCCCAGGAAGCAGGGTATAATCTTCATCATGTTCACCGACCTTCAACCGACTCTCGAAAGCGCCATTCATGCCATTCTCACTGCCCAGGGGGTAACGCCGCTGCCCCTCAAGTGGGCGCCGATTCCCTTTGCGGGGGAGTGGGGCATTTCCACGTCTTTCTTCCAAATCGCGGCTGAAGAAGCCCGCGCGGGCCGTTCCAGGGGCAAACCGATCCCTGTGCGCGCTCAAGAACTGGCCGAAACCGTGCGCAACCGATTAGGGCCTGTGCCCGGAATCAGCCGGGTAGAGTCGATCAAAGGCTATCTGAATATTTACTTCGAGACCAGCACCTACGCCCGTCGCGTGGTGGAGGCTGTGCTATCCGCCGGCCCCGACTACGGCCGCGACTCCCCCAAAGGGGAACGGGTGATGGTGGAATACGCCCAACCCAACACCCATCATTCCTTCCACATCGGTCACTACCGCAATGCCATCCTGGGCGAAGTGTTGGCGCGCATTCTGGAATTTGCCGGCTTTGAGACCATTCGCGCTTCCTATCCAGGCGACATCGGTCTGGGGGTGATCACCACCCTGTGGGCCTACGATAAGTTCTATAAAGGCCAGGAGCCTGAGGGCATTCACGAACGTGGCCAGTGGCTGCTCAAGATTTATGCCGAAGCCACTGCCCTGCTCGAACCCAAAGAGAACGAGACCCCTGAAGAGGCCGCTCGCCGTCAACAATACGATGCCGAACGCCGTGAGATGTATCGCAAGTGGGATGCCGGTGATCCTTACGTGCGCCAACTGTGGCTGACCACCCGCGAGTGGAGCCTGGCGGAACTGCGCGACATCTTGCACATGCTGGATATTCACATTGACGTATGGTTCTTTGAGAGCGAGATGGATGAGCCGGCCAAAGCCATCGTGGAGGAATTGATCGCCAGAGGGATTGCCGATGATGAACGGCCCAATGGTGGCCCGGTCATCGTGCGAATTGACGAAAAATTGGGCCTGCAGAAAGAAACCTATCGCACCAACGTTATCCTGCGCTCTGATGGCACCACCCTTTACCTGACCAAAGACCTGGCCCTGGCCAAAATCAAGTTTGAGCAATATCACGTGGATCGCTCGATCTACGTGGTGGATGTGCGCCAGTCCATGCATTTGCAACAGGCTTTTGCCATCCTGCGCCTGTGGGGATTTCCTCAGGCCGAGAAATGTTATCACCTGGGCTATGGGTTTGTGAGCTTGCCCGAGGGAGCCATGTCGTCCCGCCGCGGCCGGGTGGTATTGTTCAAAGACGTAGCGGATGAAGCCATCCGTCGCGTCCTGGCCATCGAATCACAAACCTCACCACAAATGAGCGAAGAGGAGCGCCGCCGCGTCGCTGAACAGGTAGGCCTGGGCGCCCTGGCTTACTCCATGCTCTCGGTGGACAACAACAAAGACATCGTCTTCGAACTGGACGCTGCCCTGGCGTTTGAAGGCCGAACCGGCCCCTACATCCAGAACGCTCATGTGCGGGCCAACTCCATCCTCAAGAAAGCCCGTGCCGCCGGCCTCGATGTCCCCCCCACACAGGCGCCTTCGTTTGACTATGACCTGACGCGCCACGAAATTGACCTGATCGAACAACTGGCGCGCTTCCCCCAGGCCGTGAAGCAGGCCGCCAGCGAATATCGCCCTCTGGTGATCGCCTCCTACGCCTACGACCTGGCCGATGCCTTCCATTCGTTCTACCATGCCGTCCCGGTGCTCCAGGCCGGCCAGGCCCAGGTCAGAGACGCCCGTCTCTATCTGATCATGGCCTCCCGGCAGGTGCTGGCCAATGCCCTGCGTTTGCTGGATATTCAGGCCCCCGAAGTCATGTAAGCCAATGCCGAAGGTTGGGAGACAGAGCAAGCCCCAACCTTCGATCTTTTACCCTAACCCTCACCACACAAGGAGAGAACCATGCCAGTCAAAACCATCATCATGGGCGCTGCTGGACGCGACTTTCACAACTTTAACGTCTTCTTCCGCAACAACCCGGACTACGAAGTGGTTGCCTTCACCGCCACCCAAATTCCCGACATCGAAGGGCGCCTCTACCCTCCTGAACTGGCGGGGCCGCTCTACCCGAAGGGCATTCCCATCCACCCCGAAGAGGAACTGCTGGATCTCATCCGCGATCATGGCGTGGATCAAGTGGTGTTTGCCTACTCCGATGTCTCGCACGAATACGTGATGCACAAGGCCAGCCTGGTCATCGCCACCGGCGCCGACTTCCGCCTGATGGGCACGCGCACCACTCAATTGAAATCCTCCAAACCGGTGGTGGCGATCAGTGCTGTGCGCACTGGTTGCGGCAAAAGTCAGACCACGCGGCGGGTTTCCCTGATCCTTCGCTCGCTGGGCTACAAAGTAGCCGTGATCCGCCACCCCATGCCTTATGGCAACCTGATTCGCCAGGAGGTGCAGCGCTTCGCTGACTATGATGATCTGGATGAGCAGGATTGCACCATCGAAGAACGCGAGGAATACGAGCCCCACCTGGCCAACGGCATGATCGTCTACGCCGGCGTGGACTATGAGAAAATCCTGCGTGCCGCCGAGCAAGAAGTAGATATGATTATCTGGGATGGAGGCAACAACGACTTCCCCTTCTTCGTCCCCGATTACCAGATCGTGGTGGCCGATCCCCATCGTCCGGGTCATGAAAGCACCTACTACCCCGGCGAAACCAACGCCCGCCTGGCGGATGTCTTTGTGATCAACAAAGTAGACACTGCTCACCCAGAGGCAGTGCTGGCCGTACGCGAGTCCCTTCACCGCCTCAACCCTCGGGCCATCCAGATTGAAGCCGCTTCTCCATTGTTTGTGGACGATCCAGAAGCCATTCGCGGCAAACGCGTCCTGGTTGTGGAAGATGGCCCCACGCTGACCCATGGCGAGATGGCCTATGGGGCCGGCTACATCGCCGCCCGTCGCTTCGGCGCCGCCGAAATCGTGGACCCACGCCCGTTTGCTGTCCGCTCCATCGCCGCCACATACGAAAAATATCCCAAAACGGGTCCAGTGTTGCCCGCCATGGGGTATGGCGAGGCCCAACGGAAAGACCTGGAAGACACCATCAACGCCTCCGATGCTGACCTGGTGATCATCGGCACGCCGATTGACCTGAAACGCATCATCCGCATTCAAAAACCCGCCCAGCGCGTGCGCTACGAGTTACAGGAAATCGGCCAGCCCACCCTGGCAGACCTGCTGCTCCAAAAGTTCGGCCGCAAACACGGGTGATCGCACTTGAAAGCAGCGCACACACATCGCCCCATGCTGGATGGCAACCATCTCACCTGCCATCCAGCATATATTTCTGCGCCATCTACCTTCTGCGTCATCTGCGCAATCTGCGGACACCTCTGCGTCATCTGCGCAATCTGCGGACACCTCTGCGTCATCTGCGTGATCTGCGGATACTCTCTGCGTCATCTGCGCAATCTGCGGACACCTCTGCGTCATCTGCGCAATCTGCGGATACTCTCTGCGTCACCTGCGCAATCTGCGGATACTCTCTGCGTCATCTGCGCAATCTGCGGAT
>FWWM01009495.1_pt1 | contig 16550 bp, 12 predicted proteins | sample 2228351 | NCBI WGS metagenome assembly FWWM01 (sample SAMEA103939774, study PRJEB20133) | metagenome | reverse complement strand
TTAAGAGAAGCAGAAAAATCTATACTTCCGATATTTGAACGTATTGATACAATCAAAACACATAATTTTAAGTTATTGAATTCGTTTCTGGATGATTTGAGTTTATTAATCAAAAAATATTCAGAACAAAAAATAACATATGATTCAGTACTCACTTTTTTAGAATCTAAAGGTGTCGGAAAAGAATTAGCTGAACCCATTGCACGATTAGATGATAAATCATTACATGACATAAAATCATTATTGAATAATATTTTTGATTTAATATATAGGACAGGTTTTTTAGACCAGAATAAAGTTGATATTGATAAGGATTCAATTGTGATTAGAAACGGAAAGATGGAAAGGGTATATCCTAAATCATCTTTTTTTGATCAAAATGATATCGAAAAATTACTAACTGGTGCATCACAAAATTTTGAAAATGATAGTGAAACAGTTGTGGAATTAATAAGATTGATCTCCAGAAAATTTATAACCCCAGATATAATTTTCAATAAAAAAGAAACTTTAATAGCGATTGAAGAAGCACGATATAAAATTTCAAAAAACATTGGCATCGTTCTGGAGAACGAAAGAATAGTCGCAAAACATCAGAAAATCACAGAGGAAATCAAAAGAAAAATTGATTCATATCGAAGAATTAAATATGAAAAAGGTGAAAAAATTAATGAAGCGCTTCAGTTTCTTGGGAAATTGTTACATATCGCAGGAGTTATACTCATTCTTGCAATTTATATCTATCTCTTTAGAAAGAAGGTTTATTCAAATACCAGCAAGATTTTGATTTTTTCGATTATTCTCATTCTCATCTCATTTCTTGCTTACCTCACTACAAGAGTAGAAACAGATTTACCCATACAATATCTGATAATTATTCCTGTTGCCTCGATGCTGATCACAATAATTTTTGATTCAAGATTGGGGTTTTATTATACAGTTATTTCATCGATGATTGTTGGTGGAATTGGAGGGAACGATTATACAATTGCTACTGCAAATATAATTGCAGGTACTCTTGCTGTTTTTTCAGTCAGAGATATTAAAAATCGATCTCAAATTTTTAGATCTCTTCTTTTTATTCTTTCAGGTTACTTACTCGCAATTATTTCCTTTGGTCTCGAAAGATATGAGACATTAACTGAAATGAGTAATGAAGCAATCTTTGCCCTCGTGAATGCTGTAATTTCTCCGATCTTTACATACGGACTTCTTATCTTTTTTGAAAGATTTTTTGATGTCACTACAGATTTAACTCTCCTCGAGCTTGCAGATTTTAATCATCCACTCTTGAAAGAACTCAAATTGAAAGCACCTGGTACATTTCATCATTCTGTTAATCTAAGTATACTTGCAGAAAGTGCAGCTCACTCCATCGGAGCGAATTCGATCTTGACAAAAGTTGGTGCTTTGTATCACGATATTGGTAAAATCATCGAACCAAATTACTTTATAGAGAATATTCTCGATGAAAAAAGCGAACATGAAGATCTGGATCCTGAACAAAGCGCCCAGATCATTTTGAATCATGTAGAAGAGGGCATCGAACTTGCAAGAAAATATAAACTTCCTGAGGAGGTTATTAAATTCATTCCAATGCATCACGGGACAACTCAAGTTCAATACTTTCTAAGTATGGCTAAAAAACTCGGGAGAAAAGTTGATGAGGATAGATTCAGATATCCAGGACCAAAACCAGATTCAAAAGAAACAGCAATTGTTATGTTAGCCGATGCCGTTGAATCTATGAGCAAAAATTTAGATGAAATAACAGAAGAAAAATTAAATGACCTTGTCAAAGATATCATCCAGAGAAGATTTTTCGAGGGACAGTTAAATGAATCTAGTCTTACACTAAAAGATCTGGATCTCATCAAACAAAGTTTTGTTGATACTCTAATAGGATTTTATCATCAGAGAATAGAATATCCTCAAGTTTAATTATGTCAGTAGATTTGTTCAATCAACTCACCAATGAATTTTTAATCTATCTGAAATCGATTCGTGGCTATTCAAGCAATACTATAGATTCATATAAAAGAGATATCGAAAGATTCAATGAGTATTTAGAGGAAAGGGGATTGGATGATTATAATGATGTCGACAAAACAATTCTCAGTAATTTCTTTTCAACCCTTGATGTTCTTGGATTATCAGCAAAATCTATTGCAAGAAATTATTCATCCATTAAGAGCTTCTTCAGATATCTGTTCACGAACGAATATATTCAATCGAACCCATCATTAAAATTCAAAGCTCCAAAAATTAGTAGACGACCACCGGAAGTTTTATCGATTTCAGAGATTAATAAAATATTAAATATGCCTGATACTAAAACCGTACTTGGATTAAGAGATAAAGCAATGTTAGAATTTGCCTATGCTACTGGTGTACGCGTTTCGGAATTAATCAATTTAAAAGTATCTGATTTATTTTTTGATGAAGAGGTTGTCAAAATATATGGTAAAGGAAACAAAGAACGTTTGGTACCAGTTGGTTCTCATGCCATATACTGGATTGACGAATATCTAAAAAAATCTCGTCCAGTTCTTACAAAAAAATTAGTTTCGGAAAATTATTTGTTTCTAAATCGTAGGGGTAAAAAATTAACTCGCATGGGATTTTTTAAAATTCTAAGATATTATGTTCAGCAAGCTGAGATCGATAAAAATGTTCATCCACATACTATCAGACATTCATTCGCAACTCATCTCCTTGAGAGAGGTGCTGATATTAGAATCGTACAGGAACTTTTAGGACATGCAAGAATATCAACTACACAAATTTATACTCATGTGGATAGAAATAAATTGCGAGAAGTTTTAATCAAATATCATCCAAGAATCAGTAATTAAAAATTTTATCCAATGGAAAACTTAATTGTAAATCCTAAGTTGATTCTTTTTATTTTTTTTGTTCCACTTTTTTTGATTTCCATTACTTTTCATGAATATGCTCATGCATTCATGGCTTATATGTTTGGTGATGACACTGCAAAAAAAGTGGGCAGGATGACTTTTAATCCAATCAAACATCTTGATCTAATTGGAAGTGTTTTAATACCAATTGCTGCGTTTGCTTCTGGTATCGCTTTAATCGGGTGGGCTAAACCAGTACCGGTAAATCCAGATAATTTTTCTAATAAACGATGGGGAGATGGAATCGTATCCCTTGCAGGCCCATTATCGAATTTAATCCTAGCCTTTTTGTTTTATACTTTAATTCTATTCCTCCCAGAAATTTCATTCTTTGAAATAAATGATAAACAATTCTTACTCTCAACAATTTTACTCTACGGTGTATATCTAAATATTTTTCTTTTTTGTTTTAATCTTCTGCCCATTCCACCTCTCGATGGAATTCATATCCTCCACGCAATTTTCTATTCAAAGTTTACTCAAAGACTTGTAAACTTTGGATTGGCTGGGAGTGTCCTATTAATTTTATTTATTTATAGCCCTCTCTGGAAATATTTTAATCGCTTGATTAATACGATTATGAAATTATTTTTAAGTTTATCCTGATGGATTTTAATATAAATAGTGAACAAATAATTTAATGATTTAATTATCAATCCAACTCTGAACTCAGCTGTTCCTATCCTTTACAAAATCAATAAAGTTAATTAACCACAAAATTCATTAGTTGATTTAATCTTACTAACCTAAAAGATAACCGCAAAATAAGATTGCTGTGTAACCCTATTCGTAAAAATCCATTTCCCTTTAATGGAATTGTGAATCTCGTAAGAGAATGTTTTTTGATTCACCACTGAGGTCTTAGAGGGACACAGAGAAGATTATTTCCAGGATAGAGTAATAAATTTCAACAGCACTGAGAATCAATCGGCAAAACAAATATTATCTAATTTATTTAATAAGAAACGTACTCTTTACTCTAATTTGCATAATCAGGCTTAGATAATTTGTCCATTAATCCGTTTCTAAATTCAACTCACTAATTAATATCTTTTTAATTATTTTTAAATGCTATTTAAGTTAAAATAAACTAATTGATTATGGATGAAATTAAAATAAATCGTAGAAAAACATATTTCCGAATACTAAGCTATCTTAAACCATATTGGCGTCACTTAATTGGTGTACTTATTACTTCAATATTTTTCACTATTTTTAGTGGACTTTCAATCTATTTAACCATTCCACTTCTCGAAACTTTATTTCAAACTGAAATTAAAGCAGAACAACAACAGTCACCGACTGCCGAACTCAGTCAAAAACTCGAAACTCAGGCTAAGAGTGGAGGATTTTTATCGGGAATTAAAAAAGAGTTGTCGGAAAAACTCTATTCATTTATCGATCGACCATCAAAACGAGATTCATTATTAAGAATTTGTGGATTGATTGTTCTGACTTTTTTCCTGAAAGGACTATTCGGGTACATCCAATCGTACCTGATGGCATACATCGAACAGGGATTCATTCGTGATCTAAGAAATGAAACCTACGCCCACTTAAATAAACTGTCTTTAAAATATTTCACAAATGAAAGAATCGGAAATTTAATTTCCCGCATCACGAATGATATTACAATGATTAATACAGGTATCTCTGCGAGTTTTGTCACTCTCACAAAAGATCCTTTACTGGTGATTGTCTTTTTATTGCTGGCTCTTGCGATTAGCTGGCAATTGACCCTTCTTTCGCTTGTCGTTATGCCATTCTCTTTAGTAATAATTAGCTGGTTGGGGATTTTGCTCTACAAACAAAGTTACATCTTGCAGGGCAAAATGGCTGATTTAACTTCATTCTTACAGGAAAAAATCTATGGCACTAAAATCGTTAAAGCATTTAATATGGAATTAAAAGAAAACGAGAACTTCTTCGCACTGACAAATCACTTTTTCAAAATGATCTTACGAATAACACGAATCAGAAATATCGCACCTCCTGTTACAGAATTCTTTAGCGTTCTCGCAGGAGTTTTGATTATCTGGTATGGAGGAATTCAGGTTCTCGAAACTCATACTTTGAAAGCTAGTGAATTTCTCGGATTTCTTTTTATAATTTTCCAGATCATGCCACCAGTGAAAGAGCTGAGCAATGTAGCAAATCGAATTCAGGAATCTACTGCTGCAGCTTCTCGAGTATTCGAAATCATCGATGAACCGATCACAATTAAGAATAAACCAAATGCAATTTTATTCCAATCATTCAACGATAAAATAGTTTTTGATAAAGTTTCTTTCCATTATGATGTCAATCATAGATATATTTTGCGCGATATTTCCTTTGAAGTTAAAAAAGGGGAGATTGCAGCATTAGTCGGGCCAAGTGGTGCCGGTAAAACAACCCTTGTTGATTTGATTCCGAGATTTTATGATGTTACAGAAGGTGCAATTTATATTGACGGCATCGACCTCAGGGATTATGATTTGAAATCATTAAGGAATCACATTGGTATTGTAACTCAGGATCCAATATTGTTTAACGATACGATAAAGAATAATATCTGCTATGGAATGGAAGACGCAAATTTTGATGACATCATCAAAGCTGCCATTGCTGCAAATGCCCACGAATTTATTTTAAATCTTCCCAATGGATATGAGACCGTCATTGGTGAAAGAGGATTAAAACTTAGTGGTGGTCAGAGGCAACGAATCTCCATAGCAAGAGCTTTATTGAAAAATCCACCAATAATGATTCTTGACGAAGCCACTTCATCTCTTGATAGCGAGTCAGAAATTCTTGTGCAGGGAGCAATCGAAAATCTTATGAAAGATAGAACAACATTTGTAATTGCTCATCGATTAAGCACAGTCAGAAATGCGAATAAAGTTATTGTAATTGACAAAGGTAAAATTGTGCAAATCGGTACTCATTTAGAGCTCATTCAGGATGTGGAAGGATTATACTACCGTTTATATAATCTTCAATTTAATTTAAACGAGGTTGAATGATGAAATCATATCCCGAGAGGACAATTGAAATTATTGATAGGCTTGGTTTTGTTTTTCTTTTCATTTTTGCTGCGAGTTTGACTACATCAATATTCGTAAATCAAATTGGATATTTTGGTGCTCTCTTAACTCTTCTTCTGAGATTTGCAGTTCAAAAAAAAATTGAAAAAAGAAAAACTGGTCTTGAATTACTCTTCATTCTTTTAATCTGCTCTGAAATAATTTCAGCTTTGCTTTCAGATTACACTTCTCAAGCTTTTCATAATACTTTTAAAAGAGCAATACTTCTACCCATTGTCTATATGCCTGTTTACTATTTAAGAAATGAAAAACGATTTAAAAGAATATTGTACGCATTCCTTGTCTTTGCAGTAATTGGAATGGCTGTTTATCTCTACTTCGCTTATCAATACTATGTTTATCAATTATATTCCAAGATTCAGAAAGGTCCATCTATTTTTCAATATGTCATGACTGCTGGTGGACTAATGAGTATTGTTACTATCATTCTGGTGAGTTTTCTTTTTCTTAAAGAGAATAAATTTCAATACAAAATTCTTTTAATTATAGCAATTCTTATTTCAATAGCATCACTTGTTTCCAGTTATACAAGAGCAGCATGGTTGGGTACAATCGCAGGTGTTGTTTTTCTCTTCATTCTTCATAGAAGATTTATATTTATTGGATTCGTCGCGATTATTATAGCTGTGTTCTTTTCAATGACTCAAACGACAAGTGAGATAGTCTCATTTAAAATTGACAATAACGCTAAAACGCTTACGGATTTGATCCAGCAGAAAACTCCTGGTAGAGCAAGTGGCCTTGATACATTGAATGGTGAGTTCTTCATTGCTGATTATGAAAAAGGTATTACTCGATGGAGATTTTTTGATTCCACAATTAAATTAATCGGTGAATATTCAACTCCTTCTCCAGCGAAGGCAGTTGCAATAGAAGATTCTTTATTATTCACACTTCTACTCGACTCAAGAATTTTAATTCTAAAACCAGGTGAAGATTCTATTGAGTTTATTAATTCCATAATACCGAAATACATTGTTAGTTCTATCTATCTACACAAGAATTTTCTTATTATTAGTCAGGGTGAGTATGGTATTGATGTTATTGATATCTCGAATCCATATGAACCTGAGTTTATAAATTCACTAAATCTTTCCAATGAAAACAAAAAGATTGTAATAACAGGTGTTGTAGGTAGAGATAATACCCTTTACGCTACACTGGATGACAAAAAAATTCTTATCCTTAATCTTTCAGATGATGGAACTTTAAATGTTGTTAGTGAGATCAATACAGAAGATTTACCTTCATCCATCTATATTAAGAATAATTATCTTGTTCTTGGTGATGGATTAAAAGGAATTAAAATTTATGATATTTCGAAACCAGAAAAACCTGTTATTGTGAGAGGAATCAAAACAAAAATTATTCCTAACCTTATTCGGTTTATTGATGATGACATCGTGTTTACAGATTTTGGTGGTAAAATTTACCTCATCAACATTCATGGTAATGTATTTGAACTTTATCAATTCAAAGAAAAAATTACTGGTTTAATAAATTCTGGTGATAGGTGGATCGCTACATATTTCCATCGTAGTCGTTTAAGTTCAATTTATGATCCTTACCATCCATCCAACATCGAAAGAATGAATCAACTACGGGTAGCTTTTAAAATCTTTTCAGAGCATCCAATTTTCGGTGTAGGGAATATTGATTTTAACGAAACTTACAAAAAATATCGAGAGTCCTTTGATAAGTATACTTATGGACATCTTCATAATAATTATACTCATATTCTTGCAACACTTGGGATATTTGGTTTTATAATTTTCATCATTTTACTCATTAAGATTTTCTTCATTCATATTGAGACAATCAAATTAAGTCACAATAGAAACTTTTATAATGTCCTTGCAAAAGGATTATTTGCTGCATTCATCGGAATTTGTGTGAGTGGTTTATTCGAGTATAATTTTGGTGATCACGAGATTGCAACCATGCTCTGGTTTGTAGTTGGAATGAGTCTGACAATTCAACGTTTGATGAAGGAATGATTTTTAGTTATGTTGGAATTAAATCAATGGGAGGATTATTATGAACGAGAAAGAAAAAAACATGTACGACGCTCTCTTCGTTCAACTTATCCTTCAATTTCAAACTTCTGCAATGATCGGAATGGGAAAGCTCCCCAATCCAATTACTCAAAAAATTGAAAAAGATTTAGAAGCAGCGAAACTCTCAATTGATATGATTGATATGATAAAAGAAAAAACAAAAGGTAATCTATCTGAAGATGAAGATAGATTAATAACTCAAATCAGCAAAGACCTTAAATTGAATTATATCGATGAGCTTGAAAAAGAACGGAAATCAAAATCTGAAAAGGTTGAAGAGGCAAAAAGTTGAGAATTGGAATTATCGCAAACACATCAAAATATAATATCTCCGATTATTTAATTGAATTCATTTCTAAAAGTAAAGAAAAAAATAATCTAGAAATCTATCTTAGTAGAAATACTTACGAATTCGTTAAAGAACTTTTAATAAAGAACCGTCTTCATCAGTTTGTAAAAGTTACTGACGAAAATAAATTCAAAAACAAGATTGACTTTCTCATCTCCCTTGGTGGCGATGGAACTATGCTCTATTCAGCTCAATTTGCAATTCAGGCTGATGCAGTGTTGTTAGGTGTCAATTTTGGAAAGTTAGGATTTCTGGCCGACATTAATTATCACGATTTAGATGATGTTTTCCATGAAATTGAACAAAAAGATTTCTCAATTGAAAAAAGAATTCTTCTTGAAGCAAATGTTAAAGGAAACAATAAGAATAAGTTCATTTGTATAAATGATATTGTAATCGAAAAGGGCAGCTGGTCAAGGATCATTGAAATCGATACTTATGTAGATGGGAAATATCTCACCACATATCGCTCCGATGGATTGATTGTCTCAACTCCCACTGGTTCAACTGGATATTCACTCTCCTCAGGTGGACCAATTCTTCTACCTGATATGGATTGCATAATCTTGAGTCCCATCTGTCCACACACGTTGACCGTCCGACCAATTGTTATCCCGGGTAACAGTAAAATTGAAGTCGAAGCTCGTTCGATGTATGAGACTGTTACAATCAATAAAGATGGTCAACAAATTGTTAAACTTAAACCACCTATTAGAATTACAATTCAGAAATCAGATAAACATTTAAAATTGTTTAAGAGAAAAAATAAAGATTACTTCCAGACGCTGAGAGAAAAACTAATGTGGGGAGTAGACATCCGGGAATATTACAAAAATCAGGGAGATAAGTAATGAAAACGAAAATTTTATTCACAATTATTTTTACTCTAATGGTAATTGTCAAATCATATGGACAGGACAACGAGAAAAGTTGTACTGTTGTTATTGATGAGAAATCCTCTAAGCCAATGTTAATCGGATTATGTTCGAGAGAAAATCTAACGAAAGATACATCTTTTTCCTGGTGGTTCGATTCAGAATATGATTATTATGAACCCGAAGATTCTATATTAAAATTGATCAATCTTGATTCAATTAAAATTGTATGTGTGATGGGAACATGGTGTAGTGATAGTAGAAGAGAGGTACCACACTTTTACAAAATTCTAGATTTATTGAATTATGATTTCGGTAATTTGTCTCTTTATTGTGTCGATAGGAAAAAACAGGCAGCAGGATTTGATATTGAACAATTTGTGATTGAACGAGTGCCAACATTCATTTTCTACAAAAATAATTCAGAAATAGGAAGAATTATCGAATCACCTCAGGAAACCCTTGAAAGAGATATTTTAAAAATATTGGAATTTTCTAATTGAGATTAAAAAACTTATCATCCGAATAACTAATTGTCATTAATTATAACTCCATTAACAAATAACTACGCAAAATTCAACCCTTATTTCCTGCTTCATCACTAAAATTGATATAATTATGTATTCAAAACCAAGAATCAGGAACTAAGAACCAAGAACTAAGAACTATCATCACTTACTCATCTTCAAAATCTCATCATATTCTTCTCTTGTTAAAGGAATTATGGATAATCTATTTCCTTTCTTTACCAACCTGATGTTCTTCAATTTTGGATTGAATTTAATCTCCTCAAGTAACACTGGTTTTGTTAGCTTTTTTAAAAATTTAATATCTACCATAAACCAGGTAGGATTATCGGGATTACTTTTCTTGTCATAATATTTACTATTTTCATCAAATTGTGTGAAATCGGGATAAGCTTCTTTCACAACTTCACAAATTCCATAAACACCGGGCTCTTTACAATTACTGTGATAGAACAATACTCTATCACCTTTTTTAACTTTATCTCTCAAAAAATTTCTTGCTTCAAAATTTCTCACACCATCCCAGAAAGTTATTCCATCTCTCTCCATATCATCGATTGAATAAACATCAGGTTCGGATTTGAAAATCCAGTATCCTGCCATCTTTCATCTCTCAAAAATTTCTACAAATGTTTTGATTTCATTTATCAATTCATCTGTAATCTGATCCCATTTAAACCTCCACGACCAATTACCATCTGGTCGTCCTGGGAAATTCATTCTTGCTTCAGAACCGAGTCGTAAATAATCTTGTAATGGTATAATTACTATATCTGCAACTGAGGAGTATGCTAAACGAATCATATCTTTACATACATCTTTACCATCAGAACCAGTATACTTCATAAAAAATTCCTTCGTATCACTTCCATCATTCTGAATTGAATACCACCAACCGAGAGTAGTATCATTATCATGCGAACCTGTATAGACCACACAATTTTTTTCGTAACGATGAGGCAAAAACTTTTTTTCTCCATTTGCGCCAAATGCGAACTGTAAGATTTTCATTCCAGGAAAACCAAATTTGTCTCTCAATTCATAAACCTCTGGAACAAGTATTCCAAGATCCTCTGCAATTATTGGCAACTTACCGAAGTATATTTCCATGGTCTTAAAAAATTTCTCTCCAGGACCTAATACCCATTCGCCTTTTTCTGCTGTAGGTGCATCGCCGGGAATCTTCCAGTAATTGTAAAATCCACGGAAATGATCAATACGAATTATATCTGTCAATTTAAGTAATGAGCTAATTCTCTCCCGCCACCATTTATAATCATCCTGTTCCATAACTTCCCATCTATAGTGTGGATTTCCCCATCGTTGTCCAGTAGGGGAAAAATAATCCGGTGGAACCCCTGCTATGAAAAGTGGTTTACCTTCTTCACTTACTTCAAATAAATCGCGATATACCCATACATCTGCTGAATCAAATGCAACAAAAATTGGAAGATCTCCGATTATTTTTATTCCTCTCTCATTTGCATATTTTTTTAATTCCATCCATTGCTTGAAAAATAAGAATTGAACAAATTTATGGTAGAGGATTTCATCAGAAAGGTAGTTTTGAAAATAATCGATCGCTTCTCTATTACGCGTAGCGATCGCACTTTCCCATTCATTCCATGGCTTACCTTCAAAATAATCTTTGATTGCGACGAAAAGGGTATAATCATCCAGCCAGTTTTTCTCAACTTCACAGAATTCATCAAATGATTGTTTTAATTCTTCGTTATTATTTGTTAGAAATTCCTCAAATATCTTATTTAAAGTTTCAAACTTATACTCAATTACATCACCGTAATTGACTCTATCGTCCGGGAAATTGGGAATATTATTTAGAATCTCTGGTGATGCAATTCCATCACTCACAACTTTTTCAAAACTGATTAGAAGTGGATTCCCTGCAAAGGCAGAGAGACATTGATAAGGGGAATCACCAAAACTTGTCGGACCCAGAGGTAGAATCTGCCATAGTTTTTGTTTCGACTCAGAAAGAAAATCTACAAATCGATAAGCATCAGGTCCAAGTTCTCCAATTCCATATTTAGATGGTAGTGATGTAGGATGAAGTAATATTCCAGCACTTCTTTCGAATCTCATTTATTCCTCACTATTTTTTGAATAATTTATCTTTCACAATTGACTGAAGAATTAGTATATGTTTAACATTTAAAGCAGAATTTAAATAGAAATAAATAAAAATTGTATTTCACTTTGCAATTTAAAATTTAGTCATCGATTAATTCATACACTCAATGGGTTAAATGCATTTGATAATTCTATTTTTAATTTTAATTGAATTTAAAGCAATGTGCTTCTTCACTTTCCATTCTAAATTTGTTCTCAAATGTCATTCTGTGCGTTTTTCCTTCCTGTCATTCTGAGCGTAGCGAAGAATCTCAAAGATTCTTCAGTCGCTATCGCTCCTTCAGAATTACAGTAATGTATTAAAGTCATTCTGAGCATTTACCCTTTTTGTCATTCTGAGCGAAGCGAAGAATCTCAAAGATTCTTCAGTCGCTAACGCTTCCTCAGAATGACAATAATGTGTAAATGTCATCATGAGCGAAGCGAAGAATCTCAAAGATTCTTCAGTCGCTATCGCTCCCTCAGAATGACAGTATCGCATTATAGTCATTCTGAGCATTTTCCCTTTTTATCATTCTGAGCGATGCGAAGAATCTCAAAGATTCTTCGGTCACTTCGTTCCCTCAGAATGACAGTAATGTATACACTTGTCATTCTGAGCGTAGCGAAGAATCTCAAAGATTCTTCAGTCGCTAACGCTCCTTCAGAATGACAGCATTGTATACACATGTCATTCTGAGCATTTTCCCTTTTTGTCATTCTGAGCGAAGCGAAGAATCTAAGAGATTCTTCGGTCGCTAACGCTCCCTCAGAATGACAGTAATGTGTAAAGGTCATTCTGAGCGAAGCGAAGAATCTCAAAAAGATTCTTCAGTCGCTAACGCTCCCTCAGAATGACAATATTGTGTATACACATGTACTTAATATCACTTAGCAATAGGTTAAACTAAAAAAAACTTTCCACTTAATTTTGGAGACATATTTTTTATTTCATAAATTAAATTGAGATATATGAACAAAATAAGGATTAAAATAAGATATGGATTATCTGCAATGTGCAGAACATGCTGCTCGAGAAGCAGGGAATTATATACTTCAAAATCTTGGAAAAGTAAAACAAATATCATTCAAATCTCAGGAAAAAAATCTTGTCACCGAGGTTGATAAAAAATCAGAAGAAATTATCATCACAAATCTTCAGACGAATTTCCCCGATTTTGATATACTTGCTGAAGAAAGTGGTACTTCATCAACGACAAACTCTGAATACATGTGGGTTATTGACCCATTAGATGGTACAACTAATTTCACTCATGGATTACCAATTTTTTCTATCTCCATCGGTTTGATAAAAGGTAATGAAGTCATAACGGGTGTGGTTTATGATCCCACTCGAAATCAGATGTTTTCAGCTGAAAAAGGAAAAGGTTCATATTTGAATGGGAAAAAATTATCTGTATCTCGAACAAAGGAAATAAAAAAATCTTTATTGGTTACAGGCTTTCCATACAATGTAGAAGAAAATCCTGATAAATGTTTTGAACGATTTATAATGATGACAAAAAATTCGCGTGCTGTAAGAAGACTCGGATCAGCTGCTCTGGATTTCGCTTATGTTGCTGCCGGTATCTTTGATGGCTTCTGGGAAGTGAAATTAAATCCATGGGATATTGCTGCTGGACTATTACTCGTAAAAGAAGCAGGTGGTAAGGTTACAAATTTTAAAGGTGAAGAAGGAGACATCTTCAATCCGCAAATCTTGGCTACGAATGGTCATATTCATTCAAAAATGATTGAACTACTCGCTGAAGCTGAACAATTAGAAATAAATGTATGATTGATTTTCTCTATTCGATTGATGTAACTATTTTCCGGTTTATAAATTCAACTCTGGCAAATCCAGTTACAGATAAACTCATGCCCTTTATTACAGATGTTACTCACTGGTATCTGGTCTATGTGTTATTATGGTTTTTAATTTTATTCAAAGGTGGCAAATATAGAATTGGGCTTGCGATTGGAATGATTTTACTTGTTGTTATATCAGATCAAATAAGCAGCACATTACTTAAACATCTTTTCGAGCGACCACGACCATGTAAGGTACTGGAAAATGTTAGACTTCTTGTTACATGCACTGATTCATTTTCTTTTCCTTCATCCCATGCTGTAAATAATTTTGCTGCAGCTGCGTTTTTCTCATTTTTTTATAGACACTTAAAATGGATTCTGTATAGCGTAGCTACTTTAATGGCTCTATCGAGAATATTCGTTGGTGTACATTACCCATCCGATGTCATTGGTGGTGCATTAATAGGATTTCTCATCGGCTATTTACTCGCAAAATTTTACAATTACCTGCTGATAAAGACTTATAAGTTATTTAGCTAAGTCTGGATATTTTTTGTGTGATTTAACTATTTCTCATATATGTGCCCACTTTGGTGAGTAAAAATCTTTCACACAAAGCCCACAATGAAAACAAAGGAGAAATCTTTGTGAATCTCGTTCTCTTTGGGTGAAACAAATAATTCTTACTTACAACTTTGACTTATATTTATTCTTTAATTCCATCTACCACAGTGATTTTACAAAAAAATCATAAAGGGGTGGAAATTTATCCACCCCTTACATTAAACTTTACAATCTGTGATAAATAGTCTTCGAATAATTTTTCAGATTGTAAAGCTCATCCATCGTAACAAGTGTGAATAACATCAACTTGCTCTCATACTTTGCTAATAGATCATACACCTGATTATTCAAAACTATCTCAAAATTCATAGGATTATCAATCGACAAATCCACCAGATTCGATTTTAATGCAAACAACTCATACACTTCTACATTATCAGCCACAGGATTACTTAAGGATAACACTCCCACCACTTCACATTTCTTTTCGATGTTCAAATCAATTCCTGCGAATTCACCAATAACCTCGGTCTTTACATTGATAACACTATTTCCGGTGGTTACATCATCCAGTCCAACAATAAAACCTGCTTTCGGGACAATTATCGTTTGCTCATTCACCGAAACAGAATTTACCAATGGATACAATCGACTGAAAATGTAATTGTGAATCGCTCGATTATTTGGCACATAAGGATTCCATATCTGCCTCAACTCTGGAATTTCGAGATATGTCGAGACAAGCTTCATGGTGAAACTGAACTTTGCTCTTCGTGCAATTGCATCAGTATCCATTGGTACATTGTATTTGTGAGGTCGATGACTTATGTAATTTGTTTTCTTTCTCAATCTGAAAACAAGGTCACCGACTTTTCCTGAAACATTACCGAGTGTTTGTTTTTTGAGTTTTGCCATGATTTTTTCTCCTTAATTTGTTGTTGATATTTTAGTTGTTTGTTTAACCATCCTCCAGAGGATTATGTTTAATTGCGCGCAATGTTCAAAATCATTTTGAATAGAAATTGATTAATTCGTAATTACCACTTAAAAGAATTTTGCTTTTCAAATTCCAACAAATCAGAATGTCAAAGAACACTCTCTATATATATAATGTCCCAATTTAACCAAAATTTGCCACTCAGAGTATATTAATTTGTATATTGTTTATAATAGACCGATAAATCGGCTTGAATTTTTTTTTGATTGCATGATGTTCCCATGATTGAAATTATGAGTTACTGATTGATTCTTAGTCTCTTGAAATGCTGGTAATGACTCTTATCGCAGATACCAAACAAAGATTAATTTAACCATTGAATTCATTCATAGAGAGAAGACAATCTCAAACACACTTAAATTAACCGTTTCAACTATTTCCAGTTAAAAGTTTTCAGAAATCTATCTTGCACATTGAAAAGAATTTAACAGAGCGATGTAATCTTTTTACCCATTATCTCCTTTGACCAAGACTTTTAGAACTTAATTTCTCTTCTTTTGAGCTGAATTTCCCCTCAAATTCTCTTCAATTTCCCTTCAATTGAGCTGAAATTCCCTTCATTTGAGCTGAATTTGATGACTTTATGAGGACTTTGTGAGGACTTTGTAAGCACTTTATAAAGGGAATTTTACATCTTTTCTATCCAACAAATCAGAATGTCAAAGAACACTCTCTATATATATAATGTCCCAATTTAACCAAAATTTGCCATCCGGAGTATATTAATTTGTATATTGTTTATAATAGACCGATAAATCGGCTTGAATTTTTTTCTGATTGCATGATGTTCCCATGATTGAAATCATGAGTTACTGATTGATTCTTAGTTTTTTGAAACGCTGGTAATGACTCTTATCGCAGATACCATACAAAGATTAATTTAACCATTGAATTCATTTATGGATAGAAGACAATCTCAAACACACTTAAATCAACTGTTTCAACTATTTCCAGTTAAAAGTTTTCAGAAATCTCTCTTGCACATTGAAAAGAATTTAACAGAATGATGTAATCTTTTTACCCATTATCTCCTTTGACCGAGACTTTTGGAACATAATTTCTCCTCATTTGAGCTGAATTTCTCCTCAAATTCTCTTCAATTTCCCTTCAAATGAGCTGAATTTCTCTTCATTTGAGCTGAATTTGAGGACTTTGTGAGGACTTTGTAAGGACTTTGTAAAGAGAATTTTACCACTTTTCTACCCAACAAATCAGAATGTCAAAGAACACTCTCT
>FWWM01010394.1_pt1 | contig 16557 bp, 20 predicted proteins | sample 2228351 | NCBI WGS metagenome assembly FWWM01 (sample SAMEA103939774, study PRJEB20133) | metagenome | reverse complement strand
GCCTCTGCCATCTGCAAGTGCATCAAACATAAAATCTATAGCCCAAACATGATTGCAAAATATAGGCTCTGTAAGAGGCTTCTTTAAAATAATCCGCTTTTTGTTTTTACGAGGTTTCTGCCTCTGAAGCCCAAGACTTTTGTAAATACGATGTTCCGTTCAGGCTTAAGGGAAGGGAGAAGGTGGAGGACAACATTGCGAACGGTCTTTAAGACCTATGACGAAGCGTCCTTGCCCACCTTCTTTCTTCACTTTTATTTTAACTTATCCCTGTTTAATGTCCATATATTTATCATACGATGACAGCAAAAATATCTAATTTTTAAATAGTTATATCAAATTTTGGATTTCTTTCTCTATGCATGGAGAGAGCCATTTATTTGAACACTATTTTCATTTTAGGGTATAATTTATTTTCAATTAGTTTTTTGGAGGGAATAATGAGGATTATTGTTTGCATTAAGCAGGTTCCAGATGTAACAGAGGTAAGAATTGATCCAAAAACAAATACCTTAATAAGAGAAGGTGTGCCAAGTATTATGAATCCCTATGATTTGCACGCTATTGAGGCAGCGCTTCAGCTGAAAGAGAAGACAAACGGAAAAGTTACAGCAATTACAATGGGTCCACCTCAGGCAGAAGAAGTTTTAAAAGAGGCTATTTCAATGGGAGTTGATGATGCGATTTTGCTTACAGATAGAAGATTTGCTGGAGCAGATACTTGGGCGACTGCTTATACACTCTCAAAGGCTGCAAAAAAGCTTGGTTTTGACCTGATTGTATGTGGTAAACAGGCAATTGACGGTGATACAGCACAGGTCGGACCAGAGATGGCTGAATTTCTTGATATTCCGCACGTTTCTTATGTAAGAAAAATTGAAAGCGTTAGCCAATCTGAAATGATAATAGAGAGACTTATGGATGACTGTTATGAAAAAATTGCCCTATCCATTCCCGCGCTGATCACAGTTGTAAAAGAGCTCAATGTCCCAAGACCTCCTTCAATAAGAGGAAAAATGGCTGCCAAGAAGGCAGTTATTCCAAAATGGAATGCCGATGACATTGAAGCTGAAGAAGATAAAATTGGGCTTAAGGGTTCTCCAACTATGGTAAAAAATATATTTGCGCCACCTCCAAGAGGTGAAAGAACCATGCTTGAAGGCACACCTGATGAAATTGTTGAGAAATTAATCAAAGAACTGAGGAGGTTAGGATGCTTATAAAAATTGATATAGAAAAGTGCACAGGTTGCGGAACATGCGTAAATGTATGCCCATTTGCAGCAATTATTCTCAAAGATGATAAGGCATTTATAACAGAGGCTTGCACCCTTTGTGGTGCATGTGTTGACTCATGTCCTGAATCCGCAATTATAGATGAGAGAGAAAAAGAGGCAACAAGAGAGGGAGAATTCAAAGGTGTATGGATTTTTGCTGAACAATCAAATGGTAAGATTGCCTCAGTTGCCTATGAGCTTTTAGGAATTGGAAGAAAACTTGCAAATGAATTAAATACAGAGCTTTCTGCAGTATTGTTTGGAGCATCTGAAGAAGTTGAAGAACTTATAAAGTGGGGAGCTGATAAAGTTTACTATATTGATTCACCTGAATATTCTTTTTTAGACGATGAACTTTATTCGAAAACATTAGTTAAACTTATACAAGAACAAAAGCCTGAGATACTTCTTGCAGGAGCAACAGCCATTGGAAGGTCATTTATTCCAAGAGTTGCTGCAAGACTGAAAGTAGGATTAACCGCAGACTGTACTGGATTGGAGATAGATAAAGAAACTGGAAATCTTCTTCAAATCCGTCCTGCCTTTGGCGGAAACATAATGGCAACGATTGTTTCGCCTACAAGTCGTCCACAAATAGCAACTGTAAGACCTCGTGTTATGAAAAGAGGGGAGTATGATCCACAGCGAACTGGAACTATCATAAAAATAGAGCCACTTAAGCCAACCGGAAGGGTTAAAGTTCTTGAAAGAGTTCAGGATACATCTTTCTGTAAAGTCAACATTCAAGACGCAAAAGTAATAGTTTCAGGTGGAAGAGGTTTGGGAACAGAGAAAGGTTTCCAAATGCTTTGGGAACTTGCAAATCTTCTTGGAGGAACTGTTGGAGCATCCCGCGCAGCAGTTGATGAGGGTTGGATTCCCTATGCCCATCAGGTTGGACAAACAGGAAAAACAGTTTGCCCAAAATTGTATATTGCATGCGGAATTTCAGGGGCGGTTCAGCACCTGGTCGGAATGCAATCCAGTGATATAATAGTTGCAATAAACAAAGATCCAAATGCTCCTATTTTCAATGTAGCCACTTATGGAATTGTTGGTGATGTTTATGAAATCGTTCCTTTGATGATTAAGAAGCTTCAAGAAGGAGTCTCAGAATGATAGCCTTTGTTTTTCCCGGACAAGGCTCACAATATGTAGGCATGGGAAAAGACATTGCTGAATACAAAAATGAAATTTTCAAGAAAGCTGCAGATGTTTTAGGATTTGACCTAAAAGCTCTCTGTCTTCAGGGACCAGATAACGAATTAAATAAAACTGAGAATACTCAGCCTGCAATTCTTACTGTTTCCTATGCTTTGTTAAAGGAAGTTGAGGCAATCGGTATCAAACCAGATTATGTTGCTGGACATTCATTGGGAGAGTATACAGCCTGCCTTTGTGCTGAGGTTTTCTCCTTTGAAGATGCCCTGAAGATTACAAGAAAAAGGGGTGCACTTATGCAGGAAGCACAGCCAGAAGGTACAGGCGCAATGGCAGCTGTTTTAGGATTAGATGAAAATACACTTAAGCAGATATGTGATAGCATTGATACTTTTTATGTAGACCTTGCTAATCTCAACTGTCCAGGACAGATAGTTATTTCTGGACAAAGGGAGGGGGTTGAGAAAGCTTCAGCAGCTGCAAAGGAAAGGGGAGCAAAAAAAGTTGTTCCCCTTGCAGTAAGCATTCCATCCCATTGTCTTCTCATGAAAGAGGCAGCTGAGAAATTAAAGGAGTTTTTAGAAGGATTTAGTTTTAAAGATGCTTCTGTTCCAATTGTAAGCAATGTGGATGCAAATGAACGGACTAAAACTGAAGAAATAATTGATGCTTTAATAAAACAGCTCTACATGCCTGTAAGATGGCAGGATTGCGTAAGATATATTATTTCAAAAGGAGTTGATACTTTTGTTGAGATTGGTCCGGGTAAAGTACTTTCTGGGCTAATCAGAAGGATAGAGCCAAGCGTAAAAGTTTTTAATGTTGAAAACCTAAATGATATAGAAAAACTTAAGGAGGCATTAAAATGAGAAAAAAAGTATCCATTGTAGGTGCTGGAAATGTAGGAGCAACACTTGCTCTATTTGTCGCAAATAGCGGACTGGCTGATGTTGCTCTTTTTGATATTGTGGAAGGCATGCCCCAAGGTAAAGCCCTTGATATTCTCCAGAATACAGCAGTTTTAGGCGTTAAAGCCAATGTTTACGGAACAAATAATCTTGAGGACCTCACTGGAGCTGATATCGTTATTATAACAGCAGGACTTGCAAGAAAGCCAGGCATGAGAAGAAAAGACCTTTTGATAGCTAATGCAGATATAGTTGGTGGAATTGTGCAAAAGCTTACACCCTTGTGTCCAAATGCAATATACATCGTTGTAACAAATCCAATGGATGTTATGGCTTATTTGACTCTTGCAGTGTCAGGATTTTCAAGACAGAGAGTAATTGGAATGGGTGGAATTTTGGATTCTTCAAGATTTAAAACATTTATTTCTATGGAACTCGGCGTCTCCCCAAGAGACATTGAAACACTTGTTTTAGGTGGACACGGACTTTACATGGTTCCACTTGTTAGATTTACAACAGTTAAAGGTGTTCCACTATCTAAATGGATTTCAAAAGAAAAAATAGATGCTCTTGTTCAAAGAACAAGGGAGGGTGGAGCAGAAATTGTTGCTCTTCTTAAAACAGGCTCTGCATACTATGCTCCAGCTCAGTCAACTTTTGAGATGATAAAAGCAATTCTACTTGATGAAAAAAGAATTCTGCCTTGCTCAGTATATCTTGATGGCGAGTATGGAGCAAAGGATGTATTTAACGGTGTTCCTGTTGTTCTTGGCAGTCAAGGTGTTGAAAAAATCGTTGAAGTAGAACTTACAGAAGAGGAATTTAAAGCTTTTATTAATTCAACCGAAGAAGTAAGAGGAATGATTAATATTCTTAAGGAGGAGGGAAAAATATGATTGAGAAAACCCTTGTTATAATTAAGCCTGACGCAGTAGGTAAAAATCTAATTGGAGAGATTATCTCAAGATTTGAAAAGCAAGGTTTAAGAGTGGCAGCACTCAAAAAAATCAAGATGAGTAAAGAACAGGCTAAGGGATTTTATATTGTCCACAAAGACAGACCCTTTTATGAATCCCTAACTGATTTTATGTCAGAAGGACCTGTTGTTGTAATGGTTCTTGAGGGTGAAGATGCTATAGCAAGAGTAAGAAAAATTATGGGAGCCACCAATCCTGCACAAGCAGAAGAAGGCACGATAAGGAAGGATTTTGCTGAAAATATTGAAAGGAATGCTGTTCATGGCTCTGACTCCCCTCAGTCAGCTGCTTATGAGATTCCTTATTTCTTTTCAGCATTAGAGATTATTTGAAATTTAGCTAATTATTGTGGTAATCTTTAATTTATGCGTGATTACAAAGATACTTTGAACTTACCAAAAACAGATTTTCCAATGAAGGCTAACCTTGCTGAAAGAGAGCCTTTATTTTTAAAATTTTGGCAGGAAAACAAAATTTACGAAAAACTGCAAGAAAAGAATAAGAATTCAAGTAATGGTCAGTTCATTCTTCATGATGGACCACCTTATGCGAATGGTCACATCCACATCGGTCATGCTTTGAATAAGATTCTTAAGGATATAATTGTCAAATATCATTCCATGATAGGGCAGTATTGTCCTTATGTCCCCGGATGGGACTGTCATGGTCTTCCGATTGAGCTTCAGGTTGACAAATCTCTTGGCAAAGACAAAGAAAAGATTGATATTTTCAAGAAAAGACAGCTTTGCAGAGAGTATGCAGAGAAATTTATAAAAATTCAAAGGGATGAATTTATTCGTCTTGGAGTATTTGGTTACTGGGATACTCCATACATCACAATGTCCAATGACTATGAAGCTACGATTGTAAGAGAGTTTTTAACCTTTGTTAAAAAAGGTTATGTTTATCGTGGTAAAAAACCAGTTTATTGGTGTCCATCATGTATCACAGCCCTTGCAGATGCAGAGGTTGAGTATGCCGAGAAGGAGTCACCTTCAATTTTCGTTGCCTTTGAATTGATTGACAGAGAAAAAATTCCAGTAAAGGACGAGCCTGTTTATATTATTATCTGGACAACAACTCCTTGGACACTTCCTGCAAATTTAGCCCTTGCAGTGCATCCTGATTTTGATTATGTTGGTTTGAAAACTTCCATTGGCATAATTATAATTGTCAAAGAAGCAATCAAAAATCTTAAAGAAAAAATAGAGTTTGATGAGAAACCTATCTTTGAGATAAAAGGTTCAGATTTAGAGGGAATTCGTGCGAAGCATCCTTTTATTGAAAGGGAGTCCATAGTCATTACAGCTGATTTTGTTGAAACAGGAGAAGGCTCCGGTATTGTTCATATTGCACCAGGACACGGTATGGAAGACTATGAAGCAGGATTAAAGCACGGACTTGATATTTACGCACCTGTAGATGAAAAAGGAAGATTTACTGAAGAGGTTCCATACTTTGCTGGTCAGAATGTTTTTTCAGCCAACAAAGAAATTATTGAACTGTTAAAGAATAAAGGAAATCTTATCTGGGAAGGTAAAATTACCCATTCCTATCCGCACTGCTGGAGATGTAAAAAGCCAATCATATTCAGAGCAACAACCCAGTGGTTTATTTCCATGAGTCACGAAAATCTAAGAGAAAGGGCTTTGCAGGAGATTGATAAAGTTCAATGGATTCCTTTGTGGGGAAGAGAGAGAATTTATTCAATGGTTGAGAGAAGACCTGACTGGTGTTTGTCTCGCCAGAGAAGCTGGGGTGTTCCAATTACACTTTTTGTATGCAAAAACTGCGGATATATCATAAATGATGAAAAGCTTTTTGACAAAATATGTGAGCTTGTTGAAAAGGAAGGCTCAGATGTCTGGTTTAAGCTTCAACTTGATGAACTCCTGCCAAATTATTCCTGCCCCCAGTGTGGTAAAAAGGATTTTCAAAAGGAAAAGGATATCCTTGATGTTTGGTTTGACTCTGGAGTAAGCCATGCAGCGGTTTTGGAAAGAGACTCAAGGCTCAGTTGGCCCGCTGACATGTATCTTGAGGGCAGTGACCAGCATCGTGGTTGGTTTCAGAGCTCTCTTATCGCTTCTCTTGGTAGTAAGGGAAGAGCACCTTATAAAATAGTTCTTACGCACGGCTTTACTGTGGATGGTCAAGGAAGAAAGATGTCAAAATCTCTTGGCAATGTGATAGCTCCGCAAGAGATAATTAAAGTAAACGGTGCTGATATTGTAAGACTTTGGGTCTCTGCAGAGGACTACAGAGATGACATAAAGCTTTCTAAGGAGATTCTCTCAAGACTTACTGAAGCTTACAGAAAGATAAGAAACACGCTTAGATATCTGCTTGGCAATATATATGACTTTGATGGAAAAGATTACGCAGATAAGCTCCTTGAGATTGACAGATGGGCTATGATGAAGCTTCAAAAGCTTATCAAAAAGGTAAGAAGAGCTTATGAAGAATTTGAATTTCATCAGGTATTTCATGCAGTCCACAACTTCTGTGTCACTGATATGAGTGCTTTTTATCTGGATATACTCAAAGACAGGCTTTATACTTTTAAGAAAGACAGGCCAGAAAGAATGGCTGCCCAATGGGTTTTATACAACATTGCAGAGTCATTGATAAAATTAATTGCTCCAATTCTCTCCTTTACTGCTGAAGAGGCTTGGCAACATCTTCCATATAAGAAAGCTGAGAGTGTATTTCTTTCTGAAATGCCCGAGATTAAAGAAAATTACATTGATGAAGAGCTTGAAAAAAGATGGGAAAAGCTTATTGAGTTAAGGGATGCAGTAAACAAAGCCCTTGAGGTAAAAAGACAGGAGAAATTCATTGGTAACTCTCTTGAAGCAAAAATAATACTTCATGTCAACAGTTCCTTATATGAATTTCTTAAGCCATATATAGATTTTCTTCCAACTCTGTTCATAGTCTCACAAACTGAAGTGAAATACACAGAGTTGGGTGAAAAAGAGTTTACAGTAGAAATAGAAAAAGCAGAAGGGCAAAAGTGTCAGCGTTGTTGGAATTATTCTCCAATGGTTGGCAATCTTGAAATATCTGACGTCTGTCCAAGATGCTATCATGTCCTTAAATCTTAAAAAGCCTTTTTTTATCATCTTTTTCATATATCTTTTAGACCAGTTTACAAAGTATCTCGCATTAAAATATCTTGCTCCTAACAGAATTATTGAAATTCTTCCATTTTTTAATCTTGTATATGTTGAAAACACAGGTACAGCATTTGGAATGTTTAAATTTCTTGGCTCAGGATTTTTTATACTCATAGCTTTTATTGCCACTGCTCTTTTGGTTTATATGTGCCTAAAAGACTCTAAAAATTGGTTTGTATACTCTTTAATAATATCAGGTGCCTTAGGGAATATTACGGACAGAATTTTATACGGCTATGTGATTGATTTTATTGATCTTCATATTGGAGGACTTCATTGGCCTGCCTTTAATGTGGCTGACTCTGCCATTAGTATTGGTATAGTGCTATTCATATATAAAAGTTTTAAAAAATGAAAGTTTATACTTATTCCGAGGAAGAGACTAAATTTTTTGGAAGAATAATTGGAAGTTTCGTTCAGAGAGAAGGCATAAAAGTAGTTGCTCTTTATGGAGAAATGGGAGCTGGAAAAACAGTTTTTACTAAAGGAATAGCTTTAGCCTTTGGTATAGATGAAAAGGATATAGCAAGCTCAAGCTTTGTGATTATTTCAAACTATGAAGACAAGGGATTTTATCATATTGATCTATACAGGGTTGATGACCTCTCTAAGGAGGATTTAGGACTATGGGACTACTTTGATACAGGCACATGTGTGATAGAGTGGGCTGAGAGAATGACTGAGTTGCCTGAAAATTCATTAAAGATTAAAATAGATTTAGTTGATGAAAAAACAAGAGTCTTTAATTTGGAGTTGTAATGTTTAAAAAAGTCTCAATACTTTACAAAGAAAATGACAACAGAGCAATTGAGACAGCCCTAAAAATTCAAGAATGGCTAAAAAACAAGGGAAGTGATTGCCAGCTCTTTCATTCTGTAGGAGAGTTTTCAACTTTTACTCACTCAGAACTTGAAACCATCCGTTCTTCAGATGCTCTTTTAGTGTTAGGAGGAGATGGAACTATACTAAGTGTGTCAAGAATTGTAAGTGGGAAAAAAATACCAATAATAGGCATCAACATGGGGACACTTGGTTTTTTAACAGAAGTCCCACGCACAGAGGTTTTTGAATGCCTTGAAGAGATATTTTCAGGTAAATACGAAATAGAAGAAAGAAGCATGCTCATTGCAGAAGTATTTAGAGAAGGAGAGATAATTTCAAAATATCTTGGATTGAACGATGTTGTTATTGGAAAGGGCATAATGGCAAAGATTTCAGATTTTGATTTGATAATAAATGATACTTATGTTTCTACAATTAAGGCTGATGGAATAATAATTTCAACTCCAACTGGCTCAACTGCATATAATCTTTCAGCTGGTGGACCAATTCTTTATCCAACTCTCAAGGGACTTGTTTTCACTCCAATATGTCCCCATACACTAACTGTCAGACCTATTGTTTTACCAGATGATTTTGTAATTGATATTTTTGTATCATCACCTGCAAAAGATGTGTTTTTGACAATTGATGGACATATTGGTTTTCCACTAAAAAATAGTGATAAAGTGAGATGCAAAATAGCTGATGAGAAAACATACATTATTGCACCTATAGGCAGAGATTATTTTAAGATTTTGAGGGAGAAGCTTAAGTGGGGAGAGAGATAGACTGCATTGTTAATATATTGACATATTATAAATCTCTTGGTTTTAACGAATTGCCCTTTAGTTTTGTAGAAAAAATTCTAAAATCGCAAAAACAAGCTTGCATTGGTATTCAAACCACAAATCCAAGTAGTTTTAACGATGAAGTTTATCTAAAAACTGAACTTGAAAAAATTAAAGAAAGAGTTAAGAGCTGCAAAAAATGTCAGTTAAGTAAAAGCAGAACGAATCCTGTATTTGGTGAAGGAAACATAAAAGCAAGATTAATGTTTATAGGAGAAGCACCTGGAGTAGATGAGGATATACAGGGAAGTCCATTTGTTGGAGAAGCTGGAAAACTGCTTACGAGTCTAATTCAAAAAATGGGGTTTAAAAGGGAAGAAGTTTATATTACAAATACCATAAAATGCCATCCTCCAAATAATAGAGACCCTCTTGAAGAAGAAGTTTCTGCGTGTTTTGAGTATTTAAAAAAAGAGATTGAAATTATCTCACCGAGAGTAATCATGACGCTTGGAAAAGTTGCAACCTATGTTTTGATGGGAATGAAGGGGAAGATGAAGGATTTAGCAATCTCAAAAATTAGGGGTAAAGTTTTTTCCTACAATAGTATTCCTGTAGTGCCAACATTTCATCCTGCGTACCTGCTGAGAAACAGAAAAGATAAATGGCTCACATGGGAAGATGCTCAAGAAGCATTAAGGAGGTTACAGTGAAAGTATTATGGGCGCCGTGGAGAATTGAGTATATTTTGGGTGAGAAGGAGAAGGGATGCATTTTTTGTGATAAGCCTAAAGAGGATAAAGACAGAGATAATTTAATCCTTTTCAGAGGAAAGCTTGCGTTTATTATCATGAATAAATATCCTTACAATTCTGGACACTTAATGGTTGTGCCTTACAGGCATGTTCACACATTGGAGGAGTTAAATACAGAAGAGCTTACTGAGTGCATGCATCTTACAGTTAAATCAATAAAATGCCTTAAAAAGGTTATGCATCCAGAAGGTTTTAATGTTGGACTAAATATTGGAGTTGTTGCTTCTGCAAGCATTGATGAACATCTTCACTGGCATATTGTCCCAAGATGGGCAGGCGATGTTGGATTTATGACTATTCTTGAAGATGTTAGAGTTGTTCCAGAGCACATATTTGCCACATATGATAAACTTTATCCTTGTTTTCAAGAATAATGAACGGAGGAAAAAATGGAGATTGAGGAAAAAATCAAACATGCCTATGAGGAATCTATAAAAGTTAAAGAGTTGTTTTTTAAAGAAAACATTTCACTTATCAAGGAAGTCGCAGAGTTAATTGCAAAGGCATTAAGTGAAGGAGGAAAGATTCTTATTTTTGGAAATGGAGGAAGTGCTACAGATGCCTCTCACATAGCTGCAGAATTTGTTAACAGATTTAAGAGGGAAAGACCTGGACTTCCAGCAATTGCACTCAACACTGATATGGCTGTTATTACAGCAATCGCAAACGATTATGATTACTCTGAAATTTTTGCAAAACAAATAAAAGCACTTGGACAAAAGGGAGATGTTGTAATCGGAATAAGCACTTCTGGTTCTTCAAGAAATGTTATTAAAGCAATTGAAGTTGCCAAAAAACGGGGACTTAAAACAATAGCTTTTACGAGTAAAAAAGGTGAAAAACTTATATCAAAGGTTGATTACGCCTTTGCTGTGCCATCAGAGGATACTCCAAGAATTCAAGAAACCCATATTACTTTAGGACATATCTTATGTGAACTTGTTGAGGATATTCTTTTTGAATTACCTGCAACCAAAAGAAAAACAAAGCAATGATAATCTTAGGAATTGATCCTGGAAGCAGACATTTTGGTTATGGAGTAATTTCTACATCAATGGAGATGATCTACGCAGGAACATTGCATCTTGCTCACAATATGAGCATACCAGAGAGATTAAATCTTATATATTATAAACTTAATGAAATTGTAGAAAAATATCAGCCTATAGAGATGGCAATAGAAAAAGCCTTTGTTGGCAGAACAATTCCTTCTTCTTTTGTATTAACCTACGCAAGAGCAATTGCGTTTTTAGTAGCTGCCCAGCATCAGATGCCTGTCTTTGAATACAGTTCAACACAGATAAAAAAAGCCATTACAGGCTACGGAAGGGCTGATAAAACACAGGTAAGAAGTATGGTAAGGCATTTTCTAAATTGTGATGGAAAGTTTTCCTATGATAGCTCAGATGCCCTTGCTGTAGCAATTTGCCACATAAATTCAAAAAGCCTCTTAAAAGTGTTAAAATAAATAAATGCTTTCATTTATGAGAGGTAAAGCTGTTGAAATTAAGCCAGACAGATTAGTTCTTGAAGTAAAGGGCTTTGGTTTTTCAATAAGGATACCAATTAGAGTATCGCAATTTATTCATAAAGAAGATGATGTTAAAATTTACACTTCCCTTTGTTTAAAAGAAGATTCTGTTGAACTGTACGGTTTTTTAGATGAGTATGAAAAAGAACTATTTGAGAAATTAATTAAAATTTCAGGCATTGGTCCTGCTACTGCAATGAATATCCTTTCAACCTATGACAGTGAAAGTCTTTATGATATCATTGAAAAGGAAGATATAAAAGCTCTCAGTAAAGTGCCTGGTGTTGGCAAGAAGACTGCTCAAAGGATTCTTCTTGAGTTGAGAGGTATTTTACCTTCAATTAGGCATGATATTGACAGAGAGTATGAAGATATTTTGTCTGCTCTTTTAAACTTAGGTTTCAAGAAAACTGATGCAAAAGAAGCACTTGAAAAAGCATACAGCAAAGACAAGGATGAAGCTTCAATTATAAAAGAATGTTTAGCACTTCTTGCGGGGAAATATGCAGAATAAAGAAGCATTAAAAAATAATGAACTATTAGATATTACACTAAGACCTAAAACTCTAAAGGATTTTATAGGTCAGAATAGAATTAAAGAAAACATTGAGGTTTTCATAAAGGCTGCTCTTCTGAGGAGAGAACCACTTGATCATGTTTTATTCTTCGGTCCTCCGGGGCTAGGCAAAACAACACTCGCTTCAATTATAGCAAATGAGCTCGGTGTTAACATAAAAACCACATCTGGTCCTGTGCTTGAAAGGGCTGGGGATGTGGCAGCAATTTTGACCAATCTTTCTGACAGGGATATTTTATTTATAGATGAAATTCACAGGCTTCCAAGAGTTGTTGAGGAGATTTTATATCCAGCAATGGAAGACTTCACACTGGATATAATAGTTGGACAAGGACCATCAGCAAGATCAATAAAGATAAATCTTCCAAGATTTACACTTATCGGCGCAACTACCAGAACAGGACTTATTACATCGCCTCTCAGAGACAGATTTGGTGTTGTTTTTAGGTTAGAGTTTTATACTCCTGATGAGTTACGGCAAATTGTATCAAGGTCTGCAAGAATACTCGGAATATCAATAGATAATGAAGCAGCTATGGAAATTGCAAGACGTTCAAGGGGAACTCCAAGAATTGCAAACAGACTTTTAAAAAGAATTAGAGACTTCGCACAGGTAAAGGGAAAAGACAACATTGACATAACAATCGCAAAGGAAGCTTTAAGTTCTCTTGATGTGGATGATTACGGGCTTGATGAGATGGACAGAAAAATTCTTCTTACAATTATAGAAAAGTTCAATGGTGGACCTGCAGGAATAGAATCAATAGCAGCATCCCTAAGGGAAGACAAAGACACTATTGAGGATGTTTATGAGCCTTATCTTATGCAAGAAGGCTTTATTGAGAGAACAGCAAGGGGTAGGGTAGCCACAAGGCTTGCCTATGAAGTTTTAAAAAAGAGAATACCAGAAAGATTGTTTTAATGAAGCTATTACTTCATGCATGTTGTAGTAACTGTTTAATTTTTCCATTTAATATATTGAAAAATAAAGGATTTGATATAACTGTATTCTGGTTTAATCCGAATATTCATCCGTATAATGAATATAAGGCAAGGTTGGAGTCTTTGAAAAAATTGCAAAACCTATGGAATTTTCAGGTTATTTACGATGATGATTACACAAAATTTTACAAATTTATTCGTATGGTTAGTGGTAAAGAAGCTGAAAGATGTCAATACTGTTACAGATTAAGGCTTGAGGAAACAGCAAAGAAGGCAAAGGAGTTAGGATTTAGCCATTTTTCAACTACATTACTGGTAAGTCCTTATCAGAATTTTGATAAAATATTACAAATAGGCAAGGAACTGGAGAATGAATATAAATTATACTTTGTTCCAGAGGATTTTAGGGCAGGATTCAGGGAAGGTATGCAGATTGCGAAAGAATTGGAACTTTACAGACAAAAATATTGTGGATGCATCTATTCTGAGGCTGAGAGATATTTAAAGAGGATTGATTATGAATGAGATAGGCAAGTTTTTAATTATTGTCGGAGCAATAACAATTTTAATCGGATTAATTATGATGCTTGCAGGGAAAATTCCATTTATTGGCAAACTTCCGGGAGATATAGTCATTGAAAGAAGAAACTTCACTTTATATTTTCCTCTCGGGACTTCAATAGTTTTAAGCATAATACTTTCACTATTGCTTTATATTTTCAGCCGAAGATGAGAATTTTAAAGATATTTGTTGCAACAATTATATTTTTGTTTTTGATAACACCATCAGAGCTTTTTGCAATTGAGCAAAATGGAAATTCTTACATAAGAGTATTATTGGGTGATAGAAGACCTCAGCAAAATGATTTGAAGAAAATTAAAAAAGTAGCAGCAAAAGCAATTGTCTCCGGTTCCACATATGAGGGAGAGATAGAAATCTGGAAGGGAGAGGATGGATATTTCTTAATTAATGTGGTTGATTTAGAAGAGTATGTAAAGGGTGTTGTTGCCTCTGAAGTTGGCATTCAGTGGCCCGAAGAGGCACTTAAAGCACAAGCTGTTTTGGCAAGAACCTATGCGGTTACTCATATTCTAAGAAATAGAGAGAGGAATTTTTATGATGTCACCTCTTCAGTTTTTCATCAAGTATATAAGGGTGATTTAAAATCCGAAGAAGTGGAGAAAGCAGTTAAAGCAACAAGGGGTGAGATACTAACTTACAATGGAGAGCCAATTATGGCTTTTTATCATGCTTGCAGTGTAGAAAAAACAGAGGATGCAAAGGAAGTATTTGGCAGGGAATATCCTTATTTAAAGCCTGTTGAACTTCCATTTACTCCTTCTCCATATACTCTTTGGGAGAAGAAAATCAGCTTTGAAATACTTGAAAAGTCTTTATCTATGAAGAAAATTTCAGATGTAAAGATTATAAGCTTTACGAGCACAGGTAGAGTAAAGGAGCTTGCATTCTTAAATGGAAAAGAAAAAAAGATTATTAAAGCAACCGAATTAAGAAGACTCCTTCAATGGTCATTGCTACCGAGCACAATGATCAAATCCATAAAAGTTGAAGGTGATGGCGTAATATTTGAAGGACAGGGATATGGACATGGAGTTGGAATGTGTCAATGGTGTGCATTTCAGATGGCTCAGGAAGGAAAAAATTATCAAGAGATTTTATCTTACTTTTATCCCGGTACGGAGATATCTAAAATCAATGAAAATTACTGAACTTGATTTTGAACTCCCACCTGAACTAATTGCACAGGAAGCAATAAAAGAGAGAGATAAAGCTCGCCTTCTTGTTCTACACAAAGATTCCGGGAAAATTGAACACAGAATTTTTTTTGAAATTATAGATTATCTTACAGATGGTGACATGCTTGTCATAAACAATACAAAAGTCATACCAGCAAGGCTTATTGGTAAAAAACCGACTGGAGGTAAGATAGAAATTTTGCTTATTCATGAGAAAGATTTTAAAAGTAATGCTACAGTTTGGGAAGTAATGACAAAGGGAAGTTATGAAGGTGAGGTTTATGTTGATGATAAGCTTTTGTTAATAAGAAGAACTCCTAAAGATAAAGAGCTTATTTTTCCATCTATGGAGCCAGAAGAGACAAAAAAATTTATCAATGAAAAAGGATTTATGCCACTGCCACCTTACATAAAAAGAAAGCCAGAGGACAAAGACAGACAGGATTATCAAACAGTATATGCAAAGAAAAACGGCTCAATTGCTGCTCCAACAGCTGGTCTTCATTTTACAGAGGAACTTCTTAAAAAAATTCTTCAAAAAGGCGTATTATTGAGAGAAATTACTCTTCATGTGGGAGTGGGAACATTTAAATTAATCAAAACAGATGATGTGGAAAAGCATCAAATGGATGCAGAGTATTTTGAAATACAAAGGAAACTATTGGATGAAATTGAACAAGTTAAATCATCAGGTAAAAGAGTTTTTTCTGTTGGAACAACTACTACAAGGGCTTTAGAGGGATACGCATCAGGAAAATATATTGATATGGGTTCAGATAACTTCACAGTAAGAGGCACAACTGACATTTTTATCTATCCAGGTTATGAATTTAAAATAGTAGATGCGCTAATCACAAATTTTCATCTTCCCCGTTCTACACCTCTTGCTCTTCTTTATGCCTTTTGCTCAATAGATAAAGTAAAAAAAGCATATAAGGAAGCCGTAGAGAAAAGATATAGATTTTTTTCCTATGGTGATGCTATGTTAATTTTATGATACAAAAGGGAGACGAACTAATTGTGATTAATAAGAAGGTATTTGTTATTATTCTATCATCTATTGCAATATTAGGAATAATTGTAGGGTATTTAATAGGTTACTTCACAGTGCCTGCAAAACAAATTTATATTCAAAAAAATGATAGCTCGGAAAGAACAGTATTGCCTTCCACAGTAGAAACAGCTTATGCAACAAAACAAGATCCTCAGGCTTCACAAATTGAGCAAAAGCAAGAAAAAACTCAGCCTCCTCAGCAAGAACAAAACAAAAAACAAACCCCGCAAAGTCAAATAAAAGATGAGCAGATTATGCAAAAACAACTTGCCCAATCCAAGACTGATACTATCACTGCAAAGGAAGAAAAAGTTCAAGTAAAAAAGGATGAACAAGCTGCAAAGCCTCTAAAAGAAAGTAGTAAAGTTGAGTCAGCTAAAACAGAGGAAAAACCAAAAATTAAATCAAAACCAAAAAAAATAACAAAAACTGCCACATCAAAATCTTCTGAAAAACAGCCTTATTTTACAATTCAGGTTGGTGCTTTTTCAGATTTGGAAAAGGCAAACAAAATGAATGACAAGATTATTCAACAGGGATATAAATCATTCATTACGAAAGAAGAAAATTTATTTAAAGTAAGAGTTGGTAGATACAAAACTTTTCAAGAAGCCAAGCTAATCTCTTCAGAATTGAACGAAAAGGGCTTTGAAAATTTCATTTTAAAGCTATCAAAAGAGCCAAAAAGGAGGTAAAAAATTTTAAAGACATTAGAACTTGATGAAGAGCGTGAATACCCGTTCCTTCACGGAGGCTTAGACAAAATTTT
>FWWM01010392.1_pt1 | contig 16561 bp, 12 predicted proteins | sample 2228351 | NCBI WGS metagenome assembly FWWM01 (sample SAMEA103939774, study PRJEB20133) | metagenome | reverse complement strand
TACCCCCGCCGTGGCCCAGACGGTCATCCAACTCGGCGTAGACCTGGAGGGGCTGACCACACGGGCGGACCTGCAGAGCGGGGTCGAGTATGCCCTCAAGATGTTGGGGCAGGCCCTGGTGCGGGCATCCCCGGCGACACGCATATCGGCAGGAGATGGTCAGAAGCAAAAGGAGGGTTCTTATGGCCGCGCTCTTTGAACCGGGAACGATCGGTACGCTGACGTTGCGGAACCGCCTGATCAAATCGGCGACCTTTGAAGGGATGGGGACGGCGGAGGGAGAACCCACGCCGGCCCTGCGCAAGTTCCACCGCCGCATTGCCCAGGGCGGGGTGGGGCTGACGATTGTCGCCTTTGCCGCCGTCCATCGAACGGGGCGTTCCTACGCCAACCAGTGCCTGATTGACCGGGACGACCTGATTCCGGCCTGGCGGGAACTGGTGGAGGAGGTGCACGGGGACGGCGGGGTGGTGGCCCTGCAGTTGGTCCACTGCGGGCGCACGGCCAACCCGGAGGTGATTGGCGGCGATGCACTGGCCCCCTCGGCGGTGCGAGACCGCTATTCCCTGACCACCCCTCGCGAGATGACCGCGGCCGAGATTCTGGAGATGATCGAGGCGTTCGGCAAGGCGGCCGGCCGGGCCAAAGAGGCCGGCTTTGATGCCATCCAGATTCACGCCGCCCACGGCTATCTCATCAGCCAGTTCCTCTCCCCCTTTACCAACCGCCGCAAGGACGACTGGGGCGGCGACCTGGAGCGCCGTCAACGATTCCTGATGGAGGTCTATCGGCGGGTACGCCGGGAGGTGGGGAACGATTACCCCCTCCTGGTCAAATTGAACACCCAGGACCACGTCCGTGGCGGCTTTAACGTGCAGGAAGCGATTCCAACGGCCCGGGCCCTGGCCGACGCCGGCATTGACGCCATCGAGCTGAGCGCAGGGTTCAGCGACTCGGTCTTTAACATCACCCGGGGCGAAATTCCCCTGGATGCCTTTATCTCCGGCTTTAGCCTGGCCCAACGCATCGCCATCAAGGCCTTCTTCCGCTTTATGCAGGACCGCGTCCGCTTTGAGCGGGAGGCCTACAACCTGGAGGAGGCGTTGCCGATTCGCCAGGCTGTTCCGGACGTGCCTTTCTCACTGGTCGGGGGGATGCGCTCGCGGGCGGTGATGGAGGATGTCCTGCGGCAGGGGTTTGACTTGGTCTCGCTGGGCCGGCCGCTCATCCGCGAGCCGAACCTGCCCCGCCGCATGGAGGAGGGCAAGACCGACGCCGCTTCCTGCATCTCCTGCAACCGCTGCCTGATCGCGATGGTCGAGCAAACGGGCGTGCGCTGCCGCCAGGTCTCGCCCTGAGGAGGTGCGTCCGGTGAACAGTTGCGGATCGCCGCCGGATGTAGTACAATACGGCTTGCCGGGGTCCTGCCGCGTGCCCGTTGCATTTCGGCGCACCTATGGTAAGATCGAGGAACCCACCGCAAGGAGATGTCAATGAGTCGCTCTCTTGCCAGACTGGTCGAGGAGAACCGCGAGGCGATCGTCCGGGCACTGGCCCAGAAGGTCAAGGAAGAGGCCGGCCCCACCTACGCCAGCATCCCCCTGGAACGGCTCCTCCCCCGGATGGAGATCGTCGTCCAGACCCTCCAGGAAACCCTGGCCCAGGAGGACCCCACGGTGATGGAACGGTTCGTCGCTGCCTCTGTGCGCGACCGGGTCGAGGAGCGCTATGCCCTGACCGAGGTGCAGATGCTCATCAGCATCCTGCGGGGAATCGTCCTGCGCCTGACTGATGAGGCCGCCTGGGAAGAGCCAACTGCCTACCGCGAGGCCGTCCGCTACCTGGAAGACCTGACCCATCGTACCCAGCAGTGGGCCTTTCAGGTCTATCTGGGTGCCTTCGAGAGGATGATGGAGCGACAACGGCGGGCCCTGGCCGAACTCTCCACCCCGGTCATCCAGGTCTATGAGAACGTCCTGGCACTGCCCCTGGTCGGGGCGATTGACACCGAGCGGGCCCGCCGGATTATGGAAGAACTCCTTATCGGCATTACCCGCTACCAGGCCGAACTGGTCATCATTGACATCACCGGCGTCCCGGTGGTGGACACGGCGGTGGCCAACCACCTGGTGCAGACGATCAAGGCCGCCCGCCTGCTGGGAGCCGAATCGATTCTGGTGGGCATCAGCAGCGAGGTGGCCCAGACGATGGTCCACCTGCAGATTGACCTCAGCGGCGTGGTCACCCGCTCGAACCTGCAGGCCGGAATCGAATATGCGCTGGAACGGATGGGGCTGGCAATCGTCCCGTTTGCGGAGGGACCCTCCGAGGAGGCCAGGACCATTCCGGAAGAGGCAGAAGAGCGGCCGGTATAGGAGGTAGAGGATGGCCATCGAGATGATTCGCATCCCCATCCTGCAGATCGAGGACTTTCTCGTCGCCTCGATTCAGGTTTCCCTGCACGACCGCAGCGCGGTACAGTTTCGGGATGACCTGCTCCAGCGGATTTACGAGACCAAGGCGAAGGGGTTGATCATAGACCTGACGGCGGTGGACATTGTGGACAGTTTCATCGGGCGATTGATCGGGGATGTTGCCCAGATGGCCGCGTTGATGGGCACGCGGGTGGTCGTCACCGGCCTGCAGCCGGCCGTGGCGATCACCCTGACCGAACTGGGACTGGAGATGCCCGGCGTCATCACGGCCCTGAACCTGGAGAAGGGGATCTCTATTCTACGACGTCTGGTGCGCCAGGAGAGTGCGGAGGAGGGGGCCGGCCAATGACCGAGGAGCGCACCCTCCTGATTCGGAGCGACCTGGATATCGTCAGCGCCCGGGTGGAGGCCCGCGACCTGGCCAAGCAACTGGGGTTCGGCACGATTGACCAGGCGCGTATCGCCACGGCCATCTCCGAACTGACCCGGAACATTGTACTCTATGCAGGCGAGGGGACGATCACCCTGCGCGTGCTCCAGCAGGGAGGAAAACGGGGCCTGGAGGTTGTCTGTGAGGACCAGGGGCCGGGGATCGAAGACCTGGACCTGGTGATGCAGGATGGCTACAGCACCTCCCGCGGATTGGGCATGGGACTGCCCGGCGCCCGCAGGCTGATGGACGAGTTTGAGATTCACTCACAGGTCGGCGAAGGCACGACGGTGATCGCACGAAAGTGGTTGCGATGAGGTATGGCGTTTTCTCCCGTCCGAAACGCAAGAACGGCATCTCCGGCGATGCCTATACGGTTCTGGAAGAGATCGACTATATCCTGCTGGCCCTGGTAGACGGGTTGGGCAGTGGAGAGGAGGCCGCCCGAGCCGCCCAGTCTGCGGTGGAGTGTATCCGACGCGTCCATGCACAACCCCTCCTGGAGATTTTGAAGGAATGCCATCGGGTGCTGCACAACACCCGGGGGGCGGTGATGGGGCTGTTGCGGGTGGAGCCGTTTCTGGGGCGGGTGCGGTACGCCGGGGTGGGCAATGTCGGCATCTATACGCGCACCCAGGAGTCGTTCCATCCTATCTCTTACAACGGCATTGTCGGCTATCGCCTGCCCCAGGTGCGCGAGTTTGTCGGCTCTTACCACCCCGGTGACGTCTATATCCTCTACAGTGACGGCGTGGACAGCCGCTTCCACAACGATGCCGCGCTGCTCTACCTGGATGACGATCCCAGTCTGCTGGCCGAGTCAATTGCCCGCCGTTACGGCAAAGCGGACGACGATGTCTGTGTTCTGGTGGCCCGGTAAGTGGCGTTGGCCAAGACCGCTAGAGGGATAAAAAGCGGATTGCGGCTTTGCCGGGGTACGCGGTACGGACTTGCGATCATGGTCCTGTACATTTCTCCCCGTGCCCGGGGTGGTGTGGATGTGTGGATGGAGAATATCCATCAGGCGATGGAACAGGCCGGCGTGCCGAACCGGTTACGCTTTCTTCCAGACTTGTACCACTTGGCCCCCTTCCTTCTGCCGCTGTGTCTGCGGGGGGATTGGGCCGGCCCCGGCCGCCTGGTGCACAGCGGGTCGCGGGCCGGCTTTGCCCTGCGCGCCCCCGGCCGGCCGCTCGTCGTTACCGTCCACCACCTGGTCGCCGACCCCGCCTATCGTCCCTACACCCGGCCGGCCCAGCGGCTCTTTCACCGCCTCGAACGGGTCTATGACGGCCTCTCGATCTCCCGGGCCGATGCGGTCGCCTGCGTCAGCCACTACACCCGTCGGCAGGTTGCCCGTCTCTACGGGCGCAGCGATGCCCAGACGATTCACAACGGTATTGACACCGACCGGTTCCGCCCCCTCCCCGGCGAGCGGCCGGCCCCGCCTCCCTTCCGCCTCCTCTTTGTCGGGAACCGCACCCGCCGCAAGGGGGCCGACCTCCTGGGTCCGCTGATGGAGCGGTTGGGGGAGGGGTTCGAACTGTGGTACACCGGCGGGCAGCGTCCCGACGAGGAGCCGATTCGTACCGCCCGCGCCCGCGCCCTGGGCCGGCTCTCTCCTGGCGACCTGATCCATGCCTACAACGCCTGCCACGCCCTGGTCTTTCCTTCCCGCCTGGAGGGGTTTGGCCTGGCCGTGGCCGAGGCGATGGCCTGCGGCCTGCCGGTGGTGGCCAGCCGTTGTTCCTCCCTGCCGGAACTGGTCGTCCATGGGGAAGGGGGATTCCTCTGCCCGGTGGATCAACTGGATGCCTTTGTCGAGGCGGTGCGCCGGCTGGCCCAGGGCCCCGCCCTCTGCCGGCAGATGGGCGAACGGAACCGCGCCCGTGCCGAGCAACTCTTTTCTTTCCCCGTGATGGCCGGCCGCTATCGAGAACTCTATGCCCAACTGGGGGTGCCCTTTGACTGAAACGATGCCAGACCTGGACTGGGACCGGGCCATCCCGGTAGACAGCGTGCAGCAGGAATATGCCCTGATCGCCGCCAGACGCTGTGAATGCGAGGGACGGTTTCGGGTTGTCCGCCAGGCCCTCCTCTTCCAGCAAGGCCGGCCCTACGATCTGTTGGAAGCCATCTGTCGGCAGTGCGGACGCTCCGAGAGGTTTCTCTTTGACATCGGCCGATTTTTCAAAACCGACGAAGAATCTATCCGAAAACCACCGTAGGGCGGGCTTTCCGGCCCGCCCGGACGACCGGGAAAGGCCGCCCACCGGTTTTCGGATAGGCCAGGTGCACGGTTTCGCGAGTACCCATGGATGAACCGGTAGAAAAACTTTTTGGAACGTTCAGCGTGGAACGTGCTAACGTTCCACGGCACCAAGGAGGAGGCCATGCCGATTCAGGAAGCCAAAGTGATCTGGTTCAACGGGCAGTTCGTCCCCTGGGGGGAGGCCCGTATCCATGTCCTTTCCCACGTGGTCAGTTACGGGTCCAGTGTCTTTGAGGGAATCCGAGCCTATGCCACTCCCCGGGGGGCGGCCGTCTTTCGCCTGGAGGCCCACGTCCGTCGCCTCTTTGACTCGGCCCGCATCTACCGGATGAATCTTCCCTACACCCCGGAGGAGGTCTCCCGGGCAATTCTGGAGACGGTCCGGGTCAACCGTCTGCCCTCCGCCTACATCCGCCCGGTCGTCTTTCGCGGCTATGCCGAACTGGGGGTCAACCCGGTGAACTGCCCGGTGGAGGTGGTCATTGCGGCCTTTGAATGGGGTCGTTACCTGGGGGCGGAGGCCCTGGAACGCGGGGTTGAGGTGTGTGTCTCCTCCTGGGCCCGTATGGCGCCGAACACCTTTCCCGCGATGGCCAAGGCGGGGGCCAACTATATGAACGCCCAGTTAATCAAGATGGAAGCGGTTCACGACGGCTATGTGGAGGGGATTGCTCTCGATCCGGCCGGCTATGTCAGCGAGGGCAGCGGGGAGAATATATTTGCTGTGCGCGATGGCCTCCTCCACACGCCCTCCCTGGCTGCCTCGATCTTGCCGGGCATCACACGGGATTCGGTCATCACCCTGGCCCAAGAACTGGGCTTTCCGGTGATTGAGCGGGCCATGCCCCGCGAGTTTCTCTATATCGCCGACGAGGTCTTTTTCACCGGCACGGCTGCCGAGATTACCCCGATTCGGGCGATTGACGGCATTCCCGTCGGGACAGGCCGGCGCGGCCCGATCACCGAGCGGTTGCAGCGGGCCTTTTTCGAGATTGTGGAGGGACGGGTGGCGGACCGCTACGGCTGGCTGACCCCGGTGGAACCCTGAGTCCCGGCGCCGGAGGAGGTGATGCCGCCGCTCCGGAACCTTCTGCACCCCTGGGATGTTACCCCGGAGGAAGCGGTCGCTCTGCAGGAAAAGTTGCGCGGACTGGTGCGGGTAGAAGCGGACCTCGGCCCGGTGCGGCGGGTAGCCGGGGTGGATGTGTCCTTCCGCAAGGAGCGGGCCCGCGCTGCCGTGGTGCTGCTTTCCTTCCCGGACCTGGAGGTGGTGGAGCAGGCCCTGGCCGAGGTGCCCGTCCCGATGCCCTACATCCCCGGGCTGCTTTCTTTCCGGGAGGGGCCGGCCGTCCTGGCGGCCTTTGAACGGCTGACCCTCTGGCCCGACCTGGTTCTCTTTGACGGGCAGGGAATCGCCCACCCGCGACGGTTGGGACTGGCCTCGCACATGGGGCTCTTTCTGGACCTGCCCAGCGTCGGCTGTGCCAAATCCCGCCTCTGCGGCCACTATCAGGAGCCGGGGCCGGACAAGGGCGACTGGAGCCCCCTCCACGATAGCGGGGAGGTGATCGGGGCGGTCCTGCGCACCCGTCCGGGAACCCGGCCGCTCTTTGTCTCGCCGGGGCACCGGGTAGACCTGGAGACGGCGGTCCATTATGTCCTGGCCTGCACGACCCGCTACCGCCTGCCGGAGACGACCCGGCAGGCCCATCGGTTGGCCGGCCGGCGTTGAGCGGGCTGGGGGAGCATGACGGGTTCGTCGGAGCGGGCCGGCTGTGCCGGCCCGGAGGATGGGCTTTCCCGCCCGTCCGTTCTGCCGGCCGGCCCGAGCGGCCCATAGGGGACCGGCTCTCCCGCCCGTCTGGCCCCCAACCAACCACGCCAGGCGGCTCCGGTTCGCCGATACCCCCGATTGCGCGAAACCTCCTGCGGGACACGGGCATTCAGTTGTAACTGCTCAGCCGCACACCAATCTTCACCGCCAAGACGCGAAGGACGCAGCGGTTCCGTGTTTCCACAGAGGACGAGGGGGCTCTCTGCGGCCCCGAAAGTATCCCGCTGCGTGCTCTGCGACTCTGCGGTGAGCAGTTACAAATTTCGATTGATTGCGCGAATGTGTCCATAAGCAGAAGAAAGGTTTCCGAAAACTGGTCGTGTGTTGTCAAAGTCGCACTTTAAGCGACGGCGGCTGAGGCAAATTTACCGGTGTCCGTCCCCGAAATTCATGCTCCGGTGGACACCGCTTGACATCTGTGGTATAATAAAATCAGCAGTCCCGGATACCTGCATTCCTCTCCAGGCAGCCCGGACAGGACTGCTTGAGAGAGAAAGGGGCGCAGTCCTTCAGAAACTGAGAGAGGAGGTGTGACGGCTCGACTCGCCTGGCAACCGGTTGGGACCGCTCTCGTATCAGGAGGTTTGGGCTGGCCACCCACTGCGCACTTCCGATTCCTGAGGCGGACCGTTTGAGGAGTTCTAGGAGTGATCCTCATGAAACGCTTGTGGTCTATTTTCGCCCTTGTCTTTCTGCTGGCCGGGCTTATCCCCACCGTATCCGCCCAGGGGCCCGCTCCCGTCCCGCAGCAGACCCCGCCGCCCGTCGCCGTGCTGGGCGTGGCGCCGGCCCAAGCGGAGGTCGTGCTGACCACCCATTCCCCACGGGCCTCCGCGCCTGCCGGAACCCCTCAGGCCCCTCATCCCGAGGCCGTCCTCTGGGACCAGTACGCCAACTGGGACAGCACTGACTATGCCACCCAGGACTTTGAGTCCGTCTACGACAGCTACGACATCTTTGCTGCCGACGACTTTGAGAACACCGAGCCCTGGACCATCGAGACGATCGTCGTCCGCGGCGGCTGGGGCGGCTTTGTCGACCTCAACAACGCCACCGCCCTCCACTGGTGGATCTGCCCCGACAACGGCGGCGAGCCGCTCTGCGACCCGCCCGGCGACGGCAACGAGGTCTGGTCCATCTCCCTGCCGCCCACCGACCCCCAGATCCAGTTGGGCGTTGTGGAGCCTGAGGACGTCTACCTCACCCTGAATACCCCGATCAACCTGCCTGCGGGAGTCTGGTGGCTGGCCTACCAGGTCTCTCTGGAATACGGCCTCTACGGCCAGTACGGCTGGTCGGGCACGAACGACCCCGTCTGGGGCGCGGTGGGGAAGCAGAACAACCCCGGCGGTGGCTTTGGCCAGCCGCCCGGCTGGTGGGACAACACCAACGCCCGCGACTTTATGTTCCGCCTGGAGGGCACCGTCGGCCAGGCCTGCACTTGGACCGAACTGGTACACGAGGACTTTGAGTCGTGGCCGCCTCCCGACTGGAACATCGTCAACTATGGCGGGGACTGCGTCTGGGAGAGCAACGCCACCACCGGCCGGACCAACTATGCCGGCGGCGATGGGCTCTGCGCCGACGCCGACGCCGACTGGTGCGGCTCCGGCACGACGATGTGGACCGGCCTGTGGACACCGCAACTGGTGGACCTCTCCAACGCCGTCAGCGCTACCCTGCGTTACGTCGCCTCGTACAACTACCTGGGAGGCGACGAGTATGCCGCGGTCAACTTTAGCGACGACGGCGGCGGTAGTTGGACCAACCTCCTTACCTGGAACACGGACCACCACCCCTACGGCCCCGGCGAGGTCGTCACCATTGACCTGACCCCCTACGTCGGCTCGTCCGACTCCTACGTCGAGTTCGAGTACTACTCCCCCGACTGGAACTGGTGGTTCGAGGTGGACCAGGTCGTCATCTCGGCCTGTGTCACCATGGTCCAACCGCTCATCAACCTGACCCCGGACACGCTCGAGGTGGAAGGCTGCGCCGGCGAGGTCCAGACCCACACCCTGAGCCTCTACAATCGCATCGGCGCGGATGACACCTTTACCCTCACCTACACCATCCTCACCGGGAACGGCCAGATTGTTGGCCCGTCGAGCCTCTTTGTGCCCAACGACACCACCGTTCCCTTTGACTTTAACCTGCTCCCGGACGCCTGCCTGCCCGAGGGGACCCAGATCGTCGCCGAGGTCTTTGCCATTGATTCCAGCGGCACCTACAGCGACACCTCGGTCATCACCAAGACGATCTCCCTGGGCGGCTGGGTCCAGATCACCGACGAGCCCGAAAACGGCCGCATGGACAACGTCCTGGCCTCCTACAACGGCCTGCTCTGGTCGGTCACCGGCTATGGGGACAACGGCAACGTCCGCACCTACGACGCCGGCACCGACTCCTGGAACATTGTGGGCACGCCGGCCCCCTTCGGTTCCAACTATGCCCGCTCCGGCTGTCATCCCTTCGGCAGCGCGGCCGAGAACAAGGTCTTTGTCTACGGCGATGCTGCCACATCCGGCTTTACCGGGCTCTGGTCCTACAACATGGACACCGGCGTCTGGACGAACGAGTCGCCCGGCGGCACGCCCCCGCCCTACACCGGCATCTGGGCCCCGGCCTGGGTCTATGACCCCGCGGCCCAGTTGTGCTACCTGACCGGCGGCGCCACCACCCCCGGCGGCGGCAACCTGGCCACCGTCTTTGTCTACGACCCGGTGAACAACCAGTGGCTGGCCCCGCTGGCCAACTTTGACACCCCCCGCGACTTTCACGCCGCCTTTATGTACAACGGTATGCTCTGCGTGATGGGCGGCGTGGACGCGGCCAGCGTGGTCTATGACAGCACCCAGTGCTACGACTTTGGCGCGGGCGCCTGGAACGCCGAGAACGCCGACATCCCCGCCCTGCTGGTGGGGCTGTGGGGTATGGGCTATGCGCCGATGATGGCCCCGTCCGGCCTGCAACTCTGGCTGGTCAACGGCGCCGATGCCGGCTTCCAGTTGGCCGACAACACCTGGTACTATGACGACGCCACCGGGATGTGGGTCGAGTTCGGCCCGCTGGCCAGCGGCTCCGTCTACCGCACCGCGGCGGTCAACCACGAGGGCACCGTCTACCACGTCGGTGGCTCCTCCGGCGGCTTTACCTATGTCGGCTGGGCCGACAAACTCCAGACCTGCCCGCCCTGCGCCGAGCTCGGTTTCCTGGAGGGCTATGTCTATGACCTGGACGCCGGTGGGGTGCCCTGCACGGGCGCCGTCGTCCATATCGAGCCGGGCAACCTGGACGTGCCGGTAGACCCGACGGGGTACTACTGGACCGCGCTCTTTTCCGGGACCTACGACATCGCCGCCACCGCGCCGGGTTATTCGGTGGACGGGCCCCACACAGTCACCGTCACGAGCAACATGACCACGACCTGGGACTTTGGCCTGGTACGCCCCTACATCGCCGTCGAGCCGACCGACTTTGTCTCGGTGACGATTCCGGTGGGCGGCTGGGTCACTTATACGATGGTGATCAGCAACATGGGCGGTCTGCCGCTCGACTATGAGATTGTCGAGATTCCGCCCACTATGCTAGAGACGATCATTGTCGGCCCGGCCACGACCGGCCTGGATGCCTTGATCGAGGAAGAGTTGGCCACCTCGGCCGACGGCAAGGCCGACGTCTTTGTCGCCTTTGACGGGGTGGTGGACCTGACCCCGGCCACGGCGATGCACTGGAACACCCGCGGCGAGTGGGTCTATAGCACCCTCAAGGCCCGTGCCGACCGCGCCCAGGCCAATGTGCGCGCCTGGCTGGAGGCCCGCGGGATCGAGTACCGCTCCTTCATCGTGGACAATACGATCTTTGCCCGCTTGAGCGCGGACGAGATCGCCGAACTCTCGGCCTTCTCCGAGGTCGTCGGCTTCCGCGGCAACCACCTGGCCCACATTGACGTCATCGCCGCTGAGGAGACCCCGGCCAACAACGCGCCCACCGCGCTGGCCTGGGGCATTGACCTGGTGGACGCCGACCTGGTCTGGAGCGACTTTGGCGTGCGCGGCCAGGGCATCAAGGTGGCCAATATTGACACCGGCGTCGAGTGGGACCACGACGCCCTGGTGGACACCTTTGCCTGCCCCGGCGACCCCTCCAACCCGGCCTGCTGGGAGGACCCCTCGAACGTCTGCGGCGGCTCGGCCTGCGATAACAACGGCCACGGCACCCACACCATGGGTACCATGACCGCCTCGGACGACCCGACCCTGACCTGGCAGGCGGGGATGGCGCCTGACTCGACCTGGATCGCCTGCAAGGGCTGCGAGTCCTCCTCCTGCTCCGATTTTGCCCTGAACACCTGCGCCGACTGGATCCTGGCGCCGGATAGCAACCCGGCCAACCGGCCGCACGTGGTGAACAACTCCTGGGGTGGCGGCCCGGCCTGCGACACCTGGTACCTGGCTAAGGTGCAGGCATGGCGGGCGGCGGGCGTCTTCCCGGCCTTTTCCAACGGCAATGCCGGCCCCTCCTGCAGCACCGCCGGCGCCCCGGGCAACTATGACGAGTCGTTCGCCTCCGGTGCGACCGCCTCGAACGACGCCATCGCCTCCTTCTCCAGCCGTGGGCCCTCCAACTGCGGCGGCATCCAAAAGCCGGACGTCTCCGCGCCCGGCGTGTCCGTCTGCTCGACCGTGCCCGGCAACGGCTGGTCCTGCGCCTACTCCGGCACCTCGATGGCCAGTCCGCACACCGCCGGCGAGGTCGCCCTCATCTGGAGCGCCAACCCAGGCTGGATCGGCAACATCGCCGCCACCGAGCAACTGGTCATGGACACCGCCCTCTGCATTGACGACCCCAATTGCGGTGGCGGCCCCTGCCCAGACGGCAACAACATCTATGGCGATGGCCGCATCTACGCCTACGACGCGGTCGCCGCGGTGGCCCAACCGATGGACATCCCCTGGGTGCGCGAGGACCCGGTCACCGGCACCGTCCCGGTCTACGACGTCTGGCCGGTGGACGTCTCCTTCATCTGCACCGACACCGGCGAACTGACCGGCACGCTGCAAGTGCGCCACAACGATCCCTGCCAGCCGGATATTGACATTCCGCTGGCCATCCACTGCATCGAGTGCGAACCGATCCAGATCGTCACCGTTACCACCGAGATCTCGGGCTGCGTGGTCACCTTCACCGCCGACATCACCGGCACCGAGCCCTACACCTACGACTGGGACTTTGGCGCCTTTGGCTCCAGCACCAGCCCGACCCCGACGGTCAACTTTTTCAACTCCGGCACCTACCCCTACACCCTGACCACGGCGAACGCATGTGGTGATGATGTCATCACCGGGACGGTCACGGTCACCTGTGCGGGCTGCGACCCGGTCGGTGGGGCCGACTTTACCTGGTTCCCCTTCACCCCGGCGATCAGCGAGGTCGTGACCTTCAACGGCTCGGTCATGACCGGCACGCCGCCGATCACCTACGACTGGGCCTTTGGCGACGGCACCTTTGGCAGCGGCCAGAGCGTCACCCACACCTACGGGGTGACCGGCACCTACGTCGTCGTGATGACGGCGACGAACGACTGCGGCCAAGAGGTCGTCACCGATACCCTCACCGTCGTCCTGACCCCGACCTGCACGCCGGTCGAGATCATCACCGTGACCACTGCGATCTCGGGCTGCGTCGTGGACTTTGCCCCCGACTACACCGGCGACCCGCCCTTTACCTTCCTGTGGGAGTTTGGTGATGGGATGACCAGCACGTTGGAGATGCCGACGTACGACTATGGCGCGTCGGGCACCTACGCGGTGACCTTCCACGCCTGGAACTGCGACGGCGAAGGGCATGCCATGCTCTCCTTCCCGGTCACGGTGTCGTGCGAGGCGCCGACCTACGAGATCTACCTGCCGCTCGTCTTCAAGAACTACGGTCCGTAAGGCAGGCCGACGCCCGGGGGCCTGTGTCCTCCGGGGATAGATAAGGACCGGTGGGGCCGGGTCGCCCGGCCCCACCTTTTTACGGGGATTTCACAAACAGGGACTAGCCGGCCTGGATAGTGCTCCGGGGCTGGGTGCCCAGGAGCGTTTCGAGCACCAGGGCCAAGGCGGCGGTGACATCCTGGTGGGTGTCCCCGCTGTGCTGATCGGAGAGTTGTTGGACCAGCGATTTCATCCGCTGCCCTTCTTCGTGGGGCAGGTGTTCCAGGCGAGAGCGGCCGGCCTCCTCCAGGTCGGGGGCATACGGAAGCAGTGGCTGGATGTAGAGGAGCGGCTTGAGTTGCGCCGAGAGGTAGAGCAGGCGAGCGCGGGGCTCCCAGCGGGCCATCCTCCACAGGGCCACATCGTCCTCATCGGACTGGAGTTGATAGCGGGCCAGGGCGACCTGGTCCTCGATAAAGCCGTGCTCGACCAGCAGGCGGACGGCCTGATACGATTTGACGGCAACGGCGACAAAATAGAGCACCTGCTGGAGGACCTGAACGTCAATCCCCCAGGTGCGGCTGCGTTCCACCAGGGTACGGGGAACCAGGAAGCGGTAGAACTCAGGGCCGCCGTGGAGGATACTGTGGGCGACGACCTGGTGGAGGGCCCCCTTCTGGAGCAACCAGGAGTGGGCCTGGAGGCGTTCCAGGCAGACGTTCAGGCGGGGGATGCCCTCCCAGGCGTCATGGGTGGCTAAAAAGCCTTCATCGCCGGCCGTCACCACGCCAGCCTCCGCCCGTCTCTGGACGGCATACTCCTGCCAGCGGGCCAGGGTGTCAAAGAGGGAAAGGGCCACCACGGTAGGCAGAGGTCCACTCAGGGCATCATAACAGGCCCGCACCTGCTCCTGGATGCCGACGGCGACCTCGCGCGAGACAACACCGTGGGTTTCGATATAGATGATCGGCCGGCGGACTAGAGAATCGTCCACATGCTTCCCTCCGGGGTCTTGTGCACCTCGATACGGGCGGGGAACCGTTCTTTGAGTTCGGGGATGTGGGTGATGACCAGGATGCGGGCGAACTCGTCCTGAACCGACTGAATCGCCTCGACCAGTCGTTCCTGGCCCTCCTCGTCCTGGGTACCAAACCCTTCGTCAATGACCAACGTTTGGAGACTGGCCCCGGCCCGACGGGCAAGTAAGCGGCTGAGGGCGATGCGCAGGGCAAAGTTGATGCGAAACCGCTCTCCGCCCGAGTAGGAGTCGTAGGGACGGGTGCCGTTGGGATCGGATATGTTGATGTCAAGAGTTTCGCTGATCGTCCCCCCCTTGGTGACCCGCTGCATGGCCAGTTGCAGGGACATTTCCCCGCCGGTCATACGCTGAAGGAGGGCATTGGCCTCGCGTTCGATCTCGGGGACAGCGGTTTCGATGAGCATGGCCTGAACACCCCGTTTGCCCAGGGCCTCGGTCAGGTCGCCAAAGATGTCGCGCTCCTCGACGGCACGTTGGTACTCCTGAGTTTTCTGCTCAAAGGTCTGCTGCACCTCGTTCAGCCGTTCCAGTTCGGCCTGGGCGGCCCCCATAGAGAGGCGGGCCTGGGCCAGTTTGTTCTGGGCGCGGGCCAGGGCATCCTCGACCCGTTGCCGTTCTTGCTCCAGTTGGGCCAGTTCTTCGGCCTGGGCGGCGATCTCTTGGAGTCTGTCCCGTTCGCCGGCCGCCTCCCGCCGGCGGCGGCGGAGCGTTTCCTGGAGGTCGCGGAGGCGTTCCTGGTCGGCTGCGACCTGCTCGCGAGCGGTACGCAGGCGGCGGTGTTCTTCCTCGGCCGGCCGCAGTTGTTCCAGTTCCTCCTGAACGGCCTGATACTCCTGCTGGTCATAGGCATAAGCAGCGATCTCGTGCTGCAGTTCGAGCAGGCGGGCACGTTCCGACGCGGCATAGTCGCCCTCGGCCAGGATTTGCTCAATCTCCAGAAGGCGGCGGCGCTTTTCGGCCTCTTCTTCGCCCAGGGAACGCAACCTCTGCAGGTCCTGTTCCAGGGTACTCAGTTGACGCTCCAGAGGACGCATGCGGGCCAGTTCTTTTTCCAGTTGCTGTTGCTGCTTGGTCAGGTCAGCGGCTTCCTCCTCTAGTTGACGGATGCGGGCCTCGCGGGCCCGGTAGAGGTCGCGCTTTTCCTGGCCTTCGCTGCGGTAGGTGAGCCGGATATGCTCGAGTTCGTCGGGGCCCAGCGGGCTCTGGCAGAGCGGGCAGTTGCTCGTGCTCTCCTCCAGCAGGTCGAGTTTGTCCCGAAGGTTCTGCATCTCCTGACGCAACCGCTGGCACTCGGCCTTGAGGGTGTGAATCGTGGTGGTTCGCCCGCCGATCTCGGCCAGGAGGGCCTCCCGCTGGGCTTCTTTTTCCTGCAGGGCCTCCAGGTCATGGCGCAGTTCGTCCAGGCGGGTCTCGATGGTGGGCTGTTCCTTCAACCGAAGGGCGATCTCGCTCAGGGAACGGCGCAGCACCTCGCGTTCGGTCGTGTAGGTGCTGCGGGCACGCTCGATGGCCTGCTCCAGGGCATGGTGTTCCTTCGTGAGGGACAGGAGCCGGCCCGCGCTCTGGGCCAGTTGTTGGGCCCGTTCGCGCAGTTCAAGAAGGCGGGCATAGTTGGCCTCGATCGCCTCTGCCCGTTCGAGCAACTGTGTGATCCCCTCAATCCGGGCCTGCTGACGGCGGATCTTTTCCTCCAGTTGCCCGATCTCGCCCTCGATCTCGGCCAGCCGGCGGCGTCTTTCCTTGGCCTGTTCGGCCAGTGAACGCAGGCCGGTAATCTGCTCCTGCAGGCGCGCCAACTCTTCCTGAAGCCGGGCGGTCTCTTGTTCGTGATGTTGCACGGTCTGTTGGGCCTGCTCCAGAGAGGTCTCGTACTTCTGGCGGCGGGACAGTTGGGCCTCCAGATCGTCCAGGAGAAGGCGGAGGGCCTGCGCCTCGCGTTCGCGGGCGCGCATCTGCTCGCGGGCGCGCTGTTCGAGGATGTCATAGTAGGAGAGGCCCAGGATATCGGCTAGGACGCGCTTGCGCTCGGCCGGCGGCTTGATGGTAAACTCGTCGGCCCGCCCCTGGAGAAGGAAGGAGGCGTTGATAAAGGTGTCATAGTCCATGCGCAGAAGGCTCACGATGCGCTGCTGGGTCTGGCGGATGCTCTCTTCCCCCAGGGACCGCCAGCCCAGAGGGCCGTAGACCTGCAGGTCAAGGACCGTTTTACCGCGGTGTCCCTCCCCGCCGCGTTCACGGCGGCGCAGGACGCGGTAGTGATTTCCTTCCAGGAGGAACTCGAACTCGACCTCCATCTCCTGCGCGCCGATCGTGATCAGGTCGTCATCGTAACGGGAGCGGGCCCGTCCCCAGAGGGCCCAGGTGATGGCGTCCAGGATGGTGGACTTGCCCGCGCCGTTCGGCCCGGAGAGACAGGCGATGTGCAGGTCCCCCAGGTCGAGGGGGGGAACCCCCTCGCGGTAGCACATGAAATTGCGCAAGCGCAACGATACAGGAATCACCGTTCACCTCCAAGTTCAGTTTACCAGAAAGCGGTGGGGGCGTCAACCTGAGTCTACCAGCCGATTTGACATCCCCCCTCTTTTTGGGTATACTGTCCCCAGAAGAGATTCCGCAGGAGTAAGCGATGA
>FWWM01010391.1_pt1 | contig 16572 bp, 15 predicted proteins | sample 2228351 | NCBI WGS metagenome assembly FWWM01 (sample SAMEA103939774, study PRJEB20133) | metagenome | reverse complement strand
CGGGCATTGACCCAAACAGCGTGGAATGGGTGACGATGGAGCCGGCTCTTCGCGAGGCCGCCCTGGCCAAGGGCGAAGTGGACGCGATCACGGCCTTCTACGGCAGCGGCTGGTTCGGCCTGCTGCGCAACAAGGTCGAGCCGGATGATATCGTCGCTTTCATGTATGCCGAGCAGGGCCTGCCACTCTACGGCAACGCAGTGATGGCTTCGCCCAAGTTCCTCCAGGAGAACGAAGAAGCAGTCAAGGGCTTCCTGCGCGCGCTGGCCCGCGGCTGGAAGGAGGCGCTGGCCGACCCGGCGGCTGCAGTCGAGATCATCAAGCGCCGCGAGCCGCTGATCGACGCCGAAGTCGAAACCGCCCGGTTGCAGATGGCCATCGAAAAGCACTTCCTGACCGAGGAGGTGAAGAAGAATGGCTTCGGCGCTGCCGACCCGGAACGGCTGGTGAAGAGCATCGAGCTGGTCGCCGAGGGCTTCGAGCTGCCCAGCGTACCTAAAGCCGAGGAGGTCTTTACCGACAAGTATCTGCCGGCCAAGGATCTGCGCATGCCGCCGGGGATGTGACGCTGCCCCGTCCGCCCTCACGGATCCGCGGGATCCGTGAGGGCTTCCCTCGTCCATCGCTCCATGGAGAAATCCACCCCTTGCGTCGTCCTGCGCGATGTATCCCTGGTCTATCACGGCGACGACGGGCGCGAAGTCCACGCCCTGGAAGGCGTCTCGTTGTCCATCGCGCAAGGCGAATTCGTGGCGATTGCCGGCCCGAGCGGCTGCGGCAAGACCACCATCCTCAAGCTGGTCTCCGGGCTGATGCCGGCGACGCGCGGGCAGGTGCTGCTCGATGGCACGCCGGTGCGCGGGCCGCAGAAGAACGTCGGCATGGCCTTTCAGAACCCCACCCTGCTGCCGTGGCGCAGCGCGCTGGAGAACGTGCTGTTGCCGCTGGAGGTCGTGGAGCCACATCGCCGTCACTTTCGCCAGAAGCGGCGCGAATACGAGGAACGGGCTCACGAACTGCTGAAGCTGGTGGGCCTGGATGGCTTCGCCAACAAGCCTCCCTACCAGCTCTCCGGCGGCATGCAACAGCGCGTCTCGCTATGTCGCGCGCTCATCCACGAGCCGGAGATCCTGCTGCTGGACGAGCCATTCGCCGCGCTGGATGCCTTCACCCGCGAGGAGCTATGGGGCGTGCTGCAATCGCTGTGGCAGGCCAGGCGTTGCACGGTGATCCTGGTGACGCACGATTTGCGTGAGGCAGTCTTCCTGGCCACCACGGTCTATGTGATGAGCAAGCGGCCCGGCCGGTTGACACACGTCACCCACATCACGTTGCCACGCCCGCGCACACTGGAGCACATGTTCGAATCGCGATTCACCGACTACGTGCACGACATCTACACCCGCATCGGCGAGGTGCGCACATGAAACCCGCTTCCCTGCTGCGGCGCGTCCTGCCGCCCATCGTCGCCATCGTCCTCTTCCTCCTGATCTGGGAGGTGGGCTGCCTGGTGCTGGGCGTGGATGAGTTCATCCTGCCGCGCCCGAGCGTCGCCATCGCTGCTTACTTCCAATGGCAGGAGGCGATCTGGCCGAACGCACTGCAAACGCTGTTCACCACGCTGGTCGGCCTGGCGCTGGCAATCGTGGCCGGCACGGTCATCGGGGCGCTGATCGGCTACTCGGCGCTCATCTACGATGCGCTGTATCCACTGCTGGTGGCTTTCAATTCGATCCCGAAGGCCGCGCTGGTGCCGGTGTTCGTGATCTGGTTCGGTGTGGGCACGTTGCCGGCGGTGCTCATCGCGTTCCTGATCTCGTTCTTCCCGATCGCGGTGAACGTCGCCACCGGCATTGCCACCGTCGAGCCGGAGTTGCGCGACGTGCTGCGCTCGCTGGGCGCCAGCAAACTCGACCTGTTCCTGAAGGTCGGCTTCCCGCGCACGTTGCCGTATTTCTTCGCATCGCTGAAGGTGGCGGTGACGCTGGCTTTCGTCGGTTCCGTCGTGGCCGAGCTGGGCGCATCCAACCGAGGCATCGGTAACATGATGGTCATCGCCAGCGCCCGCTTCGATGTGCCGCTGGTGTTCGCCGGCCTGATCGTGGTCGCGTTGATGGGCATCGCGCTCTATGCCGCCTTTGCGTTGCTGGAGCGCCGGGTGGTGAGCTGGGCATATCGCTAGGAGACGGCGCGACATGAGCTGGAACAACTATTTGCTGCCCGAGACGCTGGAAGAGGCGGTGCGCCTGCTGGCCGCATACGACGGCCGTGCGCGCGTCGTCGGTGGTGGGACCGATTACTTCGTGGACGAGGCCCACCAGCCGCTGCCCGAAGCGCTGGTGGACGTGACGCGCATCGCAACTCTGCGGCGCATCTGGCAAGAAGATGGCTACGTCATGATCGGCTGCGGAGCCTCGCACGCCCAGATCGTCGCGTCGCCGCTGGTGGCACAGCACGGCATGGCGCTGGTCGAGGCCTGCGGGCAGATCGGCGGCCCGCAGGTGCGCAACGTGGCCACGCTGGCCGGCAACGTCGCGCACGCCCTGCCGGCAGCCGATGGGTCCATCGCCCTGTTAGCGCTGGAGGGCGAAGCGCTGGTGGCCTGGGCCGAAGCCGGCGCCGTGCACCAGGAGTGGCGTCCCCTGGCGCAGCTCTTCCGAGGCCCAGGACAATCCGCCATAGACAGCACGCGCCAGGTGCTGGCGGCGATTCGCTTTCGCACGTGCGCCGCGGCAGAAGGTTCGGCTTTCGCCCGCGTGATGCGTCCGCAGGGCGTGGCGCTGCCGATCATGGGCCTGGCCGTGCGCATCCGCCTGCGCGACGATGGCGCCATAGACGCAGCGCGCGTCGCGCTTGGGCCGGTCGCTCCAACGCCGTTCCGCGCCCAGCAGACCGAGGATTTCCTGCAGGGTCGAACGCCCGACGCGCGGATGTTGCGCGAAGCCGCCAGCGTGCTGTTGAGCGAAATTCGTCCGCGCACCAGCCCGCACCGGGCGACCGCCGAGTACCGCCGCGAGGTGATCCCAACGTTGCTCGAGGCGGCGATCGGCAAAGCGCTGCAGCGCTGCGGCGCGACGATGACCGTGTGATGCTCGAGAACGCGCCCGGCAGGGAAGCGCAGGCCGAGGGGCGACTTTACCGACCAAAAGGGGCTTCAGATAGTTTCTCGGACGACGATGGTTCGAGAGGAGGAAACAGGATGACAGATACGCTACCGAATGGACCGGCAGCGCCCACCGCGCGGCTGACCTTCATCGTGAACGGCCGCCCCATCGAGATCACCGTGCCTCCCTCAGCTTTTCTGGCAGATGTGCTGCGCGAGCGGCTCGGCCTGACCGGGGTGAAGATCGGCTGCAACGAGGCGGAGTGTGGCATCTGCACCGTGTTGGTGGACGGCGTGCCGGTGAATTCGTGCATCTACCCAGCGCTGAAGGCCAACGGCGCACGCGTCGAGACGATCGAGGGCCTGGCCCACGACGGACAGCTCCATCCCCTGCAGCAAGCCTTCATCGAGCAGGGCGCGGTGCAATGCGGGTTCTGCACGCCGGGGCTGATCATGACGGCCAAAGCGCTGCTGGACGCCAATCCCAACCCGGGCGATGACGAGATCAAGCACGCGCTGAAGGATACGTACTGCCGCTGCACCGGCTATGTCAGCGTCATCGCAGCGATCAAACAAGCCGCCGGTCAGAATGGCCACCTGGCCCTGCCGGACACGCGCCCGGCGCTGAATGTGGTTGGCAGGCCGCTGCCGCGCCCCGACGCAGTAGCCAAGGTGACCGGCGCGGCCAGATACACGGACGACTACATCTTCCCCGGCATGCTGCATGCCTGCACGTTGCGCGCCGGCATTCCGCACGCGCGCATCGTCCGCATTGACACATCGAAGGCCAAAGCGCTGCCGGGCGTGGCAGCCGTGCTCACCCACGAGGACGTGCCCGGCGCCAAGAACCACGGCCTGGTGTACGCAGACTGGCCGGTGTTGTGCTACGACAAGGTGCGCTATGTCGGTGATGCCGTAGCGATCGTCGCTGCCGAGACGCGCGAGATCGCCGAACGCGCGCTGCGCCTGATCGAGGTCGAGTATGCGCCGCTGCCCGTAGTGGACGATCCGGTGACGGCGCTGCTGCCCGACGCACCACATGTGCACGAGAAGGGCAACCTGCTCAAGCACATCCACGTCGAGAAGGGCGATGTCGCGCAGGGCTTCGCCGAAGCCGATGTGGTCCTCGAAGATGAGTATCAAACGGCGGCGACCGAGCACGCCTTCCTAGAACCGGAATGCGCCATCGGCCGCGTAACCGAAGACGGACGCATCGAAGTCTACGTCGGCTCGCAGATCCCCTACGCCGACCGCAAGCAGATCGCTGCAGCGCTGGATGTGCCCGAGTCGCAGGTGCGCGTGATCGGCACGCTGATCGGCGGCGGGTTCGGCGGCAAAGAGGACATCGCCGGGCAGATTCACGTGGCGCTGCTGGCGCGCGCGACCGGCCGGCCGGTCAAAATGCTCTACCGGCGCAGTGAGTCGCTCATCTTTCATCCCAAGCGCCACGCCGTGAAGTTCAAGGTCAAGATCGGCGCGAAGCGCGACGGCACGTTCACCGCCATGCGCATTGAGCTGTGGGGCGACACCGGCGCCTACGCCAGCCTGGGCGACAAGGTGATGACCCGCGCGGCGACGCACGCCAGTGGTCCCTATCAGGTGCCGCATGTCGAGATAGATTGCTATGCCGTCTATACGAACAACGTGCCGGCCGGCGCCTTCCGCGGCTTCGGCGTCACTCAGTCGTGCTTCGCCATCGAATCGGCCATCGACGCGCTGGCCCGGCAGCTCGAGCTGGACCCGATCGAGATTCGGCGCAAGAACGCACTGCGCGTGGGCGCGGTCACCAACACCGGCGCACTCATCCGCGAAAGCTGCGGCCTGCTGGAATGCATCGAAAAGGTGGAAGGCGCGTTGAAGCAAGAGGGCACCCCGTGGACCTTCCGTCGGCCGGATAAGCCGAATTGCGTTTACGCCTGGGGCTTCGCATCCGCTTACAAGAACACCGGCCTGGGCGGCGGCGCCAACGATTGCTCCACGGTCGAGGTCGAAGCGTTCGGCGATGGCAGTGTGGAGGTCCGCACCAGCGCTGCCGAGATCGGCCAGGGGCTGGTCGGCGTGCTGGCCAGCATCGCCGCCGAGGAGCTGGGCCTGCCCTATGCGCAGGTACACGTGCTGCTTTCCGACACCGACCTGACGCCGGACGGTGGGCCGACCACCGCTTCGCGCCAGACCTACGTGACCGGCAACGCAGCGCGGCTGGCCAGCGCCAAGCTGCGCCAACAACTGGCCGCCGTGGCCGCCGAAATGCTGGATGCGCCGGCTGAATCGCTCATCTTCCGCGACGGCCGGGTGTGTGCCGATGATCGCGCCGTCAGCTTCGCCGAAGTCGTGCAGCAGGCGCACGCCGAAGGCCAGACCACGCGCCTCAGCCATCTCTATGAAGCGCCCAAGACGCAGCCGCTGGGCACCGGCGGCGATATGCACGTCGCCTTTAGCTATGCCGCGCAGGCCGCGTTGGTGGAGGTGAACGAGCGCACCGGCGAAGTCGCCTGCCTCAAGGTAATCAGCGCCACCGACGTCGGTCGGGCAATCAACCCGCTTGCCCTGCAGGGGCAGATTGACGGCGGCATCGTGATGTGCATCGGCAACGCGCTCACCGAGGAGTTTATCCAGGAGAAGGGTGTCCCCTACACCGATCGCCTGGCGCGCTACAAGATGCCCAGCATTCGTCACACACCAGAGATCGTCTCGTTCATCGTGGAGGATCCGGCGGCCGATGGCCCGTATGGGGCCAAAGGCGTGGGCGAAATCTCCAGCATTCCCACTACGCCAGCGATCACCAACGCAATCTACAACGCGACGGGCGTGCGCGTGCGGCGATTGCCGGTGGATCAGGATTGGCTGCTGCGGGCGATGAAAGCACGGTGATACACTCACGCACCATGAATCCATGCACGGCAGAAGCCTTCATTGGCCCATGGATCGGCGAGACGATCGGCTATGACAGCCCTGCGCACATCTGGGAGATCAGCGCGCGTGCCTCGCACCTGGTGATCCGCACGCAATGGGAAGGCGAGACCGGCTGGGAAGTGACGCATGCTCAGGTGACCACCGAATCGGCCGGGTTCACGATCGGCGAACGGCGAGCCGTGTTGGTTGACCCACAGCATTTCGTTATCGCCGGATGGGACACGAACGACACGCGCGGCGGCGTCGGACCGCACTACGACGTGGTGTTCTCCAGGCCGGGCATCGCCGAGCTGAGCGTGCATCAGGCTTATCGCCGCTTTCTGGAGTCGCAAGGCCACGCCTGAGCAGACGCCCCGGTCGGGACGATCATGCGTTCGGCAACAACCGGATGGCTTCTCCAAAGGGGAACTCGCGCAGGTCTCTGCCGTCGGGCGTGACCACCCACAGCACCGGCACGGACGGTGGCCGAGCGGGGAAGTTTCCATAGCCGTCGGTGAGATAGATCGCCAGCGCGAGGGGGTGCGGTCTGGCATGCCGATCAAGATAATCGAAGAACGGGCGGAAATCCGTCCCGCCACCGCCCTTCGGGGGAGGCAATGCCGAGTGCGGGGTGATCGAAATTGGGTCATGCAGCGCCGCGTCGGCGTAGAACAGGTCGCACTGTAGGTGTGGATAAGCGCGCAAGATGGCCTGCACCTCGCTCACGAAGATGGTGATGTCGCCCCGCGAGATCGAACCGCTGGTATCCACACAGACGTACACGCGCACCGTCTCGTCGTAGAGCGTTTCGAGATACATTCGGTCGCCAACGAAGCGGCGATCGAATGCGCCGAAGTCGGTGGGAGTTTGCACCAGATAGCGCCACAAGTAACTGCGCCAGTCCACGCGCGGCGCAAGCAAAGCATCTAGCTCACGCCGGAGGTCGGCCGGGGCGTCGCCCGCCAGCGACGATTGCATCACCATCTGCGCCTGTCGCAGCGCCTGCTTCCATTTGCCTTCCAGCTCAGCTCGATCGGTTGCAGCATTCGGCTGCGAGCCAGATTGCTCGTCGCCGCGCCCCGACTGACCCTGCGTATCGCCGGGCGTCACCTCGAGTAAATCGGACATGCCGGCTGCGGTGCGCCTGCCCCACTGGGCTTCGCGGACGAGTAGCTCATACACTTCTTCGGTAGCGAGTCGCTCCTTGTCGGGATCACGGACTCCACCTTCGGGCAATGTGTAACCATCACGGATAAGCATCCCGTTCACCACGATATCGGCCGCGATGTTCCACAGCTCGGGGTCGCGCGTCCCACGCCGGGTCACGTGGAGCAAGGCGGCATGCAGTACCTCGTGGAGCAACAACCCATCCTGCGCAGCCGGCGAGAGGCCCTCGAAGAAGGCGGGGTTGACGAAGACGTCGCGCCCATCGGTCGCCGCAGTCGGCAGGTTGTTCGTGACCGTAATCCGGGCGTGTAGGGCAAGCATCGCGAAGAACGGGCTGCGCTGGCAAATGCGCAACAACGATGCGCTGACGGCACGTCGGGTCTCATCCTCCGCCGATGCGCCAGGGGACGAGGAGGTGATAGAAGACATGACGCAGTATCAGTTGTAGCGGGCAGACGCTGCGCGATGCATGCTGTGCACCATTGACTCCAGCGCCGGCGCTTCGAGCAGGTCGTGATAACGCTCCAGCCACGCCTGCAGAGCTGGATCCTGTGCGATGAAGCGCTTGAGGTTGCGCATCTCGCCCTTGCGCCGCATCAACCGGAACAAATCCACGGCGCACAACTGCACCCACTCCGGCTCGGCCACCTGCGCCAGCCACTTGAAGGCGTGGTAAGCCTCCCGCGCTTCACGCGCTCGCGCCACCAGACCGACGATCAACGCATAGCGAACCGACGGTTCCGCGGGGAAGGCCACGCCACCGCCCTGGCCGGCCAGAATGCGCTCGAAGTCGGGCAATTGTTCGTAGAGCTGCACGAAGGCCCGGAACTCGGTTGCCGCTGCTGACCCCACGGCCGGCGCGATGTCCAGGCCTACGCGATGCAAGTCGCTGGCCATCGCCCACGAGCGCGGCGACGGCCAGGCCGGTTGCTGGCCGTCCATCTTGTGCAACAACTGCGGGCGAAAGGCCACGAAGGCGATGACCTGCTCGTGCATGCCGGTCGCCAGCGCGTAGGCCTTGAAGCTATCCAGATCGGGTTCGACCTCGAGGTGGATGAAGCGATTGCCCAGAGGCGCGGGCATCTCGAACACGGCAGCGCGGTCTTCCTTGCGGTTGCCGGCCGCCCAGATGAACCATCCGTCCGGCACCTCGTAGCTGCCCACGCGACGATCCAGGATCAACTGTTGCGCCATGCCCTGCATGGTGGGGGCGCGAGGTTGATCTCGTCGAGGAAGAGGATGCCCTGGCCTTTGCGCGGCAGAAATTCCGGCGGATACCAGCGCGAGATGTGCTGAGACTTGTCGGCAACCGGCAACCCGCGAAGATCGGTTGGCGCCAACTGCGACAGGCGCACATCAACGCACGCGATGCCGTGCGCGTCAGCCGTCTGCTGCACGATGCTGGATTTGCCGATCCCCGGCGGCCCCCAGATCATGGTGCTGAGCTTGATTCGATGGCGGATGAGGCGGTCGAGGAAAGCCGCCAGAGCGGACGGTCTCATGTCGTTCTTCAGAGTTCCCTTGCACACATATCCGCGGGGATCCGAGCGATCCCGCTGCGGTGCGCCCATTATCGCCGGGCAAAATGGCAAGCGTGATCGCTTGCTGGCGAATTGCTGACGTCTGGGCGCACACCGGGCAGACGAGCCCTAGCGGCGGATGACGAGTTCCTGGCCCGGCCGGATCAGGCAGTTGGCGGTGAGGTTGTTCTGGCGGATGAGGTCATCCACCGAAACGTCGAAGCGCCCTGCGATTGCCCAGCATGAATCACCCTGTTTCACAGTGTAGGTCACCGCACTGCTCTGAGACGCCGGCGCGGTCGTCGGCGATGCATCGTCCCCGGTCGGTTGTGGGGCCGGCGTGTCCGTCGGCGGAGGCGGGGGGTCGGTCGGCAAGGGCGAAGGGAGAGGCTCACTCGTCGCTGTCGCGGCCGGCTCTGCGACTTCGGTCGCCGTGACCACCACGGCCGGCAGTGCATCGGGGACCTGCTCAGTGGCGATGATCGGCGTTGGCATGACCGGCCGCACCGATGAATCGTTGACCGAGCTGGAGCCGGCGATTGCTGCTGCCAACAGAGCCGCCACACCGAGCACTGTCCCCAGGATGAGTATCAAGCTCAATGCGCTGCGGGTGCGCGAGCGCGAAGTCGAAAGCGCCATAGGCCGCTTTTGCGAAGTCGCCTTCGGCTTGTAAGGCGCAGCAGGTCTGGGCCTGGCAGCAGCCGGCCGGGGAGAGGCCTGCGAAGATGCGGCCTGGCTCCTGGGCTTAAAACCCGCCTCGACCTTCGCATCCGAGGCAGCCATTGGGCTGTCCGAAACGCCAGATGAACGATGCGCAGCATGGGTCGGCGTCTCCTCGGCCAATGCAGCGCTTCTATCCTCCGTCGCGGCCGTCGCCGATGACTCGCGCTGCGCTTCGCCCGCGTCAGGCAGCGGGGCGGCGTCCTCGACCAGGGCAGTGTGCGCCTCGGACGGCTCGCTGCGGGGAGCCGGGGATGGGGGTGGTGAGGCAGGCACAGGAGGCGGAGCAGGCGGAGGTGGGGTATGTTGCACCGGCTGCGCGGGCTTCTTGGGTGGCGCAGGGCGGAACAGGGTCGCCACCCTGGATGACGATCCCGCGCTCGATGCGTCGAACACGTAGCCACAGATCTCGCAGCTTGCTGCGCTTGCCGGATTGGTCGAACCGCAGGACGGACAACGCTTTTTCTGCTTTGGCTGTGAACTCACGCCGCATTCCTCCTTGTTGGGCAGCTCATCCAATCACCCCGCCGAATCCCTATCACAACGCCAGTCGGGTCGTTCGATTCGAGCTTCACGAACGCTCGAAAGCCCTACTGGCCGGGTGTGGCCGTGCTCTCGGGCCGCTTGCGCCAGACGAATGAGCGCACGGCACTGGGTGGACTGATCTCCACGTAGATGCGCTGACCGGTGCCCGGCTCGATGCCTACGAATCGCTTGACCTGCACCCACCACGCAATGTCGCGCTCCTGCCAATCACCGAGGATGTCCTGGGTGAGCTTGAGCGAAGTTGCCTTGGTCTCGAAGATGGGTACGGTGATGGCGCCCGAGGGCTGGACCTGCACAACATACCATTCATCCTGCTGGAGCAGGCCGACTGTCAACCATTGTAACGTCACGATTTCCTGCGTGCCACTGATCTGCGCATCGTCCTGGGGCAGGATGACGATAGGCGCGCTGTAGCCGGCGCGCGGCGTCGGTGTTTGCAAGATAAACGGCGTCGGGCTGAGGAACGGCGTCGGCGTGGCAAATGTGACCGTCAGCACCTGGTTTATTCGAATCAGACAATTCGAATCCAGGTTGTTTTGTTGCATCAGCGACTCGAGCGGCACGTTGTACCGCTGCGCGATTTCCAGGCACGTCTCGCCACCCTTCACGACATGCACGATTTGTGCCGGTCGCGTGACCGTGGGTTCTGCGGAAACGGGCCCAGTGGTCGGAGGCGGCGCACCTGGAGGCAGGGTTTCGGTTGGGACGGGCGTCGGCGTAGGCACGGGGATGATGAGCTTATCGCCGACGCGAATCAGGCAGGTGTTCGTGTCGAGGTTGTTGGCCGCAGCGAGCGTCCCCAGCCCGATACCGAAGCGCTGTGCAATGCCGCCGCACGTGTCGCCGGCCTGCACCGTATATTCGATGGGTGGAACAGGTGTGGGTGACGGCGCCGGGGTAGCGGTTGGTGGCTCGCTGGTGGATGTGGGAGGCGTGGCGAGCTGAGCGGTTACGACGATGACCCCGTCCTCCGGATCTGCCGATTCCTGGAAGAGGATCTCGACGGTCGGCTCGGCCGAAGTCTGGGTCAGACCACTGTGTTCTGCAAGCAGCATCGCGCCAACGACGACGAAGGCGATGACGGCCAGGACGCCGATTACACCCCAGGGCACGCGAGCCAGAACGGATTGCCGGCGCGGTGCGGGCTGGTGCGTGACGCCCGGATTGGGTCGGCGGGGGCGCGGGCGGGCGGCTGCCTCCGTCTCCTCCAGCCGCGCGCGCGGGATGGCCTGCGTCGTGCCGAACTCATGTCCGCAGATCTCGCACACTAGCGCGTCTTCTGCGGCGCGCGATCCACACGAAGGGCAGCGTTTGTAGCGCGACTTCGGAGAGCTACTCATAGGGAGTAACCGGCGGCTGACCGCCGATCACTTCACGCCGTCCAAACCCAGCGCAGCCGCGTTCCCCTGCATGGCTGCGAGGACGACGCCGATGTGTTCGTCCAACGGCACGCCGAGGGCTGCCGCGGCCCGCTCGATTTCGTCGCGGTGCACCCCGGCGGCAAAGGCTTTCTCCTTCCACTTCTTCTTCACCGACGACACCTGCACATCGGCGATATTCTTGGTCGGCCGCACGAAGGCAACCGCCGCGATGAAGCCGGTCAACTCATCCACCGCCACCAGTGCCTTCTCCATGTCGCTCTCCGGTTGCACGCCGGTCAACTCGGGAGCATGGGCAGCGATGCCGTGCAAAATCACCTCTGGCCAGCCTTGCGCGCGCAGGTAGGCGATGCCGACGTTCGGGTGCCCCTGGCCATCCAGGGTGGGATATCGCTGGTAGTCGAAGTCGTGGATCAAGCCAAGGACACCCCACAACTCTGGATCGCCACCGAAGCGCGGTGCATAGGCGCGCATGGCGGTCTCGACCGATAACATGTGCCGGATCAGAGCCAGGTCGGTCGTCCACTCCGTGACGATGGCCCAGGCAGCGTCGCGGTCATATCGAGAGTCGCTCATGATGAGGCTTGAGAGTGTAGCAGATTCGTCGGCAGGTCGGTGATCGGCAGCGGCTCACCCAGCACCGGTTGTGGCCGGGCGACGAACAAATCCCAGAAGGCTTTCAGCGTCGCGCCGATCTCCCTGATCTCAAACCAGGTCGCGCGGGCATAAGGGCGCGCTTGGGCTGCGTAACCGACCGAATCCACGCCGAGCGCGTTGCAGACGAAGATCGCTCGGTCGAGGTGGTACCTCTGAGTCACCAGCACGGCATCGCGCAGGCCGAAGATGTCCCGGGCGCGATAGCATGTGTCATACGTGCTCCGACCAGCGTAATCGAGCACGATATCTATGTCGGGCACGCCGAGCTGAATCGCCGTCTGGCGCATCACACGCGGCTCGTTGTAATCCGCGAAGCGGTTGTCGCCGCTCATCAGCAACTTGTCCACGACGCCGGCCCGATAGAGCGCCACCGCCGACGCGATGCGGTCGTATAGCACGGCGCTGGGCTGCTCGTTGCGCACGGCCGCGCCGAACACAATGGCAACCTTGTGACGAGGTACGTCAGCCGGATGGGTGTAGATCCGGTTATGAGTGAAAGCCTGAGTGACCCCGCGCGGCAGCAGGAGGAGGGCAAGCAGCCCAACCGGGACGAGCACGACGATTCGCCTGATCACGGGCTGCATTGTACGTCGCGCGCAGAGGCAACAGCGCCACTATGGGGTCCCGGGCGCAGCGCGCCGAGGCCGTGATGGCGGCGTTCTTCGCCGCTTCGCCTCGGCCAGCTTGGCCGGTGTGAAGGCATCCGGCAATAATTCCCCGACTGTGGTGAGGGTGTAATGGCCGTGGACGTCGGCCTGGATGACGATCGTGTCCAGGCCAAACTCACTCATGAACTGTCGGCAGGCGCCGCACGGTGCTCCGCCGTTGTCGGTGACGACCGCGATGGCGATGAACTCACATTCGCCCTCACTGATCGCCTTCACGTAAGCCGTGCGTTCGCTGCAGATGGCCAGGCCATAGGATGCGTTCTCAACGTTCACGCCGCTGTAGACGTGGCCCGACGCAGCCAGCAGGGCGGAGCCGACGCGGTAGCGCGAGTAGGGGGCGTGCGCATACTTGCGCGCATGACTGGCCACCTCGATGAGCACGCGGATAATTTCTTCAGGCAGCGCGACCTGCGGCGGCGTTGTTGATGGGGTCGTGGACGGGCCTGCGCTCCGGCGACTCGTTTTCGTCCGCCGTCCTGGATCGCTCCTGCGCGTCTTGCTGCTCCGGCTCTTGTCGGCGTGGCGCATGCGTTACCTTCACTTTGAGGATGCGCCGATCGTTGACCTCGAGCACCTCGAAGACGAAGCCACCTTGCTCCACCTTTTCGCCAACGACCGGCACCTTACCCAATTGATCATAGATGAAACCGCCCAGCGTGTCGCTCTCATCCGTGGGCAACTCGACCTTGAGCAATTCACTGGCGTCCTCGATGTTCATGCCGGCGTCGAGGATATAGCCGTTGCCCTCCGGCAGGGGCACGATATCCGGCTCCTCGGTATCGTATTCGTCCTGGATCTCGCCGACGATTTCCTCCAGGATGTCCTCGATGGTCACCAGGCCGGCCGTGCCGCCGTACTCGTCTACCACGATGGAAACGTGCACGCGCCGCTTTTGTAGCTCGTGCAACAGCTCGATCACGCGCTTGGATTCCGGCGTGAAGTAGACCTGGCGCAGCATCTTCTCCAGCGGTGGCTTCGCGCCGTCGCGCAACGCAGCCAGCATATCCTTGGCATAGAGGATGCCGATGATCTCGTCAATCGTGCCGCGATAGACCGGGATGCGGGAATGGCCGGCCGATACCACCACGTTAAGCGCTTCGTCGAACGGCGTGTTGACTTCCAGCGCCACCATCGCAATGCGCGGCACCATGACCTCACGCGCGACGGTGTCGCCGAAGTCGAGTACCGACAGGATCATCGCTTTCTCGCCTTCTTCGATCAACCCCTCTTCCTGGCCGGCATCCACCATCGTCTTGATCTCTTCCTCGGTGACCAACGTCGCCCCTTCGCGCTTCTGACCGCCCATCGGGATCGAGAGCAGGTTGCTCAACACCACAGCGAAGCGCACGAACGGCGCCAACGCCACGCTCATCACCTGCATCGGACGGATCAAGGCCAGCGCCAGCGGCTCGGTGTAGCGCAACGCCAGCGCCTCCGGCACCAACCGGCCGAAGACGAACAGGAAGAGCGCAGCAGCGAGGGTGACGATCGAGAAAGCGATGACCCACAGGACGTCTGCAGGCAACGCGCCGACAACCGACGCCAACCAGTCGAACACCGGCGGCACAAACCCAAGCGCAGCAATGCCGGCAGCCAGCACCAGGCCCAACAACGCCCCCACCTCCGCCGTCGCCAACAGGCGGCCAGAGTTCTCAGTGAGCTGCTGGATGGCTCGCGCAGAAGTGACCCCTTTCTGCTCCAATTCGAGCAGCCGTGGGCGACGCATGTTGATCAATGCGCTGCGGGCAATGGCGAACAATGCACGGATGGCGGCAGCAAACAAGAAAAGCAGAACGACCATCACAACGACTCTCGCACTCCGTCCGAACGCGAACGAACCCGAACAACCCGGCGCGTCTCCGAGCTCTACGCCTTCGGATCCCCCAGTTTGCGAATCACGCGCGCCGGCACGCCGACGGCCAGCGTATCGTCGGGCACGTCCCGGGTGACGACCGCGCCGGCGCCGGTGCGCGCTCGCTCACCCACGGTGACCGGCGCCACCAGCAACGTATCGCTGCCGATGAACGCATGGTCGCCGATGACCGTCCGATTCTTCTTCACGCCGTCGAAATTGCACGTGATCGTGCCAGCACCAATGTTGACATGTTCTCCCACGGTCGCGTCGCCCAGGTAGCTGAAATGTCCCATGTGGCTGCCCGCGCCGAGTGTGCTGTTCTTGATCTCTGCGAAATTGCCGATGTGTGCACCACTGCCGACGTGCGCGCCCGGCCGCAAATGCGAGAACGGCCCGATGCGCACATCCTCCGCCACGTGCGCATGCTCGATCATGGACTGGACGACCTCCGCGCGGTCGCCGATGAACGACTCGACAATGTAGGTATTCGGGCCAACCCGGCAATCGCTGCCGATTCGAGTGCGGCCGAGCAGATGGGTGTTGGGCAGGACGATCGTGTCTGACCCGATCTCCACATCCGCTTCGATGTAGGTCGTCGCCGGATCGGTGATGGTCACGCCGTTGAGCATATGGCGGCGGTTGATGCGCCGGCGCAGCGCGACCTCTGCATCGGCCAGATCCACGCGCGTGTTGATGCCAATACACTCGTCGCGATCGTCCGTCACCACGGCGCGCACCTCACGTCCATCGCCAACTGCGATCTCGACCAGATCGGTGAGGAAGTACTCCCCCTTGTGTGGGTTCGGTTGGATGCGCTTCAACGCCTCCCACACCCACGCGCCGTCGAAGCAGTAGGCCCCGACGTTGAGCTCGCGGATGGCGAGCTGCTCCAGCGTGCAGGAGACCTCCTCGACGATGGCCACTACGCGCTCGCCCTGTGCATCGCGGATCACGCGCCCGAATCCGCGCGGGTTGTCGGAGATCAGGGTGAGCAAGACGACTGCCGCGCCGCTGTGCTCGCGCAACGCCATCAATCGGCGCAGCGTCTCGGGGCGAAGGAGGGGCATGTCGCTATAAGTGACGACGATTTGCGCAGCATCGGCGGCGCACGCTTCGGCCTGCAACACCGCATGGCCGGTGCCCAACTGCTCCGCCTGGAGCGCGAAGATGGCTCGCTCACCCACCGCTGCACGTACCGGCTCGGCTCCATGCCCGATCACAACCACAGGCACGCTCCCGGTGGCGAGGGTCACTGTTTCGACGCAGTGATCTATCAGAGGGCGGCCAGCCAGGCTGTGCAAGATCTTGGGGCGCTTCGACTTCATACGCGTCCCCATGCCGGCAGCAAGCAAGACAGCGCGGGTGGGAGAATGAGGATGGTCCGATTCGTCAGACATCATCTGAATCAAAAGTTGAGAATCGGCGTCGAGGCGTCGTTCTTCCTCGACGCCCGATCGGCGATTCTCAACTCGACTGGGGCGGCTGGATTCGAACCAACGAATGTCGGATCCAGAGTCCGATGCCTTACCACTTGGCGACGCCCCATCATTGCGCTGTCGTTCAGCGCAACTATTTTACCATCGGCAATCAAATGTCCCTTGGGTCATCGGTCATCATCACCAGACGCGGTTTGAAGCGGGCGATGATGTCCACCAGATCGCTCTGTGCAGCCATCACCCCGTTGATGTTCTTGTAGGCCTGTGGGGACTCGTCCAGGCCACCGCCCAGCAGCTTGACGCCGCGCGCGCGCAGATACTCGTCGCGCATCTTCCTGGTGATGCTCTTGAAGGCTTCGTTGCGGCTCATTTGTCGGCCGGCGCCGTGCGAGGCGCTGTTCAGCGAAGCCGGGTTGCCCTTGCCACGCACCACGTACCCCACGTCACCCATCGTGCCGGGGATGACGCCCAACACCCCCCGGCCAGCCGGCGTGGCCCCTTTGCGATGCACGTAGACGTGCCGACCATCCGGCAGCTGGTCCTCCCAGGCGAAATTGTGATGGTTTTCGACCGTGGCCAGCACGTCCAGCCCGGCAGCCCTGGCGATCTGTCTGTGGATGACGCGATGG
>FWWM01003592.1_pt1 | contig 16576 bp, 12 predicted proteins | sample 2228351 | NCBI WGS metagenome assembly FWWM01 (sample SAMEA103939774, study PRJEB20133) | metagenome | reverse complement strand
ATTTAAGATATTATATTTTTTACTATCTATTTTTAGGTTTAAGATTAAATTAAATTTTATTATTTTTTTTATTTATGATTTTAAGATTTTTATATAATATATATCACATTTACACCAAAATAGTTTCATTACTTAAAAAACTCACATAAATTTATTACCTTCAGCGAATTCCCCCCCTTTCATCGAGCCTTTTTTCTATCTTTTTGATTAATCTCTTTAATGTTTCATTTTCAGGGAATATCTTAATTCCCATCTTAGCCCAATAACTTGCCATTTCAATATTTCCAAGTCCTGCATAAGTTTCCACAAGAAATATGTAGGGTTGGGGTGAATCCTTCCAGTAATCAATAAGAATTTCGAAATTTCGGAGAGATTCCTCAAAGAGCCCGAATTTCCGCTGAAGGAGAGCGAGATTAGTCCTTGCCATGTAGTTATCAGGATAATATTTGAGTTCTTTTTCGTATTCCTCCATAGCTCCTTTATAATCTCCTTTCCTATACTTGAAAAGTCCCAGGTTAAAATGAAGGGAATGAAAAGAGCCTTCCTCTTCGTTCCTCGAAGCTATCTCAAATTCTCTTTCAGCTTCCTCTTCATCTCCTTCTTTGAGTTTAATAAGACCCTTTATATAATGAGGAAGGGGAAGGGCAGGATTTTTACTGAGAGCTATTTCCACAAACTCCATAGCTCTTTTAAAATTGTTAAGATAAAAGTAAATCTTACCTTTAAGAGCGTATACCCTCTCCATATGAGGGTCTATGCTCAAAGCAAGATCAAGATACTCCAGAGCTCTCTTCCAGTCACCCACTGAATCCAGCAATTTCGCTATGTGAAAAATTATCATAGGATTCCTTGGGTTAAGTTTCAACGCTTCTTTGTAGCATTCAATCGCTTCCTCATACTTTTTCAATTTTGTGTAAGAACGTGCCATAAGACTCCAGGCGTCTATCATATTTTTATCTTTTTCAAGAACCTTCTGGAAAATTTTAATAGCTTCCTCTTCCTTTCCGAGTCTTGAAAGAGCAGTGGCTTTACCAAGATAGGAGAGGAGATAATGTCTATCTTTTGGATCCGGCAAGTTTCTTTTTTCTTCCATCTCTAATTTAAGAATCCCTACGTATCCGAGGGCATGAAGTTTCTCCATGGTTTCTGAGTCCACCTCTTTAGGCTTCGATGGGTTGTCTCCCTCAAGAAGGGCTGAAAGAGCTGAATTAAGATACTGGAAAAGTTCGTCATCCTTTGCAAAAATATTCCTTTCCTCTCGAGGATCGGATTCCAGATCGAACATTTCAGGTCTCGGAGCTTTGACCAATTTAAAATTATTCCATCTAATGCTTCTAAGTTCAGACCATCCAAAGTGATACCTGGGATAAAAAGTTTCACTGTAAAGAAATCTTTTCTCTTCCATATCCTTAACACTCTGAAGGAGACTCTTTCCATATTTTATGGAAAAAGATTTTTTATAAAGCTCCAGGACTGTTGGATATATATCCACAATTGATACAGGCTCTTTTATCCTCTTCCCTTTCAACTCATTGTCAGGAAGTTTCATTATCAAAGGAACAGAAAGGGTGGTATTATACAAAAAAACTCCGTGCTCAAGTTCTCCATGTTCTCCAAGCCCTTCCCCATGATCAGAAGTAAATATGATAAGAGATTTTCTGTAAATATTTTTCTTTTTCAAAAATTCGAAGAAAGTTCCGAGCAAATAATCCACATAAACCACCTCTCCATCGTAAAGATTACTCTTATATTTAGTCCTATAAGGTTCAGGGGGTTCATAGGGTGAATGGGGTTCATAAAGATGGAGAAAAAGGAAGAACTTTTCCGTTTCCAAAGAGGAAAGCCACTCTTTTGCCACCTTCAATGATTTCATGCCATCCCTTTGAACCTCTCCCATAGAGAGTTTGCCTAACTTTCCTTCCATTTTATCATCAAAAAAATCGAACCCATTACTTATTCCTGTCTCTTTTCTCAGAACAAAAGCAGAAACTATTCCCGCTGTTTTAAAACCCATCTCCTTAAAAAACAAAGGAAGGGTCTTGATTTCAGGAGACTGGGAGAAACCTATATTATCTCTTACCCCATGCTCAAATGGATAGAGACCGGAAAGCATAGAAATATGGGAAGGAAGAGTGAGGGGAGAAACAGAAACCACATTTTCAAAAAGCACAGAATCTTTTGAAAAGGAATCTATGTTTGGAGTTTTTATTTTCTTATAGCCATAACAACTGAGGTGATCCGCCCTCAAAGTATCAACAGATATGAGAATACAAGGGTTCTCACTGAGGACCATCTCCTTTTTTTTACAATCTATTGTGGTAAGAATTATTAAAATAAGGAAAATCAGCGATTTTAAATGGGTTTTCATAATAGAATTTTATCACAAGTTTAAATAAACCTACATAAAACCATCTTCTTTAATTTTTTAACCCCTGGTTGGATAATAAATTTATGATGATCATTGAAGAAAGTGCTAAAAATGTCATGAAGGCTCTCCTTCAAAGGACCTTTTCTGAAAATGTGGTGGAGTGTCTCACATGTATAAGAAGATGCAAAATTAGAGAAGGAGCATCAGGTTACTGTGGAACAAGAATCAATAGAAATGGTTCGCTTTATACCATGATATTTGGAATTGTGTCCTCCATAGCTGTCACTCCCATCGAGAAAAAACCCATGTTTCATTTTTATCCTGGTTCTTTGTGGCTTTCAGTAGGCTCCTTCGGCTGTAATTTTCGATGTCCTGGTTGCCAGAACTGGGATATTTCTCATTTCTCTTTTAAAAAATCAGATTCAGGCTCTTTTATCTCTCCTGAAGAACTTGTGAAAATAGCTGAAAAACAAAAATGTATAGGGATTTCTTGGACATATAATGAACCCATACTTTCAATTGAATATATCATTGATTGCGCAAAAATATGCAAAAAGAAGGGGATTTTGACAAATCTTGTAACAAATGGCTCTTTCACAGAGGATGCCTTTGCCAAACTACTTCCCTTTCTCGACTCTTGCAGGGTAGATCTCAAGGGTTTCCATCGAGAAACCTATATAAAAATTGCTCATCTTGAAGATTTCGAAAACATTCTAAATTCAATAAAAAAATTAAAGGAGTGTTCTTGTGCCCTGGAGCTCATCACAAATGTTATTCCTGGATTCAACGACAATGAAAAGGAAATTGAGGATGCCTCCGTTTGGATTCTTAATAATCTGGGAGAGAATACACCCTGGCATTTTACAAGATTCTTCCCTCACAGATTTCTTTCCCATCTTTACCCTACACCCATCCGAACCCTTGAAAAATTTAGAAACATTGCCATGGGAAAAGGTTTGAAATATGTCTATTTAGGAAATGTTCCTGGTCATCCCGCAGAAAATACATACTGCCCAAATTGTAAAGCTTTATTAATAGAAAGATATAACATTCAAATTTTGAGAATCAATTTAAAAAAAGCGAAATGTCCTACCTGCGGTTATCCCATTCATGGTGTTTTTGAAAATTGATGAAAAAATCTAAAGAATAATAAGAGAAATTAGATAACCAAAAATTCCTGCAATTAATGTATTCAAAAAATTTGTAATTTCATTGGTAATCAAACCTTTCTCTTCAAAAAATATGGATATGTAAGATTCAGCAAAATTTGAAAGGAGTGAAGAAAGAATAAGGATGAAAATAAAAGATAGAAACGGAAATTCAGGAAAAAGAAAATAACAAACAAAACTGAAGAGCAAAGAAGCTAAAAATCCAGATATAATTCCTTCTACAGAGATGGCACCAGGCTCTCCTCTTCTCACTTTTCTAAGATTCAGAGGCGAAAAGGGTGTTTTCCCAAAAGCTTTTCCCAACTCTGAAGAGACAGTATCAAAGATTCCTGCTGAAAGGGATGAGAGAAAGGCTATTAAAAATAGGGAGGATTCTCTTGAAAATATGGAGAGCACTGAAAAAAGAAAAGGAGAGAGTCCCTTACCAAGAACATTTTTATAAGATCTCGCACCTTCTGCTTTTTCCTCTATTCCAAGAAGCTTTTTCTCGCTGTATCCAATTTTAGTTGAGATAGTTCCGAGAAAGAAGAAAATAAGCAGGGCTAAAAAACCTTTATAATCTGAGGAGACCCAAATCCCTGTTCCTATAATAATTCCTGAAAAAAGTCCTGAGATATTTACTCCTTTTATAAGATAGCCAATGAGGGCGAAAGTAGTGCTGAAAATCAAAGCTAAGGGAAGCCTTGAAACTAAAAGATTCAAATTTGTAAGAACAATTTGTGGCTCTATTAGATAAAGATAATAAAGGAGAAAGCCTGAAAAAATGGGTATGGAAAGGTTGTCGTCCAATCTTATTTTAATTGTTTCTACAAAAGAGGAAGATATCGCCACTATAGCAGGCGCAATGAATAGCTCGTATTTATTCAGCAAACCATATCTTGTTCCAACCCACCAAATCAAGAAAACCATGGCAATATAGCCTGAAATTAAAGAAGAGAGCAAACCTACCCAGCTTTTTTCTTTATTCCATGGTAATTTCCTTTTTCCGAAATGAATTCCTGTCAATGTGGCTATCCCATCTCCAAATGCCATCATTGCCCATCCAGCAGCTGCTATATGGAGGGAATCTCTAAAAAGGAGTATTAGAATGAAGACAGAGAAAGGATAAAAAATAATCCCACCTACTCTTCCTCTCTCTTTTTCTCTGAAAAGTGTCTTTTCACCAATCCATCTCAGAAGAGTGAGGTTATTAATCAATGCCACAAGAGCGCAAAGAAGAGCTACTGACCAGGGAAGCCACCTCAAAAGAAGGGCGAAGAGCCCCATTAAAATATGGAGAATTTTTCTTTTATCCTCTGAAAATTTTTCCATCTACTTTTTCTTTCAACCATTCCAAGCTTATTCTAATCCCTTTTTCCAAAGGCTTCCATCTGTAACCGAGCTCACTCTCTGCCTTTTTTGAAGTGTAAGCCCAGTTTTTCTTGAAAATTCTAACATCATTATGAACAAATTTTGGAGACTTCCCAGAAATTTCAGCAATGAAGTATTGAAGGGCTCCCACTCCCCATCCCAACCAGTATGGAATTTTAAGTTTGGGAGGTTTTATTCCTTCAAGAGAATAAATGATATCAAAAATTTTCTTATTTTCTGCATTCTCTCCTCCCAAAATATAGGACTCACCTATTCTCCCCTTTTCCCACGCAAGGAGGATCCCATGGACACAGTCCATAACATGGACAAAATTCCATATGGATTCCCCTTTTCCTAATAATCCTGGAAGGTGACCGTTCAGATGATCCAAAATATTTCTCATTATTATATTGCCTTCAGTAAGCTCTCCTTCTCCATAAATCACGCCAGGGAAAACCACGATTGCAGGGGTTCCCCATTTAATGTATTCCTTAGCAAGCATATATGCAAAATATTTTGACCTCTCGTAATGATTATAAAATCTGTTCCTTTCCTTAAAATCTTTTTCCTCAAAGACTCTTTCTCCGGTAGGACCTGAAACTATAAAAGAGGAGACATAAAGAGTTTTAATATCTCTTCTCCTTGCAATATCCATGATATTTCTTGTTCCATCCACATTTATCTCGTAATAATCCGATACTTTACTCACCCAGCTTTTAACAAGCGCTGCAAGATGAAATATCCCATCTACATCTTTTGTAGCTTCAAAAAGAATCTCTCTTTCTCTTATGTCTCCTATTACCTTCTCCACATCTTTTGGTAATTCTGAAGCTCTCTTTTCATCCCTTAAAAGAACCTTTATTTGGAAGTTCTTTTCCAGAAGTGAATTTAAAAGATTCTTCCCTAAAAAACCCGTCCCTCCTGTCACAAGAACCTTCATACTCTTTCTCTCCACCAATTTAAAATATCTTTCAATGTTTCCTCAATAGGGATTTTAGGCTCCCAGCCAAGCTTTCCGATCCTTCCAAAATCTCCGTAAATTTCAGGGTTGTCAGATCTTCTAAATTTCTTTTTGTCTGGGATAATTTCAATTTCTTTCACGGAGAAAGATAATAAAACATTAAGAATTTCCTCAATAGAATAGCTTCTTCCTGAACAAATGTTATATGGTTCTCCCCTCTCCCCCTTCTTCATCAAAAGATAAAAGCCCTTTACCACATCTCTCACATCAGTGAAATCTCTTTTCATGCTGAGGTTCCCCACCCTTATTTGAGGTTCAATTTTTTCCTTCTCAATCATAGCAATCTGATAAGCAAAATCGGAACATACAAATCTATTACTTTGTCCAGGACCAGTATAACCACCTTGGAATGGAAGTTTTGATTGTGAGGCCTTTCAATTGAAAGGCCTCACAATCAAAACTTCCATTCCAAGGTGGTTGTAAAAATTGGCAAGCATTTCACCGAAAAGCTTTGATAAAGCATACGGATTCATGGGATTTAAAGAGCAAATTTCTTTTATTGGCAATGCATTTCTCTCCACAGAACCATAGACCTCTGCAGAGCTTACAAATAGAACCCTTGGACACTTTTGGAGACGAAGAGCGGATTCTAAGACATTTAGAGTGGAAAGGAAGTTGGTGGATATAGTCTGACGCGGTTTTCTCCAGGATTCGCCCACATGGGAATATGCGGCAAGATGGAAAATCCATTCAGGTTGAACCTCTCTTAAAATTTTGTTAAGTTTTCCTCCATTTCTCAGGTCAAGCCAGAAAATTCTTTTATCCTCCACTTTCTCAGGCCATGAAGTACCATAAATTTCAAATCCTTCCCTCTCCAGAAATAAACTAAGATGTCTACCAGCAAACCCTGTAAGACCTGTTATGAAAACTTTCTGACTCATCAACTCTATTATACTCTCTCTCTCCACCAATCTAAGAGATCTTTCAGGGTCTTTTCAAAAGGGATAGAGGGCTGCCACCCTGTTTTTGCAACAAATTTTGTGTTATCTCCTATCAGAAGTTTAACATCTGAGGGTCTCATTCTTTCGGGATCCTGGACTATTTTCACATTAACTTTGCTATAGGAAAGAAGGATATTCAAAACATCTTCTATTTGATATGCCTTGCCTGAGCTAATGTTGTAAACCTCGCCAGGCTCACCCTTTTCAAGAGAGAGCCAGTATCCTCTAACAATATCCCGAACATCTGAAAAATCTCTCTTGGCACTCAGATCCCCCACATGAATCTCAGGAGGCTGTTTTCCTTTTTCAATCATGGCAATTTGCATGGAAAAATTGGAGGTGACAAAAACATGTCCTCTTCTTGGCCCTGAATGATTGAAAGCTCTGGTCCTCACACTTCTCAATCCATAACTCTGGTAATATTGATAGGCAAGATAATCCTGAGCCACTTTTGATACTGCATAAGGGCTTAAAGGTCTCAAAGGATTAGTTTCCTTTATAGGAACCTCATTTTCAAAAACCAAACCATACTCCTCACTTGAGCCGGCAATTTGGATCATAGAGTCCAGTCCAATCTCCCTTACTGCTTCAAATAGGTTGATCTCTCCTATCACATTGATGGAGAAGGTCTCCGCAGGTAGTTTCCAGGATGTGGGAACAAAACTCTGAGCAGCAAGATGAAATATCCTATCTGGTTTCGATGCCCTGAGAGCATCCCTAAGGGAAACATAATCTTTAAGATCCCCTTCGATAAGCTTTAATCTCTCTTTAATATGCTTGATATTATCAAGGGGGCTTCTCCATCTCACCAAACCCCAAACTTCCACATCTGGAAATTCACTCAAAATAAATTCAGCGAGATGACTCCCTGCAAAACCTGTTATACCAGTTATAAGAACTCTCATATTTATCCTCCAAATGATATTATCATTTTCTTATCCATAATATGCCTTGTAGAACTTCTTAAATTCCTCAGATTCCTCCTTTATTTTTTTCCACCAATTTTTATTTGTTTTATACCAATCCACTGTCATCTCAAGTCCCTCTCTGATTCTTACTTCAGGCTCCCAACCCAACTTTTTTATTTTCGTCCAATCAAGGGAATATCTCCTGTCATGAGCTGGTCTATCTTTTACAAATTTCAATAGACTGTCTGGCTTGCCTGTATATTGTAAGATGAGCTTAGCAATTTCAATGTTTTTGATTTCTTGACTTGCGCCAATATTGAAAACCTCACCGATCTTTCCCTTGTTAAGAACCAAATCCATGGCTCTGCAACAATCACTTACAAAAAGCCAATCTCTCACATTTTGTCCATCCCCATACAAGGGCAACTCTTTATCTTCGAGAGCATTTGTTATAAAAAGGGGAATGAATTTTTCAGGAAACTGGTAAGGACCGTAATTGTTGCTCGGTCTTACAATTATAACAGGAACAGAGTAAGTTTTGAAATAAGAGTATGCGAGACGATCAGCACTTGCTTTGGACGCAGAGTATGGAGAGGAAGGATTTAGGGGAGAATTTTCATTAAAAGAGCCCTCTTCTATGCTTCCATAAACCTCGTCTGTGGACACATGAAGAAAGATTTTTAATTTGGTTCTTTTTGCTTCATCAAGAAGCACATAAGTTCCCACAATGTCCGTGTATATGAATTCCTCTGGATAGAGTATGGAACGATCGACATGAGTCTCAGCTGCAAGATGAATTAAAACATCTATCTCTTTCAGAAGTTCTCTTACAAGTTCTCTATCTTTAATGTCTCCCCTCACAAATTTGAAATTAGGATTTCCTTCTAAACCCTTTAAATTTTCAAGGTTGCCTGCGTATGTGAGTTTGTCAAGGACAGTTATTTTTATATCGCTGTAATTTTCCATGAGATAATGAGAAAGGTTAGAACCTATAAAACCAGCTCCTCCAGTTATAAGAAATCTGCTCATATGTATCTTTCAACCGTGTTTCCTTGACCAGTCATAGGGGATCAAGGGAGTGTCAGGCGGAAGTCTGTGTTCATCAGGCTCTTTATAATTATAGAGATCTGTAGGAATATTTATCACAAGCGCTTCCTCTTCAGAAATGCATTTCCATCCATGATATACATTAGGTGGTATTTGGACGAGTTTGGGATTGTGAACTCCTATGAAGAATTCATTTATTTCTCCAAAAGTGGGGGAATCCTCTCTTCCATCATAAATTACAAGCTTCACCATTCCAGATATGCATGCCACATTATCCCACTGTTTCTTGTGCATGTGCCATCCTTTTACAACACCAGGATAAGTGGTGGAAAGATATACCTGTCCAAACTTTATAAAAAGTTCGTCATCGGAACGTAGTATCTCCATAACCCTTCCCCTCTCGTCAGGGATTACTCTTAAGTTCTTTAATTTAACTCCTTCTATCATTCCAGACCAATCTCCGAATGTTCCCCCAGCATAAGCCTGTAACCTTTTGGCTTTAAGAAGTCCCTTCTTATTTTACAATTTCTTCCTATAAGACTTCTCTCAATTCTCCCATTCACCTGATCAATAATTGTTCCAGAAAGAACAATGCTATTCTCTATTTCTGTTTTATTTATATAACAATTGCTCTCAATGGATGTGAAAGGTCCAATGTAGCAATCAATAAGTTCACAATAATTACCAATAATGGCTGGGCCTCTTATATAGGAGTCCCTTATCCTGCAATCCTTCCCTATCACGACCCTTCCCTCAATCTTTGAACCCTCTTCTATAACGGACTCTATACAGGGATCAATATCCTCAAGAATGAGTCTGTTAGCCTCAAGAATATCGTCCAGCTTTCCTGTGTCCTTCCACCATCCTTTTACTATGTGGGGGAGAACCCTGAAACCATTCTCCAAAAGATACTGGATGGCATCGGTTATCTCCAGCTCGCTTCTCCATGAAGGCTTAATACTTTTCACTGCCTGAAAAATACTATTATCAAAAATGTAAACTCCTACCAGGGCTAAATTGCTTGGAGGTATCTTGGGCTTCTCCACAAGTCTTTTTACCTTTCCATCCTCGATTTCGGCAACACCGAAAAATTCAGGGTTTTTTACCTCTGAAAGAAGAATCAAAGAATTCGGCTTAAACCTTTCAAACTCTTCCACAAAGCTCTTTATTCCACTTTTTAAAATATTATCTCCGAGATACATAACAAAAGGCTCATCTTTTAGAAAATCCTCTGAAATCAAAACAGCATGAGCAAGCCCAAGAGGCTCAGGCTGATAGATATATTCAATTTTCAAACCCCATAAAGAGCCATCCCCCACCGCCTCCATAATCTCATTCTTTGTGTGTCCCACCACCACTCCCACTTCCTTTATCCCCGCTTCAGAAAGGGCTTCCATCCCATAGAAAAGAACAGGCTTATTTGCCACAGGAATAAGTTGTTTTGCCTGAGTATGAGTGATGGGTCTCAGCCTTGTTCCGTGCCCACCACTCAGAATAAGCCCCTTCATCAGAAACCTCTTCCTCCAAACATGTCCTGAGCAACTCCAATATTTGCAAGCCCAATATTTAACCTGAATTGTCTGTCCTTTTTATCTCTTTCAGGTCTCGAAAGATAAAGATACTCAAGAGAAAAATTTATGCATTGATAGGTATAGCCTATGCGATAAGATTGGTTCAACATTTTCTTGGATTTAAAATCATAATTTGCCTCGCCTGCAAAGTCAACTGGTAAATAGGGAACCTTAAAAGAAGCAAATAACCTTCCATGATTAGAAAAGGTTTTTATAAAATTCCCCTCAGCCTTTCTCTCCCTGCTCCAGGAAGCTCTTAACAGGGTATTTCCCGAAGAATAACTCAAAGTTAAAAAAGAACTCAAAAAACCCTTTTTTTCAGGATCATAAGATGTTCTAATCTCCATAAAGGAAACAGAAGAAAGGAAAGTTCTAAAATTAAAATCAATATCTGAATAGGTTCTTTTGTCTTCCGAGTTGAAAAAAAATCTCTGAGAAATATCAAAGGAAATGAATTCAGAAGGACTCTGTTTTCCAAATTTTCTTAGAACTCTATTTGTGATACTGAAATAAAGCTCGTTGACCTGATGGAAGGGATCTGTTTTAAAGGGAGAGATAATTTCTGAGGGACTCTCTTTTGAAGATATAGAATAAACAATCCTTGGCTCAATCAAGTGTTTCAACTTCAAATCTCTTGACTGAAATATTCTGTAAAAAGATGGCCCCAAAAAAGTTAATCTTGAAATCAGATAGCCTCTTGAAAATCTTTCTTCCGAATAAGCTCTTTTGGAAGTATCAAATGATTTCCCAAAATACTCAAAACTGTAGTTTATGTCATCGCTTATCGAGAGCCATGGAGCAAAAGAGTAAGTTAAAGAAAGGGATGGAGATAATCGAAGATAAGGGAAAGATATGGAACCTTCTGAATCTTTCTTTGAAAAATTCTCAAAGGAAGAATCAAAGGATAGGGAAAAAGGAAGATTAAAAAGCCTTGTATTTAACCTGGAAAATTTGATTTGTGGTGTTCTTGAGACGACCGAGGATATGCCGTATAAAAAGCTTTCGTTTCTATCCACTCTTAAATGAAATGAGTAAAAACCAATGGATTTCGAAAGATTTACCGAAGAGGAACTCACACTTTGAGTGAGTTTATTAATATCATTCATAAACTGACTGTAGAAATTAAAACTACTCTGCCAGTTAACATCCGAAGTGAGAAGCAAGCTCCATGGTAGCTCTTCTCTAAGATTCAAATTTAACTGATAATCTTTTTTGCCTTCACCCCACAAAAAATAATAAAACTTAGAATTTCCGAATCCCTTGAAAGTTCTCCATCTGAGCTCTGCACCAATCCCTTTTCCAGCTTTTGAGAAAAACTCTACATAAATGGAAATATCCGAGCTCCTGCTCATTGCCCAGAAAAACTCCTCTGTAATGCTGTAACCCTTGAGTTCAGAATGCCCTATCTGAGGGATTAGAAATCCTGTTTTTCTACCCTCCTTTGGCAAGGGATAGCGAAGATATGGAAGGTAGAGCAAAGGGAAACTTTTTATCTGAAACTTAGCTCCCCATATGTCCACATAATCATCCTTTTTAAGTTTCAAATTCTTAGAATGAATGCTCCATCTTGGATTTGGTTGAGTGCAGGAAGTGATAATTGCATTCTTCAACTTATAAATATTCTCGCTCTCCTTTCTCAAATTCGCTGCTTTAATAAATAATCCCTGCTCGTTCATTATAAACACATTCTTCATTCCCCCTGTTTTCTCATCCAGATTTAAAAAGATTTCTTTAGCGGTAATACTCTGCCCTGGCATGTCCACAACTACATTTCCTCTTGCAGTTATTGTCTTCTTCTCAAAATTATACTCAAGTTCATCCGAGTAAATTCTTGTATCCCCCATGTATACGCTAACCTCTCCCTTAGCAATGTGTCGGTCTTTAAGGGTCTCCTGATATTTCGCCTTTATAACAGGAATCTCCTCTGGAAAAAGAAGGGAAGGGAAAATGAAAGCGATAAAAATCCATTTTTTCATCTTCTAAAAATTACCACAATTCAGAGTTTTTATCAAGGAAGTTGCATTTTTCGATTCCCTTGATTCTCAGAAAATAAGAAGGTTTTTCTGTTATCAGTCCAGAACCAAAAACAAAAGTGAATCGTTCTCCTTCCTAAGTGGAATCTTAAAAATTCCCATATAATTTTCCAATAAAACTTTATTCTCGGCTCAAAGCTAAGGGAACCCCGGTTATAAAACAATTGAAATTTCAAAAGCGACATGATATTTTAATTCTTAAATTTCAAGTGCAAACATTATGGTTAAAAAAGTTCCTGAATGAAAGCCACATTTATGAATCTTTTAAAATTCCTTTTCGTTATTATTTTTTCTCTCCCAGCCTTACTTTTTCTCTCTTTGGGCTTACTAAATGTAAAATCAATCCAGATTCTCTTACCTTCCCTGAGTCTAAGAGAACAAAACACATTTATCCTTCTGGGAATTTTCTACTTGATTTTTGTTTTTATATTCTTTCAGCGAAGAATCAAAAAAAAGAAGTTCTCTTCTTATGAAGTTTTTACTATTTTCCTCTTTATATATTCCATTGCCTCAATTCCTCGCCTGCTAAACCTGACTTATTTTGCTGAGCATTATGTTTATCTTTCGGATTCCTTGAAAAACTTTAAACTTGAAATAACTCCTTCTTGTTATATAGATGATCCAGTTATATACAACGGTAAGTACTATGTTGCCTTCCCTCCATTCCCTGCTCTTTTAATGATTCCTCTAAGCCTTATTTTCAAAACAAATTTCCATGACTTCCTTTTGCAAATCATATTCGGAAGCCTCAATATTGCCCTTATTTTCACTCTCACTGAGAGATATTCTGAAACTATCGGAGTCTCCTTTTCCAGTTCTTACAAATTTTGGGTGGTTTCTATGTTCGGTCTGGGAACAGTGCATCTTACCATGCTTCATTTCGAGGGAGTATGGTTCGTTGCCCATGTTGTTTCTACTACTTTTCTTCTCCTTTCAATTATCGAAAGCCTCGGAAAGAAAAGAACATTTTTGATGGGTCTTCTCTGGGCTTTCTCAATAATGACAAGAACACATTTAATACTCGCCTTTCCTTATTTTATCTCGAGTTTATGGGAAGGAAAATTTGGCTTATCTTATTTATCCAAGGGAAAAAATCTGAAAAAAATTGTTCTTTTATTTCTTCCTGTTTTCCTGATCCTTTTGACCATGGGAATTTACAACTTTCTGAGATTCGGAGATTTTGTGGAAATGGGATATACAAAAATGAGGCTCAATTATCCTTATTCAGAATATATTAAACACGGACAATTTAATATTCGATTTTTGCCAAAGAATCTATATTACATGCTTGTAGCTCCCCCAAAATTAACAAAAAATTTCCCTTTTTTCAATCCCGATCCATGGGGAATGGGTTTGATATACTGTTCGCCTATTTTCTTTGTTCTCTACCGAGCTTTCAAAAAGGACAAAATTTCGCTCTTTTCCTGGCTCAGTTTAGCTCTTATTTTGGTACCAATTTTGCTCTACTATACCACTGGTGGTGGACAGTATGGATATAGATTTATAATGGATTTTCTTCCCTTTCTTGCTCTGCTATTCAATAAAGCAACCATGGGAAGACTAAGAAATTACGAATATGCTCTGATTATATTCTCCATTCTGGTGAATTTGAGATCTATATTCTGGGAGTTTATATTTTAAAGCTTCTAAAAATTAACTTCTATTGAACATAAACCCTTACTCTATCAGAATATTTACCATCTTCCATCTCTGCAATTATCTCGTGAAAACCTCTCTCTACATTCCATCTGGTGGTGAAAGGATAAGGAAAAGCACCAAGAACTTTACCATTTATCCTCCATATGACTCTCCCCCAGAGAATATCTGTTCTAACCTCCAGCTTCACTGTCTGATAATTCTTGGGAAGATCAGGAAGAGTTTGATATATAGAACCATTAACAGGTGAGACTATTTTGAATTGCCCCTCCTTTAAATCTGAGATTCTATCTGGTGGAAGGCTAAAACCCATTTTCCTCGCCCACTCCATATAGATGGGTGGAGGAGATAGAAAGAGCTTTGCTTTTCTGAATTTTGCAGAAGTCCATTCAGAGGCGAGAAGACCATTTCTCGAATCAATCTCTACAACACGATGCCAGTTGCATATCTCCGTAGGCTCGAAACCTTCAATAAAGTATTCCTTTATTTTCCCTTCGCAATCCTTTGAAGGAAGACTTCCTGACACAGCACATATGTCTAATTGAATGATTCCTTCTGGTATCTCATCCAAACCCCTCTCACCATAAGGAATTTTTCCATATTTCTTTTTATAAAGAAGATTCACCACAGCATGGAAGAGGGGACCTGCTCCTGTAACGCCTGAGACACCTTTCATGCTCTTTCCTTCAAAATTTCCCACCCATACTCCCACAGTCCATTCCTTTGTGTATCCTATGCAGAAATTATCCCTGAAACCCTCTGAAGTTCCTGTTTTTACAGCCACCTGATATGGAAACTGCAATGGTGAGTTTTCGCTAAATCCAAGTGTTCTTGAAAAATTATCAGAAAGAATGGAACTTATTAAAAAAGCAATTTTTTCATCGAAGACTCTTTTCCCATTTTTCGGTGGTGGAAATTCTGTATTTCTATCTTTATCCTTATAGTAAATTATCTTCTTCTCTGGGAAAAGAACACCTTTTCTGGGGAAAATAGAGTATGCTCTAACAAGCTCGTAAAGAGTAACCTCTCCGCTCCCAAGAGCTAATCCCAATCCATAAAATCTCTCCCCTTTATTCAGGCTTTCAATACCGCAAGCTCTCAATGCGGAATAAAAAGAAAATTCCCCAATTTTTGAAAGAAGATAAACAGCAGGGACATTTAAAGAGGATGAAAGAGCTACCCTCGCTCTAACTGGACCAGAATAATTATTTGAATAATTCCTGGGCGCATAGAACCTCCCTTCTTCTCTGAACTTAACAGGGATGTCAGGAAGAATCGAAGATGGATCAAATCCTTTTCCAAAAGCCTCCGCATACAGAAATGGTTTCAAAGCTGAACCTGGTTGTCTTTTTACTAAGCATCCATCTATTTTGCCAAAAGATTCATCCTCCCAAAAATCCTTTGAACCCACCCATACAAGCCACTCACCTGTTCTGTTATCCATGACCAGTATGGCTCCCTGATTTACTCCCTTGTCCTTAAGGCTCTTTAGATGCACTCTCAGTAGATCCTGAACTTCCTTTTGAAGGCGATAATCCAAAGTAGTTTTTATCTCTGACAAGTGATAAATATTCTCTTCCTCCTCTTTTAAAATTCTAAAGACAAAATGAGGAGCAAGAATAGGATTTTCTGGCTTTTTCATCTCTATTTTCTCACTGATGGCAATATCATAATTCTCTTTTGAGATAAGTCTATTTTTAAACATTTCATATATAAGTTTTCTTGCTTTTTGCTCAACTCCTTGAAAATTCTTATAGGGATTTAAAAATGATGGAGAAGATGTGATCACCGAAAGAAAAGCGGACTGGGCGAGGGTAAGTTCCATTGCAGATTTTCCAAAATAATACTGAGAAGCTGATTCACACCCAAGGAGTTGATTTCCGTAGTAGATCCGGTTGAGATAGTAAGTTAAAATATCCTTCTTCGAAAATCGCATTTCAAGTTTTAAAGCAAGGAGAATTTCTTTTAATTTATCTATTAAATTCTTCCCTCTTCTACTCCTCATCATTTTTGCTACCTGCATGGTAATAGTGGAGCCACCGAGGACAAACTTTCTACTTTTCAAGTTAACAATTCCAGCTCTTAAGATAGCATAAGGGTTTATGCCTGGATGAAGGAAGAAATACTTATCTTCTCGGAAAACAGTTGTCTTTACAAGCCAGGGGGATATCTCATCAAAAGTGAGCCAGTGGGATCGGATCTTATCTTCCCCGAGATACTCATAGAGTTCTATCCCATTTCTGTCAAGTATTTTTAGTGAACCAGTATTTTTCATCTCGGGTATATCATAAATCACAAAAAAGAAAAGTATTGGAAATATTAAAATTAAAAAGTATATCAATTTCTTAATCATATTTAATTAACAATTATTTTAATATAGTTTTTCCATTTTTTGAAGACAAAGTTAAAGATGAAGCTTAGACACTAAAAGAAAATCGTCTATTCTCTTGCTATAAATCGCTCACTTATTGATTTTCAGTTATAAATATGGGAAAATAATTTATGGAGGTTA
>FWWM01010383.1_pt1 | contig 16585 bp, 20 predicted proteins | sample 2228351 | NCBI WGS metagenome assembly FWWM01 (sample SAMEA103939774, study PRJEB20133) | metagenome | reverse complement strand
CTTTCCTTCGAGGAAAACTCTCCCCCAAATTGAAAACGAGAACAGCCTCGCGAAAGAGCCGTTCCCGTTTCCGATGGGGCGTGCGGCTATTTTACCTGAACTTTGTCTGCTCCGATGCGCTCTTTTGAGAAACTTTACTTCCGAGAAAATACCAGACCACTTTTACAGAAAAATACTTGCACTATCGCTTTTTTTACTCATTCATGCTGGAACATGACTTTGATAGTCTTTTCCTTACCCTTCGAGGTAGCCGCACGGATGGCCCGTTTGTACTCTTTCATCGGGAAACGATGCGTGATGAAGCCCTCGAGGTCGAATTTCCCCGCCTGGAAAAAGTCATAGACCCACTGGAAGGTATGCTTGGTCACGCCGTTCCAGGTGTTCATGCCGTGACCGTAGGTGCCGACCAGGTTGACGTGATGGTACCAAACCGGCGTCAGGTCCACCTTGGGCATGGGCGCCATGTGCGCGCCCACCATGACCACCGTGCCGCCGGCCCGCACCCAGCGCAGCGAGGCGTTGACCGTGCGCGGGTCGGCCACACAATCGTAAATGATGTCGTAACCGCCAATGACCACACCTTTGTTGAGCGGACCAGTGAAGTATTTACCACCAGTCAGTTTCGCCACCGCTCGATAATCGGCTTTGGTCAAAATATGACTTGCCCCAAATTTCAGCGCCATCTCTTGCTGATGAGGGTAACGCGCCAACACCGTGATCTCGGCCTCGGGCTGCAACGCATGGACAACCAGCGTGGTGAGCAACCCCATGTTGCCAGCGCCATACACCAGCACCTTATCGCCTGCCTGAGGCGCAAAGCGCATCACCCCGTGCATGGGAATGGACAGCGGCTCGGTCAACGCCAGTTCATCGCGGCTCAGGCCGGGCGCAGCCGGGTAGACCGCCGACTCGTGCGTCACGAAACTGTCGCCAAAACCGCCGCCCAGGCCATGAGGTCCCGGCTCAGACTTGTTGACGCAGAAATGATAATCCCCCTCAGCGCAATAACGACACTTCGGCTCGATTTCCAGCGTCTCGCAGTTAGCGCCCGCAAAGTGCGTATCCATGATGACAATATCGCCCACGCGAAAGCGCGTCACAGCGGAACCAACCTCGGTGACCACAGACACGGTCTCGTGTCCCGGCCAGAAGCGGGATAGGCCGGGCAAAGCCGCCGGCGCAATGGACGGGTCGGCATGAACGAACAATAGCGACAGGTCCGAAGCGCAGATGCCGCATTGCAGGTTGCGCACCCGCAGCCAGCGTTCTCCTGGCAGCGGCGGGTCGGGCAATTCACCCGCGCGGGCGGCAGAGAACGGCGTCCATACAAAGCCCGGCCAGTAGGGAGTAATGACCTTGGTCAGGAGGACGCGGGGAATATGTTTGTCCACATAAACGGCCTGCATCTCTTCCCCTCACAGACTCACACTTTGCGGCCGCCCTTGAGTTCCTCTTGCAATTTAGCCAGACCAGCCATGTCGCCCTGCGCCGCCAACTTAGCCTGCTCGATCCAGCCTTCAGGGTTCATCATCTGCAGACCAGCGGCATTCAACAATTTTTGGATGTCATCTGCCTGGGCCTTAGCCAGATCGGAAAAGGTATGAATGCCGGCTTCGTTCAAGACCTGAGCAACTTTGGACCCAATGCCCTCCAAGACTTGCAAATCGTCAGCCACTGAGGTAGCATGACCCTGCGCCTCATGCCGGACCTCGGGCCTGCTCCCCCTATTTCGGCTGACCAGCCACCCGACGATGACCATCAGGAAGAAAAAGCCCAGGGCTGCCAGCAGCAGCCACAGCAGGCTGGTATCTGGTCCTTGAGAGCCTTCCGAGAGCAACCACAGTGCATGCACAATACCACCTCCGATGTAGAAAATGGAGCAAGCCCAAGACTTGCTCTAGGACCAGTTATACAAGAAAAGAGATGACCTGTCAATTCACATCGAATTGGTGATTACTTTGACAATGTCATGCTTGTACATAACTTTGTACCCTCACCCTGCCCCTCTCCCACAGGGAGAGGGGAACAGCGCCGTTTTCAAGACATCTCCCCCAGGGAGGGGGCCGGGGGTGAGGGAAAAGGAAGTAGCGCAAATCTGCAAGTTGCAGTACACTGGCAACGAGAAAGGCGCAAACCCTGAACTTGCGCTACACCTCATCCATTCGATACCAGCAATGACCAAAAGTCGCAGATTATTCTCTGGCGTTCTTTGTCCCATCCCCGCCACGCTGGAGATGTGTTCATCGCCTTATCGTAAGCCTGGAGGCCGTATGAAAGCAACCCATCTTGCCTGCTGGTGCGTCCTGGCGATTTTCCTGCTCTCAGCCTGTACACCTGCCGCCACGCCCGCGCTGCCGGCTGCCCCCGCGCCGCGTCTATCCGATACGCCTGGCGCCGTCTCAACCCCACTGCCAACCGCAACGCCCCTCCCCGACGCCTATCTTTCCGAGGCCAGCGGCGAGGTCGCCTCGCGCCCCGGTGAAAACGCCGATTTCCAGCCTGCCAATCCGCCCCAGCCGCTGCTGGTCGGCGCGCAGGTTCGCACCGGCGAACAGGGCCGCGCCTGCCTGGCTTTGACCTCCGGCACCACCCTGCGCCTGGCCCCGCGCACGCTCTTTACCCTGCAAGAGAATCGCCCGGCAGAAACCGGCCTGTTCACCCGCGTTCGGCTGCTCCTGGGAGAAGCGTTCATTCTGCTCACTGGCGGCGGCAGCGTGGAAGTGGAGACCGATTCGGGCAGCGCGGCGGTGCGCGGCTCATACATGCTCGTTTCCATCCCACCCGAAGGCGGCCTGCTCGTGCAATGCCTGGAAGGGTTTTGCAGCCTGACCACGCCATTTACCTTTCTGGAACTGACCGGCGGGCAGGGTGTCCAAGTACCGTTCTGGTCCGGGCAGGGGCCTCCTCCTGCTGTGCAAATATTCCGGCTCACGGAAGCAGATGTACGCCGCTGGCTGGACGAAAACCCTGAAGTCGAGCGCATCCTGCCGCAGTTGAACGCCACCCTCACCACCCTGCCGCCTACGCCAGCCCTGCTCCCCATCGTGCCCACGCTGCCGGGGATTATACCTACCGCCCCCGGCGGATTACCCATCAAACCACCCGGCGGCGCGCCCGAACCGCCTGCTGGCTTTCCCAGTCCATGAAGCGCATCCCGCTCCCGCCGCGCGCCTGGCTACTCCTCGCGCTTGCATTTCTGCTCTTGCTGCTCGAATTGAGCGCCATCCTGCCCGACTGGGCCTCGCCGTTGGAGCGGGGCGATTACGCCATCCGCGACTTGTTCCTGCGCCTCAGCCCGGCCAAGCCGCACCCGCAGATTGTGATAGCCGCCATAGACGACTTTTCCCTGGCCTGGAATGCCGAGCGCTGGCCCTGGCCGCGCCGCGACCTGGCCGAAATCGTGAACTGGCTCAACGCCGCCGGCGCGCGCGCCGTTGGGGTGGATATTTTCCTGTTCGAGCCAGATTCTGACCCACAGGGCGATTTGGCCCTGGCCGAGGCGCTCAGGCAAGCCGAACTGTCCGCAGGCGTGCTTCAGATTGTTCATGATCCTTCCCTGGGCACGACAACCCTCAACCTGCCCCTTCCGCTCTACCGCGGGGCCTTCAACGGGCTGGGAATCACCGCCATTCGCGCCGATAAAGACGCTGTGGTGCGTTCGCTTCTGGCCTGCGACTCCTTCGGTGACCAGGTTTTCTGTCACTGGGCGTTCGAACTAGCCCGCCGCCTGCGCCAGGCCGAGCCGCCCTCCCAGGTCTCCGTCGATGCCCTGTTTTTCGATGGACGCCTGGTTCCGCTCCAGCGTGGACGGATTCTCGTCCCCTACGCCGGCCCTGCCGGGACCTATCCCTACTACTCCGCCGCGCGCATCCCGCTCGGCGACTACCCCGCTGAAGCCTTTCGCGGCAAAATCGTCCTGTTGGGCGCGACCTCCAGCAGTCTGCAAGATACTTACCCCACCCCGTTTTCGGCCAGCAGCCCGATGCCCGGCGTGGAGGTGATTGCTCATCTGCTGGCAGCGGTGCTGGAGGGATCATATCTCCAAATCGCGCCTGGCTGGGTCAACTTGCTCGTCATCGGCTGCATGGCGTTCCTGGCGGCCTGGCTGGGCAGGCTGCGCAGTCCGGCGCGGATGTTGGCGGGCATGCTGGCAGGCATGTTTCTGTACGCGCTCCTGGCCCTGTTCGTTTTTGCCCGCTTCCGTCTCTTCCTGCCGGTGGCGGGCGGGGAGGTCATGCTCTTTCTGGGCGTTGTGCTGCCCGGACTGGAACAGGCCATCACGCAGGAAAGGGAAAAGGCGCGCATCCGCCGCCTGTTCAGCCGCTTCATTGCCCCCGCCATGGTGGAACAACTGCTCGTAGCGCCGCGCCTGGAATCGCTCAACAAACGCGCCGACCTGACCATCCTGTTTTCCGACATTCGCGGCTTTACGTCCCTCTCCGAGCGGCTGGCCCCGGAGCAGGTTGTCGCTCTGCTCAACCCCTACCTGGCCGAAATGACCGAAATCATCCACAAGCACGGCGGCACGGTGGACAAATACGAAGGCGACGCTATTCTGGCTTTTTTTGGGGAGCCGCTGCCCTTGCCTGACCAGTCGCTGCGGGCGGCGCGCGCCGCGCTGGAGATGCGCCTTGCGCTCGATGGCCTGGTCGCCCGCTGGAGAGCGCAGGGCATCGCCCCAGAGCGCTTCGAGATTGGGATTGGGCTGAACTGCGGCGAAGTTTTCGTCGGCCTGTTGGGTTCGGAGCAGCGCATCAACTACACCGTCATTGGCGACCACGTCAACCTGGCCGCGCGCATCCAGGACTTGACCAAGACCTACGCCTGGCCGGTGCTGATGAGCGAAGCCGTCTATCGGCGGGTCGAGGCCGAATTCGAGTGTGAATTCGTGGCCGAAACGCTGGTCAAAGGCAAGCAGGAACCGGTCAGGCTTTACAAACTCATCGGCCTGCGCGGCGCAGCCGGCGACGGGCGTTTACAGGCCTATCGAACGCCCGTAGAGTAACTCTAAGAGCTATCTATTACCCACAAGTAGGCAAATTGGAAATTTGCCGTAACTACCTACACATAACAATCAGCAATTCTCAATTTGGCTAGAAACCGTCCCGAAGGTATTCGTAAATTACGTCAATTGCGCCCTCGAAACCTTCGGGACGTTCACCCAGAACACAAATCTGGGCCAGCCGAAAAACTTGTGTACAATAGACAGCTCTAAGAGTTGCTCTACGTGACATTGTCAAACTACTCTACAGACCCTAAAGGTCTTTCAAAGGATACCTTTAGGGTCTTGACCTGTGCAATAAACTCAAATACGAGGTGATCATGCCGTCCCTGTCCCTAACCTTACTCGAACATTCCATGGCCATCCACCGCCTGCCGGTCAGGGCCGCCCTGCCCAAGGCCGCACTCGATAGTCCCTTCTTTGCCATTATGCGCACGGACGATGAACTTTCGCTGGTGCTGCCAGAATCGGTCGAACTGAAAAACAGCCAGGTAGACGCAGGTTGGGCCTGTTTCAAGGTCAACGGGCCGCTAGCGTTGAATCAGGTGGGCATTATGGCGCAAATTGCCGCAACGTTGGCTCAGGCCGGGGTGGCGCTGTTTGCGCTGTCCACTTTCGAGACAGATTACATCCTCGTTAAACGGAAGCAAGCCGGGGCGGCGCAAGAGGCGTTCACGTCGGCCGGCATGAAGGTGCGCAAAGCGCGCAAGAAGGTCGAGGCGGGGAGAGCAGGGCGTCGTCAGTCCATCCAAACGGTGCGATCTTCGTAGGAGGGACGCTGAGGCGGTTGGGACTGACTTTCGAGATAGCCAATATACAGAAAACCAATCAGGTGCTGGTCGGGGGCAAAGCCGAGGAAGTGCTTGACCTGCGGGTCGCGCGCCCACTCGCCCGTGCGCCAGATGGCGCCCAATCCCTCGGCGTGAGCCGCCAGCAGGATATTCTGACAGGCGGCAGCAACGGCAGCAATATTTTCGATTTCGATTACCTGGGGATCGGCGGGTTTGTCCACTCCAACCGCAATGATGGTTGGAGCGCGCAGAGGCAGCCCGCGCGTCTTTTGGTAGGCTTCGGCAGGTAAGTTAGGTTGTTTTTGCCGCTGAGAATCGGCCATGACCTGGCCCAGTCGTTCGCGCGCAGCGCCGGTCCGCAAATACAGACCCTAAAGGTCTTTCGCGCAAATCGAAAGGCTGAATTTGCAGGAAGGTCAGGCTTGAAACTCATGTTCGATTGCAAAGGAGACCTTTAGGGTCTTGACCTGAGCAGTTGCAATTGGGATAGATATGTCATCGAGATTCGTTGTAAAATCAGGAGAAAATTTCCCCACTTTGCCGCCTCAGGCGGAGAGACAAAACCTGGCAACACGGCCAAGCGTCCGCATGTTTCTACTTCTGGAGGTCAACCATGCCATTGCTCGTTTCTATTTTTCTCGGCTTTGTGCCGATGTTCTTGTTTGCCGGCTTCGTCAACTGGCTCGACCGGTATGAAAAGGAGCCAAAAATCTTGTTGGGCGCGGCCTTTACCTGGGGCGTCCTCATTGCCGGCGGTGGGGCGTACATCATCAATACCGTCATGGGGTTGGGAGTGTACATCGTCACCGGTTCGGAAGGGGCCACAGACTTTGCGACCGCCTCCATCATTGCGCCCATCGTGGAAGAGAGCCTGAAAGGGTTGGCGGTATTGGTAGTGTTCTTCCTGTTCCGCAAGGAGTTCGACTCCGTGTTGGATGGCATCATCTATGCCGGCGTCACGGCGCTGGGCTTTGCCGCCATCGAAAACGTGCTATACATCTATGAAAGAGGCTACCTGGAAAGCGGTTGGGAGGGTTTGTGGACGCTGGCCTTCATCCGCATCGTGCTGGTAGGCTGGCAGCATCCGTTCTACACTGCTTTTACTGGCATTGGCCTGGCAGTGGCGCGTCTAAACCGCAATCCTCTGGTCAAATTGCTCGCCGCTGTGGCCGGTTTCATGGCAGCGGTCATGGCGCACGCTTTCCACAACACTTTCGGCGGGCTGATTGGCGGACTGGAAGGACTAGCCATTGGAACGGCCATAGACTGGATCGGCTGGTTCTTCATGCTCGTTTTCATCGTCTGGATGATTTTCAAAGAGCGAGGCATCTTGCAGCGGCGCTTACAAGAGGAAGTTCACAACGGCCTCATCACTCCGGCCCAATACCGCACGGCGTTGTCACTTGGTCAAACCGGCGCGCGCCTGAGTGCGCTGGCGTCCGGCTCGTATGTTGCCACCGCGCGCTTCTATCAGGTATGCGGTGAACTGGCGCATAAAAAAGAACAACTGGCCAAAGTGGGCGACGAACGCGGCAACACGGCCATCATCGAGAAATTGCGGAGCGAACTGGCGAGGCTGGCTCCACAAGCCAGAGCCTAACCGCGCTGCTCAACCCAATCGCATCGCCTGGCGCGCCGCTTTTGCCGTCAGCCGCGCCAGGCGATGTTCCAGGTCGGCCTGCCAGTGGATGAGGACGTAAGGCGGTAAGGGCATAGCGGCAAGCCGGTCGAGGGCGGATTGCGCCCAATCCAAAGCGGCGGGGATGTCACGCTGGCGGTGCTCGTAGAATTTGGATAATTCGACATGGGCATAGATGTGACCTTGCTTGGCGGCCTGCTCCCACCAGCCGACGGCCTGTTCCAGGTCGCCACGCTTCTTTTGCAGGACCGAAAGCCTGCGTACCGCTTCCCAAAAGTCATCTTGCCCCAGGCCCATCTCCAGCCCTCGTTCGTACAGGCGGGCAGCTGTATCCCAGCGCCGCAGGTCTTCGTGCAGTTTGGCTAACGCGATGACGTCCAACCCATGCAGGGAGGGGATATGTCCATCGAAGGGATCGTGCAGCAAGACAGCGGCGTGTGCAAAGAGGGCGGCCAACGCCACCACATCCATAGCATTGTGATAGAACACACCGGCCAGCGGAGCAGCGTCGCCGGTGCGCAAATAGTCGAAATACAGCCAGGGAATTTCGTAGCCCGGCACCTCCTGAGCGTTGCGCGGCGCACCCAGCACATGCTCTTCGATATACTTGAGCGTGCGAGAGGGTAAGCGGTCACGCCACAGGCGGCGCGCCAGCGGCAACAAGTCGAGGTGCGCAAAGTCACTGAAGGGGCAGGGAATGTCGTGCAGGGTATAACGAGTGCGAAGCAGGGGAGCGTCGAAGGTCTTGCCGTTGTACGTGACCAAAACCGAACAGGGCGCCAGAAAATCCGCCAGGGCTTCGAGCGCAGCCGCCTCCTCGCCGGGATCGCGCATGAAGAACTGGAGCAGGCGCAAGGCGCGCCCTGATGCGCCCGTCTCGAAACGCCCTACACCCACCAGGAAGGCATAAGTACCTGTGCCGCCCGCCATACCCGAAGTCTCGGTATCTAGAAAGGCAAAAACCTCGAGCGGCGCGTCCAACAGACGAGGTTCGCCGGCCCATTCGGCCAACAAGTCGAGCGGAACCTCGGCAATGAGCGGCGCGCGCCCGTGCCAATAGTCCGCGTCATAAGTCTCCTCATGGACGAACACCTCGCCCCGCACAGTGGAGACGAAGCGCCCATCCAGGCCGGCCAAACCATCACCGGGACCGTTCTTCTTGCGCGGCGCAGGCAGATCGAGCGCGCCAACCTTGACGCCTAGAGCCTTGAGCTTGTCTTGCAGGGAGTTTTTGGGGGCAGAATCCTTCATCTCCATCGAATTATACTCAATGGGACAAAGAACTTTCTTGTCGTTTCGGTCATCTGACAACTGGGGTAACGAATGAACGAACATGGAAATGCCTCAAGCGCCATTCTTACCTTCACGTGCTATAATTTTCGTAGGAAGACATCATGTCCCACCCCCTCGACTTTCTCCCACTAAACAACCGCAAACCGCTCTTCTTTGCGCTTCTTGCCCTGACCCTGGGCCTGTTCGCCGTTTTTCGGGTCCTGGATGCCCCCCTGGTCACCTCCGTTACCCCGCATGGCATTGTCTCCTTCGAGTTAGCCGGTAGCCCTGAAAAGAGCGCCGCTATTCTGGCCTCGTGGGGCAAAACGGCCCGCCTGTTTGCCGCCTTTGGCCTTGGCCTGGACTATCTCTTCATGCCCTGCTACGCGCTGGCCCTCTCACTGAGTACACTGCTGGCAAGCGGGCGGCAGGGAGGCCAGATCAAAACCCTGGGCGCGCTGGCAGGCTGGGGGGCCTTGGCTGCGGCGTTGTTCGACGCAACGGAAAACGGGGCCCTCTGGAAAATCCTCCTGGGCGCGCCAACCAGTCCCTGGCCCGAACTAGCCGCCATCTGCGCACAGGTCAAATTTGGGTTGCTCGCGATAGGGCTGCTCTATGCCCTGGCAGGCTGGTTACCCCCCAAGAAACAGGGCTACCTGCGCCTCGATGAAAATCGTTCTTGAGACATCTTTTGGAGGCCCCATGTCGAACAAGAAAAAGAAAACAGCCCAGACAGACGAGCAAACCCATAAAACAGAGCATAAGAAACTCGACAAAAAGTTCTACGAACGAGAACTGAAACGCCTCCAAATCGAACTGGTCAAATTGCAAGAATGGGTCAAGTATAAAGGCCTGAAGGTGGTCGTCCTGTTCGAGGGGCGAGACGCTGCCGGCAAAGGGGGCGTCATCAAACGCATCACCGAATGCCTCAACCCGCGCATCTGCCGCGTGGCCGCCCTGCCCGCCCCCACCGACCGCGAAAAGACACAGTGGTATTTCCAACGCTACGTGGCCCATCTGCCCGCCGCCGGTGAAATCGTCCTGTTCGACCGCAGTTGGTACAACCGCGCTGGCGTAGAGCGAGTGATGGGTTTTTGCACCGAAGAAGAATACCGTGAGTTCCTGCGCTCCTGTCCCGATTTCGAGCGCATGTTGATACGCTCTGGCATCATCCTCATCAAGTACTGGTTCTCGGTCAGTGACGAGGAACAGGAACGCCGCTTCCAGGCGCGCATCGAAGACCCCACCAAACGCTGGAAACTCAGCCCCATGGACCTGCAATCGCGCAGCCGCTGGGTAGAATATTCGATGGCCAAGGACGACATGTTCAAATACACCGACATCAAACAGGCCCCCTGGTACGTGGTCAACTCCGACGATAAATGCCGCGCCCGTCTGAACTGCATCAGCCACATCCTTTCTCTCATCCCCTATGAAGACCTGACGCCCGAAAAAATCGAACTGCCTCCGCGTCAAAAAGACACCGGCTACGTCCGCCCGCCCCTCAGTGACCAAACCTTCGTCCCGGAAAAATACTAGCCTGCCTGTACGCCTCGCCTATTTCGTCGTACCGCCAGGCTTTGCCAAGTGCCACAAAATGGTATGGTATAACCGACCAAAGGTCGGCGGTACATTTGGTTGCGGCTTGCCGCGCTATGCAAAATGATGATGAGCAAACTCAACCAAAGCCCACGCCATCGGAACCCATTTATCTGGTGTGTGGTCGCTGTCTGACAGGCGATCCCGTTTACTATCCGCAGACTGACTACCAAGGTCAAAGGCTCCTGTTCTGTACCGAATCCTGCCTGGGCGCCTTTTACGCCGATCCAGAGGCCTTCCTGGCCGCGCACAACCAAACAGCATAACCAAACCAACCTTTGATTGCTTGAGACAGTGGGGAAACTGTAGCGAACCAGTAAACGGCTGGCAAGCGATTATCAGCCAACCAACTTCAACCAGCGCTTGGAGACGAATGTAGACGAGATGGTAAAGAAGAGCGGAAGCGGCAGTAGAGTCATCCTTTTATCCTTGAAATCCTGTTGAACGTCCTTTCCGCCAGGCTCGATTTTAGGCCCGGTAAGCAATTGCCGTTCTCCGTTACGAATTTTCAGGGGGCCGCACCGGCAACTGCAAATAGAACGTACAGCCAGGAAAATTGACCTCATCATGTCCCTGGCTTTCTACCCAAACCTTGCCGCCATGCGCACGCGCCACACCGCGCACGATGGCAAGCCCTAACCCAGGACCGCCGCCCTTGAAGGTAGTTTTGCCCGACGAGTGCAAAGACACGTCCCCCACCTGATAGAATTTCTCGAATACCAGTTCGTGATGTACCGCGTCCAGACCAATGCCGGTATCTTTGACGCTGATTTCGACCGCCGGCCGTCCCTCTTCCATCACAACGGCGCGCGCCCCAACCGTCACGCAGCCGCCGTCGGGGGTATATTTGATGGCATTGAGAAGAAGTTGTGACAGCGCCTTCTGCAATAGAGAGGGATCGGCCTGAAGGATGGGCAGATGCGCCTCCAGCGCCAGACGCAGTTCGATATTCCGCTCTGCCGCGGCGCCCGCAAATTCCTGCACTGTCTCCTCGAGCAGGCGCTTCAGCAACACCGGCGAGGGGAGCAAACGCACAGCCTCGTTGTCTATGCGCGTCACATCCAACATAGTATCTACCACTTCGTGCATTCGCTGTGTGCCTTTGCGGATGCCCTCCATAATCTCGGCCAACGTAGGGTCATCTGGTAAGCCAGGGAAAGAGCGCAGCACATCCACATATCCCCGCATGACGGTGAGCGGCGTGCGAAGTTCGTGTGCAGCCACCTGGATGAACTCCAATTTGTTGCGATCCAACTGGCGCAAGACCTGGTTGACCTCTTGCAGATACTGAATGGCGATGCGGTCGTTCTCACGCATCCGATCGAGGGTGATGCGGATGATATTGACCGCCATACTGGGGCTGCGGTTGAGCATGGCATCGAAATCTTGTTTGTCCATCTCCAGCACCACGCAATCGGTGACAGTACGCACCGTAGCCGCGCGGGTAGAATTCTGAATCAACGCCATCTCGCCGATCAAGTCACCTCGTCCAACCGTGCGCAGCACCCGTTCCCCGTCTTCTTGACTGATGACCTTGCTGACCACCGCACTGCCCTCCGCAAGGATGTAAAAGACATCCTCGTAGGCGCCCTCCTGGCACAACACGTGCCCGGCGGGGTACGCGCACAAACGGGTAGAGTCGGCTATCTGCTGCAATTCTGCCTCGGCCACCCCCTGGAAAGCCTCGCGCAACACGGATAATTTATCGAAGGTCTTCGTCTCGTCCATCATTTTCAGTATAATCGGCAAAAGCGGTAGAAAAATTGCGTTTGAGTGATAATTACTGCCGGAAGCGGCCTGCCCCCCAAAAAGCCCCAATTCCTGCTAAAGGAGACAAACCCCATGCCAGATATTACCTACGAAATCCGCGCTCACATCGGCGCGCTCTCCCAATCCTCTTCGGGATGGCAAAAAGAACTCAACCTGGTCAGTTGGAACGACCGCGAACCAAAATACGACCTGCGCGACTGGTCGCCTGACCATCAAAAAATGGGCAAGGGTGTCACTCTCACCAGAGAGGAAATGCTGGCCCTGAAAACGTTGTTGAATAACATAGACATATAACCTGAAAAGAACATCCCGAAGTCCGTCAACTTCGGGATGTTTCATCACTTCCCTTGCGGCGCATAAACGCCTTCCTTGACCAATTCCCTGCCCTCTGTCTCCGCTTCGAAAATCTTGTAACGCAAAGTAATCGGGAAGACCTTCGTCAACATAGCCTGCGCCGGGCAATACCGCTCAGCCGAGAGTTCGATAGCGCGCACCACCGCCGCCTCATCCACCTGGCGGCCAGTTACCAAGTATTCGATGACAGCGCCGGTAAACACCTTGGGATGCTCGCTTGCGCGCTCAGCGTCCACGCGCACCTCGAAAGCGGTCACATCCTGGCGCTTCTTCATCAAAATCGAAATCACATCCATTGCCGTACAGCCGGCCAAACTGAGAGCCATCAACTCCATCGGTCGAAAGCCATCGTTATCACCGCCTACAGCCGGCTCAGCGCCTAGCGGCGCCTCGAAGCCCGTTTCGGCCCTTCCCACAAAGGACAAACGTCCCTTCCAGGTCACTTGTGCCTGCATCTTGCCTCCATCATTCCACAATCAGCGGCGTCACATACGCTTCTAGCGTGGGCCGGTCGATCTCGCCGACCCAGCGTAAGCGCACAGTACCGCTGCGGTCGATCACGAAAGAACTGGGCAGGCTGCTCGTCTTGAAGGCCCGATCGGTCGCCATGTAAGTCGGGTCGAGCAGCACCGGGAAAGACAATTGATACGTCTGCACGAACGACCGCACCGCATCGGCCGGATCGCCATCGTTCACCGCCAGGATGACGAAGCCCTGGTCGGCATGGTCCCGATAATAGCGGTTCAGCGTCGGCATCTCCGCTTTACAAGGTGGGCACCATGTAGCCCACAAATTCACCAGCACCACCTGGCCACGATAAGCCGCCAGCGAATGCTGCTTGCCGGTCACATCCGAAAGCGTCAACTCTGGTGCGTCATACCGAACAGCCACCGGCACCGTGGAGAGACCCGACGAGCCCGCCGGTTGAACTGACGGACGCGGCCACAACATCCATATCGCCAAACCAAACAGAATCAACCCCACCCCCAAAAAGGCCGTTCCTGGGGAAAAAGACTTACGAGAACGTTTCTTGCTATGAACACGTGACATAGGACGGCTCCTGCTCAAAAGGAGCGATCTTCTCGCGCTTCGCCCCACGCCCGGGCCTGCCACCGTTATAGAGAATCACGCTACACCTCAAGGTCAATTTGCCACTGCTCGCTGAATCTCGGCCAGCAAGTTGGCCTCCGGCACCGCACCGATGACGTTCCCCTTCCCGTCGTTGACCACCGTATGCGGCACGCCGCTAACGCGATGTCGATTCGACAGTTCCGGGAATTCGGTCGCTTCCACCATTTCAGCCTGCACCAGGGGGCTTTCCAGCGCCATTTGATGAGCAAGCACCACAGCGCGCGGGCAATACGGGCAGGTAGGCGTGACGAAGACCTGCAACAACACCGGCTGCTGCAACGACTGGAGCGCCTGGCGCGTGGCTGCTGAGAGGCCCGAGTCGCGGGCAGAGACGAGAAGAATATCCTGAATGAGCGAAGAAAACTCATGTCCGGCCGGAATGCCGGTCAGCCGGATGCCAAAATCCGTCACCTGGTCGCCGTCTCTGGCGGTTATGACCAGGGCAGGCGCCCTGTCCACGTTGTACTTTCGAGCCAGGTCGGCATCTGCATCCACATCGTACACGTCCAGGCTCAACAGGTCGTTCAGCGCCGTGACCTCCTGCGCCAGTTGACGGGTGTCATCGCAATAAGCACAATTGTCCTGGCTGCCAAAGAACATCACATGTACCGGCTGCTTCAAGTCGGCAAATACCTCTCGGACTTGCTGGCTAATTTCTTCGTTGAGTAATTGGGTCATATTTTTCTCCATACGCTGCCCACACGGGGCAAAAGATAAACTTATCAGGTGCAACCACCGCCCTCCCCAGCGGTAAAACCACAAACAGGGCATTCCAACGCCAACACGCCGTTATAATCCAAAGTCGCCTGCCTGCAAGCCGGGCAAAGAGAACCTGCCTTCAGGGGAGACTGAAGCGTCTCGACGGGTTGCAATTTGCCTTGCAAGAACAATTCGAAGGACGAAAGCGCATTGGCGGGTCGGTCGGTTACGTCCATTAGATGCAGCCGAGAGGAAAAAGTTACAAATGCAGGAAATCTTCCAGGTTCAGGCGCATGAATAGGCGCTCGCGCACCTCGGCGGGCAAATCAGCCTGAGCGGCCGTCGTATGATACAAGAAAATCGTCTTCTTGAGAGTATCCACCACCACGCGGCAATTCTCGCACTCGGCCAGATGGCGCTCGATCTCACGGCATAATTCCTCCTGCGCCTTTCCATCCACATAGTCCGACAGAGAAGCGAGCAAAGATTGACAATTCTGTTCCTGGTTCATGGTCATTCCTCTCTCAGTCGCTCACCGTAGTAGGCCGAAAGTTGTTCGCGCAAATGCAAGCGAGCGCGTAGCAAGCGAGTCTTCACGGCGGTTTCGGTCAAATTGAGCGTCTCGGCTGTCTCTTTGATGGACAGCCCCTCTACATCGCGCAAGAGGAAAACGATTCGCAACTTTTCCGGCAAGCGTCTCACAGCCAGGTCGAGGTAACTTCGTGCTTCGGCCGAAAGGAGTTCTTCCTCCGGCAAACAACACCAATCAGTCAGTTGAGCGGGATGTTCGATTTCGTCCTCGTCGCTCTCGTATTCCGTTGCCACCGAGGTGGTCGGCCTGTAGCGCCGCAAAGACATCAACGCTTCGTTGATCGCAATCCGGTACAACCAGGTGGAGAGGCTAGAACGTCCCTCGAAACTGCTGACGGATTGCAAAGCCTTCAAGAAAGTCATTTGCAGCACGTCTTCGGCGTCTTGCGGGTCGCCCAGCATCTTCAGGGCTAGGCGATAAATGCGCGCTGAGTATAAATCTACCATGCGGGCAAACTCGGCCCGGTCGCCAGCCTGCAACGCTTGCAAAGAAAGTCGTTCGTCTGTATTGATCTCTGTCATTTAGATTACGCCTTGCTCGAAAAGTTGCTTTCCAGGTTACTTTTGGGAATCTATCACAATCTACGCAAGTCATAGCGCGGCGAGCCGCAGCCAAACGCAAAATGAATTTCGCGTTACAAACCCTCGATGTACCGCCGACTGTGATCGGCAAAACCAGCCACAGCCTGGCGCTACACGTACCGCCGACCTACTTGTGCCACGAAGTGGTATGGTCGGCTTTACCAGGCACAGCAGTCTCGCGCCGCTTTCTCCAGTATAACGCAAGATGACAAGTTACGCCCAGAGAGGAAGAAATATTACACAATCGGGAAGAATGCCACTTCAAATCATCTCACCGTTTCGGTATCATAAAAACGATGTTAAAATCGCTCGCATCGCTTTCATTGTTTCAGAACATGGATGAGCGCACGCTCTCCTTGATTGCTGAGTTGTTCGAGCCGTTTTCCTGTTCGAGCGGAACCATCATCTTTGAACAAGGCGATCGAGCCGATTACATCTATTTGCTTTTGAGCGGCAGCGTGGAGGTGCGCTACAAGCCGTACGACGGGCCGCCCATCACCATCACGAGCCTGTCAAAGGGGCATTTCTTCGGTTGGTCGGCGGCGATTGGCAATCCAACGTACACCTCAGGCGCCGTATGCAAAGAAAACTGCACCGCTATTCGGGTACGCAACACCGACTTGTATGATTTTTGCATGCGCGAGCCAGAAGCCGGCTGCATCATCCTGGATCTGCTGGCGCAGTCGGTATCCAACCGCTGGCAAAACGCGCAGGATCAGATACATTCCCTGCTCAAATCGAGGCTGGCAGTCAACGGCAAACGAACCAAACTGGCAAAGGAGGAACGATGACCACCCCTGCAAATCACTCACGGGAAGAACAAATCAAGGGCCTGCTGGAACGCATCAGCGCTTATGTGGAACAGTTCCATGGCGGGTCAGTCGAATTCGTTTCGCTGGAGGGGAACAGGCTCACGGTCCGGCTGGGAGGCGCATGCCTGGGCTGTCCGCTGCTGCCGTCCACGCTACAAGGCTGGGTAGCCGGCACTGTCCATCAATTCTTTCCAGATATAGAAGTGGTAGCGGCCGAACACGAGGCGTGAGGTCGCTTCGCGAGCGTCCCAAACGTCCATGACGCAAGTCTATGACCTATCTATTGTACACAAGTTGGTAACTGCTCAGGTCAAGACCCTAAAGGTCTCCTGTGCAATCGAAA